>Ga0187893_10000694_pt1 | contig 86121 bp, 58 predicted proteins | sample MA1701074metaG_FD_139574 | JGI IMG/M metagenome (GOLD analysis project Ga0187893, IMG submission 139574) | White microbial mat communities from a basaltic lava cave in the Kipuka Kanohina Cave System on the Island of Hawaii, USA - MA170107-4 metaG ... | reverse complement strand
GCGGAAGCGATGCTGGCGTGGCGGCTGTTGCTGGCCGGGCTGGCGCCGTTAGGCCTCTGGTACTTTGTCAGGGGGCGCGCCGCCGCTGGAGTAGTGCCAGCCGACGCCTAGCCCAAGGAAAAAGAAAAGGCGGCATCTGCAGATGCCGCCCCCGCTTTCTGAGACTGTTCTTGACCGCTCAGGAGCAGCGTCCGCCGCGAACGAAAGTGCAGCCGTCGTTCATCAAGCCGATGCGGTCCTGCGGCCCGCTGATCCCTGATTTCGTGATCTCGCGGAACGTCCCAAGCTTTTTCAACTCAGGGCTCTGATACATGTGGGTTGCGGCCTCCTCGTCAAATGACGCCGAGCCGTCGCTCGGCGGTAATTGAGGCGCACCCCGCGCCCCGTAGGTTGTTCGTCTTAGGCTTCCTTACCCATAGCGTGCGCGCAACCAACACTCTGCTTGCGCCGACGCTACAAGTGCGGCAGCCTCCTCCACATCCGCGAACCCCTCGCCAGCCCAGAGACCTGCCCGGCGGAGGAATTTGCTTCCGTCTATCACGTTGAGGTCAGCAAGTATCATACCCTTAGTGCACTCAGCCGTTACCCACCGCGCATGCTCTGTAGCAGTTCTGAAAAGCGATCGTTGCGGAAGCCCAGTACGGGCGCTTCGCGGGCCCAAAACAGCCTGCGGAAGGTAGCCTAGGAAAGCAGCCCGGAGCAGCCGCTTGTTCTCTCTCCGTGAGTAGCTCTCCTCTAACGGACGCGCCGCCGCAAATCGAATTATTCTCGAGTCAAACAATGGGGATCGAACCTCAATGCCGTCAAGCAGGCCCGTGCCAGCATAGGCCGCGTTGACGCGCTCCCCCGTTACTTGTCGCAAGAACCAGCTTTGGTCTAATGCTGCATGACCTTCGCCACGCCTCCGGTGGAGTGGCGTTCGATTGAGCGTCTGCAGCGCCTCTAGCTCCGAGAAACTCGGGTTTGCCCAAGTTGGTAATTGGCGCGTAAGACGGTGTTGCAGCGTGCGTCGCTGTCGTAGTCCGTTTGCAACGGCGATCGCGTAAGGCGGCAGATTTGGTAGCACTGTGGTGCGGACGAACAATCTCCAATCACGTCCGCCTCCGGCCTCGCGCCAATCGCGAGCTAGAGTGATAAGCCGCCCAGTTCGAAGGTGATCGGCGAGCCGCGCTACGCCGGCCGAAAAGAACTGATCGCCGCCGTTCCCAACGAGAGCCACTCTGAATCCTGCTGATCGCGTTGTGCGCGCGAGGGCCCGGTTCGCAGTTTCGTAGGTGTGGTACATCGGCTCGTCGCGTAGCCGCGCCAGGTGGACGGGAGCCTCGAGGGACGGCACTTGATCGACGCTCAACCACGTGGGAATTAAGTGCCAGAACTGCGCTGATTCTTCGATGAGCTCATCCTCGCGACCGGGATCCCCTGGTGGATGAGAGATCGAGACGGGATAGGCCGGCTGAGTGCCCTTCTCCTTCGCGCCGAGTTGAGCAGCCGCGAAGAGGGTCGACGAGTCGTACCCTCCGCTGAGCCAAATCGCGGTTCCGCCGGGATGTGCGGTGCGTTCTGCCACGGCTGCGACGATTAGCCGGCGCAGCTCTTCGGTCGCCTCGGCGAAGGGCGGTCCGTCGCCGCGCAGAAAGACCGGCACCTCCCACCAGCGCGTAACGCTCGGCGTCGACGAGGGACGCCAATCCAATCGGTGCCCGGCCGGGATTCGTGTCGCGGACGCATACGCCGTCCCACTGGGATTCTGCACGCGGAGAAACAGCGCGTCGTCAGCCACGGAAACGAGGTTCAGTTTCTTGTCGAAGCCGGGCAGTTTCGTTAGGCCGTCGAGCCGAGAGGCGACCGCGAGGCCCGTTGGCTGCGTCGCGTAGAAGAGGGTGCGCACGCCGGTATGGTCGCGCGCGGCGACGACGCGCCGCTCCACTCGGTCCCAGAGTATCAGCGCGAAGTCGCCTTCCAAGTGATCGAGGCACTTGTCGCCCCACGTGCGATAGGCGGCGAGAATCAGTGCAGCCGGCGAGAGCACCGCAGTCGCATGGCCAGCAGCGCGCAGAGCGGCCGTGAGGTCGCTCAGGTAGTAGAGTGTCGCGTCGGTTGCGACGACTGCTATCTCATCCGAGGCCAGACGAGCCGACGCTGGACTTTCGCCGCCGACCTCCCAGCGGTCCGACACGGCGCCTAACGCCGCGCCTCCTGCGTGCCAGACCTCGACGCGCTCCTTCCCGCGCGTGTGCATTGCGGCGAGGGCTGTGCGCGCCAGCGCGGCGCTGTCCGGCGTGGCAATGTCGAAGAGCCCGACGATCGCGGTCATGGCGCAATGCTATCTCTAGCGTTCCGTTTGCGCACGCGTCATCGTCCTCCTGCTGGCCCGGGAACGTCAGCAGTTCTGCGTCGTTTCTGCATCTCGAGTTGGAGGAAGTCCGCGAGTGAAGATCGCGTCGATCGTTGGCGCACGTCCGCAGTTCATCAAAGCATCGCCCGTGAGTCGCGCGCTGAAACAGGCGGGACATCATGAAGTCATCGTGCACACGGGACAGCATTACGACGCGCAGATGTCCGACGTGTTCTTCGACGAAATGGGGATCGCGCGACCCGATCACTTTCTCGAGATCGGCTCTGGGTCGCACGCCGAGCAAACCGGGCGCATGATGATCGCGGTCGAACGAACGCTGATCGCAGAGCGCCCCGACCGCGCGTTGGTGTACGGGGATACGAACACCACGCTGGCGGCGGCGTTGGCCGCCTGCAAACTCGGCGTTCGTCTCGCGCACGTCGAAGCCGGGCTGCGCTCGTTCAATCGCACGATGCCGGAAGAGCACAATCGCGTGCTCACCGATCACTGCTCCGATCTCCTGTTCTGTCCGACGCAGACCGCTGTCGACAACCTGGCGAATGAAGGAATCCGTGCTGGCGTGCACCTCGTGGGAGACGTGATGTACGATGCCGTGCTGTACTTTGCGACACGCGCGCGGGAGCAGTCGCGCGTCTTGACCGCGTTAGGCGTGCGTCCCCGGGAGTACATGCTGGCCACGGTGCACCGCGCGTACAACACCGATGATCCAGCCGTACTCCAGCGCCTGCTGCGCGCGCTCGATTCGATCGGCGAGCCGGTAATCTTTCCATTGCATCCGCGCACACGCGCGCGTCTCGCTGCGTACGACAACGGAACGGAGGCGCGGAACGTGCGCCTCGTGGATCCTGTCGGATACCTCGACATGCTCGCGCTGGAGCAGCACGCGAAGGTCATTCTCACCGACTCGGGCGGCGTTCAGAAGGAAGCCTTCTTCTTCGAAGTGCCGTGTGTCACGCTGCGGCCCGAAACGGAGTGGCTCGAGACCGTCAGCTCGGGCTGGAACGTGCTCGCTGGGTCAGACCCCGACGCGATCGTCAGCGCAGCGCGCGGCGGGGCTCGTCCGACGGGTACGCCGCCGCGCGTGTTCGGGGACGGCCGCGCGGCCGTTCTAATCGCCGAGCTCGTGGCATAGCAGGCGGACCGCCGCCTATCGCGTGTGCCACTGCGCGATGCAGCGCGCCGCGTCAGGCAGGCGCGCAAAGTCTCGCGCGATGTGCAGCGCGAACACCGCTGTTCGCGTCGCTAGAGACGCCGCGCCATCGAAAACGCGAGCCGCGTCGGGACCACCAAGGAGCGGTCCCAGTTTCTGATACTGAATCAGCGCCATCGTGGCCGCGATGCCGTCCAGCGCTTCGCGGTCCACGGTCGTCTCGCTGTCCGGCCCGGTCGGGACCAGCGTGTACAGCGCGTCGATCGGCGCTTCGCCCATCTCGAGTGATTCGTCAGGCAGTTGCTCAAAGATTCTCTTGTCGCTCAAGACAGGTCTGCTCGCACCGAGCTGTACAAAGTGGCCCGCCGTCTCCTGCCACAGGCGAACGCTGTGAACGCCAGGCACGGCGACGCCGGTGCCCGGCATGACGATCAATGTGTCGTCTGTCAGGAGCTTCGCGTTATGGGACGTGACGAGAGACATGGCGAGCGAGCTCTTGCCGAAGTTTTTCGGCGCCATGAAGCCGATGGCGCGCCGGCCAATGCACACAGCGCTCGCGTGCAGCGCCAACAGTCCACGCTCGTGTTGTGCGAGCGGCAGCACTCGCCCGACGAGGTCTGCTCGCGCAACGTCTGGCTTGCAGCCGGCCTTTGGGTACCAGACAATGCGGCTGGCGTGGTCGTGCAGATCGAATACGCCGGTGTCGTCGAACTGCAGTCGGAGTGCGCTCGCGGCGCGGAAGAACCGCGCTTGCACGTCCTCGAACAGCTGATCCTCACCAACCATCTGCGCCGCGTCGAGGTCCGGTGCCGTGCCGCTGGACATCTCGAAGGTCCACGTTAGGCGCTCGCCGCTCGTAGCGGAACGCAGCTCCGGCATGGGCAGCGCACTGCGAAGTCGGCCTCCGTAGACGACGTAGTCCGGCATGAGTGGTGTGAGCTTGTGGACGGCGCGCGTCGGCAATCTAGTCGACGAGTCTCGACGGCAATTCCTGCCGGCCCCCCAGGCCGTTGTGGCAAGCTGACTTACGGCGCGCCACGAATGGGCCCCTGGCGTGCTCTGCTGTATGAGTCCGCAATTGTGATCCAGAGCGCATTTACGCCGTGACTCCCAGCATCCACGAGAGACCCCGAGCGCGTCATGCATGCAGTGGCAGCTGCGTGACGTGCTGCTCCTTGTCGCTTGTGCAGCGCTTGGCGGAGCCGTCGCAGAAACGGCGATGATCCTGGGCGTGCGGTTGACCATGGACCGCATCTTCCCGTTCAACCCGCAGGGATTTGGCTCGCGCCGCTCGCAAATGCGCTGCTTATGCTTCCCGCAGTCTTGCTCGTTTGGGCATTGCGAGGTGGCGCCGCTCAAGCTGGGCATTCCCGGCCTCCGTCACGCTCTGGCTCTTTCTCGCCCTGCTAGAGCCGCTTCTGCTCATTCGTCCACGGGTGCACGGGCTCGCGCTGGTCATTCTCGCGGCTGGCGCGGCCGTTAAGGCGGCGACACTGGTGCAGGAGCATCCTCGAATCGCGCGGCGCACGCTGCGCTGGCTCACGGGTGGACTCACGGCCGTTGTCGTCATCGCCGCCTTGGGGTTCAAACGGAACGAGAGCGTGGCGCGAGCGACAATCGTTAGGTCGTCTCGGCGCCGCGTCCGATGGAGCTCCGAATGTGCTTCTGCTGGTGCTCGATACTGTTCGCGCGCTATCCCTCTCCGTCTACGGCTACGCGCGGCCGACGACGCCGTCGCTGGAGCGTCTCGCGGCACGGGGTGTCGTGTTCGACCGTGCGGTCGCCACGGCGCCGTGGAAACTGCCGACTCATGGGACGCTGTTCACCGGACGTTACCCGTTTGAGCTCTCGGCGAGCTATACGGCGCCGCTCGACAGCATCTTTCCAACACTGGCGGAGCGCCTAACGCGTGTCGGTTATCAGACCTCGGGGTTCGCCGCCAATCTGCGCTACTGCATGTACGAGTACGGATTGACGCGCGGGTTCGGCTATTACAGGGACTTCGATGTCTCCTTGGCCGAGATGATCCGAACGAGCACGCTGACTCGCACGCTCGCCTTCTGGGCGGCGCGCCGCAAAGGAGGCTACAACCCGCGGGTCGGATCGGGGCCGGGCGAATGAACGAGCGGTTTTTCGACTGGCTCGATGACGACGATCGGCGCGACCGCAAGCGGCCGTTCTTTGCTTTCATGAACTATTACGACGCGCACGGGCCGTATCATCCGCCAGCGCCGTACGACACGATGTTTTCCGGCTGGGAGCCGCCGACTCGAGACTCGGAGACGCGCCAATTCACGCCGGAGGAAGTGTCCGGCCTGGTAGACGAGTACGACGGCGCGCTGACGTACCTCGACAGTAAACTCGGTGAACTTTTTGCTGGCCTCGAGCGCCGCGGCCTTCTCGAAAACACGATCGTAATCGTGACAGCCGATCACGGCGAAGAATTCAACGAGCCTGGGCAGATGAATCACGGGAACACGCTGTATTTCCCGTCGCTGCATGTGCCGCTGATCCTCGCGGGCGGCAGCGTTCCGCGAGGAGGGCGAGTCGCAGATCCCGTAACATTGCGTGATGTGCCTGCTACAGTCTTGGACCTTGTTGGCGCACCGGCGATGACTCAGCTCCCCGGCGCTTCGCTGACTCGTCACTGGGGCGGGGAGTGGGGCTGGGATTCGTTAGGTGGCGCCGTCGCCTCACCGATATTCGGCGAGCTTGACTATGCGCAGAATCTGCCGCCGTCGCTCCCGGTCTCGAAGGGCGCGATGGGTCCGGGGGGGGTCGGGGGGGGTCGGGGTCGGGGGTCGGATCTTGAAATAGGGCACCTAAACATTCCCGGCGTGGCCCAATTCGCGCTGAGAATTGACCCGCGGCGCGCGAATTAGGCGTTGTATTTCAAGATCCGACCCCATTGAGTCAATCCGTTTGATCCGCACGTGCTTTTGTTTCTAAGCTCAAGAACGTTTCCGCTTAGCAACCCTGCTCCACGACCGCAAGTACAGGAACCACGTTGACCGAAGCTCGCACGGCAGAAAGCCAATCGTCGCTCTCGCAATCGGGACTGCGCGACGTCTTGTTAGTTATCGCGTCGGCGGCCCTCGCCGGCGCTTTGGGCGAGTTCGCGCTGGTCGTCGGCGCGCGCCTCGCGCTCGATCGGATCACGATGCTCAATCCGCAGGGCATCTGGCTCGCGCCGATCGCAAATGTTTTTGTGATTGGCGGACCGTCGCTTCTCGTCTGGTTCGGCGTCCGGCTGTTCAACCGCCGTTGGGCATTGCCGAGCGCCACAGCGGCCGCCGGATTCCTGGCCGCGCTGGAGCCGCTGCTCGTGCTCAAGGGCCGCTTGCACATCGTGGCGATGCTCCTTCTGGCCGCCGGCGTAGGGGCAGAAGCCGCGCTCTTGATGCGAAGGTATCCCGATCGAACCAGACGCTGGGCCGCTGCGATCGCGATTGCCCTGGCGGCAGTGTCCGTAACCGGCGCGTTAGGTTTCAACCTTGCGCGCGGGGCGCGTGAGCACCGTCTCGCGGACGGACTCCCCGCTGCAGCTGACGGAGCGCCTAACGTATTGCTTCTGGTGCTCGACACGGTTCGTGCGCTGTCACTTTCCGCGTACGGCTACGGCCGTCCCACGTCGCCTGTTCTGGCGGCTCTCGCTGCCAAGGGAGTACGGTTCAATCTCGCGGTGGCTCCGTCACCGTGGACCCTTCCGAGCCACGCTTCGATCTTCACGGGGCGCTACCCGCACGAGCTATCGGCGGGATGGAGCACTCCGCTGGATGGCACGTTCCCGACTCTGGCGGAGCGCCTAACGTCAGTTGGCTATGCCACCGCCGGTTTTGCGGCGAATCTGCACTACTGCTCGTACGAATTCGGTGTGACGCGCGGCTTCGCCTACTATCGCGATTACGACGTCAGCGTGAACGAGATGTGGCGCACGAACGCGCTCTCATCGGCGTTCGGCCTCTGGCTTGTCCAGCGGTTGGGCGGGTACAGCGCACCTGGGCGGCTATTCGCGAACCGCATGAACGAGCGGTTGCTCGCGTGGTTCGACAACGATCGCCTGCGCGATCCCAAGCGACCGTTCTTCGCCTTTGTGAACTACTACGACGCGCATGGGCCGTATGATCCGCCGGCACCGTTCGACACGATGTTCACCGGACGTGAGCCACCGACGCGCGACTCCGGCAGCCGCGATTTCACGAAGGAGGAAGTCGACGGGCTGCTTGACGCGTATGACGGATCGATCGCGTACCTGGATCGGCAACTCGGCGAGCTTTTCGCTGCGTTGGAGCGGCGCGGTCTACTGCGCAACACGATCGTGATCGTCACATCGGACCACGGCGAGGAATTCAACGAGCATGCGCAGATGAATCACGGGAATACTCTCTATTTCCCGTCCCTGCACGTTCCGTTGATCGTCGCTGGCCAGGGCATCCCAGCCGCTGTGCGGGTGACTCAACCAGTAACGCTTCGCGACCTCGCGGCGACGATACTGGATCTTGTCCAGACACCCGCAGAAGCGGCTCTTCCGGGCCGATCGCTCGCTACATTCTGGCATGTGCCGCTCGACTCGTTAGGCACACAACGAGCCGACTCGGAATCACCGATCTACGGAGAGGTCGACTACGCGCGCAACCTGCCGGCGTCGATGCCGGTCTCGCAGGGCTCCATGAAGTCGGTCGTCATCGACGGGCACCACTTCATCCTTGGCGGCGACGGCGCCGAAGAGATGTACGACGTGATTGTCGATCCGTGGGAGCGTAAGAACGTACTCTCCGTCCCCGAACTCAGCGGCACCGTGCAGCGCGCGCGCGCGGCGCTCCACGAGGCGAAGGCGCGAGACGTGCGCGTCAATGCCGAGGCGCGGGCAAGGACCCGTTAGGTGCAGGCGCTGATCGCAGTCCCAAGCTGTCGAAAGCAGCCGCCAGCCGCTCGGCAACCCACTGATTGCCAAGAACCGTGTAATGCCCCATCCCCTCGAAGACCGCGCCGCTCTGCTGGATGTACAGCGTCGTCACTCGCTCCGGCGGCTCATGCCGAAGGACCGGAATGAGATCTACCAGCGGGACGCCGATCGAATCGGCGATGCCGCGCACCGTCCTCCGCCATTCCCGCGACGCGTCGTTAACAAAGTCGCGCTCGATAGGGAGGTACACGAGAACGAGGCGGCTTCCTTTGACCTCGTTCGCACGCTTGAGCGCGGCGATCAACCGAGCGGCAATATCTCGCACCTGCGCGTTGTTCACCCGCGGCTCACGAGGTGCGCGCGGCGCAGCGGTGCCGGGCGTTAGGCGAGCGAAGAGCTGCGACGCGCGCAGCGATTGCACAACGCGCCTGAGGCGCGACGCTGGCCGCACGGCGGCGTCTCGCGGTGTCGGTACTCCTTCCACGACCAATGAGTCGCCATGCGGCGCCAGCTTCGGCTTGGCGTATCCAAGGAAACGATCCGCCGACATGCGCCCGAAATCGTCTGTGACGAACGCGAGCACATGAAGCGAATGCCGCATGTTACGGGCATCGCGCAGGTACCAGAGATACGCTTGGTCGATGCCGTATCCGATCTGCCCCATGTTGACTGCTTCGACATCACGGCCGCCTAACAACTTGCACCAGGTCTCGTCGTCCCTGACGCCCTGACCGAACGTGAACGAGTCGCCCGAACAAACAAGTCGTTCTTGTCCGGCTGGGAGGGCGTCGTAAACGTCACTCGCGCCGCGGAAGCCGCGGCTGTTAGTGCTGAGACCAACGCCGGGCGCGTAGACGTCCGATGCCGAGAATGACTTCTTCGATACCCATCCGAGGTCGGGGTCGTAGGTCGTGTGAAGGCGCTGCACGCTGCGCGCGCGCGTAGCGGCGATCGCGTCGTACACGAACAGCAGAAAGGAGGCGCCACCCTCGAAGACTATGAACGCAACGAATGGGAGCCCGATTACGAGGAGAACGGTGAACAGGAGTTTGGTGCGGCCACGTGCCGTCTTGGTCGTAGAAATGGGCGCTCCGCTTGTTCGGATGGGGTGCCGGCTAAGTATAAGGCTGCATAGTTCGCCCGCTCCGTTGGGGCCTATCAGGGTGGCCCGATGCCGCGGTCCCGCCTCAGCGTGTCGACCCGGCGAGACAAAGAAGGCGGGCGAAACCCGATAAACCAGCAGTTATCCTACGGCCTAGCCTTTGACAGGTAAGGCGCGTGACGCCTAACAGAACGAAACTCCGAAGATCGCGATGGACTCACAACCGACCTACATCCTCGGTATCTCGGCATTTTACCATGACAGCGCGGCGTGCCTTCTGCGCGACGGCGAGATCGTCGCCGCCGCTTCGGAGGAGCGCTTTTCCCGCCTGAAGGGGGACGCGAGTTTCCCGCGCCAGGCCGTCAGTTTTTGCCTACGGTACGCGGGGATCACAACGAGCAATCTGGCCGCGGTCGGCTTCTACGACAAACCGCTGCTCAAGTTCGAGCGTATCCTCGAGACCTATCTGGACATCGCTCCGCGGGGCTTCGGGCAACTACTCAAGGCCGGACCACTTTGGATCAAGGATCGGCTGTTCATCGAGCGGCAAATCCGTGAGGCGCTGGATTGGGACGGCGAGATGTTCTACGCCGAACACCATGAGTCGCATGCTGCGTCGGCGTTTTTCCCATCGCCATTCAACGAAGCCGCGATTCTGACGCTGGACGGCGTCGGCGAATGGGCGACGGCAACTTGCGGAGTAGGGCGAGGGAACGACATCGAGATTCTGAGTGAGCTTCACTGGCCGAACTCACTTGGCTTGCTCTATTCGGCTGTCACGTACTACGCGGGCTTCAAAGTCAATTCGGGCGAGTACAAGGTCATGGGCCTCGCTCCGTATGGGGAGCCCAAATATGTGGACCTGCTGTGCCGCGAGATAATCGACATCCGCGACGATGGGTCCTTCACGCTGAATCAGAAGTACTTCGATTACCTGGGCGGGTTGCGCATGACGAGCGACGCCTTCCACGAGCTTTTCGGTGGACCGCCGCGAGTTCCGGAGTCGAACCTAACGCAGAAGGAGATGGACCTCGCGCGCTCGGTGCAGGTGATCTGCGAAGCTGTGATGCTGCGCATGTCGAACCACCTGCATCACGAGACGGGGCTTGACTCGTTATGCATGGCCGGTGGAGTCGCGCTCAACTGCGTCGGCAACGGGCGTATTCTGCGCGAGGGGCCATTCAAGGCACTGTGGATTCAGCCGGCGGCCGGAGACGCCGGAGGCGCTGTCGGCGTGGCGCAGCTGATCTGGCATCGCCATATGGCCAAGCCGCGCACGCTGGTTTGTGAAGCGGACGGTATGAACGGGGCGTATCTGGGGCCAGCATTCGGCGAGGAGGAGACTCGTCGCTGGCTCGACGCTAACGGCGCCTCCTACAGGCGGCTCGATCGAGAGGACCTTCTTCAGAGCACGGCGGCACTGTTGGCTGACGAAAAGATCGTGGGATGGTTCGACGGTCGCATGGAGTTCGGGCCTCGCGCGTTAGGCTCGCGCAGCATCCTCGGCGACCCGCGCAGTCCGCAAATGCAAGCGCAGATGAACATCAAGATCAAATTTCGTGAGGGGTTCCGTCCGTTTGCACCGAGCGTGTTGCGGCATCGCGTCTCGGAGTACTTCGAGATGGACTGCGATTCTCCGTACATGCTCCTTGTCGCGCCGGTCGCGAAGGAGCGGCAGATCCCGATGACCAATGCGCAGCAGGCGCTATGGGGCATCGAGCAGCTCAACGTCGTGCGCTCCGACATCCCCGCGGTCACGCACATCGACTACTCGGCACGCGTACAGACTGTCGATCGGCAGCGAAACGCGAACTACTTCGATCTGATCAGCGAGTTCGAGCGCCTAACGGGATGTGGCGTTCTCGTAAACACTTCGTTCAACGTGCGCGGAGAGCCGATCGTCTGTACACCCGCCGACGCATACCGCTGTTTCATGCGCACGCACATCGATTACCTCGTGCTCTGGCCGTTCCTGCTGGACAAGCGCAACCAACCCGAGTGGAAAGAATCGGAAGAATGGCAAAAGACGTTTCAGCTCGACTAGAAAGGATGCGGCAGGGCCGCAAGTTCGGCTTCACGCTCGGAATCGCGTTCCTCGTTTTCGCCGGTATCGCGCTATGGCGCGGGCATCCGCTGACGACGCGCGTGCTCGGGTCGATCGGTGTGTTGCTGTTGGTCGGGGCCGTTGTTTGGCCGGTGGGTCTCTTGCCGGTGGAGCGCGCCTGGATGCGCGTCGCTCACTTGCTGTCGCGCGTCACGACGCCGATCGTGATGGGCGTGCTTTTTTTTGTGATCATCACTCCCGTTGGGCTCATTCGGCGCGCGTTGGGTCGTCATGGCCTTCCGCGCGGCACCAGCGGTGTCTCGATGTGGTCTGTTCGCCAAGACGGGTCTCGTCGCGGCGATCTCACGCGTCAATTCTGAGGCTGAACGATGGCTCGGTCAGGCTTGTTCGGAGAACTCGTCGCCTATGCACGCACGCGCAAGAAGATGATCCTCGTTCCACTCATCGTCATCATGGTGTTGCTCGGACTCGTCATCGTCTTCGCGCAGGGTTCAGTGCTGGCGCCCTTCATCTACACGATCTTCTAGGCCAGCCGGTCCCGAACGACGCGACGGCGGCTGAGCGAAATGCCGCCGCCGTCACTCGTTAGGTGCGTCAGACTACTTGGCGTGGATGGCGAGCACGCCCGCGTCCGGGATTGCCGTCGTGATCGATTGCGAGTTGGTAATCGTCACGTCCGGCAGCGGCTTCATATAGTCGGTCGCAGTGGTGTAATCGATAGCGTAGGTGCCCGCCGGCAAGCCGCCAACGCTGAACGATCCGCCGGCCGACGACTTCACGACGACCGTGTACTTGCCGTTCGCGTTGCGGAAAGCGACTGGGGCGAAGCGAGCATCGGCTGACGTCGCTCCCACGCGGACAGCCCTCAGGCTGACAAAGCGGAAGTATTGGCGCAAGAACTTCGTCATCTTCCCCGTGTTCACGACCGGGTTGTTCTCACCCACCTTGGCACCGGACACCAGGAAGTACATGCCGCCGGTGTCATTCGTCCCGCAGAACGCGAGGCCGAACTGCTGCCATGCGGAGACGTTGGCCAGCGTTAGGTCTTCATGCAGATCAGTGTACCCGCTGCCGCCGTGCTCCAACATCGCCGTGCGCATGCGGTATTGTGTCCCGCGCTGCGCAATCGCCTGGAGGTCGCTCGGCAGCGTCTGACCGAAACGGTGATACGAAATCTCGTCGAGCTCCGTAGCCACGCTGGGCATGTTGATCATCTGATCGAAGTACTGCGTGCTGGCAACAACACCGCTCCCCGTCGGACCTACGAATTCGGGGAAGAAACCGGCGGTACGGAGTCGCGCACTCACTGCCGCGAGGTTGCGGCCGACAACTTGAGCGCTCCAGCCTTGCAAGTTGGGCTCGTTCACTAACTCGAGCGAGTTAGGCACGAAGCCGTATTTCTGCTGGATGTGTTGGAAAGCCGCGAGCACGAACTCAGCGTATTCATCCGGGTTGTCGCGGTGCAGTTGCCCCGAATTCGCGCCTGTGTAGGAGAGATTGAACCAGAGATCGTCGCCGCGTGCTTGCAAGCGCTGCTTAAGCGGGATGATCAGCTGCTCGATCACGTAATCCAGATAGCCCCAATTAAAGCCGGCCGGATTGATGTTGAACGGATCGGCGTTGTCATTCACGACTTGGAACCAATAGACCTTCCACTGATCGAATGTCAGCTGGCCCGACACTTTCTGCGGCCAGCGGTCCGTCGGGTTTTCGAAGCCATTGCGCAGTCCGACGCGGATGCGATTGATCCCCACTTCGTTGGCGGCGCGATCGAGCACTTCGTTGCGATAGGTCTGATACGCGCGCGGATCGCACTCGGCCTGGCCGATCTCCATGAGCGCTTCCCATCCCGTCATCGTCTGGAACTGCTGTTGGCCGTTGACGGTGATGGTGCCTAACGAGGTTCCGCGTGGAACGACGGTGATGTCGGCCGTCCCGCGGCGTCCATCGGCCGTGGCTGTAATCGTCGAGCTTCCTACACTGACTCCGGTCACGAGACCGGTGGATGTCACGGATGCTACGGTGCCCGCTGAGCTGGACCACGCGATGGACCTCCCTTGCAAGACGGCCCCTGCCGCGTCGTACGCGACGGCGCTCAGCTGAGCTGTGCCGCCGACATCGAGCGTGCTTGTCGCGGGTGTAACTGTGACTCGAGCTACTTCGCCGCCTGGAACGACGTTGTTGGAGCCTGTCGCATCGGAGCCGCAAGCCGCGCTCAGCAACAGGGCTGCAGCGGGCGCGGCGCGTGCGACGCGCGGTGATATGAGAGCAAGTGTTTTCATTGGAAATTTGGAGCTGAGGACGTTATCGATACCCCGGCCTGCCGGAAAAGTCGTGCCGTGGTCAAGCATACGCGGCGGCCATTTGGCTAGACACCTGATGCAGGCGCACCCACTGACGTGTTTCTTTCTTTCAGCGTGACGGACTGCGCAGTGCGTCACGGCGCTGCCTCGTTAGGCGCCTACCTGGCGTAAATGGTGAGAACGCCCGAGTCCGGTATCGCAGTCGTTATCGACTGCGCGCTGGTGATCGTCACGTCAGCCAACGGTTTCATGTAGTCCGCTGGGGTCGTGTAGTCGATACCATAGGTTCCGGATGGCAGGCCACCAACAGTGAACGATCCGCCGGCGGATGCTTTCACGACGACGACGTACTTGCCGTTCGCGTTGCGGAAGGCAACGGGCGCGAAGCGCGCATCCGTGCTTGCTGCGCCGATGCGAACAGCGCGCAGCGCGACATAGCGGAAGTACTGGCGCAGATACTTCGTCATTTTCCCCGTGTTCACGACCGGATTGTTCTCGCCTACTTTCGCGCCGGACACGAGGAAGTACATGCCGCCAGTGTCAATGGTCCCGCAGAAGGCTAGGCCGAACTGCTGCCAGGCGGAGACGTTGCCTAACGTTAGGTCCTCGTGCAAATCCTGGTACCCGCTGCCGCCGTGCTCGAGCATCGCGGTGCGCATGCCGTTCGCTGACGCGCGCTGCGCGATTCCCGTTAAGTCGCTTGGTAGAACCTGCCCGAAGCGGTGCCAGGATATCTCAGTGAGGGTCTGCTTCACGCCAGGAATCAACACCATTTGATCGAAGTACTGCGTGGTCGCCACGATACCGCTCGCTGTTGGACCCACGAAGTCCGGGAAGAAGCCAGCTTGATTCAAGCGCTGGGCCGCCGCGAGCATGTTGTTCGCGACTTTCTGTGGGGACCATTGACCGATGTTTGGCTCATTCACGAGCTCGAATGAGTTCGGGTAGAAGCCGTACTTCTGCTGTATGTGCTGAAACACCGCGAGCACTAGCTCGGCGTACTCCTGCGGGTTGTCGCGGTGCAACACACCGGTTGGGGAGGCGGCACCAGTGTAAGAGATGTTGAACCAAAGGTCGTCGCCGCGCGCCTGCAGGCGTTGCTTGAGGGGAATGATCAGCTGCTCAATCGTGTAATCGAGGTATCCCCAAATGAAGCCGGCGGGATTCATGACAGACGGATCGTTGTTGTCATTGACGACGGAGAACCACGTCGCTGCCCACTGATTGAATGTCAGCTGGCCTAAAGGTCTATAGAGCGGCCAAGAGTCAACTGGATTCTCGATTCCGGCACGAAGGCCCACGCGGATGCGATTGATCCCCACTTCGTTCGCGGCGCGATCGAGCACTTCGTTGCGATAGGCTTGATACGCGCGAGGATCACACTCGGCCTGGCCGATCTCCATCAGCGCTTCCCAGCCTGTCATCCGCTGGAACTGCTGTGCGCCATTTACTGTGATGCTGCCGCTGGACGTCGGGGTGGCCGAAACCGTGACCGTAGAGGTCGCGGATTTTCCTTGAGCGGACGCTGTTATCGTCACAGGCCCGCCGACAGTAACGCCAGTCACCACGCCGGTCGCGTTGACTGACGCGACGCTGGGCGCTGAGCTGCTCCACGTAAACGTCTTGCCGGCGAGTGATTGACCGGCGGCGTTCGTCGCGACGGCGCCTAACGTGGCGCTCGCACCGACAACGACCGTCGTGCTAGGCGGCTGCAGCGTGATATTGGCGATGACGGTGTCCGTGCCGGCCGCTGTCACCGTGACGGAGGCGCTTGCTGACTTGCCGGCCGTCGATGCGCTAATCGTCGCGGAGCCCGCGCCGACACCGGTGACTACGCCTGATGCACTCACGGTCGCGATCGAGGCGGCGGAACTTGCCCACGTGAATACCTTACCCCCGATGACGGCACCGGCGGCGTTGAGCGCCGATGCGCCTAACGTGGTCGTTCCACCGACCGGCAGCGACGCCGTTGTGGGCGTGATCGTCACGCTCGCGACAACGGTGTCCTGCGCCGCCGGCGTTACGGTGATGGACGAGCTTCCCGACACGCCCGCCGTCGTCGCCGTGATCGTCGCATTCCCGGCCGAAATGGCTGTTGCGACTCCAGCCGCTGTCACCGACACAACCGACGTGGGGGAGCTGGTCCATGTGAACGATTGACCGACGACTTCTCTACCAAGCGAGTTCAGCGCGGTCGCTCGTAGCGTTAGGTTCGCGCCAACAGTGATCGAGGCAGATGGCGGATCGATTGCAACCTGGGTCACTCGGTTGTCCGGCGTCACGTTACTGACGACGGCTTCGTCGCCCGCACACGCAGCGAGGAGTCCGGGAACGAGATAGCGCGCGAGGCGCGTCATCGCGAAGCGCGAGGAATGAGCAGGAAAACGCATCGGCAAGGTTACTTTAGCGGCGCCGAATTCGGCGCGCGAGGGCAGGATCTTGTAGCGTGACGGGAGTGAGACCCCTGAGGTCACGCCAGCCACGGACAAGGAAACCGGCGGTGTACGCGAGCTCAGCCGCGGCGGCGAACAGGTAGCGCGAGAATGTACCCGCTAAGCGCCAAAACGATCGTCAGCGCGCTCGCGCCGAGGAGCAGCAGCTTGCGCACTCGTCCGGGGATGAGGTCGCCCGGCAATTGGAACTCGTGGAGTGCGGCCATCAGCGCTCTTCGGCGCGAACGAGTGCTCGACGACGTTATGCTCCCGTCCGCTGCAACGTGCACGATCGTTTGTAGCGTGTCATTCAGCTCGGCACGAAAGGCCGGGAGCACACCGAAACGGTAGTTCTGGTCGTGCTCTGTGATCGGGCGCACCCTAAAGCCGATCGTCGAATCGATCATGACTTTGCGCACGAGCGATGCGGCGATCGAGTCGGTGAGCATAACGCGCTGTGCCGTCGCCGCGTCGACGAGGATATGCGCGCCGCCCCGCGCCACGAAGTCGTACGTAAGGCGGCCGCCGACGTCGCGCAGGCCGACGCTGCGAACTGGACGCGCCGTTTCGGGAAGCGCCTGGAGCGCTTCGCTGGGGCTGCGCACAGCGGCCGCCGCGTCGACTTGTGTGCTGCCGAGGTTTCGTATCGTCGGTGGCGGCGGGAACATCATCACGACGCCGGTGACGGTCCACAGGATCAACAGCGCGCCCAAGCCATAGGCGATCCAGCGGTGAAATGAGCGGGACCAGCGGGTGATTATCGGCAAGAGCCTAACGGGGATCGGGACTCGGGCTAGGAGATGTAGCCCAGGCCGCTCAAGCGCTGGCGGATGATCTCCTCACCGTCGGCGGACGTTCCGCCGCTCGCCTGCGCGTCCGAGACCGAGCCGCCGAAGAGGGAGCGGCCCTGGAACGTGTCGGGGGCTTCGTATCCGCCGACCTCCATCAGCGTCGGGGCGATATCGAGAAGCCGAGCGCCCTGCAGCTCACCCAGCGCAGGAACGTTAGGCGCCGCGAGAATGAACGCGCCGAACTGGGCGTGGTTGCAATCGTCGGGACCTGTATCGTTTTCCTTGAGGTGCAGCATGCCATTGTAGCCGACGCCGCCGATCGAGCGCCAGTCGAGCGCGCCGAAGTGAACGATGAGATCGGGGGCGACGTTTTGCACGCGCTGATACACGTCCTGCGGCTTGAAGACGAGCGTGCCCAACGGTTTGCCCGCGGCGTCCGTCGTGGCCTCGAACTTGGCTTTCATCTCGTCGCGGAAGCGTTCATAGTCGGCCGCCGCGATGGTGCCCGACGGCTCGCGCCCCTGAACGTTGAAGAAGACGCGTGCGTAGTACCCGCCCTCGCTCCACACTTTGGTCTTGGGCCAATTGACCTTGAGCTTTCCGAAGGGCGTCACCTGCTCGGGATACTCATCGAGCGTCAGCAGCTTCTCCTGCAGCAGCCACTCGTTCACGCAGAAGCCGCCATGCAGCGCTTGTGCGCCGTGGTCGGAGACGACGAGCACTGCAGTTTGATCGTCGAGCAACTCGAGTAGGCGTCCGATCTCTTCGTCGAGGTGCAGATAGAAGTCGGAGATAACGTGCTCGTACTTGCTGCCCGGCTGGTGGTCGGGGTGTGCGGGGTCCATGTACTTCCAGAACCCGTGATGCACGCGATCCAGCGCGATGTTCACGAAGTGGAAGTATTCCCACTCGGCGTTCTGGATGTAGTGCCTAACGACTTGGAACTGCTTACGGCTCATCTCGAAGATCTGGTCGCGCAGCCAGTCCTTGTCGTCGGTGCGGAAGCCCTTCACGTCCACGAGATACTCGCCGACCAGTGCCTTGATTTCGTCTTTGATGTGGGCCGGGTGTGTGTAGTCGTCGTCCACCGAAGGCGTCATGAAGCAGCCCACCGAGATGCCGTTCACGCGCGGCGGCGGGAACGACGGCGGCACGCCGATGAGTACGGATTTCTTTCCTTCCAGCGCCAGGTAATCCCAGACCGCGAGCGCCTTGAACGACTTGGAATTGGCGATGGAGAGGTTGGCGTACGAATGGTCCGAGCGATTGCGGAAGCCATAGACGCCTAACGAGCCTGGATCCTGGCTCGTGACCATGCAGCGCCAGGCGGGAATCGTGATCGGCGGGATGACGCTCTCGAGGCGGCCATAGCACCCGGCAGCCATGAGCCGCCGGATGTTCGTTAGGCGTTCGTCGCCGAGCAGCAGCGCGGGGGCCGCGCAATCGAGTCCAATGACGAGCAGTTTCATGCAGTCGAATAGCGGAGGTCCACAGGCGTCCTGGTCACAGCCTCAGTACTGCAGCCCTGCACCGTTCAGCAGCTGCGCAAACCAGCGTTCCAACAGCGCGCGCCGGGTGGGATCGCGCGCGAGGTCGTTCGTCTCACCCAAGTCCGCGCGGTACGCGTACGCTTCGATCTTGCCGCGGCCGTCGCGAATCACGTGCAGCGTGTCATCCATCGCGGACGTCAGGTTGCCCCAGCTGATCGGCGTATCCATCTGCTGGTTCACTCCCTTGCTCACGTGCGCGATGACGGGGCTCGTTATGGCATTCGGATCGGTCGCCAGTCCAACGAGAGACGCACCGGGAAGCAGGTTCCTCGTCGAACCAGTGAGGTGCTGAATCGTGCGCGCGATGTCACGCAGCGAGACTGTGCGGTTCACACGCACCCCCTCTGGCAGACGCCCCGGCGCATATATGACAAGCGGCACGTGCAAGACCGCCGTGTAAAGACTGGTGCCGTGGCCGTGCATCCCGTGCTCACCGAATTGCTCGCCGTGGTCCGAGGTCACGATCACGATCGTGCGCGCAAGCTCGCCTCGCCGAGCCAACTCGGCGAGCAGTGACTTGAGGTGCTGATCGAGGCGCAGAATCGAACCATCGTACTCATCCTTACGAGTCTTCCCGCCGGCGAAGATCGTGTCCGATGGATTCGCGTACCCAGCGTGCGCTTCCATCAGATTGAGCAGCGCGAAGAACGGCCTGCGTGTCTTCGATTGCCAGCGCAGAAACTCGCCGTGGACATCGCCGACGTCCTTTGCATCGTGCAACTGATAGCTATCGAGCGGCCGCCAATCGAAGCGAAGAAAATCCTTTAAAGCCTGGCTGTACCAGCGTTGCTCCGTGATGCGCTTGAGCGGCGACTGCACGGCGCGCGCCTGCGTCAGCGTCGTGTTCAGCGCAATTTCCTCCAGCGTGAACTTGAGCGCTTCGTAGCGGATGAAGCCGCGATGCAGGCCGGTCGGGTAGCTCGCGGCGAAAAAGTTCGCGATAAACGCGCCCGTGGTATATCCGTCCTTGTAGAGCGCCTCAGACAGCGTTGGATACGTCTGATCCAGTGGGCTGGTCCAGTCAGCCGTTAGGGCGCCGGCGTACTGGCCCGTGAGCATGCTGGCGTGCGACGGGAGCGTCCACGGCGCCGCCGAATAAGCGCGATCGAAAACGACAGCATGACGCGCGAGCGAATCGAGAAAGGGGGTTGTCTTGCGCTCGTAGCCGTAAAGGCTCATGTCCTGCGCGCGGGCCGTGTCCCAGATGATTAGCAATACGTTAGGCTTGTCCGGGGCCGGCGGCAGCGCCGCGATGAGGCGCCGTTCCTGCACGACGCGCAGCGTGCCGCCAATGAGCGCTAGCGCGGCGAAGAGCAACCCTAGCGTCACGGCGACCGCCCGCGTGGCGCGCTTCCAGCCGGTCAGGTGTACTCCGGCCCACGCCGAGAGCTGCAAGCCGACGCCTAACGCGAGGACCAGCCACGCCCAGGAGCTGAAGCGGGTGAAGAGCAGCAGCACCGCGAACGTTGTAAGCGACGTCCAGTACCAGACCCGCACGCGCTGCGGGAGTCCGTTGCGACGCAGCGCCGCGATGAGCGCCGGGGGCAGCGCACACACGGCAAAAACGAGGATGTACCCGGTCGGGATCATCCAGCCCACGTCGCGCGTATTCCAGTCCCAGTTCGACGCGGGTACGAGCCGGCGCCGGACATAGACAATCGTTAGGTGGAGCGCAGCTGCCACGAGCGCCGGAAGCACGGCGTAGCCGATCTCGGCGGCGAAGCGGCGCAGGCGCGTCAGCACGTCAGACAGCGCCCATGTCGGGCTCCTGTGTGACGAACGTTAGGCCCCCTTAGCGCGAACCAGATCCGCGATCTGCGTGATGGTGTCCAGATAGTCGACGCTCGCCTCATGCGGCTCGATCGTCACTTTGTACTGTTCCTCCAGGAACGCCACCAACTTCACGGTCGCGAGCGAGTCGAGAATGCCGCCGGAAATGAGCGGCGTAGACTCGTTGACATCGCTGGCGTTCGCTCCCGGAAGAAACTCCTCGAGAATGTAGGACTTCACGGTCCCTTCGATGGCGTTCATGGCTAGCGTCGCTTCTCCTCAGAGGTAGCTGCCGCGCTCGCGGCCGAATCGGCGTGATGCGTCAGAAGCCCCGGCTTGGTCAGCAGCTCTCGCTGCAAGCGCTCGGCGAGGATCTGATGCCCGCGCAGGTTGGGATGATAGTCCCACTCGGTAATGATCAACTTGCGCTCGTCGTACGGATCGTAGACGTCGCCCATGTCGATCGTTTCGAGCCCGCCGGCTTTGGCGTAGCCTAACAGCTCCACCTGGAGATCCGGATTGAGGCGTTCGAACGGCATTGGAATGTAGGCGTACACGCAGCGCCAGCGGTTCTGGCGACAGAGCTCGCCCATTCGCAGGAACGTGACGCGCGACATCTCGCCTTCGAAGTTGCGCATCGTGCGCCGCGCCTCGGGTTCGTCGGGCGGCGCATTCCAACCCGCCACGCGCATGAGTGTGCGCATTGTGTCGTACGGTGTCTTGAGGCCGTTCGCTTCCAGCCGGTACAGATACGACGCTCCACGATTCGCGTCGGTGAGGTGGCCGATGATGAGGACCACGTCCGTGCCAACCTTCTGCAGCTCCCCTGTCTCCATGAGCGCGAGCTGATGCTGCAGCAAGTACGCGCTCACCGCGTAGTTCAGGATCTCGATTTTGCGAGAGCCGTGGCCCGTGGTATCGGCCGCGAGCCGGTTCTCGAGGATCGGCTCGAAGAAGTCACCCGATTTGACGCCGATGCCCATGACGTACGACGCGCCTAACAAGGCCACGCGCGTCACGTTAGGACCCTTCGTCGGCTCGTACTCCTGGTCGCGCATTCCCCAACGGTTCGTCGTGATCATGTCCCCGTTGAGGTTCGTCGTGTGGTTGGGCTTCATGACGAACAGGCGCGCGTCCGGTACTTTTTCTTGGATGTCGGTTTGATCCAGCCGCAGCCATTCCTTCGGCCGCCGGCTGTAAATGTCCCACAAACCGCCGTTGAAGCGGTTGAGATCCACGATACGCTCGTAGTAACCGCGCTGGAGTTGCGATCGCTCGAGCGCGCTCAATTCCTGGATGCGCGTCGAGCGCCAAAAGGCATTCACGTCGGAATTGTAGAACTGGCGCACATACGGTTCGCCTAACAACCACACCACGCCGAGTATGGCGAGCGAGGGTAGCGTTGTGCGCGCGACATCCTTTCCTTTCGCCGCCGCCGTGTCGCGGCGTTGCGCGATCCACGCGCTGACTGCGACTACGCCGAGCACGCCGACGAGGAGTGCGAGGTCCTGCGCACGCCACCGCGGGGTCGTGAGGAGTGCGGCGAAATCGCGCAGCGTCGGCATCGTCCACAGCGTCCACAGCAAGCAGATCACCGTAAACGTGATCACCGTGTTGATGACGAGGCGTGTGCGCTCCGCGCTTGTCCATTCCGTGGATTTGGTCGTGCGCTTACGACCCTGGCGGTATTCGCGCAGCACGTTGAACGAAAGCAGCACGGCGAGAATCGCCCAGAAGAGCGTGTCGGTCCACGAGAGCAGCCAGGTGCCTAACAACCAGAACCACTGGTACGAGTGGAAGAACCAGGTCGCGAAGAAGACGAGGATCGTCGAGGTCACGAGCGCGAAGGCATCGCCCCGCTTCTTCAACTTGAAGTAAGCGGGCATGTAGATGACCTTCGTCATGAAGTCCTTCCAATAGATGTTGATGCGGCGCCAGAACTCGGTGAAGCTGGACGCGACGTAGAAGAAGTGGTGCGTCTCCGGCAGCCGGAATCCGAACAGATGCAGTATTCCCACAATGAGGTGGAACTGCCCGGACACGCGAAGATACAGACCGAAGTTGGCGAGCACGTAACGCGTGAAATCCGTGCCATTCTGCACATCGGTCGGGAGCATCGTCCCGTACTGATAGATCATCCGGTAGACCATGAGGTGCGTGAGACCGCGCACCATCCAGTTGATCCCCTGCCGGTAGATGGTGAACGGCTCGCGGTCGTAGTATGTGCGCTTGAAGGTTGCGTAGTCGATGACCGGATACAGCAGGAACGAAACGTTAGGCAGGCCGAAGAAGTACGCGAGCGTGCGGGCGACGGTGGGTTTGTCCTTCTGATGCCGCAGGTCGTACACGTAGGCGATGAGCCGGAACATGAACATCGACCCGAGGATAGGCCAAATCGCCGAACGCCACGGCATGTCGGGCCCGATCCCCAAACGCATGGCGGCGAAAGCCGTACCGACGCCTAACAAAAGGGCCACGCGCAATCCGAATCGCACCGGCAGGTGCGCGATACCGATGAGCACGAGGCCTAACGCCACAAGCCAGGCCGATTGGACCAGCCCGAACACCACAAACAAAGTCAGTAGCGACAGCGCGGCGAAGAAGGGCAGACGGTAGCGCAGCGGCAGCAGGTGGTTCACCACGAAACCGACGCCCACGATCGGCGCGACACGGTAGTAGAACGCCGTGTTCTCGATGCGGAACGCGATGAGGAGGTACACCACGACGGCCAGCTGCAGTGCGAGGCCCGCCAGTTTGAACAGCTCGGCGCGGTTAATCGCCGGCCAACCGAGCGCGGTGGTCCTTCCGCCTACCGCGGAGGTCCCTGGCGCCTCCAGAACCGCGGACTGCTCAGCACTCATAGACTGAGCCACCGCGCGATGATGTTTCGCTGCATTTCCGACGTCCCCGAATAGATGGTGCTGCCGATGGCATCGCGGAGCGCGCGCTCGACCTCGTACTCCGTGCTGTAGCCGTAGCCGCCGAAGATCTGGACCGTGTCCATTGCGGCGCGAACCAAGGACTCGCTGACGAACAATTTGGTCATCGCTGCATCCATGCCGACCTTCTTCGACTTCTCGAGCATGGACGCGCTGCGATATGTGAGGAGCCGAGCCGCCTCGAGCTGCACCTTCATGTCGGCGATTTTATGAGACACAGCCTGGTACTTCCCGATCGCCTTGCCGAACTGTGAGCGCGTTCGGGCATACTTGATCACGCTTTCGAGCAGCCGCTCCATCGTGCCGATATGGCTGGCGAAGAGGCAGATGCGCTCCCAGTCCATCGCGTGAGTAAACATGACCGCGCCCCCGCCGACGCTGCCTAACACGGCATCGCAGCTGACGCGCACATCGTCAAACGCCAGTTCTCCAAAGGGCGATGTCCGAAGCCCCATTTTTTCGATCTTGCGGCTCGCCGTGAAACCCTTGGCCGATTTCTCGACGAGAAAAGCAGTCACTCCGCCGTGATAGCCCTTGGCCGGATCCGTGAGCGCGAAGACGATCACCAAATCGGCGACGGGACCGTTCGAGATGAACATCTTCGTGCCGGTGATGCGATAGCCGTCGCCGTCGCGTTCCGCGCGCGTACGCAGCGTGAACGCGTCCGAGCCCGAACCCGGTTCGCTCATCGCGTGCACGCCGATGAGCGATCCGTCGCAGAGTCCTTTGAGGTAGCGCTGTCTTTGCTCCTCGTTGCCGAACTTCCAGATCGGCACCACGCACGAGAGCAGATGCGCGCAGACTGAGAAGACGAGCCCACTGTCCTGGCACCCGTAGCCAAATGCTTCGAGTGCCAAAGCGGTGGAAAGCGGATCCAGCCCGCTGCCTCCGTAGTCCTCGGGAACTGGAAGGCCCGTTAGGCCCATGCTCCCGCATTCGCGCCACAAGTCGCGCGAAAAGGTCTGATCGCGGTCGCGCGCGATGAGATCGCCGTTCAGGCGTTCGCGCGCGAAGCGCACGACCTCGCGCCGCATCGTCTCTTGCTCGGCAGTCAGCGAAAAGTCCATTACAGGAGCTGCAAGAGTCGCTGGTAGTCCATTTTGTCCGTGGACGTCTTGGGCAGCGCATCCAGCACGCGGAACGTGTCCGGGATCATGTAGTTAGGCATGACGCCCGCGCAGAAGCGCTTGAGATCCACGATCGTTGGCGGTTTGTCGTCGTTGCAAGATAAGAACGCGACGATGCTCACACCGCCGTCCGAGGCTTTTCCCGAGACGACAGCGGCCTCTTTGACGCCGCTGTGGCGATACAAACCCGCCTCGATTTCGCCGAGCTCGATGCGATAGCCGCGGCGCTTCACCATGCGATCGCGGCGGCCGACGTAGACGTAAGCGCCGTCCGGCGGCTCGACGACAACGTCGCCCGTGCGGTACCAGCGCGTCCCCTGCGCGTCGACGATGAAGCTACGGGCTGTTTGTTCGGGTAGATCCCAGTAGCCTCGCATCACGTTAGGCCCGGCGATGATCAGCTCACCCTCGGCGCCGGGAGCGACGTCTACACCGTTTTCGTCGATGGTGCGACCGCGAAGTTGCGAACAGACAGCGCCGATCGGGTACGGCTCTGTCCGATCTTCCGGGACGATCTCGGGAATCGGATGGTAGTTGCAGACGTTGGTCTCGGTCGGGCCGTAGAGGTTGAAGAAGCGGGCGTGCGGGAGCAGGCGTTTTACTGCGCGCAGATGCTTGACCGGAAAGACTTCGCCCGCGAAGAACACCGTGTGCAGCGCGTCGTAGTTATGCCGGCCCATTTTCCCGAATTGTGCGAGCACTGAAAGGATCGTCGGCGTCGAGTACCAGACCGTGAGCTTGCGAGACGCTATCAGATCGGCGAGGCCCACGGGCTCTTTTCCCTGCTCCGCGTTTATCAGCACCACCGTCGCGGCGTGCGCGAGTGGCAGGTACAGATCGAGGATGGAAAGGTCGAAGTGAAATGGCGCGTGGGATGAGAAGCGATCACTGCTGGCCGGTGTGAACGTGTCGCTGCACCAGCGCACGAAGCCCATCGCACTCTCGTGCGTGAGCATGACGCCCTTCGGCTTCCCTGTCGAGCCCGACGTATACAGGATGTACGCCAGGTCGTTAGGCGCCACGGGGACTGTCGCCGTAGCGGCGAACGGGCCTTCCTTGGCCGCTGCGTCCAGCGCCGCAGACAGTGCCGCGCCGCCGCCTGGCTCGTCGAGCGCGAGCACCTGTGGAAGTTCGCCTAACGCGCGAGCCTCGCGCTCCCACGCCGCCACGAGCTTCGCTTCTGTCACGACAACGTGCACGGCGCAGTTGTGCAAGATGTACGCGGCGCGCGAGGCGGGCGCGTTGGCGTCCACTGGGACGTACGCAGCCCCGGCCTTCATGGCCCCCAGCAGCGCTGCATAAGCGTCGATCGACTTCTGCGTGTAAACCCCGACGCGATCGCCACGCCTGACACCCGCCGCTACGAGGTAGTCGCGCACACGATTCGACAGGTCGTCCAGGGCGCGATACGACAGGGCCAACGACTGCGAAGACCCCTCCTCGACGGCGGTAGCGTCGGGACGGGCCAACACGCTGTGCTCCAACAGGTTTACTAGGGTCTTCGCGCTCTGCTGCATCCAGCTCGATCGAGGGGATAAAACGTCCGCCGGTCTAACGCAAGCGATACGCCAAGCGAAGGCTAGTCAGGGCGCACCGAACCGGCACATTCTGCTCGGCTAGCATGCCCCTCGTTCACCGTCACGCGGCCCGCACATCCTTCCCCTCCATGACGCCGGGTACCGGAGCTGCCAGGGCGGTCAGGATAGTCGGCGCCAGGTCGACGAGGCGCGCTTCGGAGCCGTGAAAGGGCCGGCTCATGAACAGCACTCCAGGGACGAGCTCAGGGTCGATGATATGATCTCCACCCCAGCGCTTCACGTTGTCCTCGAACAGGTCGGCCGGAATGCCACCCAGGGCTGTCGTCCAGGATGCGCGATAGCCGGCGGCAAAACCGACCATCACATCCGGCGCTTCGTCGACATACGCGCCGGCATACAGCTCACGCCGGGTCTTAGCCGAACGCACGGCCGGCGTTCCTCGCTCGGCGTCGACGAGACTCGTTAGGCCGCTCGCAATCTCTTGCGCCAACGCGTGCGACTGCGCGGCGTCCACGACACCTTCAGCCTCGCGGCCGCGCACATTCAGGTAGATGCTGCCGATCCCGAGTGCGTATGCTCGCGTGCGTCCCCAATCCACGTTCTTGAAGAACTCTCCCGCTTCGTGTCCCGGCGCGATGCCCGGCTTGAGCGTTAGGTAGCCGCGTTCGCGCAGCCAGGCGTTGAGGTGCACGCCGCGCTGAAATGAATTGAAGCCGTGGTCGCTCAATACGATGAGGAGCGTGTCGGCATCGATGCGCTCGAGCACTCGTCCGACAAGAGCATCGCAGGCTTTGTAATGATCCCGGATGACGGCGGCCATCGTGCTGCGTCTGGCGTCGTCTTCGCGGTTGGCTGGGTGGCCGGGCTCGCCGAAACGCCAGAACATGTGTTGCAGTCGATCGGGCGTATCGAACAGGCAGTACAGCAAACCTTCACGGAAGCGCTCGAGCTCGTGGTTCAGCATCCGCTCGCGCTCGCGCATCACGTCGTCGCATTGCGCGAGATACGCCTCCTCCGAAAAGCGCTCGTTGGAAAGGCCGGTGTGGTCTTCGACCATTCCGGTCGTGTAGAAGCTGCCAAGTGTGTTCGCCAGCTCCGTGGAGTACTCCCACGGATGCGAAATTGGAAACATCGGCGCTGTGGGATCGAAGTTCACCGGTGACGCGTAGATCTCAAGCTCGGAATCCAGCCTAACGAGCAGGAAACGCATCACGCCGGCGACGCTCTGCAGCAGCCCGGCCTTGAACTTGACCGACAGCCAGTCGCTCCACGCGCCTTCCTTGAGGACGAGGACGTTGGGGCGTCCTTCGCTTCGCAGCGTAACTGTCCGAGCGCCGCGATCCAGTTCAAACGTCACCGCCGCGCGGAGGTCGTCCTTTGCCTTTGGGTTCCGCGGGCCGATGAAATGGCTTTCGCATTTGTTCCCGCGCAGCTCGAGCTTCACCAGCTGCTCGCTCTCCCGCGCGCTAACGCTCGACGCGGTCGTGTAGAACGTCGCGGTGCCGAGGCCGCCGCGGATGTCCGGGACGCCCATGCCGGCCAGGAGGCGCCCCTTCATCGCGTCAGGCGGATACGTGCAGGGGCACCTAACGATGGCTGAGGGGATTCCGGCGCTGCTCAGGACCTCCCAGATGGTCGTCCCGCGCCGGAGGTTGATCACTTTGGGCGGAAGGAATGCGCTCTTTTGCTCGTAGCGATTGAGACCTAGGTCAGGCGAGTACGTTTTCGGGTCTCGCCTAAGGAAGTCATAGATGCCGTGACCTCCCGGATTCACTCCGGTCGCAAAAGTGGACCACGCAACTGGCGTTTGCGCGGGCCAGGTCGTCGCGATTCGACTGTACCCTCCAGCAGCACGAAGGCGGGCGAGATGAGGCAGCGCGCCCGCCTCCAACATGCCATCGACGATCTTTGGCTCGAGTCCATCGAGCCCGATGACGACGACCTTTCTCGGTGCCGGCATCGGCGTGCGGTCGAGCGCTTAGTTCTTCTTTGTCGTGAAGCGCTGGAAGAGCATGCGCACGGCGCCCACGATACGGCGCCAGAACATGAGGATCACGCCCGCGACGGCGGCAAAGAAAGACGCCAGGGGCATCAGTGAGTCAGGGCCGATGTACACTGCCGATACCGCTCCTTAGTTCGTTGTGCGCGCGGGCGCTGCGGGCGCGCCACGAGAGTGCCGGGCGTCTGTGCTATACTTGTGCCGCGTCAGCCGAGGCGACGCGTGGCCTACAGATTCGCAACGCGGGCCGTGATCTCGCAATCCCGTGCTCGGTTTGGCGCGCGGCTCGCGTTACTCAGCGCGACGGCGACACGGCAATTTCGGCCGTTCTTGACGCACCGTCACGACTGTTCAAAGCTCCTTATAACCGCACCACTCACTAATCGGATTCGTAAATGCAAAAGGGTGTCACAGTTTGGTTTACCGGACTCTCCGGTTCTGGCAAAACGACAATCGCAAAGCGCGTGCATGACTTGCTGCAGGGGCGCCACATCCTGACGGAACGCCTCGACGGGGACGTAGTTCGCCAAAGTCTATGCCGAGACCTCGGGTTCTCTAAGGACGACCGCGACAAGAACATCGAGCGGGTGACCTTCGTGGCGAAGATGCTCACGCAGAACGCCGTCGTGGTGCTCACCGCGTTCATCTCGCCTTACAAGCGCATGCGAGACAACGCGCGTGCCGAAATCGGCGATTTCCTCGAGGTCTATGTTCGGACGCCGATGAACGTGCTTATCGAGCGCGACGTGAAGGGGATGTACAAGAAAGCGCTAGCGGGAGAGATCCAGAACTTCACTGGAGTGAACGACCCGTACGAAGAGCCCAGCAATCCGGAGTTAACGCTCGATACCGACAAGGAGTCAGTCGAGGAGAGCGTCGCGCGCGTCATTCACCTGCTGGAGGAGCGCGGTTACGTCGCACACGCCGCTGCAGCGCCTAACGTTTCCGTGACGGAACGCCGAGCCGTTGCGGCGCGGGAGACCGCCGCAGCACGACGAGCACCGGGACCCAGCACGCCGCATGGCGGCGCGCTTGTCGATCGCGAGCTCGAAGGTGACGCGCGCAGCGAGGCGCTGGAGCGCGCCAAGTCGCTCCCCAAGTTCGCCCTCGATGAACGCGAGATGACCGATCTGGAGATGATCGGCGTCGGCGCGCTATCTCCGCTGACCGGTTTCATGCGCAAGCTGGATTACGACTGCGTCGTCGAGAGCATGCGTCTGTCGGACGGCACCATCTGGGCGATGCCTGTGAATCTGTGCACATCGATGGATCGCGCGAAGAGTCTCAATGAGGGCCAGGAGATCGCGCTGACAGATCGCGAAGGAAAAATCCTCGGCGTTATGCAGGTGACGGAGGTTTATCAGCCGGACAAGGCCCGCGAGGCGAAACACTGCTACGGGACAACCGAAACGGCGCACCCCGGCGTTCAGCGCGTCATGACGCAGGGCGACGTGTACGTCGCCGGCCCGGTGTGGGTCATCTCGCGCCCTGAATACAGCGAGTTCCAGCAGTACCGCCTAACACCGGTCGGGACGCGCCAGAAATTCGATGCGCTGGGCTGGAAAACCGTTGTCGGATTCCAGACGCGCAACCCGGTGCACCGAGCGCACGAGTACTTGCAGAAAGTAGCTCTGGAGAACGTAGACGGCCTATTGCTGCACCCGCTCGTGGGCGCGACCAAGTCGGACGACGTCCCCGCTGATGTGCGCATGCGCACGTACGAGGCGATCCTGGCCAAGTACTATCCCGCGAATCGCGTAGTGCTCGGCGTCTTCCCTGCCGCGATGCGCTATGCGGGTCCGCGTGAGGCTGTTTGGCACGCGATTGCGCGTAAGAACTATGGGTGCACGCATTTCATCGTCGGCCGCGATCACGCCGGCGTCGGGAATTACTATGGCTCGTACGACGCCCAGATTCTGATCGGCAGTTTACCGGCGCACGAGCTGGGTATTACGCCGCTCAAGTTCGAGCACTCGTTTTATTGCACGACCTGCGGCAATTTGGCGTCGCCGCGCACGTGTCCTCATGGCAAGGAACACCATGTCACGCTGTCCGGGACCAAGGTTCGCGAGATGCTGACGAACGGTGAGATGCCGCCGGCCGAGTTCACGCGGCCGGAGATCGCGGCGATTCTGACAGAGGCTTACCAAGCCGCGGCTGCTCGTTAGGGATGCCTCAGCTCGTCGCCGACCTGCAGTTGCACTCGTCCGCATCGGACGGGAGCGACTCACCGGCGGAAGTCGTGCGACGGGCTCGCTCGCTCAAGTTCGCCGCCATCGCGTTGACGGATCATGACACGATGGCGGGCGTACCCGCGGCGCTGGACGCCGCCGAGTCGTTAGGTATCGAGTGCATTCCCGCCGTCGAGCTCTCGACGCTCGATGAGACGGAACGCCAGGTCGACATCCTTGGCTACGGGATCGACCACCGCGATGAAGATTTCGCGGCGGAGTTGACTCGCATTCGTTCGGGCCGGTTGGGCCGAGCGCACGCGATGGTGGAGAAGCTGAACGAGTTGGGCTATCCCGTCTCGTGGAAGCGCGTGCAGGAAATCGCCGGAAGCGAGAATGTAGGCCGGCCGCACGTGGCGAAGGCGATGGTCGAGGCGAAGGTCGTGCCTAACATCAATGCCGCGTTCACGGCCGAGTTCATCGCGGACGGTGGCCGCTGTTATGTGCAACGCGTCAAGATCACTCCAGAAGAAGCGATCGCGCGCATTCACAAGGCCGGCGGCGTCGCGTGCGCCGCTCATCCGGCTCGCACGAAGCTGACCGACAAAGAGATCGAGCATCTTGTCGACTCGGGGCTGGACGCCATCGAGGTGTACTATCCGCAGCATAACGCGGACGACACGCGTCGCTTCGAGGGCATCGCGGCGCGCTACGGCCTGCTCACATGCGGCGGGTCGGACGATCACGGCGACATCAACGAAGGGCGTTTGATGGGGACGATCCGCCTTCCCTACGTGCACGTCGAACGGCTGCACATCGCCATCGCCGATCGCCAGAGCGAGGCTCGTGGCGGACGCGCATAGTCGCCTGAGCGTGACGGAAGGTGCCGCAAGCTCGAGCGACCCGGCGCCAGCAACGACTCCCGCGTTAGGCTCGACCTTTCAATGGCCGCGCGAGCGCAGACGCACCACACCGGCGGAGCCACCGGCTGCGATTCCGGCGCCGCGGCGTATAGTGAACGTCGTTCAGGGCGCAGCCCTCATCGCGGGACTCGTGGGAGCGCTGTGGATCTATCTGGCGCCGTTGCCGGCCGGGTTGAGCCCCGCGGGCAAAACGGCGTTCGCGGTCTGGCTCCTGTGCACAACGCTCTGGATCACGAACTTCGTGCCGTTCGGCGTGACAGGGCTGCTCGCTGTCGCGCTGCTCGGCCTAACGAGAGCGATGACGCCCGCCGAAGCGTATGCCGCATTCGGCAGTTCGGCAGTGTTCTTCCTGATCGGAATATTCATCATCGCGGGGGCGCTCGTCCACTCCGGGCTAAGCAAACGCTGCGCGCTCTGGTTTCTCAGCAAGTTCGAGCGCTCACCATACGCGTTTGCGAACGGGATGATGATGGCGGCGGCGTTCGGAACGGTGTGGATGCCGAATCAGGCCACCACCGCGATGCTTTTCCCTATCGCCGTCGAAGTCGCGCTAGCGCTCAGGCTGCGGCCGACCGAGAGCAACTACGCCAAGACGCTCTTCCTGTCGCTGGCGTGGGGCGCGCTCATCGGAGCGAACGCCTCCTTCCTCGGCAGCAGCCGTGCGGCGCTTGCGTTAGGCATGTTGCAGCAGTCGTACGGGCTCGGCATCAGCTTTTCGCGCTGGATGCTGGCCGGCCTGCCAGTTGTGCTGCTCGGCGTTCTCGTCACCCCGATCGTGCTGCGTCTCAGCTTTGCAAAGGAAAACGTGCCATTCGCGGCCGCCCGCGAAGTGTTGGAGCACGAGGTCAGCAAGCTCGGTAAGCTCACGCGCGACCACTGGATCACACTCGGGATTCTGTTCCTGACGATCGGATCTTGGATCGTGGTCGGAGGCCGCCAGATCGATCTCGCCGTGATCGCGCTGCTTGGCGCGGTGCTACTGTTCGCGGCGGGCGTGCTCAAGTGGGAGAACGTCGAGCGCCACATCCATTGGAACATCGTGCTGATGTACGGCGGCGCGATCGCGCTCGGTGTCCTCATCGATAAGAGCGGCGCAGCAAAATGGCTGCTCGATGCCACGTTAGGCGATACCCACATCTCACCGCTCATCGCGGTGGCCGGGGCCGGTGTCGTCGCGCTGTTATTATCTGAGTTCATGAGTAACGCCGCCGCGGTTGCGGCCGTCCTCCCGCTCGCGTTTACGCTCGGCGATCGCGTCGGCGCCAGCCCGATCGCGATGTGCCTCGCGACGTCATTTGGCGCCGGATTGGATTTCATGTTCCCAATCAGCACGGCACCGAATACGATCGTGTTCGCGAGTGGCTACCTGCGCACTCGTGACCTCATCAAGGCCGGATCGATCATGACGATCGGATGCATTTTGATTCTGGTCATCGTCATTCGATACTGGTGGCCAATCATCGGATTGTAATCGTGGAACACCAAGGCGCCGTCCTCTGGTTCACAGGCTTACCCAGCTCGGGGAAGTCGACGATCGCGCGCGCGGTCTATGATCAATTACTCCAGCGCGGATGCAGCGCCGAGCTGCTCGACGGCGCGGAAGTGCGCGAGAGCTTGTCGCGGGGACTCGGTTTCTCTCGCGAGGATCGCGAAGCGAATATCCGGCGCATCGGCTATGTCGCGAAGCTGCTGTCGCGCAACGGCGTTATCACGATCTGCGCGGCGGTGTCACCCTATCGCGCGACGCGCCACGAGGTTCGCCACAACACGACGAACTTCATCGAGGTGTACGTCGAATGTCCCGTGGAAGTCGCAGCCGCCCGCGATGTGGACGGCATGTACGCGCGCGCCAAGCGCGGCGAGATCGACGACTTCACCGGCGTGAACGCACCGTACGAGGAACCGCTCGAGCCCGAGGTGCACATCCGCTCCGACGCGGAGCCTGTTTCGGGCGCGGCGTGGAAGGTTATTCGCTCTCTCGAGCTGATCGGCATCATCCCGCCTGACGACGTGGCGGCGCGTTTGCCACAGGAAGAGGAGATCCGGCGCCGGCTCGCCGCGTTAGGCTACATCTAGATGGCCGAGCGCGGGATCGGCGCTCGCTTTGCGGCGTTGGGCGGTGGCGAAGCGGTCGCTCGCCTGGCGGCGTTCGCGGCGACTGTTTACCTGGCCCGCACGCTGGGCCCCGCGCTCTTCGGGAGCATCGCGTTCACGACGGCGATCCTGCTCTACCTCAGCCAGCTGGCCGACGCCGGCGTCGAGCTTGTGGGCGTGCCGCTGGTCGCGCGTTCGCGCGACCGGCTGGACGATGTCGTGGGCCCTGTATTCGCTGCGCGGCTCTGGCTGGCCGTCGGCCTAACGCTGCTCACGATCGCGCTGTCGCTCATCGCACTGCCGCAGCCGGACGGCGTGCTACTCGCCGGCTATGCGCTCACGCTCCCGCTGGCGGCTGCGAGCGCGCGCTGGGTGCATCTCGGCCTCGAGCGAACCGGCTGGATCGGAGTCTCGCGCACGCTCGGCGAGGCGCTCACGCTCGTACTCGTCCTCGTCCTCGTCCGCGACGCGACGCGCATCGGTTACGTGCCGTTCGCCACCTTCGCCGGACAGGCCCTCATCACGTTGCTGTTGATCATTGGCCTCAGGCGCATGGGTTATCGCACGCCGGTGCGATTCGACTGGGAGGTCGCGCGTCCGACGTTGGATCGGGCCAGACACCTCGTGCTGTTCACAATCCTCGGCCTGGTGCTGTTCAATTTCGACCTCGTCTTCATTCGCATTGTTCGCGGACGCTCGGAGGCCGGTCTGTACAGCGGGGCGTATACGCTCGTCGCGTTCGGCGCGAATCTCATCGTTGCGTTCGCGCACACGGTGATGCCCGTGCTCGCACGGCTGGACAGCGATTTGAGTGAGCGGTCCCGCGTTTTTCAGCGCGCGGTTTTTCAGGCTTTTGCGCTGGCGCTGCCAGCCGGAGCCGGCGCGGCGCTCATCGCCGATCAGATCCTGGGGACCGTGTTCGGAGATCAGTTCGCCGGCGGTGTCGCTGCGATGCGAATTCTCGCCTGGTATCTGCCCCTGGCAGCTATCCGCGAGATGCCGGTTGTGGCGCTCATTGCGGCGGGCGAGGAGCGAGCGCTGCTGCGCGTGAATGCCCTCACGGCGCTTTCCAACGTCGTCCTCGTCGTCGCGCTCGTGCCCTCGTTAGGCCTCGTGGGGGCCGCGGCCGCGACGGCGGCGACTGAATGCATCCGACTCTGGCTGGCAGCGCGCGCCGCGGGGCGGGCCGGCTACCCCGCCATCGACATGCGACAGCTCTGGCTCCCCGCAACGGCGACGCTGGGAATGGCTGCGCTGCTTCTCCTCGTTAGGCCCGGCGCGCTGTGGACGTCGGTACCGCTTGGCGCGCTAGGTTACTGCCTAACGTTTGTGTTGCTTGCGCGAGTAAGTGGGCTTCCTCGTCAGGCGAGGACGCGCGCGACCTGAGGCACCCGCGCATTCCGGACGCGGTGTCGTTCCAGCGCCATCACGGCCATTGCATACAAGATGGCGACGTTCATGTAGGTATACGGCGTGTGGTTCCACGATCCGAAGATCGCCGCCACACCAAATGACATCATGGCTAGCTGCGCAAAGAACAGCTGCTTCTCGCCGTCAGGGTCAGTCAGTTTGATCGTCTTTCGCGCGCGCTGAACGGTCCAGAACGTGGTAATGAACAGCGCCATCCAAAAAATGAATCCCGGAATGCCGGTTTCGGCGAGCGCCGTTAAATACGAGCTGTGTGCGTCGCGCTTGCCGCGGGCGGTCATGGCAAACCCTTCCTGGTTCTTTACCATGTAACGCCAGTGCATGTACTGGTACGCACCGAGACCGACGCCGGTGATTGGATAGTCACGAACTATTGTGCCCGCGACCCTCCAGATTTCGAAGCGCTGCTCCGCTGAACCTTGGTCGTCGGCTTCCCTGAGCTGGCCGGAAGACGTAGCGCTCCCGATCTTTTTCATGCGACTCCAGACGCTGCTCGGGGCGAATAGCACCACGATCACGGCAACGCCCAGGATCGCCGGGAGCATTCGCATGCGCCTTTTTTGGCGGGCGAGTGTCCAAGCCCCGAAAAACGCGAGCGCGAGAATGCCGCCGCGCGACTGCGTCAGGAAGACGATCAGGGAGATCAGGCCAGTGCCGGCCATCGCTGCGTAGCGCATGTACTTATGCCGCTCGGTATACAGGTATCCGATAGCAAGGCCAAGCGGAAACAACAGCAGTGCCGCGAGATCGTTAGGGTTGGCGAACATGCCCTTCCACGAGATGCGGCCCGCGAGCGCGGCGTTGTAGATGAACTGATTGAAGATCGCGCCGCGCACGGGATAGAGCGCGTACGCCGCCAGAGTGAGAAATACGTAGAAGCGCAGACGTGAACGCTCGTGGAGCACGTTCATCGCGACGAGGAAGATCAAAGCGACGCGCCCGATGTTGATCACCTCGTCCTTCACGATCACAAACCAGTCCGAGGTCGGCGCCATCACAACGGCGTAGAGATAGTACGCGCTGAAGAAAACCAGCGGCGCTGGGAAACGCAGTCGCTCCCTCCCGAAGATCAGACCCAGGAGCGCGACGATCATCGCGGCCTCACCGAGCGGCACGAAGTATGTGATCACGACAACCGAGTAGACGCAGAAGCCGACAAACGCGAGGTTCCATTTCACGTTCTGCCAGGGCCACACGAAGGAACTCGGTGCGGCGCTGGCGGCCGGCTCACTCGTTAGGCGCGGCACTGTCGGCAACGCGGCGACCGCTGCCGCGACTGTAGCAGCCGGTGCCGCGTAGGCGCGTGACGATCGCCAGCCGCGCGAAATCGATCTCAAAGACTGCTCCTCGGTGGGCTTTTAGTACTCCGGCGACGCGCGCCAGGAGCCAAACGGTGGTTGCAAGCTGCGGACCTAAGTAGCTGGAAAACAAGCGTTGGTGCCGCCGTGACGCAAAAAACAGTGCCCACGATCGACGCACAGTGCCGCGGAGATGCAGCGACCGAAATGGCTCCGTTCCGCAGCGTGACGGCAGTCGATAAAGGCGAAGAATGGTGCGTCTGGGAGCGGCGTTTTCACACACGCTTTTCGTGATCTGGGTCATGCTCTAAGAGAGAGCTAACTTAATATTTCCCAATGCGATACGTCGTTACGAGCTCCGCAGTTCCGCGTCTTACTGGCGACGCGAGAGTGAGTCACTCGCGCCCTCCCGTCAGGGGAGGACAACCGAAACGGCAAAGTCGGCGAAAGCCGGCGACGCAAAGCCACGGCGCTACCGCGCAGATGTCATGCGCCACGCGGGCCGGGCCGCCGAAAGGCCCTCGGAGGCACGGACATGGTTCGGAGCTCACTGGCTCGTTCAGTTGCGGTCATAAGCGCGTTAGTCGGAGTGGTGGTTGGTTGCGATCAGCAGCAGTCGATGGACCCGGGCAACAAGCCCGGCGCGGAGCGGTTCGCGATCTCGATAACGCCGGATCGTGATTCCGTCGACGTTGGGTCGACGGTTGCACTGACTGCTACGGTGCTGGACGCGAGGGGGGCGGCGCGAACCGATCAGACGGTTCGCTGGAGCTCCCTAACGCCAAGCATCGCGAGTGTTGATGGTGTCGGTCTCGTCACAGGCGTCGCCGTTGGCGACGCGCGTGTCGTTGCGATGGTCGGCCAGGGTTCGCAGATCAGCGCCGACACGGCGACGCTTCTCGTCCAGGCCGGAACGCTGGCGCTGACGATCGAGCCGGGTATCGCCGAAATCACGTTGGGCGATTCCCTGCAGCTCGAGGCGACGATGTTCTCGCCGACAGGCAACGTGCGCGGCCTCAACGCTAAGTGGTCCACCTCGGACCAGGCAGTAGCGCCAATCTCCGATGACGGCATCGTCGTGTCGTTGCAGCCCGGAGACGTGACGCTGACAGCGGTTGTGAATGGCATGAGTGCAACAGCGCAGGCGCGCGTGCTCCCGAACTTTCCGGCGAGCATCAGCGTGACGCCGGCGAACTCGGGACTCAACCCGGGCGAGAGCGTGCAGTTGACCGCGTGGGTGCGCGACAGCCGCGGCAGGCTCATTCGCGACGCGAATGTGCGATGGTCATCGTCGCAGAGCGAGGTTGCGCCAGTGACGACGGACGGCCTCGTGAACGCGCGTCAGAAGGGCTCCACGATCATCAGCGCCACGACAGGCACTCGCCGAGCTTCCGCGAGCGTGAACGTCTTCGCGGTTCCGGCCGCGGGTGTCACGATCACGGCGCCTTCGAACAGCGTAACTGTTGGTGGCAAGATGCAGGCTGTCGCCAACGCGCGCGACGCCGATGGCAACCTTCTGACCGGAAGACCGGTTGCGTGGTCCAGCTCCAACCCTTCGGTGGCACAAGTTGCCTCGGACGGAACGATCACCGGTCTCATCGTCGGCAACACCACAATCAACGCAATCATCGATTCCAAGATTGGCTCGCTGCCAATCTCGGTCATCGGCGCTACAGCCAGTTCCATCGCGGTCATTCCGGCGTCGGCGACGATTTCGTTAGGCACGAGCGCGCTGCTGATCGCCGAAGTTCGCGATCAGGGGGGCAACGTCATCCCTGGGCAGGCCGTCTCATGGTCCTCGGCCAACTCCGCCGTCGCGAGCGTTTCCGGGACGGGTGTGGTGACGGGCGTGAGCGCGGGATCGGTGAACGTCACGGCGACCTCCGGCTCGTTCTCGGCCACGTCAAACATTACGGTCATTTCAACGGCGGTCACTTCTGTCGTCGTTTCTCCGTCGTCTGCGCAGCTGCAGATCGGCGGTAAGCAGCAACTGAACGCGGTCGTTACTTCGAACGGTAGCGTCGTTCAAAACGCCGCGATCTCGTGGAGCTCATCGAATCCGGCAGTCATTACGGTTTCGTCCAGCGGTCTCGCGACCGGTGTCAGCGCAGGTAACGCTACGATCACCGCGACATCGTCAGGCACCAGCGGCAGCGCGAGCCTAACGGTGGCGGCGGCTGGCCCCGCCCAGGTGGCGAGCGTGACGGTCACTTTCAATAGTCCGTCGATCCTCATGGGCCAGTCTACGCAAGCGACGGCCACCGCTCGCGACGCGAACGGCAACATCATCGCTGGCAAGACAGCGGTCTGGTCGAGCGATGACATCCAGCTCGCGTCCGTGTCGCCGATTGGTCTCGTGACCGCGCTCGCCACTGGTTCGGCGCTCATCGTGGCTAAGATCGACGGCGTGCCGGGCTGGGCGACTTTGACGGTCGCTGCGCAGGCCCCGCTGCCCGTGTATTCGGTGCAGCTCACGCTGAATCCGAACAGCATCAACACCGGGCAGACCTCGTCATCGAGCGTCGTGTTGCGCGACTCGTTAGGTAGCATTCTCAGCGGCCGCACGATCGGCTGGTCCAGCTCGAAGCCGACCGTCGCCAGCGTTGGCCTTGGCGGCGTCGTCACCGGCATCGCTGCCGGTTCGGCGACGATCACGGCGTCGAGTGGTGGAAAGAACGGCATGGCCGGCTTGGCTGTCGCAGGCGCGTCGTTGCCGTCGGTCGCAACGGTTACGGTCAGCGCGGCCAGCACGAGCCTAACGCCCGGCCAGAGCACGCAGGCGACGGCTACTGCGCGGGATTCCGCCGGTAGCGTGTTAGCGGGACAGACAGTCACGTGGACGACGTCCAACGCGGCCGCGGCGACTGTTTCGCCGGCCGGCCTCGTCACGGCGGTCGCCGCCGGTTCGACAACCATTATGGCGACGGCTGGCGGTAAGACCGGCTCGATCGCGATCAACGTGGCGGCTCCGGCCACGGGCAGTGTGTCGGTTTCAGTTCCGTCGAACAGCATCTCGGTCGGACAGTCAGTGCAGGCGTCGGCGTCTGTGAAGGATGCCAATGGCAACCCGATCCCGAGCGCGTTGGTCTTCTGGTCGTCGTCAAATGCAGCCGTGGCGACGGTTGCGCTGAATGGACTCATCTCCGGCGTGTCTGTCGGCACAGCGAACATCACCGCTTCGAATAGTGGTAAATCGGGCACGGTCACGATCACGGTGACGGCGCCACAACCGCCGCCGCCAACGGGCAGTGTGCCTTCGATTGCTCCGACGCTTCCGCAGGCGACTGTCAACGTCAGTATGCCGACGTCGACGCGCACGCTCACTGTCAATGCCGGCGGCAACCTGCAGGCGGCATTGGATTCCGCGAAGCGTGGTGACGAGATCGTGATTCAGGCGGGTGCAACGTTCACAGGAAACTTCGAGCTCAAGACAAAGCCTGGTACGACGGCAAACGGGTGGATTACAGTACGCACGTCCGCGCTCTCTCAGCTCCCCTCGTTAGGAAATCGCATCGATCCAGTGCTGCACGCCTCGTTGATGCCGAAGATCGTCACGCCTAACGTACTCCCCGCAATGGCGACGGCGTACGGCCAGAGCAACATCAGCGGCTGGCGCCTGATAGGCCTCGAGATCATGGTCGCGCAGGGTGCGGCGACACAGCCGAATGTGCAGCAGGGCATTATCGTGATCGGAACGAGCGGACCGACACAGACGACGGTGGCCCAGACGCCGCGCGAGATCGTTCTCGACCGTGTGTACGTACACGGTCAGTCGAACACGAACACCAAGCGCTGCTTGTCCGCGAATGGCTCCGCCATCGCAGTGATCGGCTCGCAGCTGCTCGAATGCCATGGTAAGGGATTCGATAGCCAAGCGATTGCGGCTTGGAACGGCCCGGGACCATTCCTTGTGGAGAACAACCGCCTCGAAGGTGCCGCGGAAGTCATCATGTTCGGCGGCGACCTGACGAGCCTGCCCAATCTCGTCGCGAGCGATATCACGATCCGTCGCAACTTCCTAACGCGGCCGATGAGCTGGCAGGGAGTATGGACCGTGAAGAACCTGTTCGAGCTCAAGAACGCGCAGCGAGTGCTCTTCGAGGAGAATGTCCTCGAGAATCACTGGGTCGATGCGCAAGCTGGTTCGTCCGTCGTACTCGGCACGGCAGACAATCCGTGCAGCTGGTGTATCGTGAGCGACGTGACGTTCCAGTGGAATCACATCAATAATGTCGCCGGTGGGTTCAACCTCTTCCCGAACTACGGCAACGCTCAGCCCATGCGGCGTGTGAAGATCGCGCAGAACCTCGTAACCAATGTCGGTGCAGCCGGCCTGGGAACGAACGGAAGGTTCATGATGGTTCAGAACAACGTGGACGACGTCTGGATCGAATACAACACGGGTATGGGCACTGCGACGTACTTGGACCTCACCGGCTCGCTCAAAAAGGCGCGCTTCACGTTCCGCTATAACGTCGGCGGTGGGGCGACCTACAACTGGTTCAGCTCGCAGGGCTCGGGTGATGCGGCGAATACCGCGAATCTCACGGCGCCGTACATGGTTGCGAACAATGGGTTCGTCGCGAATGCGAGCGCTGTGCTTCCTGGCGGCAGCCTTCGGGCGTCCACGCTTTCCAGCGTCGGGTTCGCAAATCCGATCTGGCCGAATGGCAACTGGTCGTTAGGTAGCGGCAGCACTTTCAGTGGAATGGGCGTCGACTATCCGACGCTGCAAGCGAAGCTCGCGAACGTGAGGTAGCCGGCGATAGCAGTTGGTTTCTGTTACGACAGCGCCGCCTGATGAGAATCAGGCGGCGATTCTGTTTGCAGGGTCCCGCGCCTTGGCTGTGACACTGAGAGGTGGCTACACTAAGACATGCCTCTGACGATATGTGCGGCATAGCCGGTTTCGCCGGCATCGCGCGATACACGCCGGAAGCGGGACAGGTACTGCGTCGCATGTGCGACGCGATCCGGCACCGTGGCCCCGACGACGCCGGCTACTTCGTCGGTCCGGCAGCGTGCATCGGCATGCGCCGACTTTCGATCATCGACGTCGCGGGCGGTCATCAACCGATGACGAACGAAGACGAAACTATCCGCATCGTCTTCAACGGCGAGATCTACAACTTCCGCGATCTGCGTCAGCGCCTGCGAGTCGCGGGACATCGGCTCGCCACATCGAGCGATACCGAAACGATCGTTCACTTCTATGAAGAACGCGGCGAAGACGTCGTGCACGAACTGCGCGGCATGTTCGCCTTCGCCATCTGGGATGAGCGACGTCAGCGGCTCATGCTCGCGCGCGATCGCCTCGGCATCAAGCCGCTGTATGTCTGGCCGCACCCGAGCGGCGGTCTCGCCTTCGCCTCCGAGTTACGCAGCTTCCTCACTCTCCCCGACTTCACGCCGACGATCGATCCGGACGCGGTCGCGAGCTACAGCGCGTTCGGCTACATCCCGCATCCGGCCTCGATCTTCCGCGGCGTGCGCAAGCTCGCTCCCGGGCATCGCCTAACGTGGACGCGGGATGGCGGCATCGTCGAAAGCGAATATTGGTCCCCTGCCAGGTCCGAGCGACCCGCGATCGACGAACGCGAAGCAGTCGCGGAGCTGCGCCGTCTGATCGACGAATCCGTTCGCATCCATCTCGAGTCAGATGTGCCGCTCGGCGCTTTCTTGTCCGGAGGCATCGACTCGTCGGCCGTCGTCGCCTCGATGCGACGTCAGATGGACTCGCGGCCGCTCACGTTCTCGATCGGATTCCGCGAGGCAGCATTCGACGAATCTCCGTACGCTGCCGAGGTCGCTAACGCGCTCGGTACGAATCACACAGCGTTGATCGTCGACCCCGAGGCAGACGCGCTTGTCGACGATGTCGTGCACGCGTTGGACGAGCCGATGGGCGATTCGTCGGCGCTGCCGACGTACCTCGTCTCGTGTCTCGCTCGACGGGATGTGACTGTCGCGCTCTCGGGTGACGGTGGCGACGAAGGCTTCGGCGGCTACACGCGCTACATCGAAACGCTTTCTGGAGTCCCGCTACTTCCTTCCCTGCTGCGCGGAAGCGTGCGCGCGCTGGCGTCGGCGCTGCCGCTCGTTGCGCCGGGTCGCAACTGGTTGCTCAACCTCGCACGATCCCCGCGCGGTCGCTATGCGTCGACCGTCGCGTCTCCCGTCCGACCGGGTGAAGGCGGTGTTATGCGCGACGAAATCGCCTCGCGACATCCGACGATCGATCAGATCCTCGAGGATGTGTTCAACAAGACGGGAGCGCGCGACTTCTCGACGCAGCTGATGGTCGTTGACCTTTTGTCGTACCTCCCGGGCGACATACTGACCAAAGTCGACCGAATGAGCATGGCGCCATCGCTCGAAGCGCGCGTTCCGCTGCTCGATCATGTCGTGATCGAATTCGCAGTGTCACTCCCTGCGTCGCTCAAGATGCGCGACGGCGTTGGCAAGTGGCTGTTGCGACGCGCAATCGAAGGCTCGGTGCCAGACACTGTGCTCACGCGCCCGAAGCAAGGCTTCGGCGTTCCGCTTGGTCGCTGGTTCCGTCGCGAGCTGTCGCATCGCATCGATCAGTTGCTTTCGCCAACATCGGCGATCTACGAGTTCTACGATCCAGCTCGCGTGCGCGGCATCGTCACCGAGCATCGTGCGCATCGACGCGATCATTCGGGAACGATCTGGCGGTTGATGCTGCTCGATCTGTGGCTTCGCGCGCTCGCGCGTGGAACGATCGCGCGTGCCGTCGAACCGCGCGATTTCCTCGCTGAGTATCTAGACAGAGCGACGAGTTAAGCTGCTCAGCGCGAGGCGCGACGCGAGCTGATGTGTATGTCGCGCATTTGTGATTCGTGAATTGGTCACACTTACCGAATCACGCGCGCCTAACGCGACCAATTTACCGGTTGACGACAATTCGTGTGACTTAGATCACGGCGCGATTTTCTTGCGCGAGTAGAATCACGACGACTTCAGCGAACAGGGACTTCACTTTAGCACGCGAGCGTCGATAATTTCGCCGCGACGCTCTGACCTAGTCGTGGGGACAGAGTGACCGCTCTTCACCCAACGCACGACAGACAACTGATCGGCAGGATCGCGGTCTTCCTCGCGGAGGGCCCGCGACAAAGGCAAAGCCGGCGAAAGCCGGCGACGCAAAGCTACGAGGCTACGGTGCGCCTACCAGCGCGCCACGCCAGTCGAGCCGCCGAACGAACCTTTGCGAGGATTCCATTTTGCCGTATCCGCAGCTCGTTCCCGCGTTTCGTCGCCTGATCGCCCGCGCTCTGCGGGTCTCCCTCCTCGGGGCCAGCCTCCTCTCCCTCGCGTGTTCCAGTGAGGAACACGCACCGCTTAACCCAAACAATTTTTCGCTCGACGAAATCGCCGTTCGCGAGCACTTGCCCGGCATTGTCGCTACTGCATTGGTCCCCAACACAGCGCAGCGTATCCGTTTGGCAGCGGATACAACGCGATGTCTCGCGATTAGCGATGATGCGAGCAAGATCGGCAACCCGGTCATCGTCGCGATGTGCGGTTCGTCGACCAGGAATCTCTTCACGTTCACGAGCGCGAACGAGATCAGAACGAGCGTGAACAGCTGCATCGGAGCGTACTCCGGCTCCGACGCTCCGAAAATCGGCGCAGGAATCGCCGTTGTCGCGTGTGACGGCAAGCCGGCCTCGAAGTGGACGTACGATGCCGCTCAGCGGCTGGCAAACAGCGCCGGCGGCTGTTACACCGTGCAAGGCATCTCCCTAACGACTGCCGCGAAAGCGAAATCAGCAACTTGCGTTTCGCCGGCTCCCTGGTCGCAAAAGGTACAGTGGATCACGCTCGGCGGGCCGTCAGTGCCACCGCCGCCCCCCACGCCACCACCACCGAATCCGACGATCGCATCGATCACGGTGTCGCCCGCGACGAACAGCCTCGTCAAGGGAGACAGCGTTCGCCTAACGCCGACGGCCTATAATTCGTCGGGACAGCCTGTGCCCGCCGCGTTCACATGGTCGGTGCCGAGCGGTGCGGCACGCGTCAGCGTGTCGCAGAGTGGCTGGGTTAAGGCGGTTAATGTTGGAATAGCGACTGTCGCAGCTTCGTCGGCCGGCATAGTAGGAACGGCGAGCGTCACTGTCACCTCGACACAGCCACCGCCAACACAACCGCCACCGACACAGCCGCCGCCAACCCCACCACCGGCAGGCGCGGTTCCGTCGATCCCCCCGACGCTGCCGCTGAGCAGCGTGAATACAAGCTGGCGAGCGCCGACCGGACAGACGATCACGGTTCGCGCGGGCGACAACCTGCAGAATGCGCTCAACGCGGCTCAGCGCGGTGACGAGGTCGTAATCGAAGCCGGCGCCACCTTTACGGGGACTTTTGTCCTGCCCGCCAAGCCAGGAACGTCGGCAAACGGCTGGATCACGGTTCGCACATCCGCGCTCAGCTCACTCCCGCCGTTAGGGTCGCGCATCGATGCGGCGCGGGATGCATCGGCGATGCCGAAGTTGGTTGCCAACAGTGTCGCTGAAGTTCTCAAAACGGCCGCCGGTGCGAGCGGTTGGCGCGTGGTCGGCATCGAAATGACCGTCATCCCGGCGCTCACCTGGGTGCACAACGGCCTGGTGTTGTTAGGCGACGGTTCCGGAGCGCAGAGGCAATTGAGTCAGGTCCCCACGGACCTGATCCTCGATCGCGTCTATATTCACGGTCAGCCTAACGTGAGCCTCAAACGCTGTGTCGCTCTCAACTCGGCCAACACGGCTATCGTGGATTCACAGCTGCTCGAGTGCCACGGTCGCGGTTTCGACGCGCAAGCAGTCGGAGGCTGGAATGGTCCCGGTCCGTATCGCATCGAGAACAATCGCCTGGAAGCCTCCGGCGAGGTCATCATGTTCGGCGGTTCCAATCCCGCAGTTCAGAACCTGGTCCCAAGTGATATCACAATCCGGCGCAACTATCTGTATCGCCCGATGACGTGGAGGGGGGTGTGGACCGTGAAGAACCTCTTCGAGCTCAAAAACGCGCAGCGCGTGCTCGTGGAAGGCAACGTGATGGAGAACAACTGGGTCGATGGCCAGATCGGCTTCGCGATCGTGTTAGGCTCGGCCGACACCGGCTATTCCTGGTGCATTGTGCAGGACGTCACACTGCGCTACAACCACATCAACAACTCAGCCGGCGGAGTCAATCTCTTCGAGCGCTACGGCAGTGCTCTGTCGATGCGACGCGTCGCGCTGCAGAACAACCTGTTCACGAACATCGGCGCGAGCGGCCTGGGGACGAATGGGCGAATGTTCCAGCTCCTGGATGGCATCGACGACATTTGGATCGAAGGAAACACCGGATTCGTGCCAGTGACGTATATGACCTTCAGCAGCTTCACGAAGGCCAAGAACCGATTCACGTATCGCAACAACATTGGCGGCGGGTCGCTATACAACCTGCACAGCGCCGAGGGCATTGGGCAGGCGGCTCTGAATAAACACCTGGCCCCGCCATATGTCTTCGCCGGCAATCTGATTGTAGGCACTAGCGCGCAGATGCCGACGAGCAACGTCTACACCCCTTCCATCACTTCGATCGGATTCGTAAACCCGATCGGCATCGGCGGTACCTGGAGTCTGTCCCCACTGAGCCTCTTCCTATCCATCGGCATGGGCGGAGCCACCCCTGGCTTGAACTGGGCAAGCTTCCTCTCGCAGGTGGCCAACGTGCGTATGTAGATAGCTGGCACACGTTCTGACGTGCGATGCGGGGTAGTCTCGAAGGAGGCTACCCCGCAATGTTCTGCACCCATGCCGCCAGCAAATCCCGAACTCGATTCTGGCCTAAGCGGACCGGCGACGCTCGGTGCCGCCGCCGAGCGCTAGGACCGCATTGTTGACTGATATGAGGACTCGGGTGGTTGCACGATGGCACGGTCGCCTACGCGAGCTAAAGGCTCTCGCGGCCGCCGAGAGCTGGGGGCGCTTATTATATGCCGCCAGCGGACTTAGCTCGGAGGAGCGCCGCGTAGCGCAGGCGCTCGTAGCGTGCCGACGCGCCAGCGGACCGGCTGCGCGTGCGGCCCTGAGAAGGATCGTGGCGCCCTACTTCGGTGGGGCCAAGGCCGACTTCTGCAGGTCCCGGAAGATCGGGTGGGCGCGGTATTACAGCGATTTTGACCTGAAGTCGCCGGAGCTCACGTCGAGCCTAATGCTCAAGGCTCCCGGCCCGAATGGAGAAAAGGGCGTCTTGTACTCCGCCTTTGAGTACAACTTGATGCGGCTCATTGCCCATAGTGACGCGCGGCGCGTGCTGCAGGAGTACCTCGTCATATGCGCCAGCTCGTGGTCACCGACCGACTTCGCGATAATGGCAAACTTCGCCGGGTTGAGCGACGATCCGCTGTTCGTTGGGATTTCGAATGTTGCCGACTTCGAGGCCTATGACATCGCGTCCCCCACCGTCCGCGCAATGCCGTTGTTAGCGAGTGACTGGATCGATCCGCTGTTTTACGCACCCAAGCCGCACAGCGAACGGACAGTGGACTTCTTGATGGTCGCGAATTTCTCGCGCTTCAAGCGCCACTGGTTGCTCTTCAAAGCGCTCCCGCGAATGTCGCCGAATATCCGCGTCGCGATTCTGGGGATGGCCACGGCGGATCGCACCGCGGACACTCTGCGGGGGGAAGCGCGCGCGTTCGGAGTGAAGCAGGATCTCGACATCCGCACTAACGTCAGCATCGAAGAAGTGGCAGCGTATCAGGCGAACTCGCGCGTATCGCTGCTACTTAGCCGACGCGAAGGCTCCTGCGTCGCGACAGCCGAATCGCTTTTCGCGGACTCGCCTGTTGCGATGATGCGTGACGCGCATATCGGCTCGAAGTCGTACATCAACGCGGATACAGGCACACTGCTGGATTACCGTGACGTCCCGCAGCAGTTGGAGGCGCTTCTTGAGCGATCTGGTAGCTTTCGTGCGCGGGCATGGGCTATCGCGAACATCTCGGCGTCCAAGTCCTCGGCGAGGCTCAATCAGATCTTCAAGGATCACGCAGCAGAGACCGGGAGGCCGTGGACGCAGGATCTCGCGCCGATGTGCTGGCGCTACGTGCCCAGGTACTTGCGACCTGAAGACGGAGCGCGCCTGCGTCCTGCCATCGACGACCTGGAGCGGCGCCATCGAGTGAAGTTGAAGGAGTTCGCTTACCTACCGACCGGCTGACGACGACATGTGTGGGATCGCTGGGATAGTAGGACCGCCTTCGAGCGAGGGCGCGGGCGTCGTCAGACGTCTTGTGGACGCTCTTGCGCGTCGCGGGCCCGACGGCGAGGGGGTGCACTGCTGGCCCAGCTCCGCGTTAGGCCACCGGCGTCTCGCCATTTTCGATCTCAGCTCGGCCGGCGCTCAGCCGATGATCGATCGCGAGGCACGCACGGGCATCACGTTCAACGGCGCGGTCTACAACTTTTGGGACTTGCGCCGCGACCTGGAACAGGGTGGCGTGAGCTTTACCAGCCGTACGGACACTGAGGTTCTGCTCAGGGGGTACAGCGTCTGGGGGATCGACGACCTTGTTCGGCGCTGCCGCGGCATGTTCGCGTTCGCAATCTGGGACGAGCCACGCGACGTGCTCTACCTTGTGCGCGACCGTCTCGGCGTCAAACCGCTCGCCTATTCGATGCACAACGGCACGCTTGCCTTCGCGTCGCACCCGCGCGCGCTGCGTTCGGCGCGGTTGGTGAGCGAGCTCGATCCGCAAGCTGTCGGCGAGTTTCTGGAGTACGGCTTCGTCAGCGAACAGCGCTCGATCTTCGCGGGTGCGCGCAAGGTGCCGCCCGCGACGATACTCGAGTGGCACCCTGGTTCGGAGCCGAAGCTACGCACCTATTGGTCGTCGCCTGCTCCGTCGCAAAGCACGACGATCGCGTTCGACGCCGCGGTCGCGGACACGGAACGACTGCTGCTCGCGGCGACGGAGCGTCGTCTGCACGCGGACGTCCCGGTTGGAGCATTGCTCTCGGGTGGCGTCGACTCGGCGCTCGTCTGTTGGGCGATCCGCCAGGCGGGCGGCGACGTTGAGGCTTTCACTGTGGGCGTCCCGGGCTCAGCGGCGGACGAGTCAACACTCGCCGCGCGTTGCGCCAAACAGTTAGGCATTCGGCACCACATCCTCCCGCTGCGCGACGACGAACCCGACGAGATCGACGCGCTCGTGACAGCGTACGCCGAGCCCTTCGCCTGCGCGTCTGCGTTAGGCATGCTCCGCGTGTCACAGGCTGTGGCGCGCGCCAATGTGAAGGTCCTGCTCACCGGCGACGGCGGTGACGATGTCTTTCTCGGCTATCCGCGACACCTCCTGCTAGCGCGTGTGCAGCGCGTTGCGACAGCGCTGCCGCCAGGAGCCGGGCCGGTATGGCGCGAAGTGCGCGGCCGATTGCCGGCGATCGGACCGATGCGTCGCGCAGTTCATCTGATCGACTACGTGACGGGTGGGCTCGGCGCCTTTGTCAGCGCGCACGATGGATTGCCGGCGATGCGGGAGCTGGGCATCCTGGGGCCGAGGCTGCATAACGTGGAAGTCGAAGCGCGGCAGATTCCCTGGTCGGTCGACGGTGCTCGTCGTGTGCTGTACGACTATCTGAACTACGATCTCAAGCACCAGTTCGTGAGCGAGTATCTCACCAAGGTCGATGGCGCGACGATGCATTACGCACTCGAGGCGCGCTCGCCCTTCTTCGATCACGAGCTGTGGGAATACGCGGCGCAGCTCACGATCTCCACTCGACTGCAAGGCGGTCGCCTCAAGGCGGTGCTGCGCGATATCGCGCGACGCCGGATCGGAGGCTTCGTCGCGGACGAGCGCAAGCGCGGCTTCACGATTCCTGTCGAGAGCTGGATCCTGGGACGTTGGCGGCCGATGGTGGCTCGCACGTTCAGAGAGTCGGCGCTGCACGAAGAAGGGTGGATCAAGGGTGATGCTGTACGCGCCGCGGTCGATGGCGCACGCGACGAGCGTCGCGCGCGGATGTTGTGGCACCTGCTGGTTCTGGAACGCTGGCTGCGCGCCGAGCGGCAAGCCAGGCTTAACGCCGGCGCGGTGGCTGCCTAACGGCGACGCGCGGCCGGTGTGTAGGCGGCTCCGGCCACGTCGGCGAGTCGCTTTTCGAGGCCGTCGATGTCGACGCCGGGCGCGGATGCGCCCGTTCCCGATGCGAAGAATTGGCTGTCGCGCAGCAGGCGCCACGCAGCGATCCCGACGGCGCCGTCGTTGAGACCCACCGCGGTTCGAGCCGGGACATAACTGTTGTTAGGCGGCAGCACGCGCGGCGGCACGCGCGTCACGATGATGTTGCGCTCGAAACGCGAGCCTGCCGTCGTATAGAGCGCGAGCGCCTGCGATCCGTTCCCCTGCCCGCCGTGCACCGGATACATGGCGTCGCCGCCGATATTGTTGCGGAAACTGAATCGCGCCATCGGCTGCTTGCCGTCGCCGAACGTGATGTAGATCTGTGGCGCGAATCCCGTGTTGTTTTCGATCGCGAGGTCGTCGATACGACCCTGCAGTTGGAACATGCGGCCGTTCGCACCGAGGCCCGCGACGCCGATGTTCGTGAGCAAGTTGTGCTTGATGGCCACGCGGTGCATCGACTGCGCGTTGCCGTAGCGCTCGAAGAGATTGAAACCACCCGCGGAGTTGTTGATGAGGTTGTAGCGGATCGTGACGTCTTGCACGATGCACCACGGATAGCCGGTATCAGCTGAGCCCAGGACGAAAGCGAAGCCCACCTGCGCGTCGACCCAATTGTTCTCCATCACGTTCGATTCGACGAGCACGCGCTGTGCGTTCTTGAGCTCGAAGAGGTTCTTCACGGTCCACACGCCCTTCCACTCCATCGGGCGGTAGAGATGGTTACGCCTGACGAGCACGTCGCTCGGCACGAGGTTCGGAATCGCCGGATCGGCACCGCCGAACATGATGACCTCGCCGGCCGCCTCCAGGCGGTTGTTCTCGATGCGGTACGGCCCCGGTCCGTTCCAGCCGCCGATCGACTGCGAGTCGAAGCCTTTCCCGTGGCATTCGAGCAATTGTGAATCGACGATCGCCGTGCGCGCGGAATTGAGGGCGACGCAGCGCTTGAGACTCACGTTAGGCTGACCGTGTATGGAGACGCGGTCCAGGATCAGGTCGTGCGGCAACTGCTGCGGCGAGCGTTGCACTTGGGACCCATCGCCCAAGAGAACGAGTCCTTGCTGCACGCGCCGGAGCGCGGGGTCGACGCTGATCTCGATGCCGACGATGCGCCATCCTGACGCTGCGGCTTCCGTAAATAGCGCGGGCCTGTCGTCATCCGTGATGAGCTTGGGCATCAGCGCCGAATGCTGCACTGGATCGATGCGCGATCCGGGTGGCGGCAGCTGATCCAGCGCGGACGTGCGCACCGTAATCCAGCCGTCCGAGGGCTCTCCCGGCTTTGCTGGAAGCTGGAAATTGCCGCGGAACTCCACGCCGGCTTCGAGCACGACCTCATCGCCGCGCTTCGCCGATTCCAGCGCGCCCTGCAAGTTGTCGCCGCGCCTAACGTTGATAGTGCGGCCGGTTGGCGCCAGCCAGGTGACGTCCACCGAATCGCGCGGCAGCTCCGGCTCGACGGCCGGTAGCGTCTCCGTGGTCGTGGAGTCGAGGACGTACACACGGGCGCTGCCGCTGATACCGTCCACGGTCGCGAGCACTTCGGTCGTGCCGTGTGCCGTGCCGCGCACAGTGCCTTGAACGCTTACTGTCGCCGTGGCCGGGTCGGCAGTGCTCCACGTAACGTCGCGTCCCTGCACCAAACGCTGCGCTTGATCGCGCACTTCGACGCGCGCCGATGTGGTATCGCCTAACAACAGCACGTCGCCGGCCAGAAATACCGCAACGGACGCCACGGCGGCGGCTTTTCGGGGCGTGCCTACCGCATCCACGGCGGCGGAGCAGCGGCTGAACACGAGACCGAACAAACCCACGATTGTCATGATCCTGACTTCTCGCATTTCTCGACGGCGCGCGGGGGATCGAGCCGCCTCAACCGAGGCGCGATTTCGGCGCGCAACTTACTGTCGAGTAGTTGTTCCTACAACTGCAATTCTACAGTCAGCGCGAAGATTTGTTCGCTCTAAGGACAGCTTCTTGTGACTTCGGGCACAGCGCTCAATCGCTACCAGCAAATGCCCTCGTAGTGCGCGCCGTCGCTCTGCCGATCGCCGAAGACGCGCACCAAATCGACCACCATGCGTCCATCGCCGATCACCTTCGACGCGGCGCGGAACTCGCTGGAGCCATTGCCGATCACGACGACTTCGCTCTCGCTCAGAACCTCGTCGATGCTCGGGCGCATGAGGGACCAGATGTGCGGGATCTCGCGCTCGATGTACTCGCGGTTCGCGCCGATGAGGCGCGCCTGCGTGACTTCGCGGTCGTAGATAGCGAGGCGCACGCCCTTGCCGATAAGGCGCTCGATCAGCGTGACGTTAGGCGATTCCCGCAGGTCGTCTGTGCCCGCCTTGAACGCGAGACCGAGCACGCCGACTTTCCGTTTGCCCAGCGACATGATCATGTCGAACGCGTGGCTGATCTGCGCTTCGTTGCTCTCCAGCGTCGCCGCGAGAATCGGCGTGGGCACATCCAGCTGCCGCGCGCGGTACGTGATTGCGCGCAGATCCTTCGGCAAGCAGGACCCGCCGAAGGCAAAACCCGGACGAAGGTACGCGGGTGAGATATTGAGCTTTGTGTCCTCGCAGAAGAGGCGCATGACATCGTGGCTGTCGATGCCTAACGCCTTGCACACGTTGCCGATCTCGTTCGCGAAACCGACCTTGAGGCCGTGGAACGAGTTGCAGGCGTACTTGACCATCTCCGCGACGCGCGTGGCCGTTACGTGCAGCGGCGAGCGCAGCGTGGCGTAGAGCGCCGTCACAACCGCAGCGTCGGCCGGATCGTCGCAGCCGATGAGCGTGAATGGCGGCTCGAAGAAGTCCGTGATCGACGTTCCTTCGCGCAGGAACTCCGGATTCGTGCACAGCGCGAAGTCCTTGCCGGCCTTCTTGCCGGATGCGCGCTCGAGAGCAGGGATCGCGATGTCGTGCGTGGATCCAGGCAGCACGGTGCTGCGGATCACGATGGTATGACGTTCCTTCTTGTCGCGCAGCGCATCGCCGATCTGCGCGCAAACCCGCTCGACGTAGCTCAGGTCCAGACTCCCGTTAGGTCTGCTCGGCGTGCCGACGCATATGAGCGAAACGGCCGAATTCGCGACGGCGTCGCGCACGTCCGTCGTGGCCCGCAGCCGACCGTTGGCGCGCAGGCTGGCCACCAGCTCGGCGATCCCCTGCTCCACGATTGTCGCTTGTCCCGCATTGAGCATGTCGACTTTCGTCTGTGAGACGTCGACGCCGATCACGCTGTGTCCTTCCTTGGCAAAGCACGCGGCTGAGACGCAGCCGACGTAACCCAACCCAAACACGCTGACTCGTTGCGTCATGGCTACTCGTTAGGGTGAATGTGAGACCGCGCGGCCTCTTTGCCGGCAGCAATGCCTCGCGCGAGCCCCCGCTCGAATTCTGCGACGACGTTCGACCAGTCGTAGCGTGCAGCGAGTGTCCTGGCATTCGCGGCGAGACGCCGCCGCTGGCTCTCCTCGCGCAGAATGCTGATCACAGCGTCCGCGAAGTCCGCTGCGTCATCGTGCAGCAGGATGTTCTCGTTGTGCCTGACGTCGAGCCCTTCCGCACCGATCGGCGTCGCTACGACGGCTCGACCGGCGCCCATGGCCTCGAATATCTTCAGGCGCGTGCCCCCTCCAATACGCAGAGGCACCACTACGACCGCTGCCTCCGCGAGATGCTCGACAACCGAGGGGACGCTTCCTGTCACCGTTATGGAGTCGCTCACGAGATCGCGCACGCGCGCAACCGGATTCCTCCCCACAATGCGAAACTGGGCGTCCGGGATCGCGGCGCGCACGCGTGGCCACATCTCGCGTGCGAACCACTCCACGCCGTCGACGTTCGCCTCCCAATCCATGGAGCCCAGGTACATAACGAGTGGAGTTCGCGGCTCCGTGTTCGCGGCGGCGTGAAGGCGCGCCACATCCACGCCGGTAGGCACCACGGTGATGTGGCGCGCATCGATCAATTGCGCCATGATCGCGCGATCGTGCTCGGAGACGGCGATCACGTGGTGAAAGCGCGCTATGGTGGCACGTTCGTAGCGCGCCATCTTCTGCGCTTCGAGGCGGAACGCGGCACGCCGCAGCAGTTGACGTTCCACTTCCGCCTGACGGCGCCACAATTCCGTTTCCACGTTATGCTGGAAGAGCACGGTCGGGATTTCGAGTCGAGTCGGAAAGTTGTTGGTGGGGGCGAGAAAATCGCACACGACGACATCATACGACCGCGCGCGCATCCACTGGTTTACGCGACGTCGCACTGCGGAATGTGTCCACTTCTCCACTGAGTATGGTGCGCTGGAGGCCAGGGCGCGCGTATACCGCAGTGCGGAGCCGATCGCCGAGTCCGTGCCCGCTCCCATCGCGATGGACACGGACCCGGGAAAGTGGTGCGCCATGTCGCGCTCGTAGCTCGCATCGCACACCCCATCGTAGTACGTCAGTATCGTTAGGTCGTGCCGCGGCCGAAGCTGCTGCAGGAGGCTGAACGAGCGCAGCTTGCCGCCCGTGTCGACCGGCAGCAACCTGCCCGCCTTGACCCAAGCGAGTTTCATGCCTAACGCCAACCTATTTGCTCGGGCGCCTCGCCGTCGAGGAAGATGCGCTGCCAGATCTCCCAGTTGACGAGCATCCAGAGACGCTCGTCGTGCTTCTCGCGACCAGCGTGGTGCGCCTCGACGAGATGTCGCACGGCGTCGCGCTGGAACAGCCCACGCGCCGTCGCGCGTTCGCCTAACACGAACTCGTCGACGACACCGCGAAAGGCACCACGCAACCACGCGCCGACGGGCACCGGGAAGCCCATCTTGCGACGGCTCAGAATCTCCACGGGCAGCAGGTCCTTCATCGCCTGCCTGAGGACGTATTTCGTCGTCCAGCCGCGCAACTTGAGCCGTTGAGGCAGGGACGACGCAAACTCCACGAGCGGATGATCGAGGAACGGAACGCGCGACTCGATGGACGCGGCCATGCTCATTTGGTCCTGCTTCATGAGCAGCTCGTGCAGGTACGTCTTGGTATCGGCATAGAGCAGCTTGTCCAGCAGCGTCGGCGCGTCGGTCTGCGCGAGCGCCGAGTGTGCGGCCGCGTAGGGATCAATGCCGCTCAGCTCGCGCGCCAGCTCCGGCGCGAGCAAGTCCTGCTGCCGTCGCCGGCCGAAGACCGCGAAGTTGTCGAAGTACAGCGTGTCCAGATCGGCCGGGAGGTACAGGAACGTCCGCGTTAGGCGCCGTCTCAGCGCTCCGCCCGACGGCAATGTGTCGATGCCGTGCCGCACCGCGGCGCGCATAACGCGTGGCAGCACGGCCTCGTACGGCCGCCCCAGCCGCTGATTGAAAAGCGTCACGCGATAGCGGTTGTAGCCGGCGAGCGTCTCGTCACTCCCTTCGCCGGTGAGCACGACCTTCACCCGCTCGGCCGCGAGGCGCGAAACGAAATACAGCGCGAGGCTGGACGGATGCGCGATTGGCTCATCTTCGTGCCAGACGAGCTTCGGAAGCGACGCGAAGAACTCGTCAGGCGTGACGACCACCTCGTGATGATCCGTGCGATAGCGTGAGGCCACCAGCCGCGCGAAGTTGAGCTCATTCGCCTCGCGTTCGGCGAACGCGACCGCAAACGTCTTGATCGGCTCGTCCACCAGCTGGCTCATCGTCGCCGTGATAGCGGCCGAGTCGATGCCGCCCGATAGGAACATGCCTAACGGCACATCAGCCATGAGGCGCATGCGCACGGCTTCGCGGAAGCGCTCGTGATACTCGTCCACAAGCTGCGTGTCGCTCTGTCCGTTCAGCCCCACAGTGCGGTAGTGCAGATCCCAGTACGGCTGGATGTCGATGCGCCCATCGCGCCAGGTCAGCGTGTGACCAGCCGGCAAGCGCTTGATGCCTGCGAAGAGCGTCTCATTCCCCGAAGGGGCGTAGTTCGCGAGCGCGTCGGGCACGGCCCGGCGGTTGAGCGACGCGCGAATCTCTCCCGATGCGAGAATCGCCTTGATCTCGGAACCGAAGATCAGCGTGCCGTCGTCCAGATGCGCGTAATACAGTGGCTTCACGCCGAAACGATCGCGCACGAGAAAGAGCGTTCGCTCGGTACGATCCCACATCGCGAAGGCAAACATGCCGCGCAAGCGCTCTGGCATCGCGCTGCCGTGCCGCTCGTACAACCGCAGGATCGTCTCGGTGTCGCAATGCGTGTGATACGTAACGCCGCTCGCCACTAGCTCCGGCATGAGCTGCGGATGATTGTAGATCTCGCCGTTGAAGATGAGTTGCAGATGTCCGTCGTCGCTCGCCATCGGCTGCGCGCCGCGCGCCACGTCGACGATCGACAGGCGCCGGTGCCCGAGACCGATCCCCGGCTCGATGAAGAGCCCTTCGCCGTCGGGGCCTCGGTGATAGATCGAATCGCGCATGCGCTCGACCACTTCGGTGCGCACGGCGCGCGAGGACTTGGGTCCCGTCACGATGCCGCAGATGCCGCACATCGCCTAACGGGTCTCCACTGGGGCGAGCTGTTGCACGACGGGCGTCGCGCGGCTCACCGGCGCGAGGCTCACCGTGCTCGTGAGCGTCGTCGTGCCTGGACTCAAGCGTGCAACAAAGCGGCAGCGCGTCGCGCGTTCGCGCGCGCCGTAGACCCGTGACACCCAGGCGTCTTCGATCTCGAACTCACCATCCCCAACGGTCTCGAGCTGGCAGATCGGCCTTCCTTCGCAGGTTAGCTCGACGCGGTTCGCTGTTAGGCGCACAACCTGAATGCCGGGGGCGCACTGAAAGCTCAGCGATGCCGTGTGTGAAGCTTTGCAATCGAAGCGATCGCGCAAGACGATCATCTGCTCCCTGGACGTGTCGAAGTCCACCGCGCGGCGATAGTGCACCGGCGACGGCAGCTGTTCGAAGCCGCTGTGCGATCCTTCAAAGTACCCGGCGCGCCCGCCGTTTTGCGGACGCCAGGTCAGGGTGCTCGCCGATGCGGTACGACGCCAGTCAAAAGGCCCGTTCGGTTCGCTGGAGCCGGCGCCGTCGATTGTCGCGGCGTTATGCGCCAGCGTGCTGCGGAACGCGTCCCGTTCAGTCGGATTCACCGTGTATGTAAACGTTCCCGGGTCGACGAACACAGGTTCGCCCTTGAGCGCCAGCTCGAACGCGAGGGCATCGGCGTGCGCGTGACCGTAGTTCATCACGCCGTGTGGTCCGCAGTCGATGACGAGATGATTCGCGTCGCGGCCCCATCCGTCGCGCATCACGTACACACCACCATCCTCGAATCCGCGCGACATATAGCGTGGCGCGAGCTTTCCTATGGCGGCGAGGCGATCGTTCGCGTCGGGTCCGAGCAGCCAGACGAGGTCCGCGCTCGGCGTATCGGCAACGAACGCGAAGTCGGGGCGGCCGCAGAGTACCGCGCCGACGGCCAAGGCTCCGCGCATGTCATTGAGCGGCCGGGCATCGAGAAAAAAGAGCCGGCCGCCGTCTTCATCGCCGACAAGCGGGACCGTTCCGTCGCCGCGCGTTAGGCACTGCACGTGCTCCAGCAGCGCGTCCAGTTGCGGGGCGATCTCCACGCCCAGGCTGCCGCCGTTGGCTTCGTCCAGCAACCAGAGGTGCGTGTAGAAATCGACGGTGTAGCGGTGGTAGTGCACCGACTGCTCGAAGTACACGCCGTCGCGCAGTACGTGACGCGAAAGCTGCTCGAGCAGCACATCGGCGCCGCGCTCTCGCCAGCCCGCCGCTTGCTTCAGCTCTGGGAAGTACCTGCCGAGGTAGAACAGCCCGAGCGCCTCGCCTGTCAGGTGCGTGTTGGGACTGAAGTAGGTCGAGAGGTAGCGCTCCAGGTGCCGCCCGTGCAGTACGAGGAACTTCGTTAGGCGCGCGAACGTTTCGGCGCCAAGCAACGGCGACCGCCTCAGGAACTCGAGCGCCCAGATCCAAGAAATCGCCCGGAAGGACACTTCCAGCGAGCTTCCCCAGTTCACGCCGCGCTTCGGCCGGTTGGCGTTCATCCATTGGGTGAGGGCCGCGATCATGCCGCGCCCATAGCGATCGTCGCCGGTGAGCCACCAGGCTGCACCGAGGTCGACCAACCACTGCTGCCGATTCACTTCCCAGACGACTTTATGATCTCCGGCGACGCGTGGGTTCAAAAAGTCGATCTTGCTCCAGTGCACGGCCGGCGCGCGGACGCGGGACACGGGATCGAGGTGCCAGTCGATCGTCGATCCAAACGCCAGGTCACGGTAACCGAGCAGATCGAAGTGTCCGCCTAACGCGGCGTCGGCGCGCGCGACCACGCGCTTCGCGTATGCGGGATCGATCTCGCGGATGGCTTGGGCCGTCGCCTTGGGGGCATCGAACGAGGCGAACAGCCGCGGTTCCGTGCGCCCGGCAAAATGCCTGCGCCAGCCTTCGAGGTCGCGCCCCGCGAGCCACTGTCGCAGCTTGGCGTCCTCGGGCTCCTCGTAATCCCGAAAGTCCCAGCGCTCGGCGCGAATCGCGAGCGCCTGCTCCGCGCGCTCGCGCAGCTCCGCGAACGAGCGACCTCGCAGCTTGCCAAGCGCGCGCAGCATCTCAGGCGACCTTTGTTGCGCCGGCAGGGTCGCGCGCCGTTGTCGCGGCGAGCTTCGTGTACAGGCGCGTCCACTCCTCACGCACCGCAGGCCACACGTACTTCGCTAGGCACTCGTTCCGCCCCGCGTCCGCCAGGCGGAGCGCCAGCTCCGGTTCACGCACAATGCGCAGTGCCGCGTTGGCCAGCGCTGCGTCGTCATCCGTTGCGACCATGAGCGCTGTGCGCTCATGCGCAACGATGTACGGGATTCCACCGGCGTCCGTCGTCACGATCGGCAAGCCAGCCGCGTACGCCTCGATGATCGAGTTGGGCATGTTGTCAACGCGCGGCGCGTTCAGGTACACGTCGGCAGCATCGTACAGCTCAGCCATCTCGCTCGGCGGCACAGGACCACGCCACTCCACGTTGCGCAGCCCAAGTTGCGAGGCGAGGGTGTGCAGCATTCCGCGCTGCGGGCCGTCACCAGCGACGATCAGTCGCGCCGCTTGCACGTCGCGTTGCACGCGCGCGAACGCGCGCAGGACGCAGGCCACGTTGTAGTGTTCTTCGAAATTCCGGTTGCTAAGGAAAACCGGGGTCACTCGCGCGCGGCGGCGATACCTGATCGCGTCTGTTTCGACGAAGTTGAAGATCGATTGCGCCGTGAGTCCGAATACGGCGAAGACGTCCACGAGATAGCCGGACGGGACCACGATCGCGTGCGCCATGCGCATGCGCGCCACGGCGCTGGGCCAGCGCGTTAGGTGATCCGCCGCCTGCCCGCTTCGGTAATTGAGCACGACGGCCTTGCCGTACAGTCGCGCTATCGCCATCGCCGGCAACGGAGCCAGCATGAAGGACCAGTACGACGCCGAGAAACAGTGCACGACGTCGTAGCGGCCTAACGAGCGCACGAGAGACCAGCCGTACGCCAGGGACGTGGCGACAGTGCGCACATACTTGACGCGCTGCAGCGCGCGCAGCGGACCTGGTAGCCGCGGATTCACCGGAAGAAACGCTACTTCAAGCTCCGGCACTTCTCGCAGCTTGCTGAGCAGCCGCTGCAGCTGCACGGCCTGACCGCCGAGGATGTCGAGCGACGGCCCAACGAGGCAGACGCGGATGCGATCCCGAGGTTCGCGGCGTGGCGCGCTCACGGTCATCGCCAGCTCACCGGCGCCAGACATCCCACTCTCCACGGAGCCCGTTCCACGTCGCGCGCACGACAGCGAGCTGCATCGCGAGACCCAGCAGGACAGCGGCACGCGCTCGCCGGCTCGCCACCCATATGAGGAGCAAGACGCCTAACGCGACTGCCAAAAGCAACGGAGCTCCGAACGCGAGGTGAGGACGGTTGCCGAGCGCCGCGGCTCCGGCGCCGACGGCCGCCACGAGCATCACGAGGACGAGGTACGGCGTGAGCAGTCGTAGCAGCTTGTGACAGACGAATTGCAGCCAGATCGGGTTGCGAACAGGAACCAGCACGGCGGGAAGCCATAGACAAACCTGCAGCACGCCAGTCAGCGTGCGCACTTTGCGCTGATACTCCTGCGACGCCTCGAAGCGTCTTTCGTCGATCGCCTGCGCCTCCCGCAAAAAGCCCACGCGATACCCGCGCAGTACCAGCTCCATAGGAATGTACAGGTCGTCGCACAGCACTCCCGCCGGTAGCGGGCGCCAATCCGCTCGCCGCATAGCGTAGATCGCGCCGGTAACGCCCACGGTCGAATGAATGCGCGCTTCCTCACCGCGCAACCAGCGCTCGAAGCGCCAGTACCACTCGGTGAGCGAGCGCGCTCGTTTGGCGCTCAAATCTTTGCGTAGACGAAGCGCCCCGGACACCGCGCCGAGGCGTTGGTCCTCGAGCGCCGCCACGAGAAGCGCTATCGCGTTAGGCGAGAATCGTTGGGCGGTATCGCTGAACACGAGGATGTCGCCTGACGCGGCGCGCACAGCGGCGTTGAGAGCGCAGGCCTTCCCACCCGGCGCATCGCCACGCACGACGCGAGCTGCCCCCGCGCCACCAAGGTCGTCCAGGGAGAACGGAGCGCTATCGGGTCCAGCCGCGTCCCTGGCGACGACAACCTCGACCCCCCCGGCGTAATTTGCTGCCAGGGCGTCACGCGCCCGTTCGCGGATCAGACTGGCGTCGTCGCGGGACGCGACAATCACAGAAATGCTCCGATCTCCGGACGCATCGCGCCTGCGCGCCGACCGGCCAAAAAGCAAAGCGAGCAGCCAAATAACGGCCGGATAGCCGAGCCAGATCAGCACCAGAGCCATCAGGCTAACGCTCGCTATATTCGTCAGTTGCGACGGCACCTCTGGGGCGTGTGTAGATGATGGTGACGGGGGAATCGAACTGACAGCGGCCCCCGAGCAAGAGCGGGGCCTAATGTTAGGCCCCGCGCCTCCGGCGTTTCGGCACAAGATACTTGCGGTTGGCCCTCGCTGACGCGGACGCGCAGCACAAACTGCGGGAAAACGGGCGCGAAGGGTCCGAGGGGGTTTTGCAAGCGGCGATTTCCGCCACTGCAGCCTTGGTGAGCACGAACGGAACGGCAGTTGCGCAGAGACGTGCGCTCTATCCCAGCAACTTCGGAAGGACATGCCAGACAAGAATTTGACTGCGCTCGTTACCGGCGGTGCAGGCTTCATAGGATCGCACATCGCTCAGCGGCTGGTAGCGCTGGGGCACCGCGTTCGGATCGTCGACAATCTGTCGACTGGCTTTCGCGAAAACGTCGACGCGGTCGGCGGCGGAGTCGAGTTCCTCGAGGGGGATCTGCGCGATGTGGCCGTCTGCGAGGCGGCGTTGCGCGGTGTCCAGATCGTGTTCCACGTCGCGGCTCTTCCGAGCGTGCCGAGATCGCTGCGCGATCCGATCGAATCACACGAGTGCAATGTCACGGCGACGCTCAACGTGCTCGAGGCAGCGCGCCGTGCGCGTGTGCGTCGCGTCGTCTATTCCAGCTCCAGCAGCGTCTACGGCGACACGAGCGTGCTGCCCAAGACGGAACCGGTCGAGCTACTCCCCAAATCGCCTTACGCGGCAGCCAAACTCGCGGGTGAGCTGTATGTGCTGTCGTACGCGCGCGCTGGGCTGATCGACGGTATCGCGCTGCGCTACTTCAACGTCTTCGGTCCTCGGCAAGACCCTAACGGGCCGTACGCCGCTGTCATTCCGCTATTCATGCGATCGGCGCTGACTGGCACCAAAGTGCCACTGTACGGCGACGGCTCGCAGACGCGCGACTTCACGTACATCGACAACGTCGTCGAGGCGAACCTGCTGGCAGCCACACTGCCTAGCCAGCGTGTAAGCGGGTGGGTGGTCAACTGCGGCGCAGGGACTCGCATCTCGCTGCTGGAGCTCATTCAACAGATCGAGGGTGTCACGGGCCGACGCGTTTCAATCGAGAAGCGCCCGCCCCGTGAAGGCGACGTGCGCGATTCACAGGCTGGACTCGAACGCGCGAAATCGGTACTCGGCTACACGCCGCACGTTTCGCTCGAAGAAGGGCTTCGGCGCACCTGGTCCTGGATGCAGATGACGAGTGGTGAGCGAGACAGCGCGCCGGTCTTCTCCGATTCTCGCTAACACTCCCCGCTTACTTCGCGTTCTCGAGCGGGTCCTCCCAGGGCCGCTCGGCGTTAGGCTCGTCACGCTGCTGCAGCAGGAAGGCACTGCTGGCACGGCCGCGAAAGGTTCGATCGCGGCGTTCATCATCGCGGCGGTTGGCGTCGTCATTTCGTTCGTGATGCAGACGACGCTCGCTCGCTCGTTAGGCGATACCGAATACGGCACCTACACCGTCGTACTCGTCTGGATGAACGTGATCCTCCTCGGCACCAAGGTCGAGCTGGACATCGTGACGACACGCTTCGTCGGTGCCTACGCCGCGACGAACGATTGGCCACGGCTGCACGGCCTGCTGCGATTCATTCCGCAGCGCGTGTTCTTGCGCTCGCTGATCGTCGCTACCCTCGGTGCGATCGGACTCTTGGGCGTACGCGGGACCCGTTTCGATCACTTCGTCGCCTCGGGCTTGGTGGCATTGCCGCTCTTTGTTCTCACGGCGCAGGTGATGGTGCGCAGCGCCGCGCTGCAAGGATTCAAGCACGTTCTGGCGTCGCAGCTTCCAACAGTCGTTGTACGTCCCGCGCTGTTTCTCGCGTGTGTGTGGATCCTGTTGATCGCGGGTGTGCAAATGGCACCGCAATCCGCTGTCGCGATCAACGCTCTTGCAACAGTCGTCGCCGTCGTTGTGGCCGAGCGCTATCTGCGCCGAGCGGCGCCGCGGGAAGTCTCGCAGGCACCACCGATCAACGACATCAAGTCCTGGCAGCGCGTCGGCTATGGACTCGTGTTCATCAGTGCGGCGCAGCTCACACTTTCGCAGCACACCGACATCCTGCTCGTCGCGGCGCTGATCAATCGCACGAACTCAGCGCACTACAGCGCGGCGAGTCAGCTCGCGCAGCTCGTCGCCTTCGCCTCGACGGCCGTGATGTTCATCGTGGCACCGCTCATTTCCGAGCTCTTCGCCGCGCGCCGGCTCGACACGCTGCACCGCTTCACGCGCGCGACTGTCACGGTGTGCGTGGCGATCTCCTTCACTTTGCTGATCGGCATCGTCGCCTTCGGCCGGCCGATGTTAGGCATCTTCGGCACCGAGTTTCGAGTCGCTTACTCCGCGCTTGTCCTGCTCGCGATCAGCCAGTTCATCAATGCGAGCGTCGGTGCGCTGGCAGGCTGGCTCATGACGATGACTGGGAACGAACGCCCGGCCGCGTTGATGATCGGTGGCAGTGCGCTGCTCAACTTCGCGCTCGCCATCCCGCTCACTGCGACGTATGGCCTTGTTGGAACGGCGACAGCGACCCTGATCACCACGCTCGTGCGCTCGCTCGTGCTGAGCGTGTACCTGCGACGCAACCTCGGGCTGCTGCTCACTCCAGGCGGACTTGGGCACCTGAGCGCCTAACGGCGCACGAGGTCAGGAGCGTGGCAGCTGCCGGCATACCTCCGGCGTGACTTCGAACGAGGCGGCTAACTCGTCTGCAACCGTTGCACTCGTCGGGAGCAAGCGATAGACGCGGAACGTGGCGTTCTGGTACTCGAGCGCGAAGTGACTCGGGTAAATGCGCGGCAGCGAATTCAAGAGTCTCGCGCGACAATTGTTCGTTTCCGCATCCTGCCACACGATGTGACTGATCTCCCGCTCGCGCAGCGCGTGCAGCTGCATGTGCGGTCGCAGCGCGAGTGCGCCCATGGCTGCAACGCCGGTCTCGATTGTGAGCACGCGCGGATTGACGAACATCGCTCGCATCGGCTGTTTGGCGTTGCGGTCACGCATCCAGCTGAACAGCTGCCCGGCGTCGGGTAGCCGATCCAGCGATAGTGGCGCCGAGACAGCCAGCTCGGCGCGCAAGGAGCTGAGCATAACGAGAGCGAGAGCGATGGCGACCGGCACGGGCGGGCGCGGATACCAGCGCACATAACGAGCGATGCTGCGGCTCACGGTAGCCGCGCCCAGCACAAGCCCGGCGGCGAGTACAGGGTACATCGGCCACAGGTAACGGCCATCGCTCACGGGTGACACGAACAGTATCGCCACGTACGCCACGACCGTTGTCGTCATCATGGTCCGGCGATCGCGCCACAGGAGCGCGCCCGTGCCGGCCACGAGCAGCAAACTCGCGATCGCGTGATAGGCGTCATTCAACTTCTCGCGCGGGAACGCATAGAGCTCGAGATCGAACACGGACGTTTTGTAGACGCGCGCCATGCTCGTGATGCGATCGCCGATCTCGTCGAAGCGCGGGAGCAGATACTCGCGAAACGGAACGTCAACCGCGCCGGACAACAGGACGGCGATTCCGGTGACGGCCCAAAGGGCGACCGGAATGAGCGCGCGGCCGCCGTGCTGACGCCAAGTGCTCAGCGCATAGAGCGTCAGCGCTGGGACAACTGCGACACCGAGGACGCGGTACGCCATCGCCGCGAAGCCTAACGCGGTGACGAGCGCGATCCGCTGCCAGTTCCAGCGCACCGTTGTGTCCACGGCGAGCACGAGGCCCCAGAGCAGCGCGCAGAAACCAGGATCGGATAGCGGCACCACGGACCCGAAGCGTGATTCGAGGCTTAGCGCCGTTAAGCCCACGGCGAATGCCGCCTGCCACGGCGCCGTCGCTTTCTCCAGTCGACGAAACGCGAGATACGCGAACGCGACGATACTCAGGATCATGAGCATCTGGTTCATCAGCGAGTCAACGCCGAAGATCGCGACGATCGGCGCGAGCGTCAGGGGAAGGCCGGGCGGGTATGCGCGCGGCCCGAGCATCGGCGCCGCGGGATGATAGATGTAACCGATGTCCGTGTAGGCCCTTCCGTCCACGATCGCGCGCGCATGCGCGAGATACTGCGCGTGATCGCCGAATCCAGGCGGCGCGCCCCAATTCCAGTGATGCGCCACCAGCCCGGCAAATGGGAGCATGGCAATGACGAACATCCAGCCGGCATGGCGCCGCGCGCTGGAGCGAGCGTCAAGAACTGCCGGAGCTGCGGAGGACGCGTTAGGGTGTGATTCTGTCGGCACTCGATTCGGACAATCCGCGGAGGAGGCGCGCTGGCAGAGGCAATCGGCAAGGCATATACCACTCCACCACAAAGTTCGGCAGACCGCAGAAGCCGCGTGCGTTCGGCGGCGTGCCTTGCCGCGCTTACGGCCATCGCGCTGCTGACGCTGTGGCCAGGACGCAGCGAGACCGCGCGTGGATTCTCCTGGTGCATTGCCTGTGGCGAGTTCGGCACAGTCGACGTTTTCCTGAACGTCGCTCTGTTCGTTCCCTTCGGTGCCGCGATTGCCTGGGGTCGCGCCTTCTCGATTCACGACGCCACAAAGGCGCTCGTCGCATCGTTGATCGTCTCGGCGATCATCGAGCTGCTGCAACTCGGCGTGATCAAGGGGCGTGACCCGTCGCTCTCCGATATCGCCGCGAATGCGTTAGGCGGGTTCTTGGGTGCGAGCGTCGCTCACGAAGGTGTGTGGTCCGTCGGGACTTGGCGCCGCGTTTCGTGGACGTCTGGTCTCGCGGCATCCTCCGTTCTCATGTTTGGACAGTGGGCGATACAACCGTGGCTGCCTCACGAGACCTATTACGTACAGTGGCTCCCACAGCGGCCCGCATACGTACAGTTCAATGGCACGCTGCAGGCCTTCGCGCTCGACTCCGTCCGGCTACCGCCCGGTGCCGTGCTGGAAGCACGTGCCCTGCCTGACGAGTTTTTTGAGGGGCGAATGGATCTTCGCGCGCGAGTCACTCCCGGGTCCACGCCTCACGGCATTGCGCTCATCGCACGACTCTCGCTCCGCTCCAGTGAGATAGTAATGCTCGGACGCGCCGAGGACGCGCTCGTGTTTCGCTACCGTGCAAAGGCGAACCGCGCGGGATTCCGCAACCCGATGTTCGCACTGCCTCACGCATTCGCAACACACGCTGATAGTGCGCTGCAGCTGGAAGGCGCGCTTAGGCCGGGGATCGCGACGCTCAGCGCCAGTGACGATCACGGTTTACGCGTTGCCCGCAGCTTCACGATCACAACGGCGCGTGCGTGGGCGCTGCTGTTACCCTGGAATTTTGCGGTCGGCGGCAGCGGCCTGCTTTTCGACGGCGCCTGGTTGGCGCTGCTCTTCGGCGGTGTCGCTTACGCGGCCGCGAGGTCGCGTTTTCGTCCCTACGCCGCGTGGCCTCTCGAGCTCCTGGCGCTGGTGTTCGTGTGCCTTACGAGTATCGCGCCCGCTGCCCCCGAGTGGACCGCCTGGGTCGGCGCGATCGCCGGCGCGGCGCTCGGATTCTGGTTAGGCGTCCGCCGTTCAGTGGCGTTGTCAGACACGTCGTAACCGCACTTGCTGTCAGTCCGTGCACTCGTAAGGTTACTGGCGTGTCGACGGCGCTCGGGGTTTTTGATGCCACCTACAGCATCCTACGCGTCGCGTTCCTCGTCCTCGCGATCATCTTCGGCATCCTCTGCGTCGTCGATTGGCTCGTCCGCACGCGGCGCGTGAACCCCATGGGGTCGCTTGGGCGCTTCGCCCGGCGATCCATCGATCCGATCCTGGCGCCTATCGAGCGTCGCGTGGTGCGCGCGGGAGCACTGCCGACGAACGCACCGATTTACGCGCTCGTCGCGATCGTGCTCGCGGGCATCGTCGTACTCAGCCTCTTCGGTTTCTTACGAGCCCAACTATTCGCGCTCTCTCTTTCGGCCGGGGCCGGCGGGCGCGGCATGTTGCTCCTAGTGATTCGTTGGACGATCGGTCTGCTTCAGATCGCCTTGCTCGTGCGCGTGGTGTCGTCGTGGGTACGGATTTCGCCGTACGCGCGCTGGGTGCGCTGGTCCTACGCGCTCACGGAGTGGCTGCTGGCACCGCTTCGACGGATCATTCCACCGCTGGGTATGATCGATATAACGCCAATCGTCGCATTCTTCGTGATTCAATTGCTTGGCGGCGCGCTCGTGCGAATCATATGAGCGCGCTGATGCTGACGCGTCGCGATCGCGGCGTGCGCTTTTCAGTGCACGTGCAGCCGCGCGCTTCGCGCAGTGAAGTGCGCGGAGTGCGTAACGGTGCGCTGCGCGTGCGTCTTCAGGCTCCCCCCGTAGATGGTGCGGCGAACGCGGCGCTGGTGGAATTGCTCGCAGGCTCGTTAGGCGTCCCTCGCCGTTCCGTGCGCGTCGTGGCCGGTGAAACCGCGCGACTCAAGATCGTGGATGTCGAAGGCGTCGATGCAGCCGCCGTCGAGCGCCTGACGAGCGTGCGCACATGATTCTTGTCGTCGGTCGCGACGGCGCTCTCCTCGAGGGCATCTCGCAAGCGCTCGCGGCGCTCGGTCACCCCATCAAGGTCGCTGCCTCTCTGGAAGAGGCGCGCGACGTGTCGCCGAGCACGGGGTTCGATGTGGCAGTCGTGCAGCGAGCGCTGCTCGAAGGCGCCGCACCTGTGCCACTACGGCCAGGAGGCGTGCTCGTCCTATTCCGGGCGCAAGGTGAGCGAAGCGCGAGAGCGACGCTCTCCCCATCGCTCGCTCGGCTACTACTCGCCGAGGTGGAATTGCCGCTCGAGCGACAGCGTCTGGTTGCGCTGATCCGCGCGACGCTGGCGCGCATACGCCCGACTGACAGGCACGACGAACCGCCACGCGGAGAACGGGACGCTCCGACGGACGCTTAAGGACGGCTCTGGCGCGGCTTGTGCGTCTAGACGAGCCCAGCTAACATGCTTTTTGAGAATCAGGCGTCGTGGCGATTTAAGGCAACTTGCGGCCACGTAAAACAATCCGCTAAAGCGCCGGCCTGGGGCGCTTTAGCTACCTGGCCCTTTTTGTATCCGCGTGTCCGACCCCAGCGAACGTCCAAGTCCCCCAGCCGGCGATAATGCCGCTGCGTCGCCCTATCTCAGGGCGCTGCGGCAGCGCGTCCTCGTGTATGACGGCGCGATGGGAACGACGATTCAGCGGCACGCCCTAACGAGTGAGGACTTCGGCGGGAAAGAGCTCGAGGGGTGCAACGATCATCTCGTACTCACGCGCCCCGACGTCATCCGCGGAATTCACGAGTCGTTCCTTGCCGTCGGCTGCGATGTAGTCGAGACGTGCACGTTCCAGTCGACGCCGCGACGCTTGGCGGAATGGGGCCTGTTCGACAAAGTCCGCGACATCAACTTCGGCGCAGCGCGACTTGCTCGCGAAGCGTGCGACAAGTTCTCCACGCCTGAGCAGCCGCGTTTCGTCGCCGGCTCGATCGGACCGACGGGGATGCTTCCGTCGAGTGCCGACCCGACCCTCTCGGCGATCACGTTCGAAGAGCTGAGCGAGAACTTCTACCAGCAGGCGAAAGCGCTCGTCGAAGGCGGCGTCGACGTGCTGCTCGTCGAGACATCGCAAGACATTCTCGAAGTCAAAGCGGCGATCGCGGGCTTCGAGCGCTTGTTCGTCGAGCTCGGTCGACGCATACCGGTACAGGCACAGGTCACGCTCGACACCAGCGGCCGCATGTTGCTAGGCACCGACGTCGCCAGCGCGATGACAACCATCGAGTCGTTAGGTGTCGACGTGGTCGGTCTCAATTGCTCAACGGGTCCGGAACACATGCGCGACCCGGTGCGCTATCTCTCGCAGCACGCCACGCTCCCGCTGTCAGTCATCCCGAACGCGGGCCTGCCGATCAACACCGGAGTCGGCGAAGCGGTCTATCCGTTGGAACCCGAGCCCATGGCTCAGGCCCTCGCCGAATTCGTGCGCGACTTCGGCGTGCGCATCGTGGGCGGATGCTGCGGCACGACCCCGGAACATCTCAAGGAGATCGTTGCTCGCGTCCGCGCGGAACCAGCCGCGCAGCGGCCGAGCCGCGCCAACGGCGCGGCAACGAACGACCGCGTGCCGCGGGTCTCCTCTGCGATGCGCGCGATCACCCTGCATCAGGACCCGCCGCCCCTGCTCGTCGGCGAGCGCGTCAACTCGCAAGGCTCGCGCAAGGTGAAGCGCCTGCTCCTCGCGGACGACTACGAAGGCATCCTCGAGGTCGCGCGCGAGCAGGCAGAATCAGGCGCGCACGTGCTCGACGTCTGCGTGGCTCTCACCGAGCGCGCCGATGAAGCCGAGCAGATGGCGAAGATCGTCAAGCTGCTCTCGATGTCCGTGGAATCGCCGCTTGTGGTGGACTCGACCGAGGCGAGCGTCATCGAGAAGGCGCTGGAGCACATCCCCGGTCGCGCGATCGTGAACTCCATCAACATGGAGAACGGTCGCAAGCGTATCGACGCCGTCGTCCCGTTATGCAAGAAGCACGGCGCGGCCGTCGTCGCCCTAACGATCGACGAGATCGGCATGGCGAAGACGCGCGAACGCAAGCTCGAAGTCGCGCGCAAGATTCACGACATCGTCGTCGGCGAATACGGTCTCGCCTCGTCCGATCTCATTTTCGATGCGCTCACATTCACGCTCGCGACGGGCGACGCCGAGTGGATCGACTCGGCGAAGGAGACGATTGAAGGGATTCGCCTCATCAAGCGCGAGCTGCCAGGCGTTCTCGCTATACTCGGCGTGTCCAACGTGAGCTTCGGCCTCGCTCCCGAGGCGCGCGCGGTGCTCAATTCGGTCTTCCTGCATCATTGTGTGCAGGCTGGGCTCGACGCGGCGATCGTGAACCCTGCGCACGTCACGCCGTACGCTGAAATATCCGCGGAAGAGCGTGAGCTCGCTGACGATCTCGTCTTCAACAAGCGGCCGGATGCGCTGCAGCGATTTATCGAACGCTTCGAGGCCAGAGGCCTGAGGTCAGAGGCCAGAGAGGTTGAAGATCCGACGGCGAGCCTAACGCCCGAGCAGAAGGTGCACTGGATGATCGTGCATCGGAAAAAGGAAGGGATCGAGGCTGCGCTGGATACCGCTCGAGTGCGCGAAGAGCCGGTGCGCGTGCTGAACGAGGTGCTTCTGCCCGCGATGAAAGAGGTCGGCGACAAGTTCGGCGCCGGCGAGCTGATTCTCCCGTTCGTGCTTCAGTCCGCCGAAGTAATGAAGAAAGCCGTTAGGCACCTCGAGCAGTTCCTCGAGCGGACAGAAGGCTACACCAAGGGGAAGGTCGTGCTGGCAACCGTGTACGGCGATGTCCATGACATTGGCAAATCGCTGGTGAACACCATCCTCTCAAACAACGGCTACACAGTCTTCGATCTTGGGAAGCAGGTCCCCGTCAACACGATCATCGATAAAGCGATCGAAGTGAGCGCCGACGCGATTGGACTCTCGGCACTGCTCGTGTCGACGTCGAAGCAGATGCCGTTATGCGTTCAGGAGCTGGATAAGCGCGGCTTGAAAGTCCCGGTGCTAATCGGCGGCGCGGCGATCAACAGACGCTTCGGTCGCCGCGCGCTGTTTGTCGAAGGTGAGCGGCCGTACGATGCAGGCGTCTTCTACTGCAAGGACGCCTTCGAAGGCCTGGAGACGATGGACAAGCTGCAGGATGGCGACCGTCGGCTTACGCTCGTATCACGCAACCTGGACGAAGCACGCGGCGACGTCTTCCTGCACGCCAAAGTCGGAAAAGACGTGTCGTCCGGGGATGTCGGAGGCGAGCGGAGCGGCGTCAGTGCCGTTACTCCGGTACCCACTCCGCCGTTCCTCGGCACGCGCGTCCTGCGCGACATCCCGTTAGGCGAGGTGCTGGACCTTCTCGACCTGGACGAGCTGTATCGCCTGCAGTGGGGCGGTCGCGGTTCAGGGGTGACGTATGATACGACGGTGCGTGACGTGTTCGAGCCGACGCTCGCACGTCTCAAGGCCGAAGCGTTGAACGGCGGCTGGCTCGAGCCGCGCGCCGTCTACGGCTACTTCCCCGTGCAAACGCAGGGGAACACGCTGATCGTGTACGATCCGGCCGCGTACCGCAGCGACGGCGGCGGATTGCGCGAGATCGCGCGCTTCCAGTTCCCGCGGCAGGAAGATCGCGAGCGTCTCTGTCTCGCCGACTATTTCCGCTCTGTCGATTCCGGCGAGGTCGACGTCGCGGCGCTGCAAGTCGTGACTGTCGGAGACAGCGCCACGCGACGCTTCGAATCGCTGCAAGCGAGCGATCAGTACACCGAGGCGTACTTCAGCCACGGCGTCGCTGTCGAAGCGGCAGAAGCGACAGCGGAGTGGATGCATCGCCGGATCCGGCGCGAGCTCGGCTTGGCGCCGGCTGCCGGAAAACGCTACTCCTGGGGCTACGGTGCGTGCCCCGACCTCGACGACCATACGCAGGTCTTCAAGCTGCTGCCCGCCGAGCCCGCGTTAGGCATGCAGCTCACGAGCGCCTACCAGCTCGTGCCGGAGCAGTCCACCGCGGCGATTATCGTGCATCACCCGGAAGCGAAGTACTACACGGTGCGCGAGACGGCTCCCACCGCGGCCGCACAAGGGACAGGGGACAAGGCACAAGGGACGGGGGGCAAAGGACAAGGGGCTCGAGTCGCGTGAACCGCATCGAGCGTCTCCTCGACCCCGATCGCGTCGTCGTGTTCGACGGCGCGATGGGAACGATGCTCTATCTCAAAGGCGTCTTCATCAATCAGTGCTACGACGAGCTGGCCTTACGAGCGCCGCAGCTCGTGCGTGAGATCCACGACGCGTATGTCAAAGCCGGCGTCGACGCGCTGGAGACGAACTCGTTCGGCGCGAATCGCTTCAAGCTCACGCAGTACGGCTTGCAAGAGCAGGTCGTGGCGATCAACCGCGCCGCCGCGAAGGTCGCGCGCGAGGCCGCGGGCGAGGGACGTCTCGTCGCCGGAGCGGTCGGGCCGTTAGGCGTGCGTCTCGAGCCATACGGGCCGACGAGCGCGGCGGAAGCTCGCGCGGCGTTCGCCGAGCAAATTGCTGCGTTGTGTGAAGGCGGGGCAGATTGCGTACTCCTTGAGACGTTTGGCGATCTGGACGAAATCGCGCAGGGGATCGCGGCGGCGCGCGAGGTCGATCCCGCGCTGCCGGTTATCGCACAGGTGACGATCGGCCCCGATCTGCACACGCCCTTCGGATCATCGCCGGAAGACGTGGCGCAGCGGCTCGATGCGTTAGGCGCCGACGTGATCGGCCTCAACTGCTCAGTTGGCCCTCAGATAATCCTGGAAGCTATAGAACGGATGGTTCCGGCGACGCGCCGCAAGCTCAGCGCGCAGCCGAACGCCGGCATGCCGCGCGACGTCGGCGGCCGCTCGATGTACATGGCGAGCGCCGAATACATGGCGACGTACGCGCGGCATCTGCTCCAGGCCGGTGTGAAGGTGATCGGCGGCTGCTGCGGCACGACGCCGGAGCACCTGCGCTCCATGGTCGACGCGATTCGTTCCGTCGTACCGCGGCATGAGCACTTCCTGGCGACGCCTAACGTGAGCGTCCAGGGTCCGGTCGCTGACGGTGCGCGTCCTGAAGTCGCGACAAAACCTGCCGGCGCCGAACCAATCCCGCTCGCGGAACGCTCGGCCTGGGGAAAGAAGATCGCACTGGGCGAGTTCGTCACATCAGTTGAAATCGTTCCGCCACGCGGCGTCGACGCGTCGCAGATGCTTACCGACGTCGGACGCCTCAAGACAGCCGGCGTCGACGCGGTGAACGTCCCGGACGGGCCGCGCGCGCAGAGCCGCATGGGCGCTGTGATGACAAGCGTGTTGATCGAGCAGAGCGTCGGCATCGAGACTGTCACGCACTACTGCTGCCGCGACCGCAACCTGCTCGGCATGCTGAGCGACTTGTTAGGTGCGTGCGCATTGGGGCTGCGCAACTTCCTGCTCATCACGGGCGATCCGCCGAAGATGGGCCCTTACCCCGACGCCACGGCGGTCTTTGACATCGACTCCATCGGCCTGACGAACCTCGTCCGCAACTTGAATCACGGCCTCGACCCGGGCGGCAACCCCATCGGCAAGCCGACTCGTTATGCGATCGGCGTCGGAGTCAATCCGGCGGCCGTGGACGTGACGCTCGAGCGCAAGCGCTTCCAGTACAAGGTGGAAGCCGGCGCCGAGTATGCCGTCACGCAGCCCGTGTTCGACGTGGCGCAGTTGGAGCGCTTCCTCTCCACGCTGGACGGCGCGCGCATTCCAATCGTGGCCGGGATCTGGCCCCTTGTCTCCGTGCGCAACGCCGAATTCCTCGCGAACGAAGTGCCCGGCGTCGTCGTGCCGCGCGAGGTGATCGAGCGCATGCGCAACGCGAACGAGAAATCCAAGGAGCACGCGATTCAGGAAGGGATCGCGATCGCGCGAGAGATGTTCGACCACGTGCGTCCCGCCGTGCAGGGCGTGCAGGTCTCCGCGCCTTTTGGAAAGGTCGACCTGGCGCTGCAGGTCTTCCGCGCCTAACGCGCGTCGCTGGCCAGCCAGCTGCGCCCGATGCGCCGCATTACATCCAGTGCGCAAGCGCTGGACGCCAGAAGCAGCAGCCCCTGCCACGGATAGCGGTAGCGTACGTCGGCCTGAATCACGTAGTGAATCAGCGAGAACGCGACCAGCGCGGCTAGCCAGAAGCGCGCGAGTGACGTACGCTGATCCGATCGCGTACGGGCCACGACGACGAGCCACCCCACGCCGAAAACCGTGAGCGCGTAGAGATACAACGTCTTGATCATGCGATTCGCGGTCGGGAACCAGAACTCCGCGATCCGGCCGCCCGTTAGGCTCGCGAAGCGCTGTGGGTAACTCGCGATCCAGTCCGTGGCCCGCTCGCGCATCATTGCCTGATACGCCGCTTCGCCCATCGATCGCACCCGAGTCGCTTCACGCCGCCGCAGCAACGGATGGTGCCGCTGCATGACCGCGGTGTCCGCAGCAGACCGACTCCCCACGCCAATCCCAGGAGCGCCCACCGACCCCCTGCGCGCGCCGGTTGCGCGGTGGAGAACCAGTACGCCGTCATCGTCACTAGCAACGTCGTTGCAAGAACGAGGAATGGCGTCTCGAAGCGACCGTTCGTTTCCACCCATAAGAAGAGCGGCGCCGCCGCTACGAACCCCGCGAACGCTCCGACGATGCGGCCGAGTCCGATTTTCTCGGCGATAGTTGGGAGAAGGGCCGCATAGAGCGCGACAACCGCGCACGCGACCAGCCGGCTCGCCAGCCATGCGGCGTCTGTGCTGCCGAAGAGTTTGATGAAGAGGGCGAGCAGCACCGGCGTGAATGGCGCCACCTGCGCCGATGGTCCCGTTGGTCCGCTATATGGATTCGAGAACCCTTCGCCATGAGCGAGCGAGTACGCGATCATCCCGGGTTCGTCAAAGAACGCCTCGCCGCTTTGAGGCTGGCGCAGTACAAGGGTGACGCGCGGGAGAAACGCCGCGAAGAAAACGACCCAACGGATTTTTACACGTGACACTGCGCCTGCCAGTCGCGCGTGAGTAGGTTGCGCGGGTAGCGGTAGTGTGACGAGCTCGGCGTGGCCTTGCAGTGTCGAGGAAGTCATGTCGTCGGAACCGGAACTCAGCGGTGCAAATTCTGTGACCGCAGGGCATGTGCGTTGGATCACGACGTCCATGCGCGCTGCTGCTTCGTTAGGCCCGGCGGCAGGCCTCGGCGAAGCGATCATCCGCCTCGGTAGGCGCCACGTGTTCGGCCACCCACAGATCTACAGCGGGCTCGACATTGTTTGGATGGCGCCGCTCGCCAATCTGATTGTCTTTCTGCTCGTTGCGATTGTCATGCTGTCGCTGCTCGCGTTGGGCGGCAGACGATTGACTGGCGCCGTCAAAGTCGCGCTTGTGATCGGTGTCCTCGTGGCACTCGCTGTATGGTCGCTCACAGAGCGCGTACCCCAGATCGGGCGACGACCCGGAGCAATACTCGGGCTCGGCGCTGGAGTCTTCGCCGCCCAGCAGGTTCGACGGCGCGGCGGAACGCGATTGGATCGGGCGCTGGTACCGTTAGGCATCGCCGTGACGCTGCTCGGCGGCAGCGAAGTAGCCGCGCGTGCCCTGGCGGAGCGCCGAGCGGTAGGGGCGCTACCGCCAGCCCCTCCGGATGCGCCTAACGTGCTCCTACTAATCCTGGATACGGTGCGTGCCCAGAGCACTTCCCTCTACGGCCATCAGCGGCGTACCACCCCGGTGATCGACGCCGTAGCCGATTCCGGGGTGCGCTTCAGCAAGGCGTATGCGACAGCGCCGTGGACACTCCCTTCGCACGGTTCGATATTCACCGGTCGTTACGCGCATGAGCTGAGCGTGGACTGGCTCACGTCGCTAGATGCGGCGGACCTAACGATCGCGGAGCGTTTCCGCGACGCGGGATACCTGACCGGCGGGTTCGTCGGCAACTACATGGTATCGCACGAACCCGGCGTGGCGCGGGGCTTCGTGCATTACGAGGACTTTCAACGCAACGTCAGGCAGCTCGCGATGAGTGCGTCGTTGACCAGCTGGTTAGGCCACTGGACGCGGCTGCGGCGGTATCTGCATTGGCATGATCAGCTAAATAGGCGTTCTGTCGACGCCGTCAACGCCGGGCTGTTGCGCTGGATCGGCGAGCGCCGCGAGCGTCCATACTTCGCGTTTGTCAATTATTTCGACGCGCACGAGGTCTATCTTCCGCCGCCACCGTTCAACACGCTGTTCGGTCCCGATAGTGCACGGAAGAACTGGCACGTTGGTTTCCACGTGCATAACGGCGGCATGGGTTTTCGCACGAACAAGAAAGCGATGCGGCCGCACGAGGTGCAGGCGGAGCTCGATGCGTATGAGGCAGCACTCGCGCACGTCGATTCCAGGATCGGCGCGTTACTGGACACGCTCGCCGCTATCGGAGCTTTGCACAATACCATCGTGGTCGTAACGAGCGACCATGGGGAGCACTTCGGCGAACACGGCGAATTCAATCATGGCGCGTCGCTTTATCCGCAGGTGTTGCACGTGCCCCTCGTTATCAGGGCGCTCGGCCGCGTTCCCGCCGCCGTCCGCGTGCGGGAGTGGGTAACGCTGCGAGATCTGGCTGCGACGATCGAGCACCTCGCGTTAGGCACGACGCTGATGCCCGGGTCCTCGCTCGAGAGCCTCTGGGACAGCGACTCGACTACTCGCGGGAGTGCTGTTCTCGCCTCGCGGACAATCGGCAGTCGCGATGCAATTCCCGACAGCGTACGGCATGGCGCCTGGGCCAGCATCATCGACGACAAGCTCGTCATCGAATTCGTCGGCGGTTCCAATCCGGCGACCGAAATCTTCGATCTACGGGCCGATTCTCTCGGCCTGCACGCCCTGCCGTTAGAGCCTAACGTGCAACAGGCTGTCGACTCCGCGCGGAAGCTCTATCACGGCATGCGCTGGAAGTCGCAACAACGACGCGGCGCCGGCGACGTGGGCGCCACGCGGGACTCACGGTAGCGGCAGTCCTTCTTGCTCCGCTCTCGGCTCACGCACGTCGGACCGCGTCGCACCGTCCGGGCTGCGATCTTCAGCATGCACGGGTACGCGCTCGGGGCGTTCCACGGGCGGCGTGCGGCGCGCAGCCTCGTGGCTCGGCTCCTGCCTAACGTGGAGGGGCTGAAGGGCGCGCCGGCGGCGGTGGAAAAGCTCCACAGCGCCCGCGCTCGTCGCCAGCAAGAGTAGACCCTGTACGGGGTAGCGGTAGCGCACGTCAGCCTGAATGACGTAGTAGACCAACGAATACGCGACGAGCGCGACGAGCCAAGCCCGAGCGAGCGTGGCGCGTTCGGGATCACGGCCGCGCGCCAGCGAAGCAAGCCAGGCGACGCCGGCGATCGCCACGCTCCAGAGAAAGGCCGTCTTGAGCGCGGAGTTGGACGTGGGAAACCAGAATTCCTTGACGCGGGCAAGCGTTAGGCGCGTAAAGCGAGCGGGGTGCGCGACGATCCACGCCATCGCACGCCGCTGCAGCAGCGCATTGTATGCACCTTCGCCCATCGCTCGTACGCGCATTGCTTCGCGCCGCTGCGCCATGGGGTGATAGCGCAGCATCGACTTACCAGGCGACATGTTCTGCAGGTAACGCGGCTCGGCCACGTCGTTATTCGAGACGAAGAGCTCGAGGCCGAAGTTCGACCGCACGAGCACCGGCCCGCCGACGCTGAGGCTGCGCTCGATGCTGTACGGCAGGAACACGAGCGCCGCAGCAGCGACTGCCGCCGCGGCTTGCCTCGGCACGAGATGTCCGTTCTCGCTGCGCGAAAGCAGGCCGTACGCCACGAGTGCGAGCATGACCGGGAGCAGTGTGGGCGCGATGAGCACGCCGAGACCCCACGCCGCACCGATCACCGCCCAGGATCGCGTCGTGCCGAAGAGGTGGTTGTGCGTTAGGCGGTGCGCAGTAAATGCGACGAGCAGCGTGGTCGCAAGTAGTGTGTACGTGGTTTCGAACTTGCCATTCGTCTCGATCCAGAGAAACGTCGGGAGAGCCGCGACGAAGCCGGCGACGATTCCTGCGCGACGGCTCAAGCCAAAGCGCTCGGCGACGGACGGCAGCAGCGCCGCGAAGAGCGCGATCACAACGCATTCGAGTAGGCGGCTCGCGAGCCACGCGCTGTCGACGTTCCCAAGTATCTTGATGAAGAGCGCCAGGATGAGCGGCATCAAGGGCGCCACGTGCGCGGTCGGACCGGTGGGCGTGCCGTACGGGTCAGCGAACTGGCCGCTGTTGCCGAGCGAGATGGCGACTTGTCCCGGTTCGTCGTAAAACGTTTCTGCCGTGCGCGGGAGCGCGAGCACCAAAGCGCCGCGCGACAGCAGGGCTGCGGCGAAGATGATCCAAGCTGCCTTTTCCCGCGCCAGCCGCCCGACACTCATGGTGACATGACTACCCAGCGTTGCGATTTGCCTGCCTTTCAGCAGGGCACATGATTAGCCGGCAGCGGTCACGATTCGATGACGCGGATCACGTATTGGCGCTCTCGACGGCCAGACTTGACGACGTCCGTCACAGCACCATATAGGTAGCGAGTTCTGTTGGGGGCAGAATGCTGCCCCTTATTGCCGTTTTCGGCACGCAGGTTCTCCACCACCCTCACCCCTTAGTTGGAGGAGACGAATGCACACTCGCATGTTGACATGGGCTCGGTGGGCGACCGGAATCGCTGTGCTTCTGAGCGCGTCGGTTGTATCCGCGCAAACAGGAAGCATTGCGGTCCGCGTCGTCGACGCCGGAAGCTCGAACCCGATCGATCAGGCCCAGGTGTCGATCGTCGGCACGAACCTCGGCGGCTTGACCAACTCGGAGGGTCGCGTACTGCTGCGCAATATTGCGCCGGGCACGCACCAGCTGCGTGTACTGAGGGTTGGCTACTCGGAGCAGAAAAAGCCGGTGACAGTCGCGGCCGGACAGCAGGCGTCGGCGGAGTTCTCGTTAGGCGCCGTCGCAGTGAGCCTCGCGCCGGTCGTGACTACGGCGACGGGCGAGCAGCGCCGGGTGGAAGTCGGTAATACGGTCGCGCAAATCAACCCAGCAAAGGTGCTGGAAGCGGCGCCGATCAAGAACATCGACGATATCCTAACGGCGCGCACAACGAGCCTCGCTGTGACGCAGGGGAATCAGACTGGATCGGGGAGCCGGATGCGCATCCGGGGCCAGTCGTCGCTCAACCTGAGCAATCAGCCGATCTTCGTGATCGACGGCGTGCGCATGACGAGCGACGCGGACAACTCGAACCTCTTCACCGGCGGCGCGACCCCGAGTCGTGTCGGCGACATCAACCCCGACGAGATCGAGAACATCGAGATCATCAAAGGGCCGTCAGCCGCGGCGCTCTATGGAACGGCTGCGGCCAACGGCGTCGTGGTCATAACGACGAAGCGCGGACGCGCCGGCGCGGCGCGCTGGACCGCGTACGGAGAAGCGGGTCTGCTGCAAGATCGGAACACGTACCCGACAGCGTACACGATTTTTGGCAAGCTGACATCTTCGGGTCAGCCGGCTTCATTCGCGTCCTGCAACCTGCAGCGTGTCGGCGTCGGGTTTTGCACCGTCGATAGCGTGGCTAAGCTCAACATCTTCTCGGAAGACTCGCTCACTCCTGTCGATAACGGCTACCGCAACCAATACGGCCTGCAGCTTTCCGGCGGAACGGACGCTGTCCGTTATTTCCTCGCTGGAGAGCGCGAGGAAGAGACCGGCGTCATGAAGCTGCCGCCATTCGAAGAGGCACGGTTGCAAAGGCAGAACATTCCCATCCGCGAATGGACGGATCGCCCAAACGCTCTGGCGAGGAATACGGTGCGGATGAATCTGAACAGCACCGTCAATCCGCAGCTCGATCTGTCGCTTTCGTCCGGATTCATCAACCTCACGCAGCGGTTTTCGCTCGAGTCCAACGCGACCGCGGGCGTGGGCTCGCAGGTATTCGGGGGACCCGGCTGCTCGATCTGCGCGCCGGAGCGTCTCACCGGCAGCAATGCACCGCTCAACACCCCGCTGCGCGGGTACCGCGCGTGGACGCCCGGTTACACGTGGCAGCAGAAGAGCGAGCAGGGTGTGAACCGACTCATTCTCAGTGGTAACGCGAATTGGCGGCCTCTGAGCTGGCTACAGAATCGCCTAACGGTTGGAAACGACTTCACGTCCCGGTCCGATGACAGCTTCCTATTCAACGGCGAAGGTCCACCGATCACCAACATTTATCGTGACGGCTTCAAGACCAACACGCGCCAGAACCTGCGCAACACGACCGTAGACCTCGGGACGACGGCCGGCTACAACCCAATGGCGTGGCTCAACCTCAAGACCACGTTAGGCGTGCAATATGTGAACAGCGAGACGGCGTTCGGACAGGCGGCCGGTACGCAGCTCCCGCCGGGGGCGCAAACGCCTAACGGCGCAACCACGCGCACGGCAAGCGAGGCGACCACACGAGTCAAGACATTCGGCGTCTTCCTGGAAGAAGCGGCCGCGCTCAATGATCGGCTCTTCCTGACCGCGGCGATTCGCACCGACCAGAACAGCGCCTTTGGTACGGAATACCAGCGCGTTTACTACCCCAAGGGGAGCCTGTCCTGGATCATCTCGCAGGAGCCCTTCTTCCCCTCGATGGGGTGGCTCAGCGAACTGCGCATTCGCACCGCGTACGGCGCGTCGGGGGTGCAACCGCAGGCGAACGATGCCTTGCGTTTCTTCCAGTCCTCAGTTGTCAGCGTGCAGAGCGCGGACATCAGCGGCGTGATCTTGACTGACCTAGGTAACAAGAATCTCCGCCCCGAGCGCAGCACAGAGCTTGAGGGCGGCTTCGAAGCAAAGCTCTTGAACAGCCGCGCAACGCTCGACGTGACCTACTACAACAAGCGCACGAAGGACGCGTTGATATCCGCGATCGTCGCTCCCTCGGCGGGGGTTGCCTCCGACGTTCGCAGAAACCTCGGCGCAGTGAGGAATCAGGGCTGGGAGTTCATCGTTGGCGGGCAGGTGCTCGATCGCCGCTACGCCGGAGTGGACTTCAACGTGAGCTACTCCACCAACGCCAACAAGCTGATTTCGCTAGGCGGGACTCCACCTCAGATCGGAACCAACACGCGCGTCGTCGAGGGGTACCCGTTGTTCGGGTTCTGGGAAAACAAGATCCGCGGCTGGCAGGACAAGAACGGCGACGGATTGATCACCTACTTCGCCGATGAGGCGCGTAATGAAATCTTCGTGGATTCCGTCGATACCTTCATCGGCTACACGCAGCCGCGAAACCTGGGCACCCTAACGACTGGCTTCGAGTTCCTCAACCGCCGGCTGCGGCTGCAGTCGCTGTTCGACTATCGCGGCGGGCACCGCTGGTACAACAACACCGAGCGCATCCGCTGCACGCGGCCAAACTGCGGCGGTCGCATGGACCCGAACGCGGACTTGATAGACAAAGCCACTGTCACCGCGGCGCTGGAACACCCCGCGCGCACCAATGCCGGCTACTTCCAGGACGGGGAATACGTGCGCTTCAGAGAGTTGTCCTTGCAGTACTCGCTCAGCAACGACATGGCGGCCCGGCTGCTGCGAGCCCGCAGCGCCAACATCGTCGCGTCCGCGCGTAACCTGAAAGTGTGGACCGGATATCGCGGCACAGATCCGGAGTCGGACTTCCAGGCTACCGTCGACAACAACGTCCCGTCCGAGTTCCAGACTATAGGACCGCCGACGTACTTCATCGTGCGTCTCAACATCGTCTTTTAACGCGCCTACCGAGAGGACATGTCTATGCAACACGCATTTCGTTTCGGCGGGCGCCTGACGCAGGCGCTCCTAACCGCGGCGCTCAGCGCCACGATGAGTTGCTCGAGCGTCACGGATTCACTGCTCGAGGTGCAAGACCCTGACATCATCCCGCCCGAAAACACAAACTCCGCGGCAGGGGCCGTCGCCGTCGCCAACGGCGCGTTAGGCAGGCTCCGTGACGTGACTGTGGGACAGGAAAGCACCTGGCTCTTCGGCGGCTTGCTCGCCGATGAATGGGGGACCAGCTCCACCTTCATTCAGAACGATGAGGCCGATTGGCGGAGAGTCCAGACGAACAACGGCTCCATCAACACACAGTCGCGGCGGCTGTATCGAGTACGGACTGCCGCCAACCAGGCTATCGCGCTCTTAAAGCAGTGGGACCCAACGCGCACGGCGCTCATCGCCGAGATGTATTTCGCGCGCGGCTTTGCTGAAGTGCAACTCGCATCGGACTTCTGCAACGGGATACCGCTGAGCGATGGCACTCAGGAAGAGATCGTCTTTGGCGAGCCGCTCCGCGTCGCACAGGTCTTCGATCGCGCGATCGCTTCGTTCGATAGCGCGCTGGCGACCGTCGGCAGCGCAACCGATGCAGCAAGCGTGCGTGTGCAGCGCGCGGCACGGGTGGGCAAGGCGCGGGCACAGCTCGCCAACAACCAGTTCGCCGCCGCAGCCACCACGATCGGCGGCACCGCCGGAGTGCCGACGACCTTCAGCTACCAGACCACCTCGTCCCTCGCTACGACTGACAACGTCATCTGGAATCAGGGACTCAGTGCACGGCGCTACACCGTCGCCGATTCGCTGGAAGGGAACAGCCGCAACCTGCTTGTCCGGAACGCGATCCCCTTCTTCTCGGCGCGCGATCCGCGGCTCCCAGTCACGGACACTCGCGTCGTGGGTCAGGATGGCGGTACGTTCGTGCGCACCACAACGCTGTACGATCGCCTAACGCCGATCGACGTCGTGGGCGGACTCGATGCGCGATTGATCGAGGCGGAGGCCGCGCTGCGCGGCGGCGATGTCGCCGGGTGGCTCACTATCATGAACAGCTTGAGAACCGGCGCCACGCGCATTCCGCAGGTTGGCACGGTGGTTCTTTCGGCCACGGCACTCCCCGCACTCGCCGATCCAGGATCGGACACGGCGCGCGTCAGCCTCTTATTTCGTGAGAAGGCATTTTGGACATTCAGTCGCGGCCAGCGGCTGGGTGATCTGCGGCGGCTGGTGCGTCAGTTCGGCCGCTCGCCGGATAATGTCTTTCCAACGGGACCGCACTACAAAACCAGTGCCTACGGTACGGACGTGAACTTTCCGATCCACACTGATGAAGAGGGAAACAATCCGAAGTTTACGGGTTGTATCGATCGGAATGCCTAACACGTAACGGCGAGACTGCAACAACCGAGGGGCGGCGCAAGCCGCCTCTCTTTCTTTACCAGCCGTCGGCAGTCAGGCGTCCCCGGTCAGGCGGACTCATTGACTCGTTCCCCCACGTCCGCCACTTTCGCGTCACACGCATGTCCGCACAGCCTCACGCGACCTCGCAACCGCTCACCTGCCTGTCGCAAGACGAAGCGCTCTTCCGCGATGCGGTCGCTGCGTTTGCGATGAACGAGGTGTCGCCCCGCGTTGCCCACATGGAGCGGCAAGCGAAGATCGATCCTGAGCTGATAAAGAAGGCGTTCGAGCTGGGACTGATGGGAATCGAAGTCGCCGAGGAGTATGGAGGCGCCGGTGGTTCGCTCATGATGGTGGCGCTCGCCGTCGAGGAGTTGAGCAAGGTCGACGCCTCCGCCGCCGTCGTGATCGACGTGCAGAACACGCTGGTGAACTATCCAATCACGCGGTACGGGACGCCGGCGCAGCACGAGCAGTATCTCACGCGACTCACGTCGGGCAGCGTCGGCGCGTACGCGCTGTCGGAGCCGAGCTCCGGCTCCGATGCGTTCGCCCTGGCGACTCGTGCCGTTAGGCATGGCGCAGGATACAGACTAACCGGCCGCAAGATGTGGATCACGAATGGCGCCGAAGCGGAGATCTTCATTGTCTTCGCGACGCTGGACCCGGCCGCCGGCTACAAGGGGATCACGGCGTTCATCGTCGAGCGCAACTTCCCGGGGTTCTCTGTCGGCAAGAAAGAGGACAAGCTCGGCATCCGCGCGTCGAGCACCACGGAGCTCATCCTGGACCAGTGCGAAATCCCCGAAGCCAACGTGCTAGGCGCTCTTGGCCAGGGATACAAGATCGCGATCGAAACGCTGAACGAAGGCCGCATCGGCATCGGCGCACAGATGATCGGCATAGCAGCCGGCGCGTTAGGCGCCACGCTGGACTACGTGAAAGAGCGACACCAATTCGGTAAATCGATCGCCGACTTCCAGGCCGTACAGTTTCAGATCGCGCAGGCCGCCACCGAGTTGGAAGCGGCGCGGCTGATGGTGTACAACGCCGCGCGCCTCAAGGACGCGGGCCACGACATCGCGAAGGAGGGCGCGATGGCTAAGCTCTTCTCCTCGCAGGTATGCGAGCGAGTCACCTCGTTATGCGTCGAGCTGTTCGGCGGCTACGGGTATACCAAGGACTTCCCGGTGGAGAAGTTCTATCGCGACGCCAAGATCGGGACGATCTACGAGGGGACGTCGAATATGCAATTGCAAACCATAGCGAAGAAGGTTCTCAATAGTTGATAGGGGCTAGGGGATAGTTGCTAGGGGCTAGTGAACCGACCCAGCGCAGCTTTTCCCACCTAACGACAATAGAGATCTAGCCCCTAGCCCCCAGCCCCTAGTGTTCTCCTTCAACGCCCTCCTCTACACTGTCATCTTCGCCGCCATCGCCTACGGCGCGTCGACGATTTGGGGCCAGGCACCACTCGGACAGCGCGTGCATCTCGCGGCGATCATACTCAATTCGCTGACGTTTATCGCCGGCGCGTGGTCGCCGACGGCGCTCTTTCTAGAAGGCCGCAATCCGCGACTCGTCGGCTGGGCGGTTGGGCTGAGCGTGGTCTTGGTCGCGATGGCTATCGTGGCGCGCTATCAACGCCTGCCGCAGCCGTGGTATCGGCCGCTGCGGTCAGCGTGGCTGGCGGCTGTACCGCTTGTTGCGTTTGCCGCGGCGCTAGCGGCGCTGGCGCGCGCCGCTTACTAGAGCGACGCGTAGACGAACGTGCGCCCGTCCCGGTAGAAGCCGAGCACCTGATAGCGGTCCGCCGGGCGGCCGGGGACTTCCATGCCCGGCGTGCCGATAGGCATTCCAGGGACGGCAAGGCCAGCAACGCCGCGTGGCTTGTCCATGAACGCCATCATCAGATCGGCGGGGACGTGTCCTTCGAAAACGAAGCGCCCCACGATCGCTGTATGACAGGACCGCACTATCTCGGGAATGCGCGCGTCGTTCTTCACCTTGGTCATGTTGTCGACGTCTTTGACGTCGATGATCCATCCGGTCTGCTTGATGTGCTCCACCCACTTCTTGCAGCACTCGCAGTCCGCCGATTTGTAAACCGTGATCCGCCGACGCGGGTTCTTCGGCTGGGTGATGGCCCATGCGCTGGCCGGCAAGGCAATGACGCCTAACGTGGCTCCGAGGCCAAGTCTCAAGAATTCACGGCGATCATGCATACATGTATGGTAATCAGGTCGACGTCTCGGTGTGGGAATCGAGAGTTGGGGTTCGGGGTTCGGCTTCGGGCTTCGGCAATGCGGTACTTCTTTCCGAATCCCGATTGCCGACTCCCGATTCCCGATCAACTCCTCGTCCCTTCCTTCCACAGCGCTCGCGCCAAGTCCGCGTCATCGTAGAACTTGACCTTGTCCCCGACATGGACCTTGGCAAGCAGGATGATTTGACCAGTGTGGGTCGAAAAGTGTTCCACGACGTGGTAAACGGCCTCGAATACGGTGGTCGAACGCCCCTGAATCTGCCGCGGGTGCCCGAGCTCGTCGGCGATGAGCGCGGCGAGTACGTCGTCGGCGTCGCGTACAGCCGCTGTGAGATACGCGAGGAGCGCGGCCTTGTCCTTGCCGCCGCGGGCTCGGAATTCCGTTGATCGCTGCCTAACGTCGGCTGCGCCGCCGACGCCGCTCACGATCCACTGCCGGATGTTGCCGGCGAGGTGCAGCATGAGGTTGCCGATCGAGTTGGAGGACTCGTTGGCGCGCCACCAGATCGCCTCGTCGCTCACGGACTCGATGGCGAGGCGAATCTTCGGCAAATACTCGTTGTTCAAAAAGTACCGCGAGCGCTCCAGAAACTTCTCAGCGATCGCGAATGTTTGGGTTGCCGCGGTTTCTGATTCCATTCGCCTCTCAGTCAAGAAATTCCGTTCAGGTTGTGCCTTTGACCTTAACAACAAAAACCCTTGCGGATCAAACGGATCTTGCGGACTTACCAGGTCAACGATTCGCTGTCGAACGCTAACGGCTCGCCGGCCGAGTCACCTGTGCCGGCACAGGCCGTGGTAACGCGGTATTAAGGCTGACTTCCTGGACAACCCATCGCCGGTCAGAACCGCGACGAAACACCACGAGTTGCTTCGCCGTGTCTGCTGGATGGTCTCGAAACTTCACGTACACGTTGCTCCAACCGTACGCCAGGCTCGCGTCGCCGTGCACTTCGGCAGGGCCAAAGCTGAACTGCTCGAGTGGCGGCAGCGATCTGGCCCAGTGTTCGATGGCTGTGCTCCCGCCAATCACCCCACCGACAACCACGAAGCGCGCGTCGTCGGAGAAGCGATCACCCAGGCTCTCCCATTTTCCGGCGCGAAAGTCAGCCGCCACCGAATCGAAAAGCGCTTGTACCTTGGCCACATCCTGCACGGTGAATCGCTGAATAGGAGCCTGGCACGCAGTGACAGCCACCGTCGGCGCAAGCGGCCCAAAAGCGGCAACGCAGATGAACGCTGATCTCATTCGCAGATGCACGCAGGTAAACTGCAGTTGAATTAACCAAAGAGGGTCTTCCGGGAATTGAGTGGGTCGAGTAGGGTCGCGCGAGATCTTCTCGGAGGTTGTTCTGGACGATCGAGCGTTGTACGCGACCATTCTCGGCTTGCCGGCGCCGTGGGCGGTTGAGCGGGTTGAGGTGCGCGATCGCGAGCAGGTTGTGGACGTGTGGGTGACGGCAAGCGCGGGAACGCAGTTCACGTGTCCGGGAGTGCGGCGAGGTGAGATCGATCTACGATCATGTCGCGCGTAGCTGGCGGCACTTGGACACGTGTCAATTTCGGACGCTCCTGCATGCCCGAGTGCCACGCGTTCAGTGCGCAACGCATGGGATCAAAACGGTTCGCCTTCCGTAGGCTGAGCCCCACTCGCGGTTTACGATCCTGTTCGAGCGATTGGCGATTGCGTGGCTGCGCGAAGCTACCCCGACGGCGGTGGCGCGCCGCTTGGGTCTCACGTGGGAAGAAGCCAACGGGATCGTGGAGCGCGCGGGGTGGCGCGGCGGCCGCGAGAGACGGCGCAGCGGTTAGGCATCGATGAGCACTCCTACTTGCGAAGGCAGCAGTACGTCACGCTGATCATCAACCTCGACACGCAGTCGGTGCTGCACGTAGCCGATGAGCGGACGCAGGAGACGCTGGCCCCGTATTTCGAGCAGCTGACGCCTGAGGAACGCGCGGCCATCACGGCGATCGCCGTGGACATGTGGGATCCTTATCTCAAAACGATTCGCGCCCTCGTCCCCGACGCG
>Ga0187893_10000692_pt1 | contig 86215 bp, 67 predicted proteins | sample MA1701074metaG_FD_139574 | JGI IMG/M metagenome (GOLD analysis project Ga0187893, IMG submission 139574) | White microbial mat communities from a basaltic lava cave in the Kipuka Kanohina Cave System on the Island of Hawaii, USA - MA170107-4 metaG ... | reverse complement strand
CGTAGCGATACTCCATGGCGGCGAGGAACTCGGTGTTGGCGATGGCCAGCTCCGGCGGCTCGCCCTCCTCGGCCAACTGCCATCGCGTCAAGCGGCTGAGCCAGATGCGGCCCTGGGTGTCGTGGTACATCTGCGTCCCGCGATACCACTGGCCGTTCTCGTCCTCGTCGCCGGCGATGATCCGCACGACGAATTCGGCGCGGCCGGCGTCGTCGTAGGTGAACCAGCGCTCCTCGACCGGGTCCTCGGTGGCCGTGTCGTAGAGCCGCGTCTTCATCAGCCGGTTGCCCTGGCTGCCGTAGGCGCCGGGGGCGGACACGTCGTAGGTGTATTCGGTCGTCAGCCCGGCGAGCAGGTCTTCCTTGGTCAGCCGATTGCCGGCGGCGTCGTAGGTGTAGCGCAGGTGATAGGGGTTCACGCCGCCGCGGACCTCCTCGGTCAGGCGGTTGCGGCGGTCATAGGTGAAGTCGATGGTGCTGACCGCGCCGGCGTCGTCGGTCTCGGTGATAGAGTCCACCAGGCCGTCCGGGCTCCAGTCGTAGTTCAGCTTGTGGATGGTGGCCTCGGCGGCGTTCTTGTGCCAGATCTCGATCAGCCGGTTGGCGAGGTCGAAGTCGTAGAGGGTCTGCGAGCCGTCGCCGTAGGTGATTGTCGCCGGCAGGCCGTTGTCCAGGTAGGTGAACTCGGCGCTGACGATCTCGCCGCCGACAGCGGCGGTGCGGACGTAGAATTCCAGCCGGTTGGCGACGTCGAAGCTGGCCAAGGTCACGCTGCCGTCGGGGCCTGTCTGAATGTACGTGCCGGTCTGCCAATCGGGGTCATAGGTGAACAGACGCGGGACGAGGAGCCCCGGCACGCCGGGCGGGTTGTTGGCCTCAGTGGACTCATTGGACTCCAACAGGTTGGAGGACAGGCGGCCCAACGCGTCGTAGGCATAGGTGAACTGCCGCTTGAAGTTGTCATGGGTAATGTCGTCAAAGACGCACTTGGATAGGAAGGTGACCTGGCCCATCGGCGTGTACTGCGGCGGGTTGAGCTGGTCCAGACAGCCGCTGTTGAAAGGCGGCTCACGCTCCCGCTTGTGATCGGGGAGCGGAATGTACGGGTGGGCCCATGGGTCGTTGGGATCGAAAAACGCGCAGCAACCAGCCCCACATCCGGGGGGATAGCAGATCGGCGGCTGGTCGTAGCCTCCGATAGGACCGCCAAGCTCCAGTTCCGAGATCAGGTCCTTGCAGTCGGAGCTGACGACGTTTCCATTGGCATCGTAGCCCACCCCGCCGCTGGATACGCCGTTATTGCCGCCGACCAATTGTCCCGCCTCATTGTAGCTGGTCGTCATGGTGAAGGCGTCCGGCGGGATCGTGAGAGGGGCGCCGCCGGTCGAGGGCGGGCCTTCTCGCTCTTCGGCCGGCTGACCGTAGCGGTCGTACCGGAATTCCGTGACCACCTCGCTTCCCGGATGGGAGGACGGGGGCGTGACCTTCTTGACCAGGCCGCTCCACTCGCCGACGGGTCCGGGAGAGATCTCGTCGTCGTAGTCGGGGGCATAGTATTCGATGAGCGTCTCGGCAGGGTCACCGCCTGCCTCGGCCGCGGGCTCGATGATCTTCGTAACGCTCGTCGAATGGTCGAGGTCGGCGTATTCAAGCGTCACCTGTTTGTCAGCGTTGCCTTGGCCCGGGAATTGGCCGGGAGGGGTAACCGTGATGAGGTTGTTGAGCGAGTCGTATTCGAATGTCCACTTATTGCCCAATGGATCAGTGGTGGAGAGCACGTTGGCGTCGGTGTCGTAGGATGCCTGCCAGGAGCGGTTGAGCGCGTCGGTGAACTTGGTCAATTCATGTTGGCGACTGCCCAGGAGTTGATAGAAGAACCTGCTGAGCTGGCCATGAGGGTTCTCGATGGAGAAGAGATTGTCGGTCGACTGTTTGGTCTTGACCTCCCAGGGGTTGCCCCGGCGATCGACGTAGGTCGTCACCAACATTCCGACGTCCACGTCGTAGTAGAATTCCTGCGTCTGGTCGTCGAAGGGGGGCGGATCGGTCACGCGAACCACGCGGCCGCGGTCATACTCGAACGCATAAGGGTCGCCGTCCTTGTCCTCGATGGTGAGCAGGTCCCAGGTGCCGGTATAGGCGAATTCCAGTTCCAGACGCGGTGGGGGTTGCGGACCAGTTTCCTGGGGATGCTGCAAGATGACGAATGGGCCGGTGCCGTCCACCCCCGGCTGGCCCGGCGGCGTCGTATTCGGATCGCCGTCGTACAGGAATTGCCAATCTCGGCCGATGGGGTCGCTGACGCGGGCCAGACGCCCCGTAGTACTGCTGTACCAGAAATTCAGAACACGAAAGGACGCATCCTCGACGTTCAGCAGCTTGCCGGCCGTCGGGTCAGTCTCAGGATTCCCGAAGATATAGTGGCAGGTGATCTTGTTGCCGGAGGCATCCTGAAGGAATAGAAGCCGATACTCGCCCGTGATATACGGATTGGCTTCGAATGTTGCCCTCCACTGCGACTTGGATTTGAGCGTGTAGCGGTCGCTGCCGCCGTTGTAGGTCAGCGTCTCGAAAATGCCGTCTGGAGCGACGAAGCCGCCCTGGCCATCCCCTTCAAACACGTCTCGCGTGCCGTCATCTCGGATCACCGTCACATCGCCGGCCTCGACAATCAGGTAGGCCGAATAGGAGTGCGACCACTGCGGCCCGCCGGCCTGCATGCTCATCGACGACATAAACGTGTCGAAGTCGTCTCCGCCGACCTCGCTCGTGGCATTGAAATCGCCGATCGAAAGGTCTTGCTGCGTCTGGTTCGATTCCAGAACGATATCGACGAAAGGATCAATGTCCGCACCGTCGAGTTGGCCGTCGCCATTGGCGTCACCCATGACCTGCCCCGACCCGCCCGGTACCGGGATCGGGCTCGGACCGATTGGGGTAATCAATTCTCCCCAGGGGGAATTCATGTTGTGATACAGGACAAACGCCATGGAAGGCCCACGCCCGCCCCAGCCGACGACGGGAATGGTCGTCAACATTCGACCTGTGTGAAGATTCAGATCCGAATATAGGCCGACCGGGATAGAGGGTTCCCATCGGCGAGGGGCGCCTTGGGGAGTGTCACTCCCGTAGGCGGGTTCGGCCGGGGCGATGGCCCAGGCGATGGCGGCTGCCAGGAGGAGGCGGGTACAAAGGCTGTTGCAGACGCGGATAGAGCGGCGGACTTGGTGTGAGAGGTTTTTTGACATGTGCGGGCCCTTGGTATGAAGAACAATGAGGCGTGCCGGGAAGTGCTCTACGCCCCCACCTCCCGGTCGGTTCCGATAAAGCATACGTCGTGGCGTAGTGTCGGTCAAGCCGGTGAGCTAAAAAATGAAAAACGGCGCAGGTCAGAGTTTTGCGTCAGGGCATTCGTATTCGAAGCCGCATTAGACTGCTGGAAGGCCGCGCGGGCTGAAGCCCGCGGCTCCTCAGCGTGGCAGGTTAATGCGGGGTCGTCTGGGCTTCGCCGGCGCAGCGGCCGCACATGTGGATCGCAATGTCCGGGCGGCCGTCGTCGATGACGGCGCCGGCGTTGTCGGCGGGGAGCCAGTCAGGCAGACGCGACCTGGCGCCGGCGGACGGATTCGGGCCGACGTTCTGCATCAGGATCGACCAGCCGTCCTGCCAGCCGGCGGGGAAAACGTCGGGCTGTACGCGCGAGCGGCGATAGTCCGAATTGATTTCGAGAATCTGCCGGGCCGATCCGGCGGTGGCCATCACGTCGGCGGCCTCGAAGCTGTGCTCGAGTCCGAGCAGGTGTCCCAATTCGTGGGCGGCGATGTTGGCCAGGGCCTGGCCGGTCTGCTCGATGGTGGGGAAGAGGCCTTCGAATAATTGGAGATCCTCGGCATAGATAATGGCCTCCTGGTCCTGGTAGACGTTGCCGGTGTCCACGCTGTCTGCCAGGCCGAGGTATGACTCGTTGTAGTTGCCGAAGTAGAGCTTGGTGTGGGGCTCGGTGGGCTCCACGTCGTGGCGGCTGTCGAGCAGCAGCACGTTGAACTGTGCCAGGTCCAGCCGCAGATGGGACAGGACGACCTCGATCAAGTAGTCGGTCTGTCCGGCGAAGCGGCCGGAGATGGACTCCGCCGAAAAGGGCCGCATCTGCACGATCGGCTCCAGCGCGATCTGGACAAAGTCCGAACCCTCGAAATCCAACCAGACGAGCTGCGGGCGGGCCGGGCGTACGGCGGCGTTAAGCCGGCGCGAGAGGCGGATGGTGTACGAGCCCGTGTCGAACTGGCCGGCGCTAGAGGCGAAGTGGACAGCCGTGGAGACGGCGACGCCGACGTAGAGCATCTCGGTGTCCTGCTGGACCACTTGGGACATGTAGGGGTTGAGCTGGCCCGCGTAGAAGGATCGGTCGTTGTTGGCGTCGATGAGATTCGCCTGGCCGTCAAAGAGGGCGGCGACGGTGTTCAGTCCGTCGTGACCCGTGACGTCGACCACCACCAAATCGCCGGCGAGGGCCGGGCCGAGCGCGTAGATGTCGACGTCGCCTGCCTGATCGATTCTGCCCTCGACGACGAACTGACCGTCGACCGGCAGGGTGGCGGGCTGTGCGAGCTCGAACTCGTTGTTGTCTTCCTGGCCTTCGATGACCGGGTCTTGTACCGGAGGCATTTCTCGCGAGTTCAGCAGGGGGCGGCGCGAGGCGTTGTCCTGAGGGCCGAGCGGGAACGCATCGCATCCCAGTTGCAGGATTGACAAGGTGAGCGCGACAACGATAGGCAGGGAGCGGCATGCTCCGGAGGTCCGGCGGGGGTGCATTGAATCAACTCCAGGTGCACAACCACCGGCTTGCCTCCAGAGGGGCCAGCCGACTTGAGTCCTTTCGGAAACGATGCAAAAAAGAATTCAGTGATTGGCTCACAATTTCGTGGCGGTCTGGCGCGATAAGATGTGATGCGTCTGGATAAGACGTCCCGCTCTTGCTCCGGGATGACGAGCGAGACGACTATCGGAACCGACGAAAGCACGATCATGACATTTAGCCCGGCGGATTATCGTGACCGCGTTCTGATCGCCGACGGGGACTATCAGTTGGAGGCCGTCTTGCGCGGTTGGCCGAGGGGCACGGCAACGGCGGAAATGAGCCTGTCACGGCCCGATATTGCGACGGCGGTGGCTGGGGCATTTCTCGACGCCGGGTCCGATTTGCTGGTGACGCCGACCTCGACCGCAAACCTGCTGGCTCGGGACGTCGCCCTCGCCGGCGAACAGGCGGGCTTCGAGAAGTTCGCGGAGCTGAATCGACGATGGGCCAGGTTGTGTCGCGACGCGGTTTCCCAGTCGCAGGCCGCTAAGCGCTGGGTGCTGGGGGCGGTGGGCCCGCCGGCACGGTTGCTCTTGTTGAGAGAAATCGAACGCGGGCAGGTAATAGAGGCTTACGAACAACAGATCGCGGCACTTCGCGACGGCGGCGTGGATGGCATCGTCTGTCGAGGATTCACGGAACTCGACGCCCTTGTGATGGCGGTCGAGGCGGCGGAGGCTTTTGGACTGCCGATTATCGGATGCATGGCTTTTGACGGCGGCCCTTCGCGGACGGAGACGACGCTGGGTGTGACGGCCATGCAGGCAGGGGCGGCGCTGGAGGCGGCGGGGGCGGCAGCGGCGGGGTTGGACGGCGGGGAGAACCCGGACGGTGCGGCGGGAGTGGTTTCGCTGCTTCGTAAGTCCTGCGGCCTGCCGTTGTGGGCGGCGGTTGATGCGGGTCAGCCGCAGCTCGTCGAGGGACGCGTGGAATATCCGGAAGAACCGGCGGCCTTCGCCTCCAGATTGGCGCCGCTGGTGTCGGCCGGTGCGAGTGTGGTCGCCGGGGGTCGTGGCGTACGGGCGGCCCATGTGGCGGCGTTGTCGTCGGAGCGGGAGAAGCTTTCCCCTCGGTCCGGACGGACGAGAAAATGACTGCACCGACGGGGACGATGGTTTTCGGGCCACGCGGGCGTGAAATCAGGCTGGTGCATTGTAGGACGTGGACAGTGTTCCTTGACCGCGCGCGCCGGCTTTGCAATAATAAGGAGCCACGCTGTGCAAGCTCACGGTTGCGAGAGGGGGCCGCGGACTTGCCGCCCACGGTGCCGAAAGCGGCCCAGAATAGCTGCCTGCCAGAACGACCCGATCGTTCCGTACAAACCGACTGAGATAGACGCCCGGAGGTTGGTGATGTCGCTTTGCTCAAGCTCGTGCCGACGATTCGCGGCCGGCGCCGCCTGTATGGTGATGCTCTCGGCGTGGGCCCCTGCGCGGGGGTGGCAGATCACCGAGGACATGGTCGGCCAGAGCGAGGAGGCCTGGTCCCTGTGGCAGACGGCGACAACAGCCCTCCAGCGAGACGAGAAGGCGGTGGCCTCGGCGGCGCTCGATACGCTCGCCGGGCTCGATCTTTCCGAGCTTCGCCTGGCACTGATGGCCGACCGCACGGGTTCGTTGCGAATGGAGCAATGGTCCACGCAGGATGATGCTCCGGCGTCGCTGAAGGGGGTCTTGGAGAAGATCACGTCGGGCCGGCGGCAGAAGGCCCTCGCCGAAGACGGCTGGCATTTCGCGGCCATCGGCCGGTTCAACTACGCCGACGCGAACTTCAAGGCGCTGGACGAGTCCAACCCCGATCCGGTCGCGCTGCTGGAACTGGCGCGGCAGAATCCCAACCGGCATTTGATACTGATCAAGCTTATCAGCAACACCGAAGTCGGGCCCGCGGCGAAGCGATTCCTCGAAATCCTCAGCGAGGGAGAAGAGCGCCTGCGGATGGATCCATATGAGATCGCGGCGAACATCGCGAAGCTGGGCGGCCCGCCGCGCATGTCCTACAACGCGACGAACCGGCTGAAGGAGTCCGGAGAGTATTCGATCCCGCATCTCCTCCAGGCGCTTCAGGATTCGAACCGGCGGGCTCTGCATCCGGCCATCATCCAGGTGATTCCCCAGATCGGCCGCGGGGCGCTGAACCCGCTCTGCGTCGCCCTGGGGATGACCGACGAGGTGACCCGGAAGATCATCATCGATTCATTGGCGCGGATCGGCTATCGGCAGGCCGCGCCTTATCTGGCGAAGGTGGCCGAGGACTCGGCGTCGTCGAGTGAAGCCCGGGCGGCGGCTCGGCAGGCGATGTCGGCGCTGGGCGTTTCGGCGTCGCAGGGCCTGTCGCAATTGTTCATGGAGCTGGCCGAGGGCTACTACAAGAACATTGAATCGCTGCGGGCCGACGCGCGACGAGGCACGGCCAACGTATGGTATCTCCGAGAGGGCGAGCTGCGGCTCGTGGAGGTGCCGACCGCGATCTTCAACGACATCATGGCGATGCGATCGTGCGAGGAGGCCCTGAGCGCCGATGCTGCTTCGTCCGAAGCCATCGCCTATTGGCTTGCGGCGAACTTCCGGCGCGAGGCCAAGCTGGGCTTGGACGTCGAAAGCGACCAGCCGGATGCCCTGGCGGCGAAGGACGCCACGCGGCCGGACCCCTATCCGAGGTCGATCTACTTTGCGCGGGCCGCTGGGCCGAAGTACAACCACGCCGTGCTCGCCTTGGCATTGGCGGACCGTGACCCCGGCGTGGCCCTGGGGGCCATTGCAGCGCTGGCCGAAACAGCGGGCGAGCCGAGCTTGGTAGGCGGGGAGGCGATCAAGCAGCCTCTTGTCGCGGCGCTGTCGTTCCCCAGCCGGCAGGTGCGGATCAAGGCGGCGTTGGCGCTGGGACGGGCGCTTCCCAAGACCAGCTTCGCGGGCAGCGAAAACGTCATGCCGGTCTTCGTGGAAGCGCTGGCCCAATCCGAGGCGCAGGGTGCGCTGATCGTCGATCCGGATGCGGGATCGGCCAACAAGTTCCAGGCCATCCTCGGGACGGCGGGTTATCGCTGCGCCGTCGGGGAGACCTTGCACGAGGCGTTGGGCAACGGCCGCAAAGCCAACCTCAGTTCTTACGATGTCATGTTTCTGGCGAGCGACATGTCTCAGCCGGACGTCATGAAGGCGGTCGGCGATCTTCGGCACGATCTGCCCACTTCGGCGACGCCGGTCGTCGTGATCGCCAAGGAAGACGGACTGAACCTGGCGACCAGCGTGGCCAGGACCTACACAGGGGTCGAGGTGCTGCTCTCGGACGTCACCGAGCTGGGCGATCCCGCGAAGATCTCGGAACAAGTGTCGCAGCGAATCGCCCGGGCTACCCTGGCGCTGGGGATGACTCCTCTGGACAGGAACCTCTCGCTGGAGTTGGCGCTTGAGAGCGCCGAGGTACTCCGGCGGATCGCCGAGGCGGAGCAGCAAGTCTTCGACTTCTCGCGGGCCGTGCCGGGATTGATCACGGCCCTGAACGGAGGCTCCGAGACGCTGCGAGTCAAAGCGGCTCATGCCTTGGCGTTGGCGGCAGGAGCAGAGGCTCAGTCGGCGCTCGGCGAGGCGGCGCTGAACGGCGAGCGGGCCGCGGCCGAGCGGGCGGCGCACTTCGGCTCGTGGGCCGAGTCCGCTCGGTACCAAGGCAACGTTCTCGGCGACGGCGAGCTCATCGGCCGGCTGATCGAGTTCACGATGAAGGAGCAGGACCTCGTCCTGCGGGCCGCGGCTTCGCGCGCCTTGGGGGCCCTGAATCTGCCGAACAATCAGGCCAGCGAGATCATCCGCTCGCAGCACAACGGATGATCGCGCTCGATCGGAATCCCGAGCCGTCCCCGAACCAGTTCATCGTTCCGTAAGCCATCCGCCAGCACCGATAAGATGCGGCCGGCAGATGCTCCCCCGCGCGGGAAGTCAAGCGGCATGTCACCCGTTCCGATGCAGCAATGAGCGGCATCGGGCATTTCGACGGGTTTCTGCCGGGGGCTTCGCGATGGAAGAGGTTCACTTCGATGAATTCAGCGCGGCGAAAGTGCGAATGGCCGAAGCTGAGCAGGTTCGCTCCCAACACGCGGCTCGACGAAAGGAACTCCTGGAGTTGTCGTTCAAGCGGGACGCGCTGGAACTGCACCTTCGGCAGGTATCCGCGGAACTGAGGCGGCTGGAGGGGTTCAGCCTGACGAGCATCTTCTCCAGCCTCACCGGGCAAAAGCAGGCTAGGCTGGACGAGGCCCGCCAGCACGTGCAAGAGCTTCAGATTCAGTACGACGCCGCCAGCAAAGAGGTGGACTCCATTGAGCGTCAGGTAGATGAACTTAGCGCCCGGGTGTCGTCCACCGCGGAGGCCCAAACCGCTTATCAGGAAATGATGGCGGCCCTGGAGAGCAATGCCGAGGCGCAGGGCGGCGAGACGGCGTCTCGGATCGGGGAGCTTCGTGAACAGATCGCGCAGGCCGAGGCGTGGGTGCAGTCGATTCAAAAGGCGATGCAATCCGGCGACGAGGCACGGCGTGACCTCCTCGGTGAGGTTGAGACGCTGAGCACGTTGGGGCGATGCCGCGTCTCAGAGGGTCATCGGCTCATCTCGATGGCCGTCAACGCGGCGTTGAAGCCGACCTTGGCCCAGTGCGCGGGCCGCGTCCGGCAGGCGGTGCGCAGATTCGCGGGCAGGTACATGGAGGCGGTTTCCCACTCCGGAGCGACCGTCGATGCGGAGGCCGCCGACATCCGGCAGTCACTTGACCGCATCGGTCAGCAGTTCAGCGTGGACTGGTTCTACTCCGACGGGGTGGAGTTCAATTCGTCAGGCTACGTCGAGGCAATGCTTCGGACAGCGAACGTCAAGCTGGAGCTGATTCTCTCCACGGCGAGAGGACTCGTCGAAGACCTGACTCGCCGGCGCGGCGCGCTCGTCGAAGCCCTGCCGACGGATGCGGCGAATCCCAGTCCATCTCGCGACGCGCCGCTCTCACCCGAGTTCCTCAACTGAGCGGGGCCAGTCGTCCCGAAGCAGCCGGGACAACGAGCGGTCGGCGAGTATCCTTCCTTCGGTCTGACATCCCGGACAATAATTCGTCTCGTTTTCTGCATACCGGATGCGCTGGATCTTCACGCCGCAGCGGGGACAGGGCTTGCCGAAGCGTCCATGCGCGGCGAACCCCTCCCGAAAGGCGGTAATCTCTCCGACTCCCGGGAATCGGCCTGCGAACTGCCGCCTCAACCGCAGCGTCCAATCCCCCAGAACCTGCCGCGTCGCCTCGTGCAGCCGGCGCACAGCGTCGTCGGACAGGGTTTTCGTGCGGGCCACCGGCGAGAGCCCCGCGGCGTGCAGAATCTCGTCGCTGTAGGCGTTGCCGATCCCGGCGAAGAGACGCGGATCGGTCAGGGCCCGCTTGAGCGTGCGATTCTCTTGCCGGAGAGCTTCGGCGAACTCGGCCAAGTCGGCCGACAACGGCTCCATCCCGCCCGGGTCGCCTGCCCCAAGAGCTTCGGGGCCGCGAAGGAGGACCAGCGAAGCGCGCTTCTTCGTGCCGGCCTCGGTGATGGCCAGGGAGCCGTTCTCGAATTCAAGAACGGCCAAAGTAATCCTTCCCGGCGGTTTTCGATCGATGTCTAGCCAGCGGAGTCGCCCGGAGATCATCAGATGGAGGACGAGAAACAGGTCCGCGTCGAGGCAAAAGACGATCCGCTTGCCCTGCCGGCAGATGTCGACGACGACTTTGCTCTCAACCATGTCGATGGGCGGATCGACCGATCGCAAGAGGAAGGGACTGATGATTCGAATCCGCCGAATCGGTCGGCCGCATACCCGATCGCGCAGGGCCTCGCGATAAACTTCAATGTCGGGTAGTTCCGGCATGGTCGCATCGAGAATCCTACCGCAAGAGGGGCGACGCATGACCCCTGGATCAGTTTCAGTCGTTGGGACATAATGGGCCATGCACAGGTTGGGCAACGAGCCGATCGTCTCTGCGAACGCGGTGAAGTCCGCAAGTTTTGTTGTCGAGGTCATTGGGAGGATAGGAATCACCATGAATACCGTCATTTTTTTCGCACGCGACCGGGTGCGGGTCGTCTGCGCGGCGGCGATTTTCTTGTGTCTTGCGGCGCCAATCCGGGCGGAGCCGAACTGGCCGCAGTGGGGCGGGCCGAACCGCGACTTCACGACGACCTCGGCGGGCCTCGCATCCTCGTGGCCCGAGGAAGGTCCCAAGCAGCTTTGGTCGCGGGAATTAGGCGACGGGTTCTCGACCATCGTCTCCGATGGGGCGAGGCTCTACACCCTCTACCGCGGAGAAGATGAACACGAGGTGGTCATCGCCCTGGAGCCGGCGAGCGGCAAGACGGTGTGGGAGTACAAGTACGCCGCGCCCTACGTTGAGACGGAAGTAGACGAACGCGACGAGAAGACCAACGAGAAAACCGGCAAAAAAAAGACAGACAAGCAAGTCACGAAGTTCGGCACCGGCCCGAACTCGACGCCGCTCCTGGCCGGCGGGCGGCTCTACACGATCGGGTTCACCGGCTTGATGCACTGCCTGGACGCCTCGACGGGCAAGAAAGTCTGGTCGCACGATCTCTTTCATGAGTTCGGAGCGAGCTATCAGCGGTTCGGCTGGGCCACGAGCCCCATCGCCTATCGGGACTCGGTGATTGTCCTGGTCGGCGGCAAGGGACACGCGGTGATGGCCTTCGACCAGGCGACCGGGAGCGTCCACTGGCAGGGGGCGGACATGGATTGCAGCTATTCGTCCCCGATCCTGGTGAAGGCCGGCGGCGAGGACCACCTGGTGGCCTACATGGCCAACGAGATCGTCGGCATGTCCCCGAAGGATGGCACCGTACACTGGACCCTGGAGCACAAGAACCAATACAGCACCGCGATCTGCACGCCCATCTGGTGCCCGCCCGACATGCTCTTCTTCGTCAATGGCGGCGACACCGCCGGCGGACGAGTTGTGCGGCTGGCGAAGAATGCCGGCAAGGTTTCGCCCGAGGAGATCTGGACGAACCGGAAGATCAAGGGTGGGCTGAACAACGCCGTCTGCATCGGGGATCGTCTCTACAGCCCCAACAGCGCCGGGGAGAGCTCCAAGTTCATGATCGGCTTCGAACTCAAGACCGGCGAAGTGCTCTGGAAGGATCGCACGGTGCCCGGCGCGAAGCCCCTGTACGCCGATGGCAAGCTGATCGTCCTCGACGAGGAAGGTCAACTGATATTGGCGACTCCGGGCCCCATGGGGCTGGAAGTCCGGTCGAAGGCCAAGCTGCTTGAGAACCCGGCCTGGACGACGCCGACCCTGGTGGGCACGAAGCTGTATCTGCGCGATCGCAAGACGATCATGGCCGTGGACTTGGGCTAGGCTCCCGGCCCTAGTAGTCCGCCACAGCCGAGTTTTCGGGGAGTGCGGGCCTCTGGCCCGCCGAGACGGTGCATTTGAGCATTGCGGGCGAGACGCCCGCACTCCCCAAAACCCGAAAACTCAACACAGTGGTGAGGCACTAGGCTCAACCGCAGGGCTCATCAACGAGTCAGCGCGACGCGAAGGAGTTCGCAATCATGCCGGACGACAAGATCGTAATTCGCGTCGGGCACTCGCCGGATCCCGACGACGCGTTCATGTTCTATGCCCTGGCTCGCGGCAAACTCGATACCGGGCCCTATCAATTCCAACATGAGATGGCGGACATCGAGTCGCTCAACCGCCGCGCCGAGTCGGGCGAGCTAGAAGTCTCGGCCATCAGCCTCCACCAATATCCCTTCATCCGCGATCGATATGCCCTGCTCGGCTGCGGGTGCAGCATGGGCGACGGCTATGGACCGATGGTGATCGCTCGCCGGCGGTTGTCGCCGGAGGACCTCAAGGGGGCAATGATCGCGGTGCCCGGCGAGCGGACGACGGCCTTTTTGGCCTTGATCCTGCGCTTGGGACGGGGGACGTTTCGCCATCGGGTGGTCATGTTCGACGAGATTCCCGATGCGGTGCTGCGCGGCGAGGTGGACGCGGGGCTCATCATTCACGAGGCGCAGCTCACCTACGCTCAGCAGGGCCTCTCAAAGGTCGTTGATCTGGCCGAGTGGTGGGCCGGGGAAACCGATTTGCCCCTGCCGCTCGGCGGCAACGTGATCCGCCGCGACTTGGGGACGCAGCGGATGAGTGACGTCGCCCGGCTGCTCAGGGCCTCGATCGAATACGGCCTGACGCACCGCCGCGAGGCGATTGAATATGCCCGGCAGTTCGGCCGCGGGCTGGACGGCGCTTTGACCGACCGCTTCGTGGAGATGTACGTCAACAAGTGGACCGTGGACTACGGCGACCGCGGCCGCGCGGCGGTGCGTGCGCTGCTGTCTCGCGCCAATGCCGACGGACTGACCCCGGACGTAGGGGAAATTGAATTTGTGGGATAGGCAGTCGGGTCATCGACCCGCCATGATCGGTCTTGTCAGGTTCCATGACCCGACATACAAACTTGCAACGGGACGGCGATAGGACTCGTGCATCGTGAGCAAGCGCCGTGCGTTTTCAATCATCGAACTCCTGGTCGTGATCGCGGTCATCGCCCTGATCCTGGCGGTGCTGCTGCCTGCCCTCTCCAACAGCCGCCAGCAGGGCCACGGCGTGAAGTGCCTGGCCAACCTGCGCAGCCTGGCCGCCGGGTGGGACATGTACGCCGCCGACAACGACGACATTTCCGCGCCGGGCCGGATGGCCAACCTACCAGGCGGAACCTCAAACCCCTCGAACTTCTACGACGTGGGCAACGGCCTGAAGTACCGGCCGCGATGGGCGGCGACCATCGGGAAATACGTCGGCATCCACGCCTTCGACGCGCCGATCCCGGCCGACGACGCCCAGGACTACGACGGCGCCGTCTATCAGTGCCCCGCCGTGGCGGAGCGGATGGACGCCCGAAACCACGCCTATGGATACAACCACCAATTTTTGGGCAACTCGCGGACGGCCGACGGGCGGTACATCAACTTTCCGGTGAACAGGGCCACGATCAGCAGCTTCGGCGGCACGGTCCTGGCGGCGGACTGCCTGGGAACGGCGGCCGGAGTGCCGAGCGACGAGCGCGCTCCGTACAAGAACGGAGGCACGGGCTTCAACGAGCTTGGCAATCACGGCTGGACCCTGGACCCGCCGCGGCTGACGGCGCTCTCGGATCGCGGCACCGGCGATGCGGGAAGTCCGCGCACGGCGGTCGATCCCCGCCACCTGGGCAAGTCGAATGTCGTGTATTGCGACGGCCACGGAGAGCGGGTGACGCCGCAGTATATCGGGTACCGCGTCGCGCCGGACGGCACATACCTGGAGGTCGGTGGTCCCTCGTCGCCGCCGCACAACCAGTGGTTTTCGGGGACCGGGCGCGATGACGACCCGCCTTCCAAGATCGCCGCTCCGCCTTGACGCATTGGCAGCGCGATTCGGGGGCAAAAGTCGGGCTGCTTGAACAAGCCAGCGGGATTGAGGATGATCGGCCTCCCTGCGACAGGGAGGAGACCGATCCCTCGGGGTCAATCAGGAGGTGAACCGCCTCATGTCCGGATCGCCGACCGGCACGCTGATCTCGCTGGATCGCATCCTGGGGGACGCCCAGGACGGCGTGTTCGTGATCGACCGCACCCGCCGGTACGTCCTGTTCAACGAGGCCTGCGAGCGCATCACCGGCTACGAAGGGCGCGAGGTGGTGGGCCGCGAGTGTTCCTGCGGCGAAGCGGTGGACTGCCGCGACAAGCAGGATCGACCGCTATGGGGCGCGCTCTGCCCGGCCAGGGGGCTGTTCCTCGGGGAGTCCCACTCGGCCCGCCAGGTCATGCGCATCCGGCGGAAGGACGGGCCATCGAAATGGATCGAGACGATCTACACGCCGGTTCGCGACCGGGACGGGGGCGTGGAGTGGGTGCTGGGCGTGATGCGTGACGTCTCCCAAGCCAGGGCCGACGAGGAGGAATTGCTCGAGGAACTCTCGTCGCTTCGCGAGAAAGTGAGCCGCCTGAGCGACGAGCAGAAGGCGGCCTACGGATTCAGCAACATCGTGAGCAAGTCGCCGGCGATGGCCCCGGTCTTTCATCGCATGAGGGCGGCGTTGGGCAACACGTCCGCCGTGCTCATCAACGGCGAGAGCGGCACCGGCAAGGAGGTCGTGGCCCGGACGATCCACGTCCACGGGCTTCAATCGGCGGGGCCGTTCGTCCCTCTGAATTGTTCGGCCCTGCCGCGAGACCTGATCGAGTCGGAGTTGTTCGGCCACGTGCGGGGCTCGTTCACCGGAGCCGTTCAGGACAACAAGGGGCTCCTGCGCGCGGCGGAAGGCGGCACGGTCTTCATGGATGAGATCGCCCAGATGCCGCTGGAGACCCAGGCCAAGCTCCTGCGGGTGCTCCAGGACAAGCGTGTGCGTCCGGTGGGGGGAACCAGCGAAGTCTCCATCAACGTGCGCGTGATCGCGGCCATGAACGAGACGCCGCGCGAGGCCATCGCCGCGGGCCTTCTGCGCCAGGACCTGTTCTATCGCTTGAGCGTCATTTCCATCGAGCTGCCGCCCCTTCGACAGCGGCGGGAGGACATCCCGCTGCTCGTGCAGTCGTTCATCGACCTGATCAACTCGACGGGCATCCGGCAGATCAAATCGATTTCGGCGTCGGCGTGGCGAGCGCTAATGTCCCACGATTGGCCCGGCAACGTGCGCGAGCTGTCGAACGTCGTGGAGTCGGCCTACGCGATGGGTGAGGGACCGGTCCTAAACCATGAGGACCTGTCGCCGGAGGTCTTGGGGTTGGTGGCGGCGTCTGCCCCGGCCGGCGGCGTAGGTGCGGAGCTGCATCTCGACGGCACGCTGGCCCAAGTGGAGCGGGAGGTCATCCTCCGGGCCCTGAAGGCCGCGAACCGGCATCGCATCAAGGCGGCCGAGCTCATGAACATCTCGCGCAGCCGGCTCTATCGTCGCATGGAGGCGTTGGGTATCGACCCCGGCGACGGCGAGTGATGGCCCGAGGGGCGGGGGGCACGTCTTTCGTTCGTGTTTGCGACAGCCTGACGTGCATGGAGTCGCTGCCGGAGGGCTGCTGCGACCTGGTCTACATCGATCCGCCGTTCGCCACTGGCAAAGCCCGGATGGTTGCGGCGGCGCGCGGCGGGCGAAGCGGCTTTGAGGATCGTTGGGTCGGGGGGCTCAAGTCGTACCTGGCGTTCATGCATCCGCGGCTGGAAGAGTGCCGCCGGGTGCTGGCGAGGCATGGGACGCTCTACGTGCATCTCGATTGGCGGGCAGCGCACTATGTCCGGGTGCAATTGGACACGATTTTCGGTTCGGACCATTTCCTCAATGAAATCATCTGGCACTATCGCAGCGGCGGCGTCAGCAAACGATGGTTCGGACGCAAGCACGATACAATCCTCATGTATGCCAGGCAGCGCGGCAGCCACCGATTCAACCAGATCCGCGAGGGCCTATTCCGCACCGAGGGGCTGCGGTACGAAGCCGGCGGCCGTCCGTACAAGTCCACCCAGCGCGGACGGCTCTACTTCGACGCCAAGGGGCCGGCCCTGACCGACGTGTGGGACATCCCGTTCCTCTCAACGGTGTCAAGCGAGCGGACCGGCTGGCCGACGCAAAAGCCCATCGCGCTCGTGGAGCGAATGATCCGGGCGAGCACCAAGCCGGGAGACCTGGTGGCCGACTTCTTCTGCGGCAGCGGAACGACGCTGCTCGCCGCGAAACAGCTCGGCAGACGATGGCTGGGCTGCGATATCTCCGCGAAGGCGGTGGCGATTGCCCGGCGACGACTAAGGAGCTGTTTCAAGTCGACATCGAGCCGCGGCCCTTCGCACACGAGGCCCTGAAACAGCCCTAAGGGCCGTGGACGAGAGGCGGTGAAGCGCAAAGCAGATAGCCGACTCAACGGCGTCGGCGGACGAGAATGCCGCAGCCTACGAGGGCGGCCGATAGTAGCGCCGTACCGCCGGGGTTGCACTGAGCGCAGCCCGCGTTGGCGATCAAGAGGCTGATGGCGGGGTCCGGACACATGCCATTGAAGTCCGGCGTGACGACGATCTTCAATTCGACGCTGTTGCTGAGGATCGGGCCGCAATCCGAAGTGCACAGGACGTCATAAATACCTGCGTCGGCGAGGGTGACGAACTTGATGGACAGCGAGGGCGTGGTCGCGCCGCTGATGTCCCCGCCATTGACAAGGTCGAGGCCGTTCTTCCGCCACTGGTAGGTGAGCATGCCGGGCCCCTCGGCCAGGACGCCGATGGTGACGGTTTCGCAGGCTTTAATCATCAGGTCGCCTGGGGACCCGAGGATTTCGGGACTGAGGGCGTTGAGCGACGCCGCGTCGCTGGTGATCGAGGCGCATTCATTGTTGACGACCACGTCGTAGTCGCCTTGGTCGGTGAGCCCCACGGGATCAATGACAATGGCGCTGCTGGTCGCACCGTTGATGTTGACGCCGTTCTTCCGCCATTGAAAGGTCAGAGGAGTCGGGCTCGTGACAGCGACGGAGAACGAGGCCATGGCGCCGAGGCAGCTCGCCGCGTCCTGGGGCTGATCGGTCAGCAAAGGCGGTGTGTCATTGCACAGCAGGGTGAGCAGCGGCGATGCGGAACTCGCCGATTGACCGTCGGGATTGGTCACGGTGACCACCCGGCCGCCCGACGCGGCGCCTGCGTCGACCGTGATGTTGGCGGTGATCTGCGTCGGGCCGTTGAAGGTCACGCTGTTGACGGTGATGCCGCCCCCGTCGAACGCGACCATGAGGCGGTTGGCGAATCCCGCCCCGGGATCGTAGAAGGCCGTGCCGCCGGCCGATGCGCCCCCGATGGTGACGTCGGTCGTGGTGCCTTTCTCTAGCTCGGGCGGGTTGACGGACGTCGGAACGGCGGGGCCGGGACCGAATCCTTGCGCAACCCAGGTGCTCCAGACGTTGCCGGCGGAGGGGCCGGTGGCGAATTCCTGAATGGTCCAGAAGCTCATGTCGTCGTTGGGATCGAGGCTGGTGTAGCTGTAGTCGCCCCAGCGGTTGCGGCCGATCCCGTCGGTCAGTTGGTAGGGCCTCGTTCCCGCCTTGAGCAGGATCGGGAGGACCATGGTATTGGGGGGATCTGAAGCCAGCCGGCCGGTCACAAAGGCGCTGACGAACTCGTTGCTGCGCGAGCCGGAAAAGCCCATGGCGACGTGGCCGAGGCCGTTGACCATGATGGAGGGGTAGTAGTAGAAGCGCTGGGGACTACCGGCATCGAAGACGCGACCTCGCTGCACGATGGTGGCGGGCAGGCTGGAGACGTTAAGCTCGAACCACTCGCAGGCCGTGCGGTTGGGGTTGGTTTCCGATCCGGCGATGTTGACGCCGACGTTTCGACAGGTCCACAGGCGATCGTTTCGGATCACGGCGTTCTGGATTCGGTCGTCGCCGACGCTGATGGCGACGGCGCTGCCGTTGGCCGGGGCGTTGATAGGCGCCGCATAGGCGGGGCTGGTCAAGTTCGTCGTGGCCGAGAGGATCGGAACGCCGGCGTTCCAGGTGAGCGTGCGATAGACGATGTCGGCGAAGACCAGCGCGGAACTGCCCATGAACCAAACCGGGTCGGTGGGACCGACGGCATCGTGGTTGTTGGCCGGCTGCGGGGTCGAATACATGTCGGTGATGTTGGAAAACTGGGTGACCACGCCGAGGCTGGGAGAGCCGGCGATCAGCGAAGCCTTGGGCGTGGCCGCGATTTTTGAGAAGGTATCCGCCCCGCTCAAAGGGAAGATCGTCGCCCCGATATAGACCCCGTTATCGTCGACTGCCAGCGAAGGAAAGTCCGTGAAGAACTGATCTGCGCCGGAGGGCACGCCCACGGGGATCACGTACTTATCCCACACTCCCGTGGGGTCGTTGGTCCTGGAGACGGCGAGAATTACGTCATTGTCCTCGAAAAACGGATCGCCGAATTCCGTGGCCAGGGCGAACCAGCGGTCGCTACGTCGGTCGAAGAGCACTCGCGGATCGAACGAGCGGTTGCGCGGAAAGTTTGGCGCCAGAAAGAAAAAGCTGTCCAGGGAAACGTGGCTGAGCTGCGCGCCTTGGCGGCTGAAAATGGCCACTGAGCCGTTGATCACTTCCACGAAGTGGTTGGGCCCGATGGCTCCCATGGTGTCCGGTGGAATCCAAAACTCACCGGCAAAGGCTGCCACTTGATCCTGGAGGCTGATGGCCTCGAAGGCCGCTCCGATCATCCCCGGGCCGCGCGGTTCTACCAGCTCAGCGGGTCCCGCGGGCGGCGGCACGATTGGGGACGGCGGGCCGCTGCCGCGCGTGTGGGCACGCGGATCAATCGGTCGATCATGCACCGCGATGCGGCGGGCGTCGCCGGCCGCAGGGATCGCACTGAGTTGCAGAGCATCGCGCGCCTGCATCTGGTCCCAGGTCTCGGTGAATGGGGCGCTGCCGTTGGAGATGACCTCTCCAGCGGTCTGCTCGCCGCCTGCCGAGGCGGGGGTCAAAGCGAGCCAGGCGGCAACCGCGGCCGTCACCAACGGCAATACAACGCGTGATGGGTTTTGTCGCTTGTGATCGCGCACGGACTTCTTCCCCGTAGCGAGAAACAACCCCACGCGAGCGCCGGTGGGGCATGCCGTAGCTTTCCGTCGCCCGCGAATGGCCATTATAACGAACGACGTGGGCCGCGCCATCAGAAACCCTATCGCGGGGGGCCTGGGAGATTGGCTTCGGCCGCGATTAGACCGTCCGCTAACCGGTAATTGTGGCTAACCGCTATTGTGCACCGCTGCCCCAGACCGCCAGGCTTGTTCGCGTGTGAATCGGGAGATTCCCAGCATAGAAGCGATCGCGAAATAGGCTTCGGCGATGTCTCGATGTTTAAGTCATTGACAGATCGAGGGCTATCGAATGTACTGAGGTGTTTTCCCCTGGACCGCCCCCTTTGCGTCCAAGAGGTCCGAAATGTCCAACTTGGATGAACTTCGACGGCGGATCGACGCGCTGGACGTCGAGATCGTTCAACTGCTGAACAAGCGGGCGGCGGTCGCCGTCGAGATCGGACGGCTCAAGGCGGCAAGCGGGTCCGGGGTCTTTGCCGCCGATCGAGAACGCGAGGTGCTTGGCCGGGTGACCGAGCTGTCGCAGGGGCCGCTGGGCAGGAACTCGCTTCTGGCGATCTATCGGGAGTTGATGTCGGCGTCGTTCGCCTTGGAGCGTCCTTGCAGGGTCGGCTGCCTGGGCCCGGCGGGATCGCATTCGCACGAAGCGGCGATGTGCAAGTTTGGTGGGTCCGTCGAGTACGAGCCGCTCACCAGCATTCGCGCGGTCTTCGAGGAACTGAGCAGAGGCCACGTGGATTATGGGGTGGTGCCCGTGGACAATTCATCCAGCGGGGCGGTGATCGACACGCTGGACGCGTTCGCGGCCCATCGCACAAGGATATGCAGCGAGATGTACCGCCCGATCCATCATAATCTCCTGGCGAATTGTCGACAGGATGAGGTAGAGGTGATTTACTCGAAGCCGGAAGTCTTCGGCCAATGCCAGCGCTGGCTGTCGGAGACCGGCCTGGCGTCGAAGGTCGCCACGGCGCCGAGCACCAGCCGGGCCGCGGAGCAGGCGGCCTCGGAGAAGCACGCCGCGGCCATCGGCAGCACTCTCGCCGCGAAATTGTACGGCCTTTCGATCCTGGCCGCCAACGTCGAGGACAACCCGAACAATGCGACGCGCTTTTGGGTGTTGGGCAAAGACACGCCCAAGCCGACCGGCTCCGATCGGACAAGCATCATGCTGTCCACGGCTCACAAGGCGGGGGCCCTGGTGGAGGTTTTGCTGGTCTTCCAGAGGGCGGGAATCAACATGACGATGTTGACCTCGCGGCCTAGCAACGAGGCGGAGATGGAGTACGACTTTTTCGTGGACATCGACGGGCACGCCGAGGAGGCGATGGTGGGAGCCGCGCTTCAGGAGGCGGGTCGGCACTGCAAGAGATTGACCGTGCTCGGCTCTTATCCAAGGGCAACCGAGGTCTCCGTCGGCTAGGCGGATGATTTGAACATGCGACGACCGATCGTGGCCGGAAACTGGAAGATGAACCTGGACCTGGCGTCGGCCCGGGCCCTGGTCGCGCAACTGCGCGCGCGGCTCGGCGCGCGGCCGCCGGTGGAAGTCGCGATTTGCCCGCCCTTCATCTATCTCTTTCCGATGGCCAAGGCGCTGGCCGATTCTCCGGTCCGGCTCGGCGCACAGAATTGTTGGATTGACCCGCTAGGGGCGTTCACCGGCGAAATCTCCGCCGCCATGGTCAAGGAGACCGGATGCGCCTACGTGATCCTGGGCCACAGCGAACGGCGGCACACGATCGGGCCCAAGGATGCGGCCGGGCGGGTCTTGGGCGAAACCGACGCCCTGGTCGCGGCCAAGTGTCGGGCCGCCCTGACCGCGGGGTTGGCCCCCATCGTCTGCGTAGGGGAAACCCTGCAAGAGCGCGACGACGGGCATACCGAAGCGGTCTTGTCCGCTCAGATCGAGGGGAGTTTGGCTGGGATCGGACGGGAAGAGGCCAAAAGGCTGGTGGTGGCCTATGAGCCGGTCTGGGCCATCGGGACCGGCCGCAATGCCACGGCCGAGCAAGCGCAAGCCGCCCATGGGCATATCCGTGGCCGGCTGGCGGCACAATTCGGGGCGAGCGTGGCGGATGGAATCCCAATACAATACGGCGGCAGCGTGAAGCCGGACAACGCCGCTTCGCTCATGCAATGTCCCGACGTCGATGGGGCATTGGTGGGGGGGGCGAGCCTCAAGGCGACCGACTTTGTGCCGATCGTCGAGGCGTGCATTCGAGCAAAAGGACTTTAAGGACGACGGAATCATGGTGATGCTCCCGCTGGCTACGTTTGGGTCGACGCTGCTGACGATCGCGTTGGTGGCGGTGTCGGTGTTGATGATCGGTCTGATCCTCCTCCAAAAAAACCGCGGGGCCGGGTTGAGCGGGGCCCTGGGGGGCGTCGGCGGCCACACCGCCTTCGGCACCAAGACCGGCGACGTGATGACCTGGATCACCGTTGCCTTGACCTCGTTGTTCCTGCTGCTGTCGATCGTCGGTAACTACGTCTTTGAGCCCGCCCCAAGGCCGGCGGGGGCCGCTATCGCTCCTGCGGGGGCAACGCCACCGGTGGACGGATCCCAAAGTGACGAGGGCGCCGCGCTGCCGTTGGATGCGACCGATTCCGCGCCGCCGCCGCCGTCTCCTGACGCGGCGCCCCCGGGGCCGACCGGTCCGTGAGCAGGAAGGGTCGACCGCCGCATGATCCTGAGCATGACCGGGTACGGCGAGGCGCAGGCCTGCGAGAACGGGCTGAGCTATCGCGTGGAGATTCGGAGCGTCAACAACCGCTATTTCAAGGCGGCGATCAAGTTGCCGGAGCATTTGCAACGGTTTGAGGGCGAGTTCGACAAGTTGCTGCGGAGCCATCTGGGCCGCGGAAGCGTGACCTACAGCCTGCGGATCAAGGGAGACGAGGCCCCGGTGGCCAGCGAGATCAACACGGCCGTGCTGTCGCACTACGTCAAGCGGCTTGAAGAGACCGCTGCGAAGCATCCCACCGCGCGAATCGACCTGGCAGGGCTCCTGGAGTTTCCCGGGGTCTGCGAGCCGGTGGAGATGGACGACGCGGTAGTTCGTGGGCAGGTGGAAATGGCCAAGGCCCTGACATCGGAGGCCGCGGAACGATTGATCGAGATGCGCGCGGCGGAGGGCAAGGCCCTCCTTCGAGATTTAGAGGAACAATGCGCCGAAATCCGCGCTCGTGTCGCGGAGATATCGCGTCGTGCGCCGCGGGTCGTGGAGGACTATCACAACAAGCTGCGCGTCAGGGTCCAACAGCTCTTGGATTCAGCCAGTGCGAACCTGGACCGCGAGGCCCTGGCACGCGAGGTCGCGGTCTTCGCGGAGCGGTGCGACGTGAACGAGGAACTGGCCCGACTCAGCAGCCACCTCGACCAGTTTGCCGAGTTATGCGCCTCGCCGGAGGAGGCGGGCCGCAAGCTGGACTTTCTGACCCAGGAGATGCTCCGGGAGGCCAACACCATCGGCGGCAAGGCGAACGATGCGGAGATCGCGCGACACGTCGTGGAGGTCAAGGCGGCGATCGACCGGATCAAGGAGCAGGTGCAAAACGTGGAGTAGCCCCAGGGGCGCATTGAAGCACAGATGTCGACAGCGGCTTCTCAAAAAAAGGGCGTGGTGGTCGTGGTGAGCGGGCCGAGCGGCGTGGGTAAATCGACGGTCTGCCATCGGCTATGCGAGATGTTGCCCGCCGAGTTTAGCGTATCCGTAACGACGCGCCGGCCGAGGCCCAACGAGACGAATTCGCGGGACTATCATTATGTCTCGCCGGACGAATTTACCCGCCTGCGGAATGAGGGCGGGTTTCTGGAGACGGCCGAGGTGTATGGGCATCTCTACGGCACGCCGGTGAAGGCGGTGGAGGAAGCCCTGCGGCAGGGTCGGACGATCGTCCTGGAGATCGACATTCAAGGCTGCAAGCAGGTTCGAGAAAAGATGCCGCACGCCAAGACCTTCTTTCTGCTGCCGCCGACGCCGGAGGAACAGAAGCGGCGCATTGTGGGCCGCAGGACCGATGAGCAGGACGTGATCCGCGAGCGGCTGTCCAAGGCGGATGGCGAGATTCGCTACGCCATGGAGTCCGGTTGCTACAACGAATTCATCATCAATGACGACCTCGACGAGACGGTGGGTCGCATGATCAATAGAATCTCCGGCCGCGGGTGAATCGGCCGGAACCACTTGGAGACGCAGCTGATGATTCGAGACCTGAAGAGCGAAGACCTGATCAACCGCATCGGGGGCCGGTTCAAGCTGACCGCCCTGATCCAAAAGCGAATGCGGGAGCTGATGATGGGGGCCCGGCCGATGGTGGAGCCGGGACGCATGACCCCGATGGAGATCGTGGTGAGAGAGATCATGGAGGGCAAGATCATCCCAGGCGACGAGGAAGCCGAGAAACGTGAATCCAGCGCCGCGAGCTGAAGCGGATGGATCGGCAGCGCACGGCGCGGAGGACCTGGCCGGTTACGAAGCCGTCGTCTGCGTGTGCGGCGGCATCGCCGCCTACAAAACCGCCGGGCTCGTGTCGGCGCTGGTGCAGCGGGGGGCCGGCGTCACGGTGGCGATGACCGACGCGGCCCAGCGCTTTATCACCCCGCTGACATTCGAGTCGCTGACCGCCCGACAGGTGTTCACCGGCTTGTGGCAATCGTCGATCAGCCACGATCCTCAGCATTTGCGGCTCACCGAGGCCGCGGACGTCATGGTCATCGCCCCGGCCACGGCGAACATCATCGGGAAGATCGCGCACGGCCTGGCCGATGACCTCGTCTCCACGATGGCCATGTCCGCCGCCTGCGCCCGGGTGCTGGCTCCGGCGATGAATTCACGGATGTGGGAGAACCCTGTCGTGCAGGCCAATCTGAAGGCCCTCGTCGAACGCGGCTGGACGACGGTGCCCCCGGGCGAAGGGTGGCTGGCGTGCCGGACGATCGGCGCCGGGCGGATGGCCGAGCCGGAGGCGATCCTCGCCGACGTGGCGGCGATCCTCAAACGGTCCAGTCCAAAGCGCGTCGCGCGTTGACCCGCCCTTGACCCCTCGAACCGCATTGAAAGGCAAGAAAAAAAACAAGCCGGCGCGGCGACTTCGCATCGTGGTGACGGCGGGGCCTACCCGTGAGTTTTTCGATTCCGTCCGATTCATCTCCAACCCCTCCTCGGGAATGATGGGCTACGCGATCGCCGATGCCGCCGCGGCTAGGGGCCACGCGGTCACGCTGGTCAGCGGACCCGTGGGGCTTACCGCTCCGAAAAACGCACGGCTGATCGACGTCACGACGGCGGGAGAGATGGCGTCGGCCGCGAAAAAGGCCTTCACTCGCGCCGACGCGGCCATCTTCACGGCCGCGGTGTGCGACTACCGCCCGCATCGCAGAGCGCCGCGGAAGGTCTCGAAGAAGTCCGCTTCCAGGCGGGTTCTCCTTGTCCCGACCGAAGACATCGCGGCGGCCCTGGGGGCGGTAAAGGGCCGTCGAATCACCATCGGCTTCGCGATGGAGGACTACGCCGCCCGCCGCCATGCCGAACGCAAACTGGCGAGGAAGCGCTGCGATGCGATCGTCTTGAACGGACCACAAAATGTGGGCTCGGAGAGGGCCGAGGTCGAGTTCCTCCGCGCGGGAGGAACGTGGGAGCGGTGGCCCTCGGGCTCCAAGCGGCAGATCGCAAGACGCCTTATTGTCAGGCTGGAACGGATGGCCGCAGGCACGTTTTGATTGACGACGGGCGCTTCAATGACTTCGCTCCCGGATCAGCCGCCTGCCCGGCATCGCTCGACGAACCCGGCGTAATCCTCGCGTGTGTCGATCCCCGGGGCGGCTTGCCCGACGACAGCCACGGCGATGTCCATGCCCGATTCGAGGGCCCGAAGCTGCTCGAGCTTTTCCTGCTGCTCCAGCGGCGTTGGAGCGGTGTCTGCAAGCCGCATCAGGGCTGTTCGCCGGTAGGCGTAGATTCCCAGGTGCAACAGGCAGTCGCCGGGTTCCTTGGGCCTGCCGGCGGTGTCTCGCGGATAGGGGATAAGCCCCCGAGAGAAATAAAGAGCCCTGCCACGTCGGTCCACCACCACCTTGACGGCATTGGGGTCTGACGGGTCGGCGTCGGGGCCGAAGGGGCAGGCCAAGGTGGCGATGTCGCAGTCGGCCTGGTCAGCGAGCAGTTCGACGAGTCGATCGATGTCCGCCGGGCGGATTTCCGGCTCGTCGCCCTGGACGTTGACGATGATCTCGTCTCCGAGCGCGGCGGCGATCTCGGCGATCCTGTCGGTTCCGCTGGGATGATCGGACCGGGTCATGCGCGCGTGGCCGTCAAAGGACTTCACGGCCCGAACGATGCGCTCGTCGTCGGTGGCGACGATGACCTGGCGCAGACGAGCGGCATGGGAAACCTGCTCATAGACGTGCTGAATGAGGTACTTGCCGGTATCCCGCAGAAGCGGTTTTCCTGGCAGCCGGGAGGAGGCATAGCGGGCAGGGATGATGGCGACCGCCGTCACGAAAGAGGAGATTAGCCAGCAGGCGCGGTGGCGTCAAAGTAGGCGTTGACGAGGCATGCTCGGGACGGGAAAATGTCGTCTTAAGGTTCGGCAAAGACATTCCGATTGATCTGAGCGGGGCGTGAATTACGGGAGGAGCGAAATGTCGATTGAAAAGCGTCTGGCGATCGGTCCGGCGGTTGCGCTCGTGGCAGCGGGGCTGTGGTGGATGGCGGTCGGTTTGATGCCTGCGGCGGCCCACGGTGATCCGCCCTCGATGCAGGGGCCGTCGCGGATGAAGAAGCCGAAGCCCGAGGCCAACGACGCCAAGAAGAAGGCGAAGAACAAGATGCCGGCCCTGGCATTTACCATGAAGGACATCGACGACCAGGAGCAAGACCTGCGCCAGTATTACGGCAACTTGATCCTGATGGTGAACACCGCCTCGCAGTGCGGCTACACGCCGCAATACAAGGGGTTGGAGGCGATCTATCGCAAATACCACGACAAGGGCTTCGTGGTCCTCGGCTTTCCGGCCAACAACTTCGGCCAGCAGGAGCCGGGTAGCAACGAGGAGATCAAGAAGTTCTGCACCGATCGGTTCGACGTATCGTTCCCCATGTTTGCGAAGGTCTCGGTGAAGGGGGAGGACATCTGCGATCTCTACAAGTATCTGACGGGCAAGAAGTCCGGCCACAGGTACGGCGGCGACATCCCCTGGAATTTCAACAAGTTTTTGATCGACCGGCGGGGCAAGGTCATCGGCCGGTTCGAGCACAAGGTCCCGCCGGATTCAGAGGAGGTCACCTCGGCGATCGACCGGGCCTTGAAGCGGCGGATCCCGGACGATTCGCCACTAAAGCTGAACACGGGCAAGGAAAAGCCGGCCCGCGGTTGATGACGGCCCGCGCGGCCTTTCTCGCCGCTCTGGTTGTCCCATTGCCGGCTCGCTAGGATGTCGCGGGTCATGAGAATCCGCGAGTTGCTTTCGACGGGCCGTCCCTGCTTCTCCTTTGAGTTCTTCCCGCCCAAGACGAATAGCGGGCTGGACCAGCTCCGCGCGTCGGTCCGGGCCCTGCGCGATCTTCATCCGTCCTTCGTCTCCGTCACCTACGGGGCGGGCGGCAGCACGCGCGATCGGACGATCGAACTGGTCGCGGAGATACAGCGGCACTACGGCATCGAGACGATGGCCCACTTGACGTGCGTCGGGGCCAGGCGGGAGGAGATCGCCCAGGTGCTCGAGCGGCTCCGGGCCGCCGGCGTCGAAAACGTGCTGGCACTTCGGGGCGACCCGCCGAAGGGAGAGACGAAGTTTGCCGCGGTGGAGGGGGGATTTCGTTATGCAAGCGAGCTGGCGTCCTTCGTCAAGGCGGCTTATCCCTTCTGCCTCGGTGGCGCGTGCTATCCGGAGGGGCACGTCGAGTGCCTGCGGGCCGATTCGACGCGCGACCTCGATCGCGACCTGGAGCACCTCCAGCGCAAGGTGGATGCGGGGGTGGAATTCCTGATTACCCAATTGTTTTTCGACAATCGGGCCTACTTCGACTTTGTCGCCAGGGCGCGCGGCGCGGGGATCGGCGTGCCCATCATCCCGGGCATCATGCCCATCACCAACGTGGAACAGGTTCGGCGATTTACGGAGATGTGTGGCGCGACGATTCCGGGTTCGCTGCTGAAGGAACTGGAGGCGATGAAGGGGCACGAAGAGGCGGTGCTGTCGCAGGGCGTGGCCTTTGCCGCGGCTCAGTGCTTCGATCTTTTGCAACGGGGCGCGCCGGGAATTCACTTCTACACCCTGAACAAGTCGGCCGCGACCCGGACCATCCTTACGGCGCTGCGGACCATCTGGCCGCCCGCGGGCCGTCCGGCCTGATCATCAGGGGCCATCGAACATGGCGAGGCGCAAGCGAGTCCTGTTGACCGGATCGGCCGGGCTCTTGGGCACAGCGGTCATGGAGGTTTTTCGCAAGGATCAGGAATGGGAACTGGTGTGTCGCGATCGTGGGGAGCTGGACATCACGGACGCGGCCGCGGTCGCATTTCAGTTGCGCCATGAGCGGCCTGACTTGGTCATCAACTGCGCCGCCTACACGCGGGTGGACGACTGCGAATCGAACGTTGAGCCGGCCATGCGAGTCAACGGCGATGGGGCGGGTAACGTCGCCGCCGCTTCCGCCGAGGTCGGGGCAAGGTTGATCCACCTCTCAACGGATTATGTCTTCGACGGGACGGCCGACAGGCCCTACCGAGAGGATGATCCGACCGGCCGCCCGGAGTCCCTCAGCGTTTATGGCCGGTCGAAGCTGGCCGGCGAGCAGCTTGTCTCGGCGGGGCATCCGCAGGCGCTGATCATACGGACGGCCTGGCTGTACGGCGCGGCGGGCCGTTCGTTTCCTCGGACGATATTGGAATTGGCACGACGGCAGCCGCGCCTGGAAGTGGTCGACGATCAACGGGGGTCGCCGACCAATGCCCGCGACTTGGCACAAGCCATCGCGGAGTTGGCGAAAATGGAGCTACGCGGAATCGTGCACGTCACGAATTCAGGCCAATGCACATGGTGCGAATTCGCCCGGCGGATCGTGCGGCTGGCCGGCATGGATGTTCCGATCGTGCCGGTGCCGACGGAGCGATTTCCTCGACCGGCGCGGCGGCCTCAGTATTCCGTCCTGGACCAGGGGAGATTCGCGGAGGCGGTGGGCCGGCCCATGCGGCCATGGACGGAGGCCGTCGAGGAGTTCATCAGGCACTTGGACGAGTGATTGCGACCTTCGCTATTGGGCACAGCGAGCCGCCGCACTATGGGCGGGGTCGGAGCCTTGCCAGATCGGCCTCGGCGGCGATGTAGCCGAAGGCCGGCCAATACGCCCCGGCGACGACCTTGTCGAACAAATGAATCGCCTTCTGCCGCTCGCCGTTGCACAGATACCAGTTGCCAAGGCCATAGCCCATGGTGGCGAGATCAAGGTCGGAGGCATTGGGCGGATCGAGCAACTCTTCCGGCGAGAGGATGCCTTTGTACATCAGGAGCCGCTTGTGGTAGGCATGGTTCTCGATGATGTCCATGTCCTCGCGGATGGGATCCAACAGCGCGGCAGCCTCGCTGTCGCGTCCCATGCGGCGGAGCGTCATGTATTTCCAATCCGTCGCGGCGACGAGGTTGTCGTCGTAACCGCCGAGGTGCTTCATGGTCTCATCGTAGGCCGTCAGGGCCCCGGCGAAGTCCCCTTTGAGATAGCGGGCCAAGCCCAGGTGATACCACACGTTGAAGGCCAGCGTGGTCAGAGGAATGTTTCGAGCGTTGGGCATGCCGTCCGGTTCGATCTGGTCTTCTTGGCCCACGATAAGCCGGCTTGCGGACTCCAGGTCGGCGATGGCCCTGTCGAATTGCCGAATCGTGATGTAACGATGTCCGCGGTGGCGGTAGAGCGGTGCGTACCTGCGGTGCGACTCCAAGCCCCTGGACAAGACTTCAATCGCCTCCGTCATTCGCCAAAGGTAGCCCAGCCGGCGGCCGACCCACACCGCGCAGTCTGGATCGCTCGGGTGGGAAACCAAATTGGCCCTGGCGGCTGCGAGGGCCGATTCCAGTTCCGCCCTGTCGGCGGCCGGCGGTTGGGCATACAACGGCCGGCCAAGCAGGGAAATGGCCTCGGTGGGGCGGTAGTCCGCGGGGTATCGCCGCGAGTCAGAAGCGGATGGACCGTCCTGCGCAGCGCATGCGCTTAACAATAGCGCCCCGATACCAATAAACCGAACTCCGTTCTTCATGTGCGTCTCGCCTCAGTTGGATCGGACATGTCGGCTGCCGGCCGGATGGGCCTCGGGGCGCGCGGACACGCGCCAGGCTGATGTCATTATCGGGAGGAATGCACTTTCAAGCCCAGACGAGGCTTGCAGGAGGGCCCCGCCCCTTGATTTTTCGTTGTGCGGGCGTGATAGTGCCCCGCTCGGGATGTGCCCATCGGCGAATGCGGGCATCCGGGGTCTTTACACGGGCGTGTGTCCGAGTGGCCAAAGGAGACGGGCTGTAAACCCGTTGGCTTATGCCTACGCTGGTTCGAATCCAGCCGCGCCCAATTGGTTGTCGCGGGGCTTGATCGCGCGCCGGGGACCTTAGTTTTCAGTGCCGTCGACGCAGATGAACTTGCCCAATCAGATCACGGTCGGCCGGTTCATCGTGTCAATCGTCTTCCTGGCCCTGATGGCGGGATATGAGTATGAGGGCGGCGACGGGCAGCTCTGGATGCTCGACGCGGCCTTCTGGCTCTTCGTTGTCGCCGCCCTGTCTGACGTGTTGGACGGCTATCTGGCTCGAAAGCAAAACCAGGTGACCTCCTTCGGGCGAATCCTCGATCCCTTCGTGGACAAGATTCTGGTCTGCGGCGCCTTCATTCTCCTCCTCGGCTGCGGGTTCGTCGACGGCCAAGGCCGAAACGTGACCGGCGTCGCAGGCTGGATGGTCGTGGTCATTCTCTCCCGGGAGCTGTTAGTCAGCGGGCTCCGTGGCTTCAACGAGGCGACCGGCCGGCCCTTCGCAGCCAACATCTGGGGCAAGGCCAAGATGGTCGTCCAGTGCGTCACCGTGCCCGTCATCATCCAGTCCGTCGGACGATGGCGCGATATCGAGTGGATCATGACAGCGCGCACCGCCCTGATCTGGGCGACGATCGTCGTCACTGTCCTGTCGGTCTGGGCCTACCTGGTCGCGTCGCGCGAGGCGCTCTCGGAGCAGTCGCGTGGGTGACGGCGTTCGAGCGGTCATCCTGGGCATCATCGAAGGGCTGACCGAGTTCCTTCCGGTGTCGAGCACCGGCCACATGATCCTGGCCATGCCGGCGCTCGGCGTGGACGGCGAACGCGATCCGTGGCCGGCATTCCTCTATCTCGTGCAGGTCGGAGCGATCCTGGCCGTCGTGGTTCATTTTTTCCGTCCCCTGGCGCGCCAGATCATGTCGCGGCCGCCGACCGGGCTCCGCGATCATCTGCTGGTGAAGCTGGCCGCCGGAACATTGCCGGCTGCGATCATCGGCATCCCCCTGAACGATTGGGCGGAGCGCCATCTTGAAAAACCGGCGCCAGTCGCGATGGCCCTGGTCGTCGGAGCCGTGGCGATGATCGCCATCGAGCGATGGTGCGGCCGCCGCGGGATAGAGCGAGTTGAGGACGTCACCCTGCGACAGGCGGTGCTCGTAGGGCTCGCCCAGTGTGTGTCGATCATTCCCGGGACCAGTCGGGCCATGGCCACGATCATGGGCGGGATGGTAGTAGGAATGTCCCCGGCGGTGGCGGCGGAGTTTTCGTTCTACATGGCGATTCCGACGATCTGTGGGGCGGGGCTCTATCGGGTCGTGAAACACCCTGATTCCCTCGGAGGCGGCCACCTTTCGGTCATGGCTATCGGCTTCCTGGCGTCGTTCCTGGTGGCCTGGGCGGTCGTGGCCGTGTTCATCCGTTACCTCAAGCGGCGCCCCCTATGGCCCTTCGCCGTCTATCGAATAGTCATTGGAGCGGCGGTGCTGGCGGGTTCAGTGTACTGGCGGCCATAGTTTCTGGACCACGGCCCCCCGCGTAGCCACGAGGCGAATGCCGACCCAGCTACCATGTCACAGATTCTGCCTAACCTCGACCAAGCGGTAGGGTCCATACCTCGGACCAGCCCGTGTGGGCGGTTGCCGAGGCCGGGAGTCGCCGCGGCGGACCATTGGGCGTCGGGAAGGATCAGCCCCTTCCCAGGAGGTAGCAGTGATGAATCGAGGACGCAGTTTGAAGTTTGGTTTCGCTCTTGCCGCCCTTTCGCTGGCGGGGTGGGCAACAAGCCACGCCAATGCCGGAGGCTATTGCGGCAGACCCGCCTCCAGCAGTTATTATTACAACAGCGGGTTCTCCTATGGTTCGTCCTACGGAGCCTACCCCGTCGTCGTTGCCCCGCCGGCGTATTCGTCGTTCGGGAGCTACAGCTACTACAGCTCAAGCCGCTCTTATTACCCGCCCCGTCCATCGGGCTTCGGGTTTATTAGCGGTTCCCGATTGAGTGGCCGATGGGACGTGCGTTTCCAACACCGGCGGGCAAGCCCGCCGGCTAAACGAGGCCCTCGGCCGCATGGTCCACTGAGTCGGGAAGCGGCCTAGTTTCGGCTTCTCGAGCGATCGGGGCTACGATCGTTGCTCGTCATTCCGGCCGAGTTTCCACGGTCGGGAGCGCTCGCGTCATTGCCGCTAGCTGAAAACGTCCGCCGCGGCGCCCCATCGGCTCGAACTCGGCCCAACCTCCGGGAGAATGGAGGCGGTCGAGTCGAGCCGATGGGGACGCCGCGGCATTGCGTCCATCGATTGAGAAAAACGCAACAACGGGCAGAGCGGTGGCTCCCTTCAATATGCCCCCGGGCTCTGCCTCGTGGTTAGCTCTTGCAAGGGATTACGGGGGGGTCGCTCCGCCGAAGAGAAAGCTGAGCAATTGCCCGATGAAACCGAAGATGGTTTCAAACAGGGCCTGGAAACCTCCGAACAGACCTGACAAATCAAAAGGCATTCAACGCTCCTCTGCATCGAGCCCGAAACTAGTTTGGGCCTGGCACCTCGCCGAGCCGATGGTGGACAGGAAGCAAGGAGCGTGCCAGAAAGGTCGATCAGCCGCTGGTAGTCAGCCCTGAAGCGCCATTCAGGGTTGTGGGCTGGATTGCCCATCGGCCGCCGCGGTTTGAGAGCCTTTTCCCCAGTCCATAATGCGGCTTGCCGGCAGGGGATCCGTGAAAACGGCGAATTCATCCACGCGTCCGATAGCCGCCAAATCCGCAGTGGCTGGGCAGCCCTCCACGAGTGATTGGTGCACGAAGAGGATAGGGGCGTGGTCCGGCGAAAGAGTGACGTCGACAGGGGTGGACGCCTCTAGGTAATCCCGCACGACTCTACGCGCAAAATAACTTCCGCCGGCGAGGATCATCTTGGCGTTGTGCTTCGGCGGGGTCACACAGGCGATGGCCGCATCGCTCGGCAGCGACGCCACTTGCCAGTCGGCCAGTCGGTGCATGGCGGCTAGCCGATCCCGGGCCTTGGCCGACTGCCGAGCCAGCCCAAGGCCTGTCAGGCGCAACTCAACCAATTGCACGGCGAGCACCGCACACGTCGCCAATACCAGGCCACCCGTTGCCCACGCGCGGCCCCGCGTCTTCTGAAAGAGAAAGTGACCGGTCCAGGCGAGATATCCGCAGAAGAGGGGGATCATGGGCGCGATCAACCGCATTCCTTCTTCCCAAGGCCACAACGCGAGCATGAAGAGCGTGGCCAGAGCCCATCCATCGATTGGTGAGCGAACAACCAAGAGGCGAACGAGGCCGACTAGCACGAAGAAGCCGCCGACCGCGAACGTCGCAATCATGCCTGGGGTGTCGTGGAACGCCCGCCAGCCGAGATGTGACGGGAACATGCCGGCCTTGATGTCCGCTAGGCGGATGGGGCCGAAGGTCTTCAGACGCTCTAATTGGAGCGCGGCGCCGGTCGTGGCGGTGTGCTCCGCGCTGCGTGGACGGGTCCAGATGGAGGCATAGTTGTAGCCCGATGGGTATAGACTCTGCCGGAGGTTCCAACCGAGTATGGGGGCCAGGAAGCTCAGCGCGAATAACGTAGCCCGGGCGGCGCGAGACCGAAGCGTCTCACCGGGTCGGCGAAGCAGGCTGATGAGCATCACCGGGGCCAGCGCAAGCCCCATGGCCCGAACCAGGATGGCCGCCGCGGCCAGTGCCCCACCGAGAACGGGTTCCAGCAGGTGAAGGCGGCCGGGTCGTCCCCAACGCTCGGCAAGGACTAAGCAGATGAGAACGAGGGGAATGAAGGCCATCTCAGAGAGCAGCACTGTGGTTTGGGTCAACATGGCCGAGCTGGTGGCGACCAGGACGGCGGCAGTCGCGGCTGCGATAGGTCCGAGTTCGTCGCGAAAAAGCCGCCAGGTGAGAACAGTGGACGCGAACCAGCAGAGAGCATGAAGGATGCGCACCGCAAGGAACGGGGCATCGCCAAAGGCCATGAGTGGGGCAAGCAGCAAGGGAAACCCAGGCGGTGGAACCATGCGATGAAGGGGAAAGCCTCCCGTCTCCCAGAGAGTTCGCGCGGCGGTTAAGTAGGTGATGCTGTCCGGCGTCAGGGCGCACCATGCGCCGAGAAACCAAAGATTGACCCCAAGGCTCGCCGCGAGCAGGGCCGCCAAAACCATCCGGTAAAGTCGCGGCTTGTGAACTCGAGACATGGCGAAGGAATCATCGACCGGTTGTGGCGATTCCTGGAGCGGCGGCGACGCTGCCGCCCGAAATGGCTCAACGGAGCCGCCGATGGCCGGAGGTCAAATCTTCGGCGGGTCGATGGGCGAGGGAACCGGCCAGGGACCAAAGAGCGGCATGAAGTCCGTTACCCCCAGGGGCCTGGGCAGGGCGTAGAGTTCGCCATACCGAAAGCCGCCGGCAATGCCCTCGAACCCCGCGGTGGACAGTATGTAGTGCTTGAGGTATTCGAATCGCTGGCCGGGGAACTGCGACTTGTAGCAGGCCACGGCGGCGATTTTCTGGTCGATGAAATCCGAGATGTCCAGCACGAACTGGGCATGCCAATGGGGCACCTCGGCGGAGCGCGGCACCGGCCGGTAAATCAGATGATCCACGCGGTGAGGGGCGGTCCCGCCGAATCGTTCGTCCCACTTGGTGAGCTGGGAATAAAAGCGAGTGGCCTCGGTGATGAGCTGAGCCTGATAGTGGTCGGGCGAGGCGGCGACGGTGCGGCCGGCGAGACCGACGAGGACACGGGGACGATGCTTTCGGATGACGGCGGCGAGGGCGAATCGGGCCTCGGGCCCATCCATGAGGACCCGATTGGGCAGGCCGACGATTTCGCAAACGGTGGCCTTGAGGACGTCGGCGGCCGCCCGCATCTCCTTCATTCTCGTGTCGGGATCTCCGAGCGGGGTCGGCTCGCCGTTGGTCATGTGGACCATTCCGACGCGGTAGCCTTGGCTGACCAGCTTGGCGATGGCCCCGCCGCAACCGATTTCAAGATCGTCGGGATGCGGCGCGGTGAAGATGATGTCAAGAGAATCAGGCATTTCGGATGTCTTTCCGTTGCATGGCAGCCGGGCGACGCAGACCTTGGCGGCGTCGGATATCGCAAGGCACCTTCGTAGCAAAACCCGGGCTGAATGACAAGTGTCTGCGCCTCAGCCGTTCTTGGGTGCATGTGGTGGGGCGGTCCCGGGGCTCCGGTTGTGGGCAAGAGCGCCAGGAGTTAGGATCGCCCCGATGAAAGTCGTCGCGGCACCCGGTTGCATGCTGCTCTTCGCCTGGGTCACGGCGCAAGGCTGCGCGTCGGTCAGTCCCTATCGCGCTTCGATCGGGTCTGATGACGCGAACGAGCGGATATTGGGAATCCGGGCGGCAGGCGAGGCGCGAGATGGGGGAGCGGTGCCGCTGTTGGTGGATCGGCTTGAGGACGAGGATTCGGGCGTCCGTTTCTTTGCCATCATCGCTCTGGAGAAGATCACCGGCGAACGCTTTGGCTACAATTACGCCGATTCCAGCCTGGAGCGGTCTGAGTCGGTGTTGCGGTGGCGATCGTTCGTGAAGCGCGGCGAACATCTGACGTCGGCCGGGGGCGGACAAGCGACAGCCGGCGGCGGACGAGGCGATTCGACGGGCCTTTGAGGCGGTTTGGCATGACGGATTCGAACTCCATCGAGATCAACATCACCAGCCATACCAAGAATCTCCCCGTCGTGCGCGGCGCCGTGGAACGCATGGCCCATCTGGAGGGCTTCGCCGACGCCGACGCCCATGCCCTGACCTGGGCCATCGACGAGGCCCTGGCCAACGTGATTGAGCACGGATACGGCGGCATGTCGGACCAGCCGATTACGGTGCAACTGACGCCGGTCCGCGCGCCCGATGGGCGGCAGGGCATCGCTGTTGCGGTGCGCGACCGTGGGCGGCAGGTGGACCCGGCGACGATCCAGGGCCGGCCCCTGGATGAGGTTCGTCCGGGCGGGCTGGGGGTCCACATCATTCAGTCAGTGATGGACGAGTTTGATTACAGTTGCCCCGAGGACGGGGGAATGCTGTTGCGCATGGTGAAGTACGTCGGCTCAACGGCCGGGGCGGGGTCGGGAGGGAGCCATACGAATCGGGAGGGAGCCCAGTCGAACCGAGGGAGTCAGGTCTGATGTCGGAGAAACCGGGCAAGCTGATTCAGGACGTTCGAAAGAAAGGCGAGGCAACCGTCGTGGTCTTGAACGGCGACGTTGACTTGCACCATTCCCCGGCCCTCCACGCGGCCTTGGTCGACGTGGCCAGCGAGCGGCCGAAGCGGCTCATGGTGGACCTGTCGGCCGTGCCCTACATCGACTCGTCCGGCATCGGCACCTTCGTCGAGGTATTTCGACGCGTCGCGGCCTACAAGGGCAAGATGGTCTTCTTCGGTCTTAATAGCCGAGTGCGCGGCGTCTTCGAGATCACCAAGCTCGACAAGTTCTTCACCCTTTGCGAGAACGAGGAACAGGCCGAGGTGGTCTAATCGGCGCCGAGGGGCGTTCAGACGCCCCGCGCGAGGCGAAGCACTTGGGCCGGACGGTCGTCGGGGACAGGTCATGAGCGAAGCGCCGCGGCGAGAAACCGGCAGGGGGGCCGACGCACTGATCCGCGTCGTAGAGGCGGTCGGCCAGACGGCCGAGAGCCGGGCTCGGTGGTTTGCGGGGTTCCTCGGATTCGTCGGCGGGATGGTGTTTCTCGTCGGCGACACCCTCTTGTGGATCGTTCGGGCCACGACGTCGCGTCAGGTGCGCTTGGGCGGCGCCCAGGTGCTGGCCCAGATGGTTCGGGTCGGCGTCCGGAGCATCCCCATCATCTGCCTCGTCCAGTTGTTCATCGGGATCATCCTGGCACTTCAGATGGCTCCGACCATGGAGCGCTACGGGCAGATCGAGCAGATCGCGACCATCGTGGCGATCGCCATGGCTCGCGAGTTGGCGCCTCTGCTGTCGGGAATCGTGCTCTCCGGCTTCGCCGGGGCCAGCATCGCCGCGGAACTGGGGACGATGGTGGAGGGCGAGGAAATCAAGGCCCTGAAAGCAATCGCCCTCGATCCCGTGCGATTTCTCGTGGTGCCGCGCTTCCTGGCCACCGTGGTGATGCTGACGCTGCTGACGGTGATCGCGGACGTCGTGGGCGTATTCGGAGGCTTTCTGACCGGCACGGCGATCCTGGACATCGACCCCGACCGGTACCTGAGCACCACTCGCGTGGCCATCACGCACAAGGACTTCCTGAGCGGAATCTTCAAGGCGCCGCTGTTCGGCCTGTTGATCTCGATGATCGCTTGTTACGAGGGGCTGCACGTCTCGGGTGGGGCTGAAGGGGTCGGCCGCGCAACCACCAACACAGTCGTCAAGTGCATCGTGGCCCTGATCTTCGCCGACGTCGTGCTGACCAGCCTGCTCTACGCCTTCGGTCTCTGACCCACCGATTGGAACGCACCCCTTCAGGCAAGGTGGCGCTCCAGGAAACCCGTGGGCAGTTCTTCGTCCAACAGATCAAGGCTCAGCAAACGCTCGACGGCTTGTTCCAACTCATCAATCCCTGCCCCGGTCAATGCCGAAACCCGAACGGCGCGGCCAAGGTCCGGCTCGCTCGGCGAATCGAAGGGCAGATCGCACTTGTTGAGCACCATGATCCGCGGAACCCCGACCGGTACATCGCGCACGGCAGCCGCAAGGGCGTCGGCATGATGAGCCTCGTCGCCCGCCGCGTCGACGATGTGCAGCACGAGGTCGGCGGACCCGGCTTGGTGAGCTGCGCGCCGAATGGCCTCGGTCTCGATGGGGCAAGCCGTCTGACGCAGGCCCGCGGTGTCGGTCAGTGTGACCGGCCATCCGCGGATCACGGCGATCTCAGTGACCCAGTCTCGCGTCGTGCCGGGCTCAGGCGAAGTGAGGATGCGATCGTGACCGATCAGCCGGTTGGCAAGCGTGCTCTTGCCCGCGTTGGGTAATCCGACGAGGGCGATTCGCAGGCCCTTGACGAGTCGGACCGCCGCCGCCGTGCGTCGATGGAAGGCCTTTCGCTCGGCCTCGCTGAGTGAGTCAAACCGCTCCATGAATTGCGGGAGAATCGCTCGCTGCTTGATCAGCCACTGCGCCAGGCGGCGCGATTTGACCCCAAGAAGTGCGCGATCGGCCTCCTGTTCAACGGGCAGGTCGGCCGCCGTCGCCGAAACGAACGTGTGAGCGTCGACGACCGCCGCCCCGCCCCGCTCCAGAAGCATTAGAGCCCTTTGAACGATCCGGGGACCGCCGTGGAGGCTGATCTCTACTCTGGGAACAGGCGCGGAACCGACTGCGACGATTATGGCATCGTCCAATGTCTTTCCCTGATCCACGAGTCGGCAGAGGATCGGCCGGTCCGAGTGCAACTCCGGCGGTAATTCCATCGACGCACGTCGGAGGACCTTGCCCAGCAGCGAATGGGCTTCGCCTCCGGCGAGGCCGATGACGGCAATGGCCCCGGGAGCCGGCGGCGTGAGCAGCGCGGCGATCGTGCCTACTTGGGGGCTCACGGTTGGTCTTGCCAGCCGGAGAAATGTCGGCGGTAAGCCAGTGCGATGCCTCGGACGCACAGGTCCGGCACTACGCGATCAATGAAATCGCACTCCTTGCTGACCAGCTCGGCGTTGCCGCCGGTGGCGATCAGCAGGGGCCAGGCGCCGAGCTGAGTGGCGTAGCGCTCGGTGATTTCTCGCAACGCCCCCACGACGCCATAGAGAACGCCGTTGGAGATGGCCTGTCGAGTGTTGGCGCCATAGACCTCGCCGGTGGGCTCGATCTCAACTTGCGGCAGCGCCGCCGTTCCTTCTGCCAGGGCTTGGGCCTGCATGGCCAGGCCCGGGAGGATCGCCCCGCCCATGAATACTCCCTCGCCGTTGACGCAGTCGATGGTAATGGCCGTGCCGAAGCTGGCGACGGCGCAGGCCTGTCGGACCCCCTCATATGCCGCGGCGGCTGCGCAAACGCGGTCCACGCCGACGAGTTCCGGCGCTTCCACGGCCATGGGGATGGGCAGCAACAGGTCTTCCCCGACGACATGAAGAGAATCCTCGAAGGCCTCGGCGAGTTTCGCGCGCAGGCTCCTCATCACGCGCGGAACCACTCCGGCGGCGACGATTTCCTTAAGTCGGTTCTCGGGAAGGGCGTCCCACACTTGCCGAGCGTGGCTGACGACCTTCTCGATGTTGTCCGGGGCGAATCTCTCGTGAGTGCGCACCGAGGTGGCGACCGAAGAGGCGACGCAGACATGCGAATTGCCGATCTCGAAGATGAGCAGGTTGGCCGAGGCTCGAGGGTCGTCCAAGGCGTCCATGTGTTGGCGTTCCCGATGAGACTCGCGCGGCGACGGCGATTCACAAATACGCTCTGAGGGCGTCACGACTCACCATTCCTCAAGCGGGCCCCTCGTGCCGCGGGCATTATAATCGCCCATCAGCGAGTATGCCTCCCCATCGAATCCTCCGGAAGTTTTTCGGTTCATCGGTGGCGGCGGAGGAATATCGAAATCATCACACCTGCACGATCAACCGCGGGCTTAGAAAGACCAGATGGCGGGCCAGAACTTTCGTGCCCCAAATCGCCTCAACCGCCGTGGTGTAAATATCGAGTTGACCGCGGTATTCGACAGCCCGAGCAGCTGCGCCCTCGCTGGAAACCCCGTCGGTCTTGTAGTCGATGATCTCCCACCCTGGCGAAGCCGGAAATAGGCAATCGATGATGCCGCGCACCAGCATGAGGTCTTCGGGCCCCAACGGCTTGGCGGCCGGATTGTATCGCCGTGGATCAATGCCGATGACGAACGGCCATTCGCGCAGGACCCGTGCTGCCGGCGACCGCAGGCGAACTCCGAGGGGCGTTTGGAAGAACCAGCCGATTGCTTCGAGGTCGATCATCGCCGCCTGGTCATGGGTGAACGCCGCAGAGGAGACAAAGGATTGAAGCTGCTCGTCCAAGTCGGCGGCGGTGCAGGGACGGGCCAGGTCGATCCGCTGAAGGTATTCGTGATTCCAAGTTCCCCGGCTTGTCGGATCAACCTCATCAGTTGGACTGATCGAGTCTGGGAGACGGAAATGATCGGCCGCCATAGGCGCGTCGTCCGGCGACCGCCCGGCCAACGGCCACGCGGCTATCGGTTCATCGGGATCGCTCGCCGCCAGCCAGCGCCTCTTCAGGCTGCTTGCCGCCGCGACAGCCGGCACCCTGGTTAATCGGCCGGCTCCGTAGGGAGTCGTCAACCTACGGTTGATTGTGTTCAACCAGTCTTTTCGTGTTGCCGTTCGAGTCGCCGTCGGAAGCGGCTCCAGGCGGGCGCACCGTTCGAGCACTTCGGTGACCGACTGCTTCGCCGGCGGGTCGATGGCCCAATCGCGCATCTGATCAGGGCCATGGGTATGCACGGCAAACAAGGCCGCGTGGTCTTCCGCCTCGTCGTCCCCGAGGAATCTCACGTCCTGCCCTTCGCGGCAACAGATCGCCGGTCCGATCCAGTCGAGCAGACAGTTGGCGGTTTGGCGATCGGTCAGGGTGAGCGGCCCTTGGCGGCCTCGGAATCGCTTTCGCCAATCGTGGAGCTTGTCCAGGCCGCGGGTGCCGACCAGGACGAGCCGATCGCGAGCGCGCGTGAGCGCGACATAGAGAAGGCGCATTTCTTCGGCCAGGGTCTCGTTGGTGATGGCACGCGAAATGAGTCGATGGGGAAGCGTGGGATAGGAGATGCGCCGCTCGAGATTCACGGCTTCCAACGCCAAGCCGAGATTCCGGTCGAAGAGAATGGGGCCGGACGCGTCGCGGAGGTTGAATCGCTTGCCGCATTCGGCGAGAAAGACGATCGGGAACTCCAGCCCCTTGCTGCGATGAATGGTCATCAGGCGGACGCAATCCTCGGCCGATTCGACCACGGCGCCTGGTTCAAGCTCCTGACCGGCGTCGCGAAGGCCATCCATGAACCTCAGGAAGCGATAGAGACCCTGCCGGCTGAAGGTTCCGAACTTTCTGGCGTACTCGTGGAGCCGTAGCAGATTGGCTCTTCGTTGAGCGCCGTCGGCAAGGCCCCCGACAAACGCGAGGTAGCCGCTCTGGTGATAGATTTCCCAGAGCACGTCGGCGAGCGGGCGACGCCGAACTCGCTGCCGCCATTCATCCAAGCGGCCGGCGATTTGAGAGAGCCGCGAGCGAAGCGCCTTGTCTGGCCCGCATTGGGCATACACCGCTGCGGCGCGGTGAAATGGCTCGGCGGGGGAGTCCGCGGGACATGCCATGCGAATTTCGACGAGCTGCGAGTCGGTCAAAGGCTCGCCGAAAAGGGAAGAGCGCAGTATCGATGCCAGAGGGATGTCTTGCTGCTGGTTATCGAGAACGGCCAAAAGAGAGAGGATGTCCTGGACCTCCAGGGCTTCGAAGAACCCGCCGGCGGCCTGGGCGTGGGCCGGAATGCCCAGTCGAGTCAGCGTGCGGAGCAACAGCGCGGCCCGTGTCTGCATGGAGCGCAGCAGAATGACCATGTCGCGATAGGCGACTCCCTGGCGTCGAAAGGCCTTGATCCGCTCGGCCAGCACGTAGGCCTCGCGCTCGATGCGGGGCCAGTCGGTCGCGTCCGTGGCATCGGCGTCCTCAGACGCGTGGTCGTCGTCCGAGGAGACATCGTCCAGGAGGTGGAGTTCTAGCGGCGCGTCGGCGATCGGAGAATCTTCCCGGCGGCCGGACTTGAGCCTCGTGTCCTGATCGTAGGTGATGCCGCCGAGATCGGGCGACATGAGCCTTTCGAATACGGCGTTGATGGCGTCGATGACGCGCGCGCTGCTGCGGAAGTTCTCGGTCAGCGGCAGGTTGAGGCCGGCCGATGCCTGAGACGGCTCGCCGGTGGTGTCGGCGAAGGCGGCCCGGCGGTCCAGGAAGAGCCGAGGCTCCGCGAGGCGAAACCGGTAGATGGATTGCTTGACGTCGCCCACGCCGAAGAGGTTGCCCGCGACGCGTGGGTCGAACTCGCGGCTGACGCGGCGGAGGATTTCGGCCTGCACGGGATTGACGTCCTGGAATTCATCCACGAGGACGTGATCGAACTGGCTTCTGAGGCGCACGGCGACGCCGTTTTCGTCATCGCGCAGCAGTGCGAGCGTGGCCCGTTCCAAATCGCTGAAGTCCATGACCCCCAGTCGGCGCTTGGCGGACTGGTATTCGCCTCCCGCCGCCTGAACCAGGGAAAGAAAGGCCTCGACGTGAGGCCTGGTGCGCTCGATCCCTTCGGCCCAATCGGAGAGCGAAAACCTGCCGAACGGCCTTTTGAGTCGCTTCTCGAAGAGCGCATCCTTGGTCTCGCGGACGAGCGCGGCGGCGGATGCGAAGGCCTGCTGGTCCTTCTCGGGCAATTCGGCCAGCTTTTTCGTCTTGCTTGGGGCTCGCGGCAGCTTGAACGTGGCCAACTGCTTCGCGCACAACTCGTCGATGGCCGCATCCTCGGGGTCGCCCTGCACAATCGCCAGCCAGCTCTTAAGTGCGGATTGGTAGGTTTGGATGTATTTCACGTGCCCGCCGACGATGGCTCCGCCAGCGCCGAGACTGGCCACGTAGGTTTTTGTGGTGACGATTTGCGTCGAAAGCTCGGACCGCAAGGCGTCGAGCAGTTGGCCGCGCCAAAATGACGCAAGGCCCGGTTTGGGCGCGTCGAAACGTCGGACGGCGTTGCCTACCCACTCGGCGGGATCGGGCACGGAGGCGAGAAACTGCGCGAGTTGAAGGACGCGATCGGTGAGGTGACGGTCGCCGGTTGAGCCATAGGAGTCCAGGAGGTTCATGATCGCCTCGCCGCCTGCGGTCTCGGCTTGGCCCAGGCGATCCAACGCCGTGCGGGCGCACTCCTGGGCGAGGAGAGCGGCGTCCGCCGGGTCCATAAGCGGGACCTGCGGGTCGAGGTCGAGGTGCATGAAATAGCGATTGACCACTCGACGGCAAAAGGAATGCAGGGTAGAGACCTGCGCGGCGTCGATCAGGGCGAGTTGGCGTTGAAGCCAGGTGTCGGTTGGGCGTTCGTCGAGCCGAGCGCGAAGGGCGGCGGCGATTCGAGTTCGCATCTGCGAGGCGGCTGCGTCGGTGAAGGTCACCACGAGCAGGCGGTCAACCGCACAGGGCGGCCTGGCCTCGGCGACGAGATAGGCGACTCGTTCGGCCAGGACCGCGGTTTTCCCGCTCCCCGCGCCGGCCGAGACGAGGACGCTGCGGCCAACGGTCGTGATGGCCTGGCGCTGCGAGGGTGTCCAGACGATATCAGCCATCGCTCGGGCCTGCCTCCTCGACGCCGAGTTGCTCGATCACCTGGCTTCGGCTCATTTTGTGCAGCCGCCTGGACTGCCTTGTTGCGTACTCGACCCGACACACGCTGCGGTAGGAGCACTCATCGCAAGGCAGGTGCGTGCCGATCTGAGCCGGAAGGACGGAGATTTCCCCGGCGAGCCATCGTTCTGCTAGGTTGCCTATCTCGGTGCGGACGTGTTCAAGCAATCGATCAATCGTTCCGGACGGCACCGCGTCGCCGCGGTCCAGATCGCTGATGCCCTGGTCTTGCTTTCGCTTTACGGAGAAGAGCCGGCTCCGGCCGGTGTCGAAGTCCGGGTCGAGGCGGTCAATCCAGTCGAAATCCACCACGCCGCGCGGCCTAAACGCCGCGAACCCGTCGAAATCCGGCTCCTCCGCGTCGCTGGGGTGATCGACGCGCTGATAGGCGGACAATAGCGGCAGATAGAAGGCGCCGCCTGGAATCAACTTGGCCCCGCCCAACCGTTCACCATGATCGCGAATGACCAACAGGTAGGCCATCAATTGCAACGCCAGACCATGATAGACCTCGTCGAGCCGCAGGCTGCGGCCGAGCGTTCGCTTGTAGTCGAACACGATAGCCAACGATTGATCGCCCCCGGTGACGAGGTCCAGCCGGTCGATCACCCCGCGCACCTGCACGATCTTTCCAGATTTGGTCCGCAATTCCAGCGCGGGGAGGCCTGCTCCCTCGGAATCTCCGAACATCCGTTCTGTGAAGGCAGTCCGCAGGGGGCTCTTGGCCAAGCCCGTATGCTCGGCCCGCTTCGCGGCACTTAGTTGGGTGCGGCCCCGGCGGATGAGGGCTTGCTGCCCGGCCGGCGGAATGCGAACCTCCTGGGCGTACTGTGGAACGACGAGTTGGCAGAGGCGGCCGATGCTGTCGCCTATCTCTTCGGGCGACATTTCCTTGAGCGAGCGATCTGATTCCATGAGTTCATTGACGAATTGCTCCAGGATGCTGTGGTACATGCGGCCGAGGTCCAGAGTCGACACCTCGTGCTCGGCCCGCGGCTCCAGGCGCAGGCCCCTCGCGGCGAAATGCTGGAAAGGACACTTGGCGAACTGCTCCAGCCGCGTGATGCTGGTGCGGTAGGGCCGGGGCCAAAGAAGGTCAGCCGCGGCGGGGGTGAGGGCGGCCGGGTTTGGCGGCCGAAACGCCGCAAGAGACGCGGCGAGAACCTCGCGCACCCGCGGCTGGGACCTGGCCCATTCATAAAGTGTGTAAACAGCCTCGCGATCAGGCGACGTCTCTCCCCGGACGCAGGCTGACCGCAGTCGAAGCGCCAGCTCCGAGGCGAGATCGCCCGCGCTGCAAATCGACGCGAAGGGCATTCGGTTTGAGGACTCGTCGACGTCGGTGCTCTCGATGGCGACATCCGGCAGCGCGTCAAGGAGTGCCTGCCAGAAAGGCGAGGGGGCGAGAGGACGGCCCGCCTCGTCGGCCTTGGGATAGCTGATCCAGAGCGTCTCGCTGGCGCGGGTGACGGCAATGTATGCGAGCATGCGCTCGTCCAGCAGTCGCCGCGTCCGCGTCTGCGATAAAACGATGCCGCCCTCCTCCAGTCGTTGGCGGTCGTCGTCATCGAGGATGGAATCCTCCGCCCACCGCGCCGGGAATTCCCCTTCTCCGAATCCTAGAAGGAAGACGGCCCGAACCGGCGGATGGCGGCTGCGCTCGATCGAGCCCACCAGCACTTGATCGATCGTTGCGGGGACCAGGCCGAGCGTGAACTGCGACAGGGCGGACTCCACGACGTCGCGAAATTGCCCCGCGGACATGAGATCATCGCCCAGGGCGGCGGCGGCCTCATCGAACAGCTTCGCCATGTCCGCCCAGACCTGCTCATGCTCTTCGGCTTCGTCGAGGTCGCCGCGGGCGGTGGCCTGTCGGCACCAATCGACCAGTTGCCGACGAACCGCCAAACGTTCCAGCAGATCGACCAGCCGCGATACCCACTTTCGACAGGGCAGTCGTTCTTCGCCGCCGGGGGATGCCGGCCACCAGTCTCGAAAAGCTCGGCGAAGGTCGTCGCGGGCGCGTTCCACCTCGGCCAGCGCTCGACGCGCAGCGGCCACGGCCGGACGGCGCTTAGCGCTCGGAGACGCGGGATAGGTCCAAGGTTCGTCCCAATCGCCGGCGGCGAGCAGCCCGTGGGCCAGGATGTAGTTCTCCAGCCCGTCCGCGGCCTGGTCGGACAGGCCGCTCAGGCCGGTCTTGAGCATCGTGGCAACGGACTCGCCGAGGGATCGATCGTGCAGCATGGCCAACACGGATCGAACGAGCTGAATCAGCGGGTGGTGGTGCGCCGGTCGCCGGCGATCGATGAAGTAGGGGACCTGGTGGGCCGTCAAGGAGGCGGTCAACAGATCGTGGTAAGGCTCCAAGTCGCGCACGACGAAGGCGACGTCGCGATAGCGCAGCGGGTCGCGCTCGCGCTGCACGAGGTCGATCAGCGCAGTCACGGCAGCGGCTACCTCGGCTCGCCGGTCCGAAGCGGCGACGAAACGGACCACGCCGGTCTGCGACGAGTCGTTGTCACCGACAGGGTATTCAGCGCCCTGCGCCGATGCAGGGCGAAAGAGATGGCGCTCGAGGCTCGCGATTCGCGAGGCCTGCTTGAACCGTGGACAGCCGTCCGCGCCCAGGACCAGCGGCGGCTCAAGGAGGATCGACGCCGCGGACAGGGCGCCGGCCAGGATGGAGCAGGTCCGCTCGGTCCGAGCGAAGAGCGACAGCTCATCCGGTGCGTCGGTAGCGGAAAAAGCGCGATCTGCCCGGCGATCGATCAAGAGCGCCACGGCTACTTGCGCCGCGCGCCTAGCAAGGGCGACGATCATCCGCGCCTGCTGTGGGGTGAGGCCGGCGAACCCGTCAATCCAGACTTTGGCCTCGGTCAGCCAGCTTACGCCGTCGATTCGCGCCCGGGCGAGATCGAGGACGCCTTCGGGGTCGACTCGATCGGAGCCCAGGAACTCCAAGTATGCACGGTAGAGCAGAGCCATGTCCGCCAAGCGCGGCGCCGATGGCTCCGCATCCGACTTTGCGGCGGCGGCCGCCGTCTCGAGTTGTTCGACGGTGACTGATTCCTGCAAGAGTTCCACGATGCCGCGAGACAGGGCGACGATGAAACCGCCCCGATCGGCCACCCGGCTGAAGGCTTGGAGCCTGCCGCGATTGCGGCTGAGCAAGGCGCGGAGGGCCATCTGCCGGCCGATCGGCGACAACGGCGTGGGCATCGGTCCGGCGGCCTGGCTCAAGATTCGATGCGCGAGCCGGCGAAAACTCAGGACCTCGCAACGGCCGAGGGCGGATGGACGAACGGCCGCGAGCAATCCCCGCTCCATCTGCAAGGCGGCCTGTTCCGGAACCAGAAGGATCAGTCGCGGCCCATCGATGGGACTGGAGGCGAGCTGCTCTTGAATGCGCGAAAGGCACCAGTGGGTCTTCCCGCTGCCTGCCCTGCCGGCGATGAGGCGCACTGACATGAGAGCGGCTCCCAGGAATCGGCGGCGCGGGCCAGTTGCCGGGCCTCGTCGGCGGCGACCGACCCGCTAGAATGTCGCTGCCTCGATAGACCGTCAAGAAAGGCCCGATCTTGCCCCCCGCCGAGTTGGACTCAAGCGCGACGCTGCCGGACTGGCTCAGTTTTTTTCTTCAATTCAAGTCATACGCCGCGTTTCTGCTTGCCTCGGCGCTGGCCACGGCCGCGCTCACCCCGGCCTACCTGGTGATCGCGCGGCGGCTCGGCTGGGTCGATCGGCCGTGCGGGCGAAAGCAGCACGGTCAGGCCACGGCGACGATGGGCGGGATTGTGATCTTCCTGGTGGTGTTCTGCGGCGCCGCCGTTTCGTTGAGCCTGGACAACCTCGTCGGGCAGAGGATGCGCGCCGAGGCGGTTTATGTCTATGGGCTCCTGGGCTGCGCAGGCTGCATGCTGCTTCTCGGTGTCGTGGACGACAGGCACGGCGTCAGGCCCAAGGTGAAGCTGCTTGTGCAGTCGATCGTCGCGATGGCCGCGGTGCTCCTGGGCTTTCGCGTCGAGGCCGTCACGCTCCCCGGGTTCGAGTCGCTCGTGCTGCCGGGCGTCGTGGGAGGGCTCTTGTCGCTGATCTGGATCCTCGGCATCACCAACGCCATCAACCTGACCGACGGGCTCGATGGGCTCGCTGCCGGCATATGCCTTTTGGCCTCGGCCGTGAACGCGGTCGTGGCGATCTGGCTCGGCAATCATTACATGACGGTCATGATGGTCCTGTTGGCGGGGGCGCTCATCGGATTCCTCCGGTGGAACTTTCATCCGGCGAGAGTTTTTTTGGGGGACACCGGCTCCCTGGCGCTGGGGATGTTTCTGGCGCTGGCGTCGCTCAAGTCCGCCCAGAAGGCCCATACGGTTCTGCTCATCCTGGTCCCGCTGTTCGCATTGGGATACCCGATCTTCGACACGCTCCTGGCGGTGGCCCGTCGAATGGTTCGAGGTCAGCCCCTGTTCGCCTCGGACCGCGATCACATTCACCACCGGTTGCTGGACCGAGGCAGCAGCCCATCGGGCGCAGCCGTGCGAATCTATGCCGCTAGCATCCTGGTCTCGCTGCTGTGCGCGGTCGCGGCAACTGCTAACCACCTGGCCCTCGGCCTTGCGCTGCTCGGCGTCTTGGCGATGGCCCTGTTTAGCGCCCGCGTCTTGGGCTACCTCGAGTGGGGCGGGTGGCAGCGGCGATGGACCGGCCGTTCCGAGACCAAGGCCCTGCACGCGGCCGCCCAACTGGCCCGGATCAAGATCGAACAATCGCACACCACGGAGGCGGCGGCTCGAGCCCTGGGTGTCATGGCCACGGAGATCGGCTGCCGGGAGATCGTCATTGAAATATCCGGTCGGGCCGAGCGATGGAGCGATGGAATGGTAACGTCGCCGACCGCCGGCGATGGCGGACGGTTCGAGTTCGCGCCCGATCAGAACTTTCGCATCCAGTATGCGCTCGAGGCGGGCGCCAGCCTGGATGCGGAGCGCCGGCAATTGATCGAGGAGTTGAGTCGGCTGGTGGACGACCAGCTTCGCGGCACCGGTCCCGAGGCGCCACCGGGCGGCGAGTAAAAAGCGGCGTGACGACCTGCCGACCATGAGCGATCAAAAGCACGTTGTCTTCGTCAATGAGTTTTTTCACCCGGACATCTGCGCCAGCGCCGTCGTGGCGGAGGACCATCTCACGAAGCTCGGCCGGTTGCGCCCGGAATGGCGCATCACGGTGATCGCGGGTAACCGGGCCTGGGACGATCCATCGATCGCGTATCCCCACGAGAGCGAACATGACGGGCTCCGTGTCTTACGCGCGGCGCGGCCGGCCGTCAGCAGGACGAGCCTGCTGCGTCGAGCGCTGGGTTTCGCCGCCTTCGGGAGAAACGCGGTGCGGGCCGCAAGGTCGCTCGGACGAATCGACCTGGTCATGGGGACCACCGCACCACCGCAAGGCGGGACGATCGCTCGCAAGATCGCCCGGCAGCATGGATGCCCCTATATCTACAAAATACTCGACCTCTATCCGGAGTTGGCTGCCGCCCTGGGCCGAACGCGAGAGGGATCATTTGTCCATCGGCGGTGGCTGGCATCGGACACGCGGACGATGCGCGAGGCGGCCGCAGTAGTCTGCGTCTCGGAGGCGATGGCCGAGCGAGTGACGGCGAGTCGAGCAGTCGCTCGGGATACGGTTCTCGCCATTCACGACGGTTTCGATGACGCGCGGTTGGCGGTGAACGGCCAGAACCATTTTCAGCGCGAGCACAATCCGGATGGCCGATTCGTCGTGCAGTACGCCGGAAACATGGGTTTGTCGCATCCGCTGACGACCGTGCTCGACGCGGCCCGGCTCCTGCGAGACCAGGGGGAGATTCTGTTTCAATTCGTGGGGGATGGTCCCGAACGGCGGCGGGTGGAAGCGGATGCACCGCCCCAAGTGCGATGGGTCGGCTATCAGCCCGCGGACCGGCTGGGCCAGGTGCTGGCCACGGCCGACATCGCCCTCATCTCGCAGCACGACGAGATGTTCGACAAGGCCCTGCCCTACAAGGTGTATGCGACGCTGGCGGCCGGTAAGCCCATCATTTTCCTGGGCAGCCGTCGCTCGGAGATCACAACATGGCTGGAGGAAGCCCGCTGCGGCATGAGAATCGACCACGTCCGCGCGGACGAGCTATTGAAGGCGATCCTTCGTCTGCGCGACGATGAGGCCGGTCGCCGCGAAATGGGAAAGAAGGGGCGCGGACTGTACGAGGCGAAGTTTCGCTCGCAAGACGCGGTCGGCAAATGGGCGGCGTTGTTGGAATCGGTGATGGCCAAAAGGTGAGCGGTGGGCAGTGCCAACCCGACATCGCCAAGTCTGTCGAGCGACCGCGATCACTCATACAATCCCCTAGATGCCCGCCCCCAAGCCGGTTTCACGCCTGACGATCTGGATGCTCTCGATCGCGATGAAGGAGAGATTCCGCCACGCGGCGGCGGAGCGCAGCGGAGCTGAGCCGATCATCGTGGCCATCGAGCTGGCAGACCGCACCATCGGCTACGGCGAGACCCATCCCAGGCCCTATGTGACCGGTGAGACCGTCGAAGACGTCATCAGGTCGATACGGGAGGACTTTCTTCCCCTGCTCGTCGAGATGCGTCCCAGCAACTTCGGCGAGGCGATCGAACTGGCGGCGGGCCTGCCCCTTCGAAACCGGCGAGGCCGAGTCATCACCGCGGCGCGCGCGGCGGTGGAGCTTGCCCTGCTCGACGCCTATTCCCAGGCCTTCGACCGGTCGCTGGCGTCGTTGGCAGGATGGGTTTGCGAAACGTGGCTGGGGTCTCCGGGCAGCCGCGGCGCGGTGCGCTTCGGCGGCGTGCTGACGGCCTCCGATCCCGCGGCGGTCGGTCGCTCGATCCGCAAGATGCGCCTGGGCCGGCTGCGCGACTTCAAGCTGAAGGTCGGCGATGAACAAGACGAGGCGAGACTCCAAGCGGCCGTCCGAGCACTGGGCAGGGGGTTGGAGAGCGGCCGCACCAGTCTTCGCCTCGACGCCAACGGGGCCTGGACCCTGCCCGAGGCGATCGAGCGCTTGCGGAATTGGGAGCGCCTCCCGATCGTGTGCGTCGAGCAGCCGCTTGCCAAGGCGGCCCTCGGCGACTGGACGGCGCTGGCCGCCAAGACTTGCCTGCCGCTTATGGCCGACGAGTCGCTGGTGACCCCGGAGGATGCGGAGTCGCTCATCCACGGCCGATGCGCGAGCTGGTTCAATATCCGCATCAGCAAGAACGGCGGTCTGATCCCGGCCCTTCGCCTGGCGGTCCTGGCCCACGAGCATCAGGTCGACGCACAACTCGGGTGCATGGTGGGCGAAACGAGCATACTCTCGGCGGCGGGCCGGTGGTTCCTTCAACTCGTCCCCGGCGTCCGCTTCGCCGAGGGAAACTTCGGACGATTCCTGCTCAAAGAGGACGTCTCAGACAGGTCGCTCCGATTCGGTCTGGGAGGCAGGTGGAAGACCCTGGAGGGTCCTGGCCTCGGTGCCAAGGTCTCAATCGAGCGTCTCCAACGCCTATCGAGTCTGCCGGCGGTAGAGTTGCCTTTGTGAGCAACAGAGGGCTTGAGGGCTTCGGTAAGGGGTCCAGGAATCCTCAATTCTCATCAGGCGGTGAGCTTGGATTCTGGGATGCAAGACAGCGGGTGAGGACAACCAGTTTGATTTTAACCACTTGATAGGCATAGAGTAACTGAAGGCTAAGCCCCTAAGCCGCCTCAACCTTGCGGCTCATCGCCTCGAAATCCTGGTCTTTGGATTCCAAGGCGAATACGGGGTGATGCGGAAGACATTGTTGCCGTAAGCCGGGCGGCTGAGGATTATGATTCGGCACCCAGGCGCGGCGGTGTCAAGGATCCAACTGAAGGACCAACATGGCGGTCGAACCATCCCCAGTCGGACAAAAAACGCCCGTCGGGGTAGACAGCCAAATCGGACGAGCCGTCGTGGACGCCCGGCTGGCCACGGCGGAAGAAGTGCAGGCCTGCGTCCGAAAGCAGCAGGAGCTACAGTCCGGGGGTTCGCCGTTGTCTTTGGCGGAAGTGCTCATTCGAGCTGGGGTCATTACCAGCAGTCAATTGAAGCGACTCGCCAACCCCGCAGACGACTCGATGTCGCAGTCGCTCCAGCAGATTCCCGGATTCCGGATCATGCAAAAGATCGGGGCCGGGGCGATGGCCAGCGTCTACAAGGCAAAACAGCTCTCGCTGGATCGCATCGTCGCCATAAAGATTCTTCCCAAGCGACTAAGTGAGGACCCAGAGTTCGTCGCCAGGTTCTACGCGGAGGGACGGGCGGCAGCAAAACTGAATCACAACAATATCGTTCAGGCGATCGACGTCGGCGAGTATGGTGGCTATCACTACTTCGTGATGGAATTCGTGGACGGCAAGACCGTCTACGACGAGCTGGCGAAGAGCCGGCGATATGGCGAAGCCGAGGCCCTGGAGGTGACCATTCAAATCGCCCGGGCCCTGGAGCATTCCCACGCCCGAGGATTCATCCATCGCGACGTGAAGCCGAAGAACATCATGATCACCAAGGACGGGACGGCGAAGCTGGCGGACATGGGTCTGGCCCGTGAGGCGGCGGACGCAGAGGCGGCCGCGGCGGAGAAGGGCAGGGCTTACGGGACCCCGTATTACATCTCGCCGGAGCAGATCCGCGGCATGGTGGACGTCGATTTTCGTGCGGACATCTACTCCTTGGGGGCCACCCTCTATCACATGATTACCGGGAAAGTGCCTTTTGAGGGGGCGTCGCCCTCGGCGATCATGCAGAAACACCTCAAGGAACCGCTGATCCCCCCGGATCATTTGAACGCCAAGATATCCACGGGCTTGGCCGAGGTGGTCGAGCGGGCGATGACCAAGGATCGCATCCAGCGGTATCAATCGACCCGGGACCTGCTGGTGGATTTGGAGAAGGTCCAGCGTGGCGAACCGCCGCTTCAGGCTCGCAGCGGCTACGATGACAAGATGCTGGCCACCCTCGCGGACGGGACGACGGGAGACGGTTTCGGGCAATCACTGCCCCTCGGAGCGCAATCCTTGCCGGGCCAACCCAGGCCCGCCTACGTCACCGGGATGATCGTGGGCATGATTATGGAAGCCCTGATCATCCTGATCCTTCTGATAGTGCTGATATCCTGACTGATTCTTGCGGACGACCTGGGCGGCTGTTTTTGGCACGCTTCTGGCTACGTATGCGCGACTGGAACGGCCGATCATGGCGAGGCGGTTCGGCGTGTGGTAGCGCGAGAGTTATTTTGGAAATCCTCAAAAAAAAGCTTGGCAACGGACGGGCGACCCGGGTAACATCCCGGCCGCCGCAAGAGCGTACAAGGAGGTGTTCACCTAACCCGCTCTTCTCCAACTCGGCAAGGATGCCGAACTCGCAACTGCCCACCGAAGCCTAACCAGCCTGGTCGATTCACGGACGGCCCTGGGTCCGCGCGATGACGTGCGGACTCGGTTCTGATGGAACAAAGGAGTGTTCTGGATGAAGACGACCCGCAGGGAGATTGATGCGCTCTGGAAGAAATATCTGACCGGACGGTCCATCAAGATGCGCAACAAGCTGGTGGAACACTACCGCCCGCTGGTGCACATGCAGGCGGCGAGGCTGTCGCAAAAGCTTCCGGCGCAAATAAGCTACGACGAGATATGCTCGGCCGGCTATGACGGACTGCTCGAAGCGGTGCAGGCCTACGACCCCTGTCACAAGGCCAAGTTCGAGACCTTCTGCCAACAGCGTATCCACGGCGCGGTCATGGATTGGCTCCGCTCGCTGGACGGACAATCACGGACGGTCCGCAGCTTTGAGAAGCAGCGCATGCAGAGCCGCGACGTGTTGGACTCCGACCTGGGCCGCCCGCCGACCGACGACGAGTTAGCCCAGAAAATGGGCATGAGCCGAGACCGGTTTTCGGAGCTTGCACGGCTCTCGCGACTCGGGCATGAAGTGCACCTGTCGGCCGTGCAAAGCGACGAGGATGGGCAGCACCGGGGCTCGCCCGGAGGGTGGGATATCCGAGACATGCACGCCGCGGACCCGGCCAACAAGGTCTCGCGCCAAATGCTCACGGAATACATCACCAGGGGATTGAACCGGGAGGAGCGCTTGGTCCTGGTCCTGTACTACACCGAAGGCCTCACCATGGCCGAGATCGGGTTGGTGCTGGACCTGTCGGAGTCCCGGGTCAGCCAGATCCATAAAGACGTGATCGGCCGTCTTCGTAGACGCTTCAAGGATGAAGCCGCTGAACTAGTGGCCTGACGAGCCGACCACCGATTGCTAAGCAGTCCCCGGCGAAGGTCCGGCAAGCCCAAAACAGTGGGGCTTCGTCGTCAACTTAGGCTCATCGAAACCGTGGATTTGAGCGGATGGTTTCGTCTAGCGCTGCGCCGCCGTCGCCCGCAAGCTCATAGGAAACCCGCAGCGCGGGTTTATTCAGCTTCAACAGCTTGGCCAGATTGATGGGGGTGCCCACGAGGACCAGGTCGCATGGAGCGGCGTTGATCGTCGCCTCTAGATCGGCCATCTGCCGGCTGCCGTAGCCCATGGCGGGGACAATGTCGGATAGGTGGTCATATTTCTCGAACACGGCCCGCATGGTGCCGGCGGCGTAGGGTCGGGGGTCCACGATGTCGGCGGCGCCGAACTGCTTCGCGGCGACGTGGGCGGCGCCGTAGCGCATCTCTCCGTGGGTGAGCGTGGGACCATCCTCCACGACCAGAACACGCTTGCCGTGAACCAGCTCGTGCTGCTCGCAGGCGATGGCAGAGTCCGCGCGGATGACCTTGGCCCGGGGATTGACGCGGCGGGCGTTGGATTCAACCGTGGCGATGTCTTCGGGTCGGGCGGTATTCACCTTGTTGATCAGGATCACATCGGCCATGCGGAAGTTGGTCTCGCCGGGGTAATAGGTCAATTCGTGGCCGGGGCGGTGAGGATCGGCGACCACGATGTGCAGGTCCGGCCGGAAAAAGGGGGTGTCATTGTTTCCCCCGTCCCAAACGACGACGTCGGCTTCGTCTTCGGCCGCGGAGAGGATGCGTTGGTAATCGATGCCGGCGAAGAGCAGGTTTCCGTTAGCCAGGTGCAGCTCGTACTCCTCGCGCTCTTCAATGGTGCATTCATGCCGATCCATGTCGGCGATTTCAGCGAAACGTTGACAGACTTGCTTCGTCAGATCGCCATAGGGCATGGGGTGGCGCACGACCGCGACCTTCTTCCCCATTGCGCGCAGCGTCGCGGTCACCCGGCGGGTGGTCTGGCTCTTGCCGCAGCCGGTGCGGACGGCGCAAATGGCTGCCACGGGCTTCTTGGATCGAAGCATGGTCACCGCCGTGCCGACGAGCTGGAAGGAGGCGCCCGCAGCAGTTGCCCGGGCGGCCATGTGCATGACGTACGTGTGCGGCACGTCGGAATAGCTGAAGATGCACAGATCGACTCGCAATTCAGCGATCAGCCGCTCCAACTCGTCCTCGGGATGGATGGGAATGCCGTCAGGATAGCCGTCGCCGGCCAGCGAGGCGGGATAGACGCGGCCCTCGATGTTCGGGATCTGCGTGGCGGTGAAGGCGACTACGCGAGAGCGGGGATCGCCGCGGAAGCAGCAGTTGAAGTTGTGGAAATCGCGCCCGGCCGCGCCGAGGATCAGGACCTTGACTGCTCTGTCGGACTCACCCATCGGTTGCACCATGATGTCATACAGCCATTATACACGATGAGGCGGAACTTGCGGGTGCAGGGCTATTTGTCCAGGTCCTCAAGCCGCGCAACGTCAAGCGCCCTCACCAGCTTTTGGCCGTTTTCCAACGAGGGCTCCACAAAAAAATCAATGTCGTCGGTAAAGTGAGCAACGCCGTGAAAGGCGACCGCGTAGGCTCCGGCAATGACGTACCTAACCTCGGCCGCGTTGAGTAACTCGATAAACTCTTTGAAGTCTTTCCTCAGGCGCACCATCACTGCCGTCGTTCGGTGTGATCAATTCAAAGAGAATCTGCAATCGCTGCCGGGGCGTCAGGCTTCGATTGTATGCCCGGTCGGCCGCCTCGGCCTCCTCGAACGAGTAATATACCCTGACGATCTTTTCCATGCCCCTATTATATCGGCGATACCGTTGTCGACAGGAACAAGTTTGTGACCACTGTTATGAAACAACACCGAGCCACGACTGCCACGGGGTTTTCGGATGTATCGGGGGCAACGCAGGGTCATGCGCCCAGTGGTCAATTATGGCATTTTCAGTTTTTCCGTACCGTCCGCCCTCCGCGGCGGACGAAACAGCGCCTCGACGCCCGCCGACCCCTCGTCGGCCCCGACCGAGCGGGGCCGCTACATCGACCTTGAAAATGCTCTAGCTTCGTCCAAGCGGCCCGAATCGATTTGGAAACCGTGGGACGAGCAGCATGTCCATGCCACGCGACGCCAAGGCGTGTCAACCCCTCGCTTATGTCAGATGGAAGTGGGTTGGGGCACGGGAGGATTTTCATGCAAGTGCGATCGAATGTCCCGCGAGAACACTACTTCACCGCCTCGGCGGACTGAAGGACCGGCCCAATGCGCTCAACGGCCCAGTCGATATCGCTCTTCTCGATGACCAGCGGCGGGGCGAAGCGGATCACATCCTCGTGGGCATCCTTCACGAGAATGCCCTCCTCCATGAATTTCTCGCAGAACCAGCGGGCCTTGGGATACTTCGGCTTGATCTGCACGCCGATGAGCAGGCCGCGGCCGCGAATCTCCTTGACCGCTGGAGCCTTCACGTCCCGAAGCTTCGTGCGGAAATATTCGCCCAGTTCCTTGGCCCGGCTATCGAGCCCCTCGTCACGGATCAGCTCCATGGCGGCTCGGGCCACGGCACACGCCAATGGATTCCCCCCAAAGGTCGAGCCGTGATCGCCGGGCTTGAAGACGCCCATGATCTCCTTCGACGCCACAATGGCGGAGATGGGGACGATGCCGCCGCCAAGGGCCTTGCCGAGACACATAATGTCCGGCCGAGCGTCAGGTCCATCGTGCTGCCAGGCGAAGCGATAGCCCGTTCGACAGAGACCGGTCTGGATCTCGTCGGCGATAAACAGAATCTTGTGCTTGGTGCAGATCTCGCGGACCTGCTTCAAATAGCCGTCCGGAGGGACGAGGATGCCGCTCTCGGCTTGAATGGGCTCAACGAAGAAGGCGACGGTGTGTTTGTTGATCGCCTTTTCCATGGCGACCGCGTCGCCGAAGGGAACCAGCTTGAATCCCGGGGTGAAGGGGCCGAACCCGTCGCGGTATTGGGCGTCGGTGCTGAAGCTGACAATCGTGGTGGTGCGGCCGTGGAAGTTCCCCTGGGCGCAGATGATCTCGGCGCTATCCTTCTCAACCTTCTTTTTAATGTAGCCCCACTTGCGGGCCGTCTTAATGGCGGTTTCGCAGGCCTCGGCGCCGCTGTTCATCGGCAGGACGGACTCAAATCCCGTCAACTCGCACAACTCCTTGCAGAAGGGGCCGAGTTGGTCATTGTGAAATGCCCTGGAGGTCAGAGTGACCTTGTCCAGTTGTCGCGTGGCGGCCACGACCAGCTTTTCGTTCGAGTAGCCGAAGTTGAGCGCGGAGTACGCCGCCAGCATATCCAGGTACTTGTTGCCCTCGACATCCGTGACCCAACACCCCTCCCCGGAGGCGATGACCACCGGCAGCGGGTGATAATTGTGAGCGCCGTGTTCCTCGGCTAACTGGATGTGGTGGTCTGTCTTGCTGACCTGCGTGGCGGTGGTCATATGGCTCCCCGAAAACAACCGCGGTGGATCGAATGCCGGGCGGCCGGCCCATCGGACGGCGAACTCGCGGATGTCATGTTACTGTCGTCATACGAGGCGGGCAACCGGCCCCAAACCTTGCCGCGTCCGGCCCCGCGTGCGGTGCCCGAAATAGTCCTTGTCCGCGGCCGGCAGCGAACCGTAGAATGAGTCCCGCATGGGCCAAGCGTGCCCGAGTCCCCGTAGCTCAACTGGATAGAGTGTCGGCCTCCGAAGCCGAAGGTTACAGGTTCGACTCCTGTCGGGGACGGTGCTTGCGGCCGGCCGGATGGCGTCGAGAAAACCTCCCTATCGGAGCCGTTGGCAGATGTCGGCCGCCCGGCGCTCGATCGCCGTGAAGTCGCGCGCTTCCAGTTCCGCGGGGACAAAAAGCGACTTGACGAAGCCGACGCCCGCGGCGCCGGCATCGAGCACTTCGAGGAAATTCTCGGCCGAGACGCCCGCGGTTGGAAAGATGCGCAAAAAGGGCATGGGGCCCCGGACTGCGGCCACGAACTCCGCGACGCGCTGCGAAGGGGCGGGGAACAGCTTGACGAACTCGGCGCCGGCGCGATGAGCGGCGAGCATCTCGGTCGGGGTAAATGTGCCGGGAATGCAGACGACCCCAAGCGCCGTGGCCTCGGCGATGACCTCCGGGTCGCAGACGGGAGAGACGAGAAACTTGGCTCCAGCCCTCACGGCTTCGCGGGCTTGTTGCCGCGTGAGTACCGTGCCGGCGCCGACGAGCAGATCGGGATTGCGAGCGAATTCGGTGACGAGTTCCACGGCCCCGGGGGTGGTCAGCGTGAACTCGACGAGACGGAATCCGCCGGCGACGGCGGCGCGCATGGCCTGTGCGGCCTCCTGCTGGTCATCGGTGCGGATGATCGCGCTGACCCGGCGCTCTAGGATGCCGGTCACCGTCGCATCGGTGTTGGTGCTCAAACCTTGCTCCGTCGGCCGCGATGTCTGCGTAGCGCCCTGAAGCCGATGAGGAGCGCCGGAACAAACAGGCCGATCGTCGGGATGACGCCGGCGGCGCAGCATCCGCCGGGCTGCCCCGCCGGCTGAGGTTCCAAGCAATCCAGCGTGCCGTTGGCATTGGCATCGGTGTCCGGAGTATTGCACCCGCAGGCGCCGGCCGCGACCTTGGCCATATCGGCGGGACATTCGTCGCAGCCGTCGATCGCCCCGTCACCGTCGCCGTCCGGCTCGCACTCGTCCGGCACGCCGTTGTTGTCGCAGTCCGCGCTCGCCCCATCGGCGATGTCCTGTCCGTCGCCGACGCCGTTGCCGTTGCAGTCGGGAAGCGCGAACCCGGCGCGAAAGATGTCCTCGTCATTTCCCAGGCCGGGCTTGCCCTGTGAGTTCCAGGCAGCTCGCCAATTGCCCCAGCCATCGGTCGCCAGGCTGGGTGAGAGGTCGTTCGCCGCGGGGGCCAACGAGGCGTCGGCGTTGAATGCCTGAATTGGCGTCCATGTGCTGCCTGCGTTGGCGCTATGCGAGACAAAGAGGTCATCGTCGAAGCCGGTCATGCCCCCGAGGTTTGGGTTCGAATACCAAAGGACGACCCAATTGCCCATGCGGTCGGCGGCGATCTGAGGGTGGAGGTCATCGCTCATGTCAATCGCGGCATTCGAGTTCACCACGACGGCATCACTCCAGGTCGCGCCGCCATCGGTGCTGCGGGCCACGAATAGGTCATCGTCGAACCCGATCGTCCCACCGAGGTTGTGACCCGACCGCCAGACGGCAACCCACTTGCCATCGCCATCGGTCGCCACTTGGGGCTCGAATTCGTCGTGTAAATCGACAGTCGCATAGGAATTCACGACGACCGCGGCGCTCCATGTCAGGCCGTTGTCGGTGCTCCGGACAGCGAGTAGGTCCTCATCGTTGCCGATCATGCCGTTCAGATCATGGCGTGAGTGCCAAAGCGCCACCCAATTGCCCAAGCCATCCGCGGCGAGTGCAGGCTCGAATTCGTCGTGTGAATCGATGCTGGCGTAGGAGTTGACAACGCCGGTCACATCCCAATTCGCTCCATCGTCGTTGCTGGAGGCGACCAAGACATCGAAATCGTTGTCGATGAGGCCGCCGAGGTCCTCGTCGGACCGCCAGATGACCACCCAATGGCCGTTTCGGTCTGTGGCGACCTGGGGATCGAAATCGTCGCCGGAGTCGCTGCTGGCGTTATTCACGGCAACGGGGTCGGTCCAGTTCACCCCGTTGTTGCTGCTGCGGGCGAAAAGGATTTCAAAATCACCGCCGGTCATACCGCCGATGTCCTCGTCGGAGTGCCAGACCACGACCCAGCGGCCCACACCGTCCGCCGCGATTTGCGGGGCTTGATCATCCTCCGAATCAGTATCGGCATTGGTATTTATAACGGCGGGGGCGCTCCAGGTGGCCCCATTGTCGATGCTGCGGGAGAAGAATATGTCCAAGTCGTTATCGATCATTCCCCCGAGGTCTTCGTCGGATTCCCACACGGCCACCCATGTGCCGCGTCCATCGGTAGCGAGGCGCGGTCGCTCATCGTCCCCCATGTCGGTGGCGGCGTTGGAATTGAGCGCCGTCAGCGGCGTGATCGTCGCCGGAAACTGGGCAGCGGCCGGCTCCGCGAGAGCGCCGGTCAATCCGGACAACCACAAGCAAGCGCGAAACCGAGCGAACAATTGAGTCATCCTGCTTGTCAGCGGGCTAGTCTGACCGCTCCGGTTCAAGCACCTTTAGCTTACCCTCAAGGCCACCGATGCTCTTAACCGCTCCGGTCACCACCAACGCAAAACCCTGCGGCAGCGTGGTATTGACTGCCTGGGCCTGGACCTTGAATTCGTAGCGCGTCCGAAGCGGATTGTTGATCAAGACTTGCTCAAGGTTGTTTTTGAAATCGGCCGTGCCGCCGGCGACCGACTGCCCGCCGGAAAAGAAGTTGCCGCGGTAGACGACGTTGCCCGGGGCGATGACTTCCAGGTTCAGGTCATTAATGTAGGCGGGATTGGCGTTGAGAGCCGCTTCCTTCTCCGTCCAGACCAGTGTGGCCTTGAGCGGAATCCCGTTGTCCTCGACCACCAGGGTGTAATTCTTCGATCCGCCGGTCGTCAGCCCGTTTGCGTTGCGAATGTCGTCGAGGACGAACAGCTTCGCCTCATCTCCGGCAAAGTAGAGGGCATTATCCAGGAGCACACGCCCCCAACCTTCGCGGTTACTCGGAAAGCCCGCGATTCCGGTCATGTTCACCCCCGAATTGACCATCACCGCCCGGATCAGTGCGCCGGAGGGCGTGAAAGCGTCCGCCGCATTGACGACGCCGCTCGGATAATAACCGTCTGTGAAATACTGGCGCACCAAGAGCCCCGCGCCTGACACCGCGGGACACGCCATCGAAGTGCCGGTGAGGCTGGTGAACCCGCAGGATGTGCTGGACTGCGACGAGATCGTGCCGCACCCCGGGGCCAAAAGCTCCGGCTTTTGCCGGCCGTCGTTGGTCGGGGAGTTGCCTCCGGAGCAATGGTTCGTGGCCGGAGTATCGGTGGACGCCGCGACGGCCAGGCAGTTCTTGGCGTTCTCCGGGGTCTTCACCGAATCGTTGAGATTGGTGATGGCGAAGAGCACCAGGTCCTCTTCGTTGGCGTAGCTGAAGACGTCGATGTCCCGGGACCAACTGATGTAATTCGTCGTTCCGTCGTTGCCCCAACTGTTGCTGTGGACCCTGGCCCCGACGTCGTGGTTCTGCACCAGTTTCGAGTTCAGGTTGGCGGAAGTGATGGTCCCCAGGTTGGTGAACGCCAACTTGGCCTTGTAGGCCATGCCGCGGAAGCCGAGATTGTCGCCCGGCCGCTCGTCACCGACGAAGGTCCCAGCGGTGTGCGTGCCGTGAAAGTCCGCGGTCGTGCTTCCGAAGTAGCCGGCGAACTTGCCGGCCTCGGTGAAGGAGCAATGCGTCTGCCTCACGCCGCCGTCGATCAGGCCGCCGACCTGGTTCTCGCCGTGGATGCCTTGGGTCCACTCGGTCATGACGCCGTTCGAGTTGCTCTGGAGGATCCAGCGGTTGGTGTTATTCCGCAGCACGATCTCCGCCGCATCCTCCACCCACTGGACCTCGTCGATGTCGGCCAATCCCTGGTAGTTGGCTTGCGGGACGATCAGTTCGACCAAACCGACGCCGGCGCTCATCGCGGAATCGACGATGATGGTCCCTGGAATCGCCGCGATCCGGCCCGTCGCCGCGTTGAGGTCCTCACCCTCGAACAGCGCGACCAACAGCTTGTATTGGCCCTGCGCGGCCAACGCGATCCGCTCCGGGGTCTGGTAGGCGATCTGACCGATCTCTGAGTCCAATTTCCAGGCGGTGTCAAACGGCCCGACCCATCGAACGAACGGCGCCGCGCCCAGCCGGGCCGCCACGTTGTAGCCTGCCTCCAGCCGCACGATGAATGCGTTCGAGGGCAGGTATTGGCCGAGCGTAACACCCGCGGCCAAGAGATCGGCTGCTCGCTGCGGTGTCAGGGGCCCGTCGAGTTGCACCACGAAGTGGCCCTCCTTCGCGAGCGGCAGTGCCGGACCCAGATGCATCGACGCAGTGGCGTCGAGCGGCACCTTGCCTGTCTTCAGATGCAGGGCGGTCGGCTCAAGCCTGACGGCGGCGGGAACATCAGCCCTCGCGTCCATCACCGCGCCCGACAAACTTCCGATCACCGCGACCGCCAGACTGATCATTCGAACGATTCGAGAAACCAACACCGCGCACCTCCGTTAATAGTGAAAAAGCGTCCTGGTGGCACCGGCTCGCTGACTGTACCTAAAGCCCAAGCCTGCACGTAAGTCGGCCGGCCAAGCTGACCGTGGGGCTCCATGTTACTAGCGACAACGAGCCGAAGGGAGGCGTCAAACCGGCACCACCCACTCCGGAGTCGCGGTCGGCTCGTGCCGCGACCTTTACCCCGTATGGGCCATCCTACCATGTCCTGAAGCTCAAGAGAAGGGGGAGCCGCAGACGAAAGATGATGGTTTCCAAGGGCCATAGGGCCATAGTCAAGGGTGATACAACCTGCCAAGCGAGGCGTCGTCCGGCCTACTTTCGGCCGCCGGGCGCGGTCTCGAAGATCGACTGCGTCCGCAGGATGCGCCACTCGCCGGGGAAGGCGTGGTAGGCGTGTACGTGAAACTCGTGGTGCCGCGTCTCGTAGTCGATGAAGCTGAACGGATCCAGGCCGTTGGTTTTCCACGGGCTGTAGGGCACGTAGAGCCCCTTTTGCTTGGCATAGCGGACGAGATCGCGGTAGGTCGTGCGGAAGATGTGCTCGGTCATCTCCTCGACCTGGCTGCTGAAGATGTACCGCATGTTGTCGCTGAAGCGATATTGGAAGTCGCGCTCCCCGCGGAAGCGGAACTGGGTCACCAGGTTGCGATCGGTCAACAGATCACTCGGGACGGCAGTCAACTCCGTAACCATGGTCCCGCCGCTCTGGACGGTGACCAGGTGACTGAGGCCGATGATCCAAATGTCGGCCTGGAAGTTCCCGTAGGTGATATGCTTATCCAGGTAGATGTGGAAGAGTTCGGGATGCAGCGCGCGGCGGTAGAGGAAGAAATTAAGGTCGGTGCTCCGCTGTCTTGTGAGTCCCAGTTCCAATGGAGGTTCCTTCAGCCACGGGCCACCATTGCCCAAGCGCTCGACGAGCCGCAAAAGGGCCAAAACTCCGTGCGGTCCATTATATCTGGGGCATATTGCCCCTATCAATGAAATAGTTGCGGCGACGTATGAACCGGTCCCGAGGGACCTGCCGCCACTCTCATAATTACCGAAAAATAAGGGGATTATCTCCTCCCGCCTGGGCAGCCGTAGTCACCGCCCGTCGCCGGGTCGATCGGCCCCAGCTCTCTCCAAAGCTCGAACCCGGGCGAGCACTTTGTCTCAATCCCCGCAGGAACTACAATCCCCCGGACCCATCAATCGGCGGGTGATTCACATGCTCTACCAGCCACCCCTGCCGCCGAAGTACGCCCTGCTATCAGAGCCCATAATGCGCGAGGCCATCGCCGAGCGCAAGGCACGTCTTGGCAAGCGGTTAGTCATCCTCGGCCATCACTATCAACAGGACGACGTCATCGAGTTTGCCGACTTCACCGGCGACAGCCTCAAGCTCTCACAGCTTGCGGCAGTCCAGAAGCAGGCCGAGTTCGTCGTCTTCTGCGGCGTCCATTTCATGGCTGAGTCGGCCGACATCCTCACCGATGACCGAGTGCAGGTCATCCTGCCGGACCTCACCGCCGGGTGCAGCATGGCCGACATGGCCGCGATCGATCAGGTCGAGGAGGCCTGGGACCACTTGGAGGCCGCGACTGGCGCGACGATCGTCCCCATCACCTACGTCAACTCTTCGGCGGCGGTCAAGGCGTTCGTCGGCGGCCACGGCGGCGCTTGCTGCACAAGCTCCAACGCTCGGCGGGTTCTCGAATGGGCCCTGGACGGCCGAAGCCCGGACGACCCCGGCGGCGGGCGGCGGATCATCTTCCTTCCCGACCAGCATCTGGGCAGGAACACGGCCTACGCGATGGGTTGGCCGCTCTCGTCGATGGCCGTGTACGACCCGAAGCAGCCGCAAGGGGGGCTCACGCCGCGGCAGGTTCAAGACGCGGTGATCTTTCTGTGGAAAGGCCATTGCAGCGTCCACCAACTTTTCACCGCCAGGCAGGTGGAGGAGATTCGCTCGCTCGATCCTGCGTTCAAGGTTCTGGTCCACCCGGAGTGCGATTGGCCCGTCGTGCAGAAGGCCGACCTGGTCGGCAGCACCGAGTTCATCATCAAGACCGTCGAGAAGGCCCCGGTCGGCAGCAAATGGGCCGTCGGCACCGAGGTGCACTTGGTCCATCGCTTGGCGAAGCGCTTCGAAGGCGATAAGACGGTTCGCCTCCTCTCGGGCATTCAGTGCCTGTGCACGACGATGTATCGGATAGACCTGAAACACCTGCTGTGGACGCTGGACGAGCTGGTCGCCGGACGGGTGGTCAACCGCATTCGCGTCGATCCCGAGACCAAGGCCCTCGCCCGGCTGGCACTTGAGCGGATGCTGTCGCTGGTGGAAGGCGGCGCGGCCAAGCTGGCAGTCGATTAGACGAACTCGGCGCTCGAATAATCAATCCCTCAGTTCCCGGATTTGCCGGGGGGCGGCTGTGGCTCAGCGCTTTCGCTCAGATCACCGCCGCTTCCTGGAGAGCTTTCCGCCGTAGGCCTGGACGATCTTGGTCACCAGCTTGTGGCGGACGATGTCGGCCTGGGTCAGCCGCACCACCGCGATGCCGTCCAGACCCTCCAATCGGCGCACCGCGTCGATCAGCCCGCTGCTCGACCGCTCCTGCAAATCCGACTGGCTGTCGTCGCCGGTCACGATCATCTTGCTCTGGTCGCCCAGGCGGGTGAGGAACATCAACATCTGCTGGGTCGTCGCGTTCTGGGCCTCGTCGAGGATGACCGCGGCGTTGTTCAGCGTGCGTCCGCGCATGAAGGCCAGCGGGATCACCTCGATCGCGTCGTTCTGCATGAAGCGCTTGATCTGCTCGAACTCCATCATGTCGTGCATGGCGTCGAACAGCGGGCGCAGGTACGGGTTGACCTTGGCCTGCATGTCGCCGGGCAGGTAGCCGAGCTTCTCGCCCGCCTCGACAGCCGGCCGGGCCAGGACGATCCGCTTCAGCCGGCCGATCTTCAGCAGCGACAAGGCCATCGCCACGGCGAGATAGGTCTTTCCCGTGCCGGCGGGGCCGAGGCAGAAGCACAGGTCGTGCTGCGAGATGGCGCTGACGTAGGCCTCCTGGCCGGACGTCTTGGGGCGGATGGCGGCCGACTGGCGATAGACGTGAATGCTCGGCGCATGTCTGTGCGCCTCGTGCTCGGCGAGGTCGACCAGCGTCTCGGCGATGTCGTCTTGGGAGAGTGAGGCGTGGCGGCGGAGGCGGTCTTGCAAGCGCTCGATGAGGGCGGCGGCCTTGCCGACGGCGGCGGAGTCGCCCACCAGCTTGAGCGTCGAGTCGCGGCCGAAGATCTTGACGCCGAGGGTCTCGCGAATGGTGCGGAGATTGCAATCCGACGGCCCGAATAACTCCAGGCGCTTTTCCGGCGGGGTGTCGAGTGTCAGCACCAATTCCAAGGAGGCCAATTCTCCTAATAATCGTTGCCGGGAGGGCCGCGTCCGGCCACCCTATCCTATCAAGTCAAGAGCCAGTAAGCGACGGGCGCGGTGAGCAGGATCGAGTCGATAATGTCGAGTATGCCGCCGAAGGCGGGGACGGCGGCGGCTGAATCCTTGGCCTCGGCGCTTCGCTTTAGCAATGACTCGAACAGGTCGCCGGCCTGTCCGACGACGGCCATCACCAGGCCGAACAGCGCGGCCGGCGCGGCGGCAGGCAGGGACGCGGCCTCGCCGAAGATGGATTGAGGAGCCAATAGACGCGGTAGAAAGATCGCAACCAGGACCGAGGCCCCGATGCCCCCCGCAAGGCCCTCCCAGGTTTTTTTCGGCGAGAGCCAGGGGATGAGCTTGTGGCGTCCGACGGCCAGGCCGGTGAAATACGCGCCGATGTCGCAGCATTTCACGACGGCGACGTAATAGAGAACCATCGGCACGCCGCCGGCGAGCGACAGACGGGCGATGAACTGCCCCAGGAGACCCAGGTAGAGGATGGCAAAAAGAGTCAGGGCGACATTTGCAATCGCCCCGTCCGATTGGCGGCGGCAACCGACCAGAAAGAAGCTTCCGAACGTGGCGGCCGTCAACAAGGCCAAGGTCAGGTTCGCAACCGGCGGCGGTTCATAGGTCGTGGGCATGATCCGGGTCAGCGCGAGGAACGGCGTGGCAGCCAGAAGGACGATCATCAGGGCAGGCCATGTTCGGAGCGGGGCGTACCCACCGGCGCGCATCAAGCCGTCGAGTTCGCGTGACCCCATCCAAAGGAGGGCGGCCAGGACGGCCGTGACCAGGGCCCCGCTGGGGTCATAGGGACCTGCTTCCCGTGCGAACCATACGCCGAGCCGGGAGTCGACGTAGAGCAGGCCGAGCAGGGCGGCGATCAACAGGGCGCCGAAGAAGAGCCTTTGAACGAGCATGGCGGAAACGTATCGGCAGGGGGGGACGATCGCCAGAGCGCAACGCGAACACTATCGCTCCGCGGCCAGGGCGGGTGCCGGCGGACGGAGCAGCAGGTCAAGATCGAGCACGACCGGCCGATTCTCAGGGGCTGAAGCGCCGGCCGTCGAGAAGGCAACATGCATTCGCCTGGCGTTCGGCCGAAAGACCACGCTGTGGTAAGTTTCGAGGCCCCGTTCGTCGGACGGCGTGTGCCGGGCCACGTCCCTGAGGATTGCCCAGGCCTCGGCGACATCGATCTTCGCCCCGGACCCGGCCCAAAGGGCTAGCTGCTCGGCGATCCGATCGTAACGGCCGCAGGGCTCCGGCTCGGCGCGGCGCCGATAGTGATTGGTGCAGACGAGGCTGCACTTCTCAGCCGGATCGGCCTTCTTCGACTCAGCCCCATTCACGGTGCGCACCGTCACGCCTTTATTGAGCAGGATTTTCCCGTCGTATTCGAACACCGCAGCGGCTTCCTTGCCGCCCGGCGCGAACGGGATCGAAACCACAACGTTGTTGCCGACCCTGCTCATGCGACGGGTGAGCAGCGAACGGGCCTCATCGACCCAAGCGGGGGGTCGCAACGACTCGATCAATTCGCGAAGCACGAGAGCCCTGGGCGAAAAGCCGAGGGGCAGGGTCGGCCGGCCGGCATCGACGTCGTGCAGGCAGACCGACACACCCTCGGAACTGAGGCCCGTCAAACAGCCGATGAAACCGGGCCAGGTCACCGAGACCCAACCGAGCCGCCGGTTCTCGACGTCAGCCAGGTAGGCCACGATGAGCTGCCTTCCTCGGAGTGGATCGATGGCGAACCAATCGAGGTTTCGTCCCGTGATCGTCTGGCCGGTCTTGGTCATCGGCCCCCAGGCCGCGAAGGAGGAGCAGGCGATTCGGGCGATCTCCGGAATGCAATTGACGGCCAGAATGTCTTCATATTCGAGCAGCCGATTGAGCCTGCCCACGCGCGCTCGGGCTCCCAGCCGATCCCGGACGCCGACGAGCATGCCGCGCATCTCGCGCTCGAAGCGCGGACGTAAAACCATGAGCCGCAGAATGGCCCGGGCCTTCGTGTCGTAGAGTCTGGCTCCCTCGTCGTCGGGGGCGATGTGGTCGAGATAGCCTTCGAGAAGGCCCAGAATCTCCGGCCCCAGGAGGTAGCCATGCGCATAGCCGCGCTGGTGAGCGTTCCCCCAGACCCGCAGGACCCGGGCCCCATCAACTCGTAGCAGCTCCCCGCAAACGACTGGCGAACTCGGCGGCTCGTCACCGAGCGCCGGCGCGCAAAGTCCGACCCAAAGGACCCACGAAAGGAGCGCGGGCCACCGCCGCAAGACCGCAGGCTTGTGTGATCGCTTCGATGCCATCTGTGCCGATGCTTCAACCGCGCCCCTTTGCCAAATCAGAGGGCGGGCCTTCCATTGTCCGGCGAAGGTCTCTACCTGCCCGCGGCTACTTTGCGATTGCCTCCGGCGGTCGCGGTCGCGCCGCCTCGGGGCTTGGCTAGCGGGGCCGACTTGCTGGGCGGCGAGGCGGGCTTGGCGTTTGAATCGCTCTCGCCCTTGGGGGCGGACGGGGTGTCCTTGGCCGGGCCGATGAGGCCGTTGACCTCCAGAATCTTCCGCCGAATCTCCTCCCAGAGATCGCGATTGTCCTTGAGGAAGGCCTTGGCGTTTTCGCGGCCCTGGCCCAATTGGACATCGCCGTAGCGCAGCCAGGCGCCTTGCTTTTCGATGATGGTGTGCTTGATGCCCAGGTCCAATAGGTCGCCTTCGGAGCTGATGCCGGAGTCGAACATGATGTCGAACTGCGTCTCGCGGAAGGGGGGGGCGACCTTGTTCTTGACGACTCGAGCCCGGACCTGGCTGCCGATGACCCGCTCGCCCTCTTTCAGCGAGGCGATCCGGCGCACGTCGATCCGCACCGAGCTGTAGAACTTCAGGGCCCGGCCCCCCGGCGTCGTCTCCGGACTGCCGAACATGACGCCGATCTTCTCGCGAATCTGGTTGATAAAGATGACGATGGTCCGGCTCTTGGCGATGCCAGACGTCAGTTTTCGCATCCCCTGGCTCATCAGCCGGGCCTGGGCCCCGACCTGGGCCTGTCCCATCTCGCCCTCCAGTTCGGCCTTCGGCACCAAGGCCGCCACCGAATCCACCACGATGACATCGACGGCGTTGGAGCGCACCAGCATGTCGGTGATCTCCAGGGCCTGCTCGCCGCAGTCCGGCTGGCTGACCAGGACGGCCTCCGAGTTGACGCCGCAGCGCCGCATCCAGGACGGGTCGAGGGCGTGCTCCGCATCGACGAAGGCGGCGACGCCGTCGCCCCGCTGGGCCGAAGCCACGACGTGTAGGGCCAGGGTGGTCTTGCCGCTGGATTCCGGCCCGAAGATTTCGATGATTCGGCCGCGCGGTATGCCGAACCCGCCCAGTGCCAGGTCCAGGGACAGCGCGCCGGTGCTCATGCCGTCTTTCGCAGCGGCCACGTTGCCGTCGAGCTGCATGATCGCCCCCTTGCCGTAGGTCTTTTCGATTTGTTGAAGGGCCCGATCCAGGGCCTGTTGCCGCTTGCCGTCGCCGGTTGGAATACTCATGATTGGCTCCTCAATTGGCACGGGCCCGCAGGTCCGCGCGCTGGCTGTCCAGCCAGTATCTTGCCACAGAGCCCGCCGCCAGGCAAGGGGCTTTTTAGGAAAAAGTTAGGGTATTCCGGGAGGCCTAGGGATTCGGCCGGATTCCGCCTGGGTCATCGATTCCTGGCGGATTCGACGGTAATGGGCCCTATTGGCTGGTTCCGGCCGACGCCGGATTCTTGATCTGCATGACCAGGATGATCGATTGGCCCGGCTCCAGCCCGGCCGCGGCGCTGCCCAGGACCAGGTACTGTCCCGGTTGGGCGGCGACGTTCGTCCGGACGAAAAAGGCTCCCGTGTTGATCTCGATTCCGCCTTCACGCGGCGTCCGGCTGTCCATCTTGAGCGAAGCCTCGAGCCGAAGCTCGGTGAATCCTTCCTGAGAGACCCGCTGGATCTGGCCCTCGAGTTTCGCTGAGTAACTGGCGGCCAGAAACCCCTCGACGGCAAAGGATTCGCCCTGCATCCCGACCGTGCCCATGCGGCCCAGGAGCTGCACGTGCCCAAACCGGCTCAACTCGGCTCCAACCTCGGCCAGATCGGCCGGAATCTCACCGGAGCGATCCTGCTTGGTCATGTCGGCCTGAAAGAAGGCGAATTCAAGCTGCACTGAACGGGACGGCGTATCGAGCCGCTCCACCAGGCGGCGGACCTCCTCCATGAATCCTTCAGGACCGCTGGCCAGCAGCATGGACCGGCTCTCGTCGGCGGCGATCCTCGTGTCGCGCTCGCCGCCGAGCACTTTCATCAGGTGGTCCGCCAGGGCATCGGCGGAACGGTGGCGGACCGGCAGCAGGCTGCTGGCCCTCGCCTGGCGGGGATGCTCGATCGAGTCCAGCCGCGAGACCAGTTGTCGGACCCGCTCCAGGTCCTCGGCGGGGCCCTGGTATACCATGCTGTTCGTCGAGGGCTCGACGACCACGTTGAATCCAAGCTCGGAGAGCACGTGAGCGACTTCGACGCTTTGCGCCTTCCGAAGCGCGATAACATCGAGGACATCCGCCTCGTGGGCCTCTTCTGGCGCGCGATCCTGAGCAGCGACGATCGGCGCGCCTGAGCCGTCGTTGGGCTGGGCGTCGGCCGGCCAGGCCATCGAGAACGCGGGCCACAGCACCATCAACAACACCTGCGTCATGATTCAACTCCTTGTTTGCATGTACGGGCCCTCGCCGGTTTGGCGGCACGAGGGACCTCTGGTTTACGTTCAACTTTCAACCGCAAGGACGCCGGTCCTCGGACGCCGACCGATCCAACGTGCATACCTGTTCCGCAGGCGGTTCGACGGACGATCGCTCCTGGGGGCCCGGCCCGGAATCCTCAAACAGCCAGACGATATGCACCCGCGGGTTCGTCGATTCCACCGGTACGGCGATGCGGCTCGGCATATCGCGAAGATCGATGGTCATCAGGGCAGTTTCCGTCTCAGCAACGACTTCCACTTCGCTCGGTTTTTGGCCCTGAGGCTCGGCCTCAACAAGCTGCCGCGGCATGTCCACACTGACAAAAGGCCCTTCGTATAAGCCTACCCATGTACCCGCCAATGCGATCGCCGCCGCCGCCGCCCAAGCAAGCGGCCGCCACCTTCGCGAGACAGATGAAACGCTGATGCCTTCCGAGATTCGCTCGGCGGACCTTGCTAGTTCCCCAAGGCCCTCATTGAGTTGTCGGAGCCGTCCATACAGCTCGCGGCACTCGCGGCAGGTGGCCAGATGATCGAGCGCCCGCCCGTCGAGGGCGCCGTCCTCCGGTGAATCCAACGCCTCATCGAGCATGCCCTGTATCGTGCGGCATTCCTGGTTCATTGATCGCTGTCCCCGGTTTTTTGCATCAGCCGACGCCGTGCCAAATGGACGTGAGTCCTGACCGCGGCGACCGAAAGCTCCATGACCGTGGCAATCTCCTCGTAATTCAGCCCGTCCATCGTGCGGAGCACCAACGCCAACCGTTGTTGCTCCGGAAGTTCGTCGATGGCCGCCCTGACCCGCGAGAGCCGCTCTGCCCGTTCCGCGAACACGCTCGGCGATTCCGTCGGCGCCCGTTCAAGCCAAGGCTCGAGCGGCCCGAACCGCCGTGCGCGGCGACGATTCATGCACAAGTTGCCGACGGTCCGCAGCAGCCAAGGCACGAACGCCGGGTCCGCCGGGGCCATCCCTTTGTCGAGGCAGAGCCTGAAGGCCTCCTGAGCGATCTCCTCAGCGTCATCACGGTTCCAGACCAGCTTGACCGCAAGCCGCACCAGTCGGGCCCGGACCTGCGAAACGTCGATCGGCTGCTCCCGTGCGTCGACCGGCGGCGGCGCTTCATTGCTGGTGCAGTCCGCCATATTCCTGGTCCGCGGGTCGCCCGCCGGCCTTACCCTTGAGTTGTCCAATGGGCCGGGTCCGTTTAATGGCTATTTCAAATCGACACCGAGCCGCGGCCTTCAGGCCGCGCGGCCGTTCATCCACCAGGTCCTGAAACAGCCCTTTAATGGCTACCCTGCTTTTTCCTTGGGGATGCAGGAAATGCATGAGGTGGCTTGGTCGGGCTCAGCCCCGCCGGAGGGCCGTTGGTCACGCCGGGCCGGCTGATGTCACCTTGCGGCGTAAGCTGGGGTTGCCAAGCTGCCCACAGGCGGCCATCGCCAGGCGGCCCTTGGTATGGCGGCGGAAGGTGAGCTGCCCGAGCTTCATGAGGGCGAGCTGAAAGTCGTCCATCGTCGCTTCGTCAGGCGTGTCGAAGGGACTATCGTCGATCGGATTGAAGGGGATCAGGTTCACGCAGGTCCGCAACCCCCGTAGGTAGTCCGCCAACTCCGCCGCGTGCGCCGGTTGATCGTTCAGGTCCCTAATCAGCACGTATTCGATGAGGACGTGACCGCCGGCCCGGACGGGATACGTCGCGATCGCCTCGCGGAGCATGGACATCGGTTCCTGGCGATTGATGGGCATTATCCTGGAGCGAATCTCGTCGTTCGGCGCGTTGAGTGAGACGGCGAGATTGAGCCGCCGCCATCCCAGCGAAGCCAACCGTCGAATCCCATCGCATTTGCCGACAGTCGAGACGGTGATCCGCCGCCGGGGGATTTGGTTCACCCGGTCGTCGTGCATCGCGCGGATGGCGGCGATGACGGCGTCCAGATTGTCCATCGGCTCACCCATGCCCATGAAGACGACGTTGCGGACGTTTGCGCCTAGCTGCTCGCGCGCCGCCGCTACCTGGCCCAGGATTTCGTCAACGGTCAGATTGCGCAGGAGGCCCATCCGCGCCGTTTGACAAAAGGTGCAGCCCCGCCCGCATCCGACCTGGGACGAGACGCACAGGGTCCTCCAAGTCTTGTCGCCGGCGCCCATGGGGATCAGGACCGACTCGATCTCGTAGCCTTCGTCGGTTCGCTGGCAGAACTTGACGACGTCGCCTTCCGGCCGGACTCGGGTGACGTGCAGGCTCTCCCGCGGTGTGGCCGCGGTGCATAATGTCGATAGTTCGGTCGGCACGCCGACATCTTACCCCCTGGGCAGGGACTTCGGGGCCGGCGGGAGGAGGGGCGGGAATGCGAGGCGCAGTCCGTCGGCCGACGCCGCAATTCCTCGCAAAGTGCGTCGGATTCTTGACCGTATTGCCCTGCATGGCTAGGCTGCCTTTGCCGGGCCCGGCGGCCGCGTACCCAAGTGGTTCAAGGGGACGGATTGCAAATCCGTTATTCGTCGGTTCGAATCCGACCGCGGCCTTTTCTTACCCTTCAGCGTTTTGACGCTTGGATGCCGGCGGCTCGCCGCCTACATAATCCACTGCCAAGGCGTCTGTTAAGACGACCAATTCCATCGCAAACTCCCGGTCTGATTTGGCTGCTCGAAAGGGCAAAACCAGACCTTGGTATGGCCACCTGGCCAACCAATTGGCCGCCCTAAGACGTTCTACCAGGTACGTTTGTCCATCCGATGCCCACCGCGAATCTCAATCGGGTCGAAAAGGGGGCTGGCCATTTTCGGACGACTCCAGCCTTGACTCATTCTCGGCGATTTGTGTAACATGAATGCAACGTGGGAGAGTGGTTGGACGCCCGGACCGCGTCATAAACGGTCCCGGTGGAGTGGGATCAGCGGTCGTTTCGCGCTGCAATGACGTGACACGGTCCGGGTCCGCAGTCAATTCCAATCGATTCTCAGGTCTTTAGTGGCGATGTACGAGGATTCTTTTCCTCCATACCTAGTCGTTCATGGCTAAAGGAGTTGGGTACATGTCGAAGCGAACGTTTACTGTGATTTGCTCCGGGCTGATCCTGTGTTGGTGTCTGGCCTACACGGGCGCCTTTGCCGAGCCGACGACCGGCTCCTCGGAACAGGGCGTTTCAGCCGCGGCGGCTACGGCCAACTCGCGGTTGATGTACCCGATCGAGTTGGAACGCGGCAAGATCGGCAGTCCGGTGCCCTTGGGCCGAGAGAACATTCGGCCAACCTATCCGCTGCACGGCACAGGCTGCTGCGGCGGCGACAAGGGTAATGCGAACATCGGCCCGCGAGGCATGCTGCCCCCCGGCGCGTGCGAGCAGGAACCCTGCGAAGACCTCATCTATGAGAACGTGGGCGGCAACTCCATCGGAACCTTCGGCGATGAGCCGACCGGCGTCTGGGACGACTGCGCCTTGGCCCCAGGTTCCCGCTTTGTCTGCCGAATCAGCGTGGATGCCGGCGGCGTCACCGGCAGCGGCGGCACCGTGCCCTTCACCTTGTACGCCAAGGACGGAAATGCCACACCCATCTGTCCCGAGCACCCCGACTCGAACCTTCTATTCAGTGCGACGCAGAACCTCCAACTCGTAAACCCCTGCCTGACATATGACTTCAACATCGATCCCCCGATCCTGATGGAGACCGACTTCCTTTGGATCGGCCTCATCGCCACCCCGGACCCCGGCGGCGACCATGAGGATGGCGGCTGGTGCATCGCCCAACTGCCTGAACTCGGCTTTACCGAGGACAACATCGTCATCCCGCACCCCGGAGCGATCTGCGAGAACCTCGGCCCCGGCCAAATGGACGACTACTACTTCTACGGCGGCGGCGCAGAGAACTGGTCCGGCCAGAACGTCGTCATCCGCGGCAACCCCGGCCCGCCGGGCGCCTGCTGCGATCGTGACACCGAAGACCCCATGAGCCCCGGCGCCGGCACCTGCACGGACTCCGTCACCCGCGACGCCTGCCTTGTTGATGTCCAAAATGTCTGGAAAGTGGGGCTCTGCGCCGATTTCGACGACACGACCCCTAATTGTCTGCTCTGCCTCTCGCACGGCGACGCCTGTGCCGGTGTTGTGACCGCGACGCCCGACGACGACTCCTGCACCGACGGCTACGAGGACATGACCAACCAGGGATGCGAGTCCTCGCCGAACAGCTACTCGGTCATCCCGCTTCCGCCCGTGCCCGCCCTAGCCAGCGTTTGTGGCCAGGCCGGCACCTTCCCGCCGCCGTGCACGGTTAACGAGGACTGCCCGGTGGCCACGCCGCCGATTCTGTGCGTCGGCGGGGTTTGCGACGGCCCCGACGCCGCGCGCGATTCGGACTGGTGGCAGATCGATCTGGTCGCCGACACTGACGTGACCATCGACGTCACCGCCCGCTTCAAGTTCGAGGTCGCCCTTATCGACAATGGCGGGAGCCTGGCCTCCTGCACGACCGACGCGCTGGACATCGAGTTCGGCCGCGCCTGCGAGACTGAGACCATCAGTCGCTGTCTGCCACCCGGCTCCTGGCTGATCCGCGTTCGGCCGGACACGCTTTCCGGCGTTCCGTGCGACACCCGCTACCGGATGGACATCACGACCGACACCTGCATGTTGGACACCGGCGCCTGCTGCGACAACAGCATGACCGGCTGCACCGTTCTGGCCGAGGTGGCTTGTACCGGCCGCGGCGGTCAGTATCGCGGCGACGGCGTCTCCTGCGCCATGGCGATGCCCCCTTGCCCGGGCGTCCCCACGAACGATAGCTGCTCCGGGACCAACCCGGTCCTGACCGGCGTATCGGTCACGGCGATGGTCGACAACTCCTTCGCCGGTGATTCCACGACTCCGCCGGCCGTGCCTGCCAATTGCTCGGTCGGACAGCCCGTCGCCGGAAATGCGATTCGCAAGGACGTCTTTTACGATTACGACATTCCCACCAACTTCAACGGCACGGCCGTCTCCGCAGGCTCACTGGTCATCAGCACCAGCGGCAGCCTGACGGATACCTGGATCGTCGTCTATGGCGAGGTCGCTGCCACCGGCGGCACGCAGGCCTGCGGCACCACCCTTTGCACCAAGCCGCAGATCGAGTGCAACGACAACGCCATCGACGACAACACCGTGTTCAAGTTTGAGGCCCTGTCGCACATCGAGTTGGACGTCGAGGCCGGCAGCTTGGCCTTCCTTGATCCCGGCGACTGCATCAAGATCCGCCTGGGCCGCGGCGCCGAACCTGAGACGCCGTTCCTGCCCCTGGGCGCGGCGTTGAAGCTTCATGTTGACTTCATACCGCTCAGCGCCCCGTTCGTTGAGCTTCAGACCGGCCGCTGCTGTACGCCGAGCGGTACCTGCACGATCGAGGTCGATCAGGTCACCTGCAACGGTATCGGCGGATATTGGCGACGCCAGGTTGATTACAACCAGGGCGATCCGACGGTCCTCGAGGATCGCGCCGGCTGCGCCGCCGACCCCTGTCCGCCCACCGGCGGGGCCTGCTTCAACGCCATCGACTTCAATGCCACCATCGGCGACACGGGCATGGATTCCCAGATGATCCGCAACATCATCTACTACAAGTACACGGTTCCGAACGACCCGATGGTCGGCGGCATCGTCATCCACACCTGCGGCAGCACGGGGTTCTACAACCCGATCCTCGGCGTCTATCGCACCTTCAGTTCCGCCACCGGCGACTGCAACCTCAACATGGGCTCGGCGGACCTGATCGCCTTGAACAACGAGTGCACCTCGACCGACACCCGGTCGACGGGTGCCTTGACCACCGCCCCCTGTTACGGCGGCATCAACTCGACCGCTGACGCGTGTCTGTGCATCTCCGTCGGGCCCGGCGGCGACGTCATGGCCGACGACGAGATTTACATCGCCCTCGGTTCGTCGAACCAGCCGAACTCGCAGTTCGCCTTCCCTGGTTCGCCGCGGGATATCGTCAGACCTGTCACGGACTCGACAGACACCCCGGTGTTGGCGAACCTGGTGATCGAGAACCTGCTGGAATGCTTCACCTGTCCGGCGCCTTGTACTGGCGGCATCGATGAAGAGATCAACGGCAGCGACATCGTCTGCCAGAACAATCCCGGCGTCGGCGACCCTGTGGACCTCTACAACGGCGGTTGCAACCTGACCCTGCTCGACCCGGACATCGCCTCCTCTCCGTCCTTTAACGGCCCGGAGATCGATTGCAGCGGTGGCCCCGTCACCATCTGCAGCCGGAACGGCAACTTCACCCACCCCTTCCCCTGCGCCGTGCCTGCGGACTGCGACTTCGGCACCTGCGATCAGGCAGCCGGCATTTGCACCGGCACCGAGGTCTTTTACGACGCCGACGAGGACTACTACAAGATCACAGTTGACGAGCCGACGACCATCGTCTGGAAGGTGCTCCAGGCCGAGTTTGCACCGTTCCTGATCATCTACGGTGATGAGTTTGGCGACTGCGACGATTTGCTGGCCTTCGCCTTCGACTCGCTTAGCTTCCCCTGCGAGCCGCCGAGCGGCACTCAGAACCAGCTCGAGATATCCGCGAGCGTCTGCGCCGGAACCTACTACCTCTACATCAGCCAGGCCGTTTCCGGCGGACTTGGCAACACCCCGTGCGACGCCAATTACGTTGTCGAGGCCTCTTGTATTCCGTTCGTTCAGCCGACGGCCTGCTGCCCCGGCGACATGAACGGCGACGCCGCCCTGGACGGACGGGACATTCAGAAGTGGATTGAAACCATGTTCAATCCGCCGACCACCTTCGACGAGACCCTCGGCTGCTTTAACGTCAATTACTGCCGCGGCGATACCGACGGCAACGGTCTGGTCGAGTTCGCTGATCGCGATTCATTCGTCGATCTTTTGGTCACACTCGAGAAGCCCGATTGCGATCTGGACCTGCCGGTCTGCACCGATCCGGCCACCGGCCAGTTCCCGTTTGACCAGGTCGGGGCCACCGGCAGCGACTTGGACCTCAATCTGGACGTCCGAGCGGCGGAGTGCATCTGCCCGATCGAAGACGGCTTCCTCGACACGCTCTGCTTCTGGGGCACCTACCTCGACAGCTCGCTGTCGGGCTGCTCGGCGGAGCCGGACTGCTTCCAGATTAATTTCTACAGCACCACGGTCGACCGATGCCCCGGCACGCGAATCTGTGCCGGCGGCCTGATGGAGCCCAGTTGCTCGCAGTACATCGTGGACGCCAACCGCGTCGATACCGGTTCGACCATCGACGTGGCCACCGGTTCGGTCACCGAGTTCCAGTACACCGCAACCCTGCCGGTGCCGCTCCAGGTGACGGCCGGCGAGTGCATCTGGATCGAGATCACCAACAACACCCCACTGAGCAACTGCCAGTGGTACTGGGAGCAGACCAGCCAGGGCGACACGCGCCACGCCGTTACGGACCTTGCCGTCGGCGGCGGCCCCGGCGATTTGCCCTCTGATTACACCGCCTGCGTGGCGATCGGAAACCCCGGCGCCAACGTCGCCGAGCGCGACCTCACCTTGGCCACGAACCTCCGCATCTCCAAGACCGGCTGCGGCAAGCCCGTCGGCAGATGCTGCTACGACGCCGTCATCGGTACGCCCGGCGTCAACGTGTGCTGGGAGATCACCAAGGACGAGTGCGAGATTCTTCTTGATGGCGAGTGGGATGAGGCCGTCGAGTGCAATGACATCAATGAGGACTGCCCCGGCGGGTGCGGCGATCCGAAGTGCGCCGACTGCCAAGACCCAGCTTGCAATCTCGGCCGCTGCTGCTACTTCGATGGCTCGGATAAGTGTGCTCAGACTATCGCCTCAGCTTGCGAGGCCGTCGACGGCATCTTCACGGCGGGCATAGACTGCACGACGGCCTGCCCGACCGGCCGATGCTGCGTCGATGAGTCCTGCTCGGTCACGACCGAGCCAGCCTGCGCCGCCATGGGCGGCCAGTGGCAAAGCGGCGGTAATTGCAGCGGCATGCCGCCGTGCCCCAGCAGCCTCTGCAACGACATCACTCAGTTCTGCCAGGGCGTCCACGTCATCAACAACCTTGCCCAGGGCGGCTACGTGACCGACCTGGACAACCTGGTGGCGACGGCCGACGACTTCAGGCCGATCAACACCTCTGGCGGCGCTGAGAACTTCATCAGCACCGTCTGCTGGCGCGGCTTCCACAAGCAGGGCACGGCCGATTGCGGCGGTGGCGTGGAAGTGTCCGAGACTTTCACGATCACCTATTACAGCACCAGCAGCAATCTCCCTGGCGCCGTGATTGCTGGTCCGTTTGCCGTCACCCCGACCAAGACCGTCTCCTTGGACGGCGGTGGAACGCCCCAGGGCGTCGAGACCGGTGGAGTCCTCTATCAATATGAGGCCTTCCACACCCCCGTCCCGTTGACCCCGCTGACCTGTTTCTGGATCGAGATTCAGAACACCGTTACCAATACCCCCTGCGTCTTCCTCTGGGCGACCTCCGCTGAGGGCGGCAACAAGCGGGCCGCGGTCAAGAGCGACGCAGCGACTTCCTTCGCCTACCAGTTGGTCCACCGCGACTTGGCCTTCTGCGTCGGCCCGATGAGGACCCAGACCTCCATCTGCTCCGAAAGCCCGGCGATCCCGGCCCCGGCGAACGACCAGTGTGTCAATGCCACGGTCCTGGACTTCAACGGCGCTTCGGCGGGCAGCGGAACCGGCTCGATCGCCGGCTCCTCGCTCAAGGCGACCCTGGACGCCAACGCGACGTCCAACTGCGGGTCCACGGGCAACTCGCCTGACGTCTGGTACAGGTGGACCCAGGGAGCGGCGAACACGCCGACCCTCTTCACGCTGGAGACGCTCGCCTCGACCCACGACAGCGTCATCTCGATTCACGCAACCGTGGACGCCGGTGGCAATCCATTGCCGGCCGGCGGATGTCCGGGTCAGGGGGCATCGCAGATCAACCTGACCAACGCCTGCAATGATGACGGAGCGACCACCGGCCTCGGTACCAATCAGGTCTTCTTCAGAGGTCGGCAGGCCCGGTCCAACGTCACGAACGGGGCCCATCTGCTGGCCGGCAGGGAATTCCTGATTCGCGTGACCGGCGCGAGCAAGGGCGGTCCGACGACCAATGCCCCAAGAGGCAACTTCATCCTGACGATCAGCCAGTAACGTCAGAGCTGGGATCGTCTAAGATCGGAATCACATCGGCCCTCGGAGCTAATGCTCCGGGGGCCGTTTTTTTTCTTGCGGGTAAACGAAGAGTTATTCGGCGAGGCATCGCCGAAGAATGTCCGGCAATTCCTGAACGAACCTGGATCGCGGTAGGACGATCCCTGCGCCTGCGGCGGCGGCCGCCTCCCGAAGTTCGGCATCGACGTGTGGGTAGAATGCAACGATCGCCGGAGCGCCGGCGTGCCTTGCGGCGGAGGCAATCGCCTCGCAAGCCGCTTGGCGACCGGCGGTCATGTCCACCAGAACCAGGCGAACTTCTTCCTCCGCCATGATGGCCGACAGCGCCGCGGGACTCGCAATCGTCCGGACCTCCATGCCGGCCGACTTTCCCTCGGCGATTATCCGCGACCCGAAGATCAAGTCCGACACCATGGCGACGGCAACGGGCACGGAGGCATCCTCCACTCGGATCATCGACAACAAGCCTGGCCAATCGAACCGCATCGAGCCGCCGCCGTCAAACCGTACTTATAGGCTGTTTTTTAACCTGGTCTACGAACGGCCGCGCGGCCTGAAGGCCGCGGCTCAATGTCGCCGCGAACGGGCGCTTGACGGGTGCAAGCATCGCTTCGAGAATGCGATCGCGCTTAATCAGAAGGTGAAGCGATCATGGCCGACCATGCTCCCAGGTTTCTCAAGCTGGTCCAGGATGCCAAGGGCCGGATTGCCGAGGTTACGATTACGCATGTCCGGGATCGGATTGCGGCCGGCGGGCCGTTTCACCTGATCGACGTCCGCGAGGAAAGTGAGTGGGCAGGCGGCCATCTACCCGGCGCGAGGCACCTGGGCAAGGGCATTATCGAGCGGGATGTCGAGCGAGCGATTCCCGACTTGAATTCGGAGATTATTCTGTATTGCGGCGGCGGCTTTCGGTCCGCCCTCGCCGCGGAAAGCCTGCTGAAGATGGGATACACCCGGGTCCTATCCATGGATGGCGGGATTCGGGCATGGCGCGAGGCCGGCATGCCGATCGAACGAGGATGACGATCCCGGTTCCCGAGCCTTCCCAGCCGGCCGGGCAGTAACGATGAGTCCCAAGCCGCGACATGGATTCGCACATGAGGGCGGTGATCGTTTTTGACGGCCAGTGCGGCTTTTGCCGCGGCCAAATCCGCCGCCTGGAGGCTTGGGATCGTGATCGGCGGATCGAGTTCGTCTCCAGCAACTCGCCGGGGCTCTCCGAGCGATTCCCCATCCTCGCCGGCGCGGACTTCAACACGGGGCTGCGTTTGATCGATTCCGCCGGGCGAGTTTCCGTCGGGCCCGACGCCCTTTACCATGTTGCCCGGCTGCTGCCCTACTGGCGTCGCATTGCATGGCTCTATCGCCTTCCGTGCGTTCCGTTCATTGCCAGACGCATCTATGGCTGGGTTGCCGCCCGCCGGCATTCGCTCGGCCGTGATCGGGGCGAACCATCCTGTCCCGTTTCTTCGCCCAAGCATTTTGGTCCGGGCGAAGACAACCGGCGATCTGCCTGATGGCCCAGCGAATCGCATCCTTACTGGCCAGCGCGACCGAGATGCTCTACGCACTGGGGCTGGGGGAGCGAGTGGTTGCCATCAGCCACGAATGCGACTATCCCCCCGCAACGACGGTCAAACCTCGCGTCACCGCCGCAAACGTCGACTGTCACGCGTCCAGCGGCGACATCGACCGGCGGGTTCGAGAGTTCGCCGCAAAAAAAGTGCCGATGTACCGCATCGATGTTGATCGCCTCGCAGGACTTGCCCCAGATATCATCGTGACCCAGGCTGAGTGCGACGTCTGCGCGGTGCGCTATGAGGACGTGCTGAATGTGGTCCGAGGCTCATCGTCTTTGGCTAACACGCAGATCGTGTCGCTCAACCCCGTAAGGCTTGGGGACATCTTCGATGACGTCCTTCGAGTGGGGGAGGCTGCCGGTGCCGCCGCAAGGGCCGCGGAGGTGGTGGGGGACATGCGGGCCCGCGTCGAAGTCGTTGCCGCCAGGACCCGGCGCCTGCCCGCCGATCGTCGGCCGCGCGTCGCCTGCCTGGAGTGGATCGATCCGCCCATGCTGGCCGGCAACTGGATGCCCGAGCTTATCGAGTTGGCCGGCGGGCGATGCGAACTGGTGCGGCCGGGCGCGCACAGTGGGCCGACGACCTGGGAGGTGATGGCGTCGTTCGATCCTCAGGTGATCGTGGTGATGCCCTGCGGCTTCGACTTGGCCCGTGCCGTCCAGGAGAGCCGCCGCCTTCGGCAGTCGCCTGGGTGGGCGAAGCTGTCGGCGGTCGAGTCATCCCGCGTCTTCGCCGTGGACGGCAATGCCTATTTCAATCGTTCAGGTCCGCGGATCGTCGACAGCATGGAAATCCTAGCCGGCCTCATTCATCCCGCGGAGTTCGCCGTCCACCTGGAGACCTACCGGGGGGCTTGGTGCAGCCTAGCGGAGGCCGCTTCGTCTCTGCACGCGCCGCAGGGGTAATCACTGGGACAGGCCGGCGATTCTCAATAGTTCCTGGAGGGCTTGGACGTCGTCCTCGTCGAACGCACCGACGTCGTGGCTGTCCAGGTCGAGGACTCCCCAACAGGCGCCGTCCTGCGAGAAAAGGGGAATGACCAACTCGGACCGGTCGCGCGGATCGCAGGCGATGTAGTTGTCGCCCAGGTCGCGGACATCCCTGACGACGACCGGCTTCCGTTGCAAGAAGCCCTGCCCGCACACGCCGTGCAGACCGATCGGCGAGCAGGCGGGCTTATCTCGCCTCGCTGTGAGCACCAACTCTTCACCAGATTGATGGCAGTAAAACCCGATCCATGATACGCCCGTTGAGTGCAGCGCGTCCCACGCAGCGTCTAGGAACTGCCGCGTCAATTCTTCCCGTGAACCGACACGAGTTTCCAGGCGTGCGGCGATTCGCTCGTAGGGGCGCTTCATCCTCGGCAATATCAGCGAACGTCTCTTGCTCGGCAAGGCCCTGACGGTCGGCCTCGCTTTCATCAGCGATTCGAGCGCATCGGCCGGTCTTCATTTGATTCCGGGGCTTCGGCGGTCGCGCGCCGACAGAGATCGATCATCTGCTTTACTTCGCGGTCGATCGCGGATAGTTCGCGGGTCGTGCGGGCGGCCTCTTCCAACTGCCGGGCGGCGTCTGTGATGGTCGGAAAGCCGTAGCCGCCCGCAGAGCCCTTGAGCTGGTGGGCAAGCCGCAGCAGTGTCTCGAAGTCGGACTGCTCCAGGGCGCGCCGGATGGCCTGGGCTCGTTCCGGCAGTTCCGCAACGAACTGCTCGAGCAGCCCGTGCATATCCGGGTCGCCCGCGTATTCGCTTCGAATCGGCTTGAGTGAATCCTGAGATTGATCCAAGTCGTCTTTCTCCCCTCGGCGACCCGCCGGCTAAGTCTTCCAGGAGAGGGCTCACTGGGTATGCCCTTTTGGTTTGATCGAGCGGCGGGGTAGTCAGGATTAACTTCCTGCCTGACGAGTGCGACAAACAGCCCGGTCTGATAACGCCGCCGCGAACTTGTCCATTGGAGGGCACGATCAGCCTGGGGCCCTTGCGGCGCCTTTGACGGTCCGCGTTTTGCGGCGTAGAAGCATCATCGTGATCAAATGGTTAGTGGCGACGGCCGCGACAGCCTGCGTGGGAGCGGCGATCCTTTCCGGACTGCTGGCATTGCGGCGAAGGAACCGCCGTTACCAAGAGGCGGCGACCCTTTGGGTCCAGAGTGGATCATCGGGGGGAGGCAGGGCTCTAGAGCCGTTGGTTAGGCGCCAGGACACACATGCACCGGCTTGGTATCTGACGGCGGTGGACTACCTGCGAAACGGCCGGACGAAGGAGGCCGCGCGCGCCTACGGCATGGCCCATCACGCCGACTGCCAACTCGAATCGGCGGCCCTAATGACGTTTGCCTGCCTCAAGGCTGCCGACGGCGAAGATTCAGACATCGTCGAGCAGGTGGTCAAGACATGGTGGGAGATGAAGCAGCCGGCTATCGCCCGGAAGCGAGGCGATCGGGAAATGCTGAACTGCCTGGCGGTCACGACGCCAAAATGCCCGGCCCTGTCGCCCCTTGGTCGGCTTGCCTGGTTGAGCGTCAGTCCCCAACAGCGGTCGCGGATTGGTCGCCTCACGGAAAATGCTGTACCAGCCTGGGCTGAACCGCTACGATCGACATCGAACCGGGACGGCGGTGCCACAGACAATCGCTAATCGCCCTAGACGCTCAGTTCCAGAAGCTCCTTGCTGGTCGTCGTGAGGTTTTCGTAGCCTGTCTCGGTCACCACGATCATGTCCTCGATTCGCACGCCGCCCCAGCCGGAGTAGTAGAGTCCAGGCTCGACGGTGAAGACCATGCCGGGTGCGACCGGGGTCTTGAAGGTCTGCTTGATGCGAGGGTCCTCGTGGATGGCCAGGCCGACCCCGTGGCCGGTCCCGTGCATGAAAGCCTCGGCGCAGCTCTTCGACCTAAAATAGTCCCGGCACAGGCTGTCGAGATCGTGGCAAGTGACGCCGGGCTTGATGCCGGCCAAGCACCGAAGCTGCGCCTGTAGGACGAGGTCGTACACCTCACGCTGGCGGGCATCGGCCTTGCCCGTGCAGATCATGCGGGTCATGTCGCCGCAATAGCCTTCGTGAATTGAACCGAAATCAAGCAACGCCATCTGGCCGCGCTCCAGCTTGCGAGTGGGGGAGGGGAGATAGTGCGGGTTGCAGCCGGTCTCGCCGAAGGCCACGATGGGGCTGAACGAATTGCCCTCGCTGTTCACTCGGAGGTAGCCGTCGATCTCCAGGGCGACCTGGCGCTCGGTCATTCCCGGGCGAATCCATTTGGCGACGTGGTCGAAACACTGCGAGGTGATGGCCTGGGCCTTGCGGATGAGCTCCACCTCCTCCGCGGTCTTGATAAGTCGAAGCCCAGCCAAAACCTCCTCCGCCGGCTTCCAGGTGAACTCCCCTGCCTGCTCAAACAAGCCAACCGCATCACAGTAGAGCAGCGCGTCGGACTCGAAGCCGATGGTCTTGCCGCGGCCTCCGACGATGTCCTTGATCTTCGCCGCCAAGACGCTGGCGTTGGTCGGGGACGAGATGAACTGAGCGGTGACGCCTGGCAATTGCTTGGCGCCGGCGATGTAGCGGCCGTCGCAGAGCAGATGGCACTCGCCCTTGTAGATCAGGACAAAGCCCTCGGGGTCGCCGAAATGCTGCACGTCGCCGGGCATGGTGGTCTTGAAGCCGGCGAGGTACTGCACGTTTTTGACGTTGGCAACAAGTAGGCCGTCGAGACCATCAGCTTGCATGGCATTTTGCAGGTTCGACCATCGTTTGGCATTCATGCCCACTGCCTCCCGCGCAAGCTCGCGAGTGCGAGCGGAAAAACATCACGATCATTCACATTCAGCTCGGGGCGAATACGAAGGTTTTAACGGCGCACCGGGCGGAAGGCAAACCGACAAGGCCTGTCGAACCGACCATCGAATAACCATGATTATGGCGATGAACCGGAGAGCCCGTGTCAACACTGGCCAGCGAGCCTGCCCCAGGTGCTGGCAACGTCGGTTCGTCGGTTAATGTCGGACGCCCGCCAGAACTGCGCGGGTTGCTGCTCATGATGAAATGCACGCCGAACGTACTCAATCGTGAGAAAACGCTCCGCCCTCGCTGTCAATTAATTCCTAACGCGATAGCAGGACAACGATATTCCTAGTCCGAATTAAGCCTTTGTGGCTAAGTGCATTGGCGTCAGTGGATTGCAATAGGCGGGAGATGTCGAAAAAGTGATCAAGGCGAGTCGTGTCATCAGCTTTGCCGGCAACGAAACTGTGAAACTGATGCAATCGCCGCTTGATACGGCGACATCTCCTTCGGTTCAGCGGGCCTCTACACCATGAATGTGCGGGCGCCGGTCCCGATCCTCGGAGATCTTGACGCCGATGGCGATGTTGACCTCGTCGACCGCGACCTTCTCATTCAAGTGCTGCTCGGCCGGGATGCCGAAGGCTGTCATGCCACTCGGGCCGATCTGGACGAGTCTGGCATGGCGGATGCCCGCGACGTTCAACGATTCGTGGAGGCCATCCTGAACTCGCAGTAACGGCCGCGACGGCTGATCCGGAATTCACAGAAGCGAAAAAAGGCGAGGCCCGGCGATCATACGATCGCCGGGCCTCTCAAAAAGCTGGCACTGACCTACTCTCGCCCACTTGGACTACCATCGGCCCCAAGGACTTCACTTCTGAGTTCGGAATGGGATCAGGTGTTTCCCCTTGGGTAAGTGCACCAGCACGGCCCGCTGCGACCTGTCGGCCGCAGGGGGCAAGCTTGGAGATCGCTTCCGCATGACGGCTTGCTCCGGTATGGGCCGGAGCGAAACGGTGCGGAAAGCGTCCCGCAAATATCATGAACAGAGTGGAATGTGACCAGAGAAAGACACGGAATCCTTCGCCGACGGAGTTGTCGCGCGCGTGTGCGACAGCGATTGATAAATGTGGTCAAGCAATCGACCGTTAGTACCAGTCAGCTAAAGGCCTTTCAGCCCTTACACCTCTGGCCTATCGACCTCGTGGTCTACGAGGGGTCTCTCGTCACCGAAGTGACATCCAAACCTTATCTTCGGGGGGGCTTCACGCTTAGATGCTTTCAGCGTTTATCCTTTCGCGACATGGCTACCCTGCGCTGCCCTTAGCAGGACAACAGGTGCACCAGAGGTCGCTACAACCCAATCCTCTCGTACTAAGGTTGTCTCCCGTCAAGTTTGGTGCGCCCACGGCAGATAGGGACCGACCTGGCTCACGCCGGTCTGAACCCAGCTCGCGTACCGCTTTAATCGGCGAACAGCCGAACCCTTGGGACCGCCTTCAGCCCCAGGATGCGATGGGCCG
>Ga0187893_10000691_pt1 | contig 86232 bp, 82 predicted proteins | sample MA1701074metaG_FD_139574 | JGI IMG/M metagenome (GOLD analysis project Ga0187893, IMG submission 139574) | White microbial mat communities from a basaltic lava cave in the Kipuka Kanohina Cave System on the Island of Hawaii, USA - MA170107-4 metaG ... | reverse complement strand
CGTTGAAGGGATACGCGCTATTGGCCCAGGTGGTCGAAGGCGTGAAGTTCAAAGACGGACTACAAGAGGACGCTCACGAGGTCGCCGCCTGATCTCTCCATACACAACATTTGACAAAAACTCGTTGAGTAGTGCATGCGTGGGTTGCGTGGCGCTTGCCGGGGTTGAATGGTGTGAGCGCTGACTACAGTAAGCGGTTCCGTAGTTGAGTGGCGCTTGCTTGATGGAGTTTCACATGGTCTCTACCGGATCGTGGTGCTTCATCAGCTCGACGTTGTCACAGCTTATCAGAGGAACTTACCGGTTGGCGGCCTCTTCTATCTTTTCGGCAATGTCCACCAAAACGCGATTTAATTCTGCTTCAATTAAACTGTCCAATGGCTTTGACGGATCACTGGCTGCCTGGTATTCGGCTATCTCGGTCTTTTTGTACAAACAGTGGCTGACCGGAACCCAAAGAATGGTGAGACCTTCCTTTTCCGCGGCCTTCAACAAAGGAGGCAATTCATGTTCGGCGATAAAGTCCGAATTTAGAAAATTCTTGCTCACCAGCAGCACGGCGACTTTTGCGGCAGCCAGAGCACGCTCTATTTCCTCCCTCCATTTTGCTCCCGCCTTAATCCCGGTATCGGCCCACACGCTGATCGTATTCTTTCGCTCGAGTGGTTTGAGCATCGCCCGCAGCTCACCCAGCCAGCGATCATCCAAATGGCTGTAGCTTACGAAAACCTGATCGCGAATAGCCGGCCTTGACGATTTGCTTTTCACCCGCAATCCCCATCGATCGATAAAGTCATCCATTAATTCCCTGACACCCACCATTTGGTAGCTCTTTTGACACTGGATCAGTTCCTGGCGGTCATCAACAAACTGCTGGAGAATTTCAAAGCGATAGAAATGTGGTTCCTGATTATTTCTGCACTTCGAGCAATTACAGGGGATCAACTTGCTGTACTTCAACCGCTTGTAAGAAGCATGAATTTCATCCAGCTCATAAGCCACAATTGTCAACAGCTCTTTCTTATTCTTTCCGGCCACGCGGATCTTGATCTCTCTTTTGCCATACTCGATGACCTCCGCTTTGGTCTGGTCCTTTTCCAGGATGACGCCGCTTCTCCATACGTACTTCTGCTCGGCAATCAATTTGTGCATCGCCACAATAAACTGCGTGATGACGCCTTTCGGCATGAACGATTCGTAGGTGTAGCGCAGAATCAGGTTGTTCGTTTCGTCCCAATCGTAGGAAGGTTGATTCTCAGTCAGCAGTTGCGGAGCGATGCAGAATTCGCTGTGGGGAATGCGATAAGCCAACTTGAAATTGATCATTAGCAGGAGCAGCTCATCGTGCATGCCGGCATACTCTGCATCCTGCCAAATGCTCGCCAAATTACCGCGATTGAACTTACCCTGATTGCCAATCACCTCCTTATTATCCAAAACCTTGTAGACCGCGTCGGTGCCCCACTTGGGTTTGAGAATCACTGTTTTCCTCAACAGCGGGTCGTCCTGGAAATGCAAACACACGCCCAGATCATGTAAATAGCCGCTGAGCTGCAAGCTGTCTTTTAGTTCCGTAAAGCCATTCTGTTCGCAAATCTTCAGATATTCGTCGAGGCCGATGTAGTTACGCGGATCTTTCTCGAGCGCTTCTCGAACTCTTACCCACGTTTTGGGAAGCGGGGTCCCGATTTGAGGCAAGTGGGCAATGTAATGTTTGATCTCGGCGAGAATCTCGTCCAGGCCCCGGTTGGTCGCCAGATTGGTGGCGAGCGTGTCTTTCAGGTTCGAGAACTGTCCGCGCAACTGCCGCTCGTTGATCTCGCGGTGGCGCTCCTGTTTCTCATTCTTGACTATCAACAAAGGGCTGTTGTCGCTCAACAGCTCGACTGCGTTGAGCCAGTAGTAAAAATTGGTGTCTTCCTTGCGGGTGTCGGCGACCAGAATATAAAGCGACCGCTTGGTGAGGAAAAACTGGTGGGTGGCGTGATAAATCTCCTGCCCGCCAAAGTCCCAGATATTCACTTTGAACGGCTGGCCATTCTCCATCGGGAAGCTCCAGCGAATGACCTCGATCCCTTTGGTTGAATCTTCTTCCTGAAGTTCATATTCGGGATTCTCGATCTTTTGCGCGAGGGAGGTTTTTCCGGCGCCGGGTTCGCCGACAATCAGCAGCTTGGCTTCATACAAGTAGTCTTTGCCGGTGACATCGAGCTGTTGGAAGTAGTTGATGATCGCGTCGAGCCCTTTAACGACAACTTCCGGCGGCGGAACTTCTATCGGATTATCGGCAATGCTGAAATAACTGAGGTTGCTGAGACGGAGAATCTTGGGTGATATTTCCTTAATCTTGTTGCTGCCACCTTTCCTGTAAGAGCTATTATCGAGGTTCAGCTTCTTTAATGCTGACAATTCATAGATGACTTCAGGGACAGATTCTAAAAGATTGTTCTCCAAATTCAGTAACTCCAGATTCTGAAGTTGTCTCATGGATTCGGGCAGAACGGACAGTTCGTTTGCAGCAAGGCTAAGGCGCCGTAGCTTTCCCAGATTGCCAATAGATTCGGGTAGAGTGCGTAACTTGATATCAACAGCCCAAAGAGTTTCCAGGTTTTCCAGCTCAAAGATGGCTTCTCCAATTGCCGTTAATTCGTTTGAGCTTACATTGAGGCCGGTTAAACCTTTCAGTTGAGATAGCCAATCGGGAACAACCCGCACATGATTATCAATTAGTTGCAGATCATTAAGTCTTTCAAGTTGAGAAAGCCATTTCGGGAACTCAACCAGGTTGCAATTGCCTAAATTGAGAATTTCCAAATTTTTCAGGGTGCCCAGCCATTCGGGAACAGTCACGATTTTATTCAATGACAGATCGAGGGCTTTCAATTGTGACATTCGCTGGAGCCCGTTTGGAACTCTAGTCAAATCGCAAGAGCCCAGATCAAGCTCATTTAAGCCGGACATCTCAAAGAGCCACTCTGGAATTGCAATTTTTTGGTTGATACTCAAATTCAGGCTTTTCAATTGAGGCATTCTTGATATCCAATCCGGAACTGAGCTCAACTGATTACCGCTAAGATGCAGCCTCTCCAAGGCCTTCATCTCGGCTATGCACGCTGGTAGAGGGCTTGGCTCGGTACTGTTCAGGTTGAGCGAAAGCAGATTCAGTAAAGAACAAAGTCGTGAAAGATGAGCCAGGTTACTGTTGAAGCTGACATCAAGTTCTCTCAAGTTACTCAAGTCCGAAATCCAGTCCGGAATCTGTTTTAATTCTGTCGAACCTACATTTAAAGAAATCAAATTTGGCAGGTTGGTGATTTGAGAGGGAAATTCACCCAAGGGATTGCGATACAACACAAGCTTCTTCAGGTTTTGCAGCCTGGCAATAGAGGAGGGAATACTGGTCAGCAAGTTATGACTCAGATCCAATTCCTCGAGCTGTTCCAACTCGAAAACCTCGTTAGGTATTTCAGTAAGTTTCTCCGTCTCAGGCGTATTCCAATCTTTGCTCAGGTCAAGCTCCTTGAGCTGCTGCTCTTTGGCTTGCTGTATCCGTCTTAAAAAGTATGAGGGAGTGGTTGGCATCTATTTGCTCCAAACGAAAGTCAGCTCGAAAATTCCACCCACGGCAGTATGGTGGATTATTCAAGTCCCGCCTACCAGGGCGCAACCCAAAAACGAAACCAAATCCCACCCACGGCAGTGTGTGGATTGTTCAAGTCCCGCCTACCAAGCGCAACCTAAAAACGAAACCAAATCCCACACACGGCTGATTTTTTCTCAGCCTCTGCCGTGGGTAAATTTGAAGTATTGGGAGGGTCGCTTTTTTGTAGGTCGGACATCAACAATCTACCCACTGCCCTGGGTAGGATTCCCCAGAGTCTTCACACGGCCTCTACCGCGTGGCGGTACTGACGTTACCGCGAGTCTCGACCAAAGGCGAGGATTCGCTCGACGTACTTAGCGATGATGTCAGCTTCCAGGTTCACCTCATTATTTGGACGGAGGTGAGAAAAGTTTGTTACTTCCCACGTCTTGGGAATCACCGCAATCTCGAAATATTCTTCAGTCAACCCGGCAATCGTTAGGCTGATTCCCTCAACCGCTACTGAACCTTTGAAAACCAGGTAACGGGCAAACTCCGGCGGATAACCAATGCGCACGGTCCACGAGCCACCGTGGTCCGTGGCGCCCAAAAATGTGCCCCGCGCATCGACGTGCCCCTGAACGATGTGCCCTCCAAGACGAGTCGAGGGTGTGACGGCGCGCTCGAGATTCACCGGCGCTCCCAGCAGCAACCTGCCCAACGTCGAACGCGCGAGCGTCTCGCGCGACACGTCGGCGGCAAAAGAATCTCGGGTCACCTCGAGCGCCGTGAGGCAAACGCCATTAACGGCGATCGAATCTCCATTGTGGGAACCTTCGGTGACGGTATGTGCCTTAATCACGATGCGCGCGTCTTCGCCACGCTTTTCAATTGAGCGCACACGCCCAAGTTCTTCAATGATGCCGGTGAACATGTTTTCGATTGCCGATTGCCGATTGCCAATTTCCAATTAGAAAGGATCACCAAACCATACGAAACCAACAGAACTGTTTAGTTCTATTTTCGTGCGATTTCGTGGATCGTATTCATCATCTTCTCGAATACTTCATTGATAGTCAGTCCAGTCGAATCTATCACCACCGCATCTTCTGCAATTTTCAAGGGAGAATCAGCGCGCGTCGAGTCCCGCTGGTCTCGCTCGGTCATTTCCACAAACGTCGACTCAAAGTCCACCTTCGGATCTTGAGCGCGTTCTTCGACAAAGCGGCGTTGAGCGCGTTCCTGAGGTAAAGCAGTAAGGTAGAATTTCAGATCGGCGTCGGGGAAGACAACGGTGCCAATGTCTCGGCCGTTGAGCACCGCCCCACGCTTACCCAGTTCGCGCTGCCGTTGGACCATGGCGCGGCGTACCGCGGGAATGGTCGAGATGATCGAGGACAGGTGCGTGACTTCCTCGTCGCGAATTGCATCAGTTACGTCGCGGCCCTCCAGGGTAACTTCCATCGCGTCGGGATCGCCTCGTAAATCGATCTCCACTCGGCCTGCCAGTGAGCCAACCGCGACGTCATCATTGGAGTTGATACTCGACTCCATCACCGCGAGGGCCACCGCGCGATACATCGAACCCGTGTCGAGGTAAAGCAGTTTCAACTCGCGCGCCAGCAACCGGCCAAGCGTGGACTTTCCCGCGCCCGAAGGGCCGTCAATGGCGATGATCAAGGGTCGATGGTCTTTGGTGTTTGGTTTTTGGTCTTTGATTTTAGTCTCAAATTCGCCACCGATTAACGCGGATGATAGGGATCAAAACCGATAATGAGAATTTTTAGTCATTCATCTTGATCCGTATCATCTGCGTTAATCGGTGGCTTAAATTCTGTGCGCGCCGAATCTCAAGCATCTCTTACCTGCAAGGTCGCCCGCAGTGGCGATCTGCAAATCACTGGATAAGAGGCGCGAAAGATCGTCACACAAACGCCGAGAATACTTCATTCGAGAGCAGGGCGCCGGCCCGCGTTAACCTCATCAAGTCGCCCTGATATTCGATTAATCCGGCTTCACGGAAACGGGCCAGGTCCATTTCGTAAGAGCTGCGAATATCGTCGCCGAATCTTGATTGATAAATTTTCAAATCAACGCCGCGCATCAGGCGCAGCCCGAGGAACAGAGCTTCAGCGCGCGCCTCGTCTTCAGTTAACTTTACTCGTTCGACGATGGGTGATCGTTCGCTGTCGACAAGTTCGAGATAACGAGCCACATCACGATCATTGGACCAACGTCGGAGCCGGCCGTCATATGAATGAGCTGAACAGCCAAAGCCATAGTAAGGGGCGCCGGTCCAGTATTTCGTATTGTGCCGAGACTGAAATCCGGGCCGGCAAAAATTTGAAATTTCGTAATGCTCGTATCCGGCTGCGCCGGCCAATTCCAGCATCAGAGCGTACATCTCAGAAGCGATCTCGTCGTCCGGTTGGGGCTGCAACCCTCGTCTGATGTGATCTGCCAGCGGAGTTCCCTCGTGCACCTCGAGCAAGTAGAAAGATAAATGCTCTGGCCTCATTGCCAGGGCTTCGTCAACGTTGCGCTTCCACCCTTCGAGAGTCTGTCCGGGCAAGCCGGCAATTAGATCAAAACTGACGTTGACGAACCCGGCATCGCGCAAATGACGGAAAGTCTCGCGCGTTTGATCGGAGTTATGCGAGCGGCCCAGGCGCGCCAACTCGCGGTCGTCGAAAGTCTGGGCGCCAAAACTCGCGCGATTGATGCCGCGATCTCTAAAGTTTTTCAGAATCTCGGGTGTGACGGTTCCCGGATTCATCTCCATCGTGACTTCTACATCAGCGATCGGCTCGAGCTGGAATCGCGAAGATACCGCTTCGAGTATTACGGAGACTTGTAATGGTGAAAGCAACGACGGCGTTCCGCCGCCAAAATAGATCGTGTCGATCGGCTGTGAAGAGTTTACCTCGCTCCAGGCAAGAATTTCTTTCCTGATCGCGCGGGTATATCGCTTCGCCACAGAGCTGTCATAGAGATGCGTGGCAAAGTCGCAGTAAGAGCACCGCGAGCGACAGAAGGGAATATGAATATAGAGTCCGGCTGAAGTCATCGTGACGGCAAATTATAACACTGTGTACGATTTCGCTGCCGGTGTATGTTTTTGATCGCTTCGTACCCTGCATCTCGGCGTGTATCTCGCCAGTTCTCGGATTGGCACAGAGGTTGATATTGGACCTTCGCAAGGCGGCCCAATGCCTGTTCGCAAAACACGCGTCGGCCGCAAGTTTAATCAAAAGAACACGGAGGGGATTTAGAATGGCAAACGAAAAAATGAGAGATCAGGATTTTGATAAGGGCCAGGATAAGGGTAAGGCTGCCGGAGCAGGCGCGCAAACTGGACACGGACGCGAGCAGGACTTTGAGCGTCAGAAGCAGGGCAGCGAGTCTGCCGGACAGGGCGGTGGCGTGCAGGGTACCGGCCAACGCAATCCGAATCCCACCCAGGGCCAGAGCGGCCAGGAAACCGGTGGCGGACGCGGCAGCGAGTCAGGCAAGCGAGGTCCAGATCAGGAGGAGTACTAATTCGGGTGTCCGACAAACTTCAGTTTGTCGAATTGAGTTGGGCGTAACTCTTGAGCTTACCACTTGAGTTGAGTTTTCTGAGTTTTTGAGGATACTCGTAAACGTTTCAACAACTTGCGCACGGTGATTCGGGCTGATGTCCAATCGCCGTGCGTTACTTTTTCTCCATGCTCATGCGTTTTACGCTGCCTTCCGCGCTAATGCCTGACCGCGAATTTTGCGCGACGCGCTCCGCTTGAGCAAAAGCCCTCATAAAATTGTCCCCCAAGACCTTTTTAACATCCCGTTCGCTGTAACCACGCTTCAGAAATTCGTAAGTGAGGTTAGGTAGCTGCGAGATGTCTTCCATGCCGGTGGGCAAACTTGGTATTCCATCAAAGTCCGAGCCGATGCCGACGTGGTCGACGCCGGCAACCTTCGCGATGTGATCGAAATGGTCGATCAAAACCGAAAGTTGAGTCGAGGGCAGCGGGATGGTAGCCAGGAGTTTCGTTCTTTCTTCCTGAAGGCGGGTTGGGTCATCTTTGTACTTTGCCGCCAGCTCGTCCAATTGCGGTTTTAGTCTGGCTTCGCGCTCTCTTGAAGCCGCAATAACGTTCTTGTCGATAAATCCGGGATAGAAGTTAACCATCACCACGCCGCCATTGGTGGCGATGCGCCTTAACAAGTCATCAGGGATGTTCCGTGGCCGATCTCCTAACGCGCGGGCCGAGGAATGCGAGGCGATCACAGGCGCGGTTGAAACGTCCAGCACGTCGCTCATGGTCTTGTCCGACACATGCGAGACATCCACCAGCATGCCAATCCGATTCATCTCGCGCACGACTTCTTTACCAAATTCACTCAGACCGTTGTGCTTGGCTGTGTCGCAGCAGGCGTCGGCCCAATTGTTGGTGTTGTTGTGAGTCAAAGTCATGTAGCGAATACCGAGCCGGTAAAAGTCTCGCAGGGCCATCAACGAATCTTCGATAGCGTGCCCGCCTTCGATACCCATTAGTGCAGCAATCTTCTTTTGTTTTTTTGCCTGCCGAATGTCGGCCGTGGAAAAGGCCATCATGAGGTCGTTTGGGTAACGCTCTACCGCGCGATAGACGTAGTCAATCATATCGAGGGCGCGGCGAGCCGAGCCGCCATCGCGTGCATAACTGCGATCGACGTAGACACTAAAGAACTCGGCGGTCAGCCCGCCCTGCTTCATTCGCGCGATGTCCGTATGATATTTGCCGACGGACGAGACGCCGAGATCGTAGCCATCGTCGGCCATCATCGAAAGAATATCGTTGTGGGTATCGACGACGATTGACTTGCGATGCAGCTCCTGGGCCTTCTTCCAGAGTTTTTCATCTCGCGGCTCACTTGACGGTGTCTCACTTGGGCCGAAGTGTTGCTGCCCAGGACTCTCTGTCGACTGAATTTGTCGCAGCGAGCTTCCTCGAACTGGGAACATTAAAAGCGACCCAACCAGAAGCGGAGTCAGGATCGTTAAGAAAAATGTTGGTGGTTTCATAGTAAAGACATTTATCACAAGCAACGATTGCAGAAAAGTAGGTAACGAAAGGCGCGGTTCGCCGGAAGGCACTTTGGAGCAGCGGTGAGCGTCATTTCATTGGTGACCTCCGAGAGGATTAGAGTTAGTGATAATGGGATTGTGCAGTAGATGGAGCTGCCATTCTAGCTAGTCAACTCTGGTTGTAAAGAGAATGACGAAATGAAAGAATGGATCCTTCGCTGGGACCGGGACTTAGTTCTTCTTGCTCTTTTTGGTTTTCGCTGCAGTGATTCGTTACTCCCGTGACTCGTAGCAATAACAGAGAAGAAAGCCCCTGGTGGGAGTCGGAACTTCCGCTTATTCGAGATGAACAAGTTGCTTATCTCAGGCGCCGCTTACCCTCCCTGCGTGCAGATCATGACGATCTCGTCAGTGAAACCTTGCTCGCTTTGACAAAGCAAATCCGCAGCCACTCCTCAGCATTGCCTCGCTCGTGGTTCCAAAGTAACTCCCAGCCGAAAGATGATGAGCGGTCGCATCTGCACAAGCTGGCCATGGTTATCCTCAAGCGACGGATCGCAGACCTGTTCCGTGGGCGCTTAGCAAGGTCAGGACGATCATCTGCACGTAGGGAACATTGGCGGGAAGTGCCCGATCCTCAGGCGCCACCACTTGACCAAAACATTCTGCTCCGTCGAGTGCTTCAAGTCACGCTTTCTGTCCTTGACGAAATGCAACCTGAAGATCGAGACTTAATTGCGCTAGTATCCGAAGAGGCTGACTTCCGCAAGGCCCTCAACGACCGCGAACGGCAGCGCCTTCACCGGCTCCGCAAGAGACTGAAGGACGAAATCGCCCGCCAGCTCGGCGCGGAAGTCTCGGATCTATTGCGAATCAAACTCTAATTGCCTTCAGAAAGAGGTGCCTCATGGACGACTTCACTCCTTTTTTACAAATCATTCACATTTCCGATCTTCACGTGAAACACCCACGGTCATCGAACGCAGCCTCGATTCGGGCTTCGGTTCGAAAGCTTCGCAAAATTCTGCCAAAAGAGATTCTCGAGTCGATTGAGGATGGAGTGGCGGAGCACGATCAACTGGCCGTAAATCTTTTTGTGCAGTTTGTTGAGCGCATTACTAAAGATCCGGAATGGTTAAACTGCAAGACCTGGCTAATCGATACCGGCGATCTGACAAGTCTTGGTGATCAGATTTCCCTAAATTTGGGACAAGAATACCTGGCGAGATTTAAAAAGATCTGCCCAGATCTATTTTCAATTTATGGAAACCATGATGCGTGGCCTGGAACAATTCCACTTTTGGTTTCGAATGCCAAGCTGGCAGCACAATCCAAAACGCTCGCATCGCTGAAATACAGCGTAGGTAAGCCAGGGCTTGCTTTGCAGACGGACATTCCTCATGGCGGGGGCAAGGTACAGCTTTTTTCCCTTGATAGCGTCAAGCATGACCGATGGTACAACCTGCGGGCGTTGGGAAAAGTTCCAGACCCCCAACTCAAAGCCCTCAAGGCGTTAGTCGATTTAAACTATGATTCAAAACGGCACGATTTCCGGATCTTGGCAGTTCATCACCCGGTTCACTTTCCGCCGCCGCGTAAGAGTCTGTGGATGTCGATGAGCAATGACAGTGATGTCGCGAACTTCCTCAACTCGCGCGGTTCAACGGGAGCCAGTCCATTGGCGCACCTGGTGCTAAGCGGGCACACGCATTCACTCTTTCCCAGCCACGGAAAGCTGCCGCTTCAACCATCTTTGTGCCCTCATCTGGATCTCGGAAGCGACCAGTGTCAATTTGTTGTCGGATCATTGATGCAATATGATAAGTATCAAAAGCGCGTAGGCTGGCCTCATCAGTGTGAACTTCTTCGCTTATACTACTCGCCAAGTGATCAAACAGTCTTGTTGATCGAGCGGCTTCTGGCAGCGCGTCAGGCAGGTGAGAGAAATCGGGGAACAGGAATTGGACCCTACGAATTTGTTAGGGTCAACCGATACTCCAATAAGACAGAGGAACCAATCACGTTCAGTCTGGTTTGAGCGCTTGCTCTACCGCATGCTCTACCTCAGACGCCATACTCTTGGTTTGCAGGCTCGCTGAGGCTGTCATAACCATGGACCCGTATTGCGCTTTAGCCAAGGGCTCACTGAGATGACTAATCGCACTTTGAGCGGGCACAGTGACGAAACTTGAAACTGGTTCCACGTCCGGAGGCTCGTCGATGATGGATTCCGGCTCGAGAATCAAACTTGGAGATATCTTCTCAAAGAACGCCCGCGTGCTGACAAGCACAGGCAGCCAGGGCGCACCTATCATAGCGAGGTCAAAAGGGAGATCCACGAGACGCGGTTCCTGAAAAAGGCGATCGCGCAAGGTAGTCATGACCTCTGCGGTGTCAACTTCGTTGGCTGCAGACCAGCCGATAGCATCGATCAGGAGCTGCGGCAATTTCGATCTTCCTGATCCGATCCGCTCCTTAATGGATTCTACAAACCAAGTCATGCCAGTCAACGGTATCTCGGGCAGCAGGCGATCAGATAGGAGCAGCACGGAAGCCTTCGATTGAGCGTCTCGCAGTATCTCGAGCCAAGTGCTCATAAGCACCTGCGAATATTCTCGTGCGTGCTGGAGGCATTCTTCTTCGTCCGGCGGCGGTGTTGCCTCACTCAAACTTCTTTGTACGGCTTGGAGAACTAGTTTCTCGTCCAGATCCTCCACAAGCGCCGCCTCCTCGGCCAACGCCTCGAGAGTTTGTTTCGCCTCGTTGGTGAGGACTTCGGCGCCAGTGGCGGCGGTCTCATGATATTCACGAAACAATGCCTCGCGTACGATAGGGAAGGCAACTTCTTCGGTCAGGCGGCACAGATCGTCGAAACGCTTGGCGTTACGTTCGACCTGTTCTGGACGATGAATCAAGTCATCGGGAACTCGGGTTCGTGGCATGGATTCCTCCTGCAAAAAAACAGTCGGGCGATGCTCCGTCAACGCTGACAGAACACTGCCCGATAAGTTTGTAACTTCTCTCATGAGCGCCTCACTCCCTAGGGGGGATGCGGCTCTTATTACAACTTTATTATCGTGGATCGTGAGTTTTCGTGACATTTATCTCAAAACTACTATTAGGAATAAACCGTCGCAAAACAATGTAAGTTGCACATGGCACGGGCTTTAGTCATAAAACAGCAATCTATGTCCGAGTAAATCACGAGAGATTTCCAATAGTGCGCAGCCGTCAAGAGGTTGCCAATTAAGAATTTGAGTCATGACTCCGATGGATACCCAATCGCCGAATCAATGTAGCCGCCGCTGCGACCAGCGCCGATGGAATCCAGACCCACTTGATCTCGCTCACAATCACGGTTAATCCCCGTTCGGACAGGAATGGTTCGAGTCCAATCGGCGAGACCTCAATCGGCCGCCAGGGGGAAAAGTATCGTTCGTTTGAAAAGGGGGCAAAGAAAGCCACGCCCAGTCCACCATCGGTCATAGCGTCGAGCACTGCGTGCGAGGCCGTGGCCACGAAGAAGTAGCTTGCCAGCAACCACCACTTGCGGCTGAGTGCGTCGATCTCATCAAAAAACAGCGAGCCAACCAATGCCCCCACGACCAGAGCGAAGAGTAACGAATGCGTAATACCACGATGGCCCAGCATGTCACTATAACGAATCCCGAAAACAAAACTAATCACATCGAAATCCGGCAACACTGAACAAGTTACGGTTAGGAGCCAGAACTTCAGCGGCGGTCTGTTGGGCGCAAATGCTTTTCCCAGGGCCAGCGCTGCGATGCTGTGAGAGATTATTGTGGCCATGCCGCTGACTATAACCGAAGTTAGGCTTCGTATTCCGAGGCTAACTAACCCGTGCCAGTGTTTACGGGAAACCTGCATACCGATCTATGGGAGATTCCTATTCGGTCTGGCCCCAGCTATCCACCCGGCTGACTGTGGCAGGCCACATTGTCAAGTGGATGCCACTAAGACAACCTTAAGTCGTGGTTAGAACGCTTTCAGTTGTGATACCAGGTAGTATCCTTACTGGTTTCTGGCATGGCGATGTCATTGCGACTCGGAAAAGCTAATCGCAGAGTTCGTTGCTTTCTGCTGACCTTTCTTGCGGGAACGACATTGACGCTCCTTAAGCAGTCTGTCTTCAGGAAGCCTTCTTTCGGCCCTGTCTCTAGTATTCCCAACCAAGCTGTCCCATTTCAACAGAGTGAGTCAGAGTCAGAAACCGATGAAGTAGAGAGGCCAGCGGACTTTTTTGTCGATGCGGATCAAGCCATCTATGAAGACTTCACAATTCAGAGATCGCATCGAGAGGCCTTTCTGGTCTATCCGGAGGAAGCTGTCAACCCGGATCAGTGGGTCGATGTTTCTTTCGTAACCATCCAACGTGGGGGTAAGCTCCTGAGAAAATTCGACGCCGACGTCTATTTTGGTCATGAAAACACAGCAGATTTTGGATTCTTTTCGTTCCTGGGAGGCAAATCACAGCAGTTGCTTATCTCTCAGGATGTTCCTCGTGGCGGATGCCAATGGATCGTCAGCTTCTCACCTCGGCTCAAAGTAATCTTCGATGGACAAGCACTTGGCGTGGGCCGAGAAGCATGGGATCTAGGAGCCGTTGATCTAGATCGCGATGGGGTCTACGAGGTCATTGCGCCGGTTACAGATTTTTACTTATTCCAGGACAAGATGAGCATCTCTGATATCCCATTTCCCGAAATCGTTTTTAGATATGACTACCGAAGCGAGCAATACTTGCCCGCAAACGCGACTTTTAAGTCATCCGTATTCAACAAGCTGGTTACAGTTCCCGAACTGAGTGATCAGCTAAGGAATCAATTTGAACATCGATCGGCGGCGCTCAACAATCTTCTGATTCATATCTATGCGGGCGAAGAGGAAGTTGGTTGGGATTCTTTCAACACCAGCTACAAGCTCGATGATAAAGGGGAGATGGCACGTCGAGTTAAGAGGATTCTGCGCACTCAGCCTATCTATAAATTGATTTACAATCGAGGCAAAAAGAAGTAGTAACTTGGTATGTCCATCCTGATTGCTGAAGACAACGTGGCCCAGCGCAGCTACCTGCGAGAGATCCTGGAGCGCGAATTCGAGACGCACGTGCCGGTGCTCGAAGCCGGTGACGGCGAGGAGACTGTGAAGCTGGCGCTCGAGCACAAGCCAGACGTCTGCATCCTCGACATCCAAATGCCAAAGCTTTCGGGAGTAAAGGCCGCGCGTTCAATCTGGCGCGACTTTCCGACGGCGCGCATCATTTTCTGGACCCAATTCCCTCACGAAATTTACATCAACGAGATCCGCAAGATCGTGAAGTCGGTCGATCCTCCCCCGGCGTACGGCTTCATCCATAAGAATAATCCTGAATCGCGTTTTCTGCGCTTTGTCGCCGCGGTGCTCGAGGACGGCGCCGACATGATCGATCCGGCGTTCAAGGACTCATTCAAACGTCCTTTGCTGACGGAGTTTGAAGCCGAAGCGCTTTATTACCTGGCGCTGGGACTTTCGAACTGGGCCATCGCGCGGAAATGCAGCCTAAGCTTGCGCGGGGTCGAAAGCCGGCTGGCCACGCTCTATGAAAAGCTTTTTGTCTCAATCGCCGAAGGCACGGAAAGCGAGGCTTACGACAAGCTGGCTTACAATGTGCGCACGCGCGCTTTCTTTGAGGCGCTCAGACGAGGGTTATTGAACAGCGACGAGCTTGAGAAGGCATCGCAGGATCTCGAGGCTTGGCTTGAGCGCGACAGCAAGCGATATCTGGAGGAACAGAAAAAGGAAACGGGGACGCGGAGGCGGTGAGACGGGGAGAAACGGTGATGGGGAGACGGGGAGAATCGGTGATGCGGGTAAATCTTCTGGCCATGTTCCTGCTTTCCGTTTCGCTTTCCACTGTCGCGGGTGGTCAGCACCGCGGTTCCAAGCCCTCTGACACCAGCGTCATCAATCTCTCCGCAAGACAAATTGATCAATTCATCAAACGCAATCCTAAAGGACGCCGCATCTTCGCGGATGTCGCATCCGGCGCCAGTGACGAGCCGAGCCGCTGGCAGGAATTCAAAACCGAAGCTGCGAGAGAGAAAGCAGACACGGGCGACAACCTGAATGAAAACGCTTACGTTTGGCTGAAGGCCGGAAAAGTCGTAGGCGTGAATTTCACTTTCCAGAGTCCTTCGCGCGACTGGGCTCATTTCGCCATGTACTACTTCCGCGAAGACGGCACACTCGCAAAGATTCAGAGTCAACTCAACTCATTCTATGGTGACATGACTGTACGCCGCGAAAGCTTTTTCAAGTCGGACGGACAATTGCTGCACACCACGGTTAAGTATTTCGATCTCAACTCCCAGAAACCAAAAAAGCCCGAAAAAGATTTTCCAGAGTTTCCGGTCCCGGTATATAAGAAAGTTCAAGACCTTCCTTTCTATAAGCTTTTGTGAGTCGCGCGAAAATCAATTCCTGTGCGTGCACTACGGTGTGGGGGCGGCCCGGTGGTAAACCGGGCACTGACCGAAAGACGCGCCGGTCATGTCCCCCCGTCTTCTCGTCACGACTTCTTCTCATCCTCGTTCTGACACTCGCCGTTTTTTCGTTCCTCCTGCTCCTGCCGCCTGCCCCTTCATCCTCTCAGATCCCTGAAACCCAGCCATCACCTTCGCCGTCTCCCTCTCCATCGCCTTCACCATCTCCGACGCCGCCGCCGGATCTGCATCAATGGGGAGCCGTGACCCTATTTCACGGGTTGCCTTCAGATCGCGTCCACGGCATTGCGCAGACGGAACATGGGGTAATGTGGTTTGCCACCGACGGCGGCCTGGCAAGTTATAACGGACGACGCACTCACGCGGTTATAGCCGAGGGCCTGCCATCGGGCCGCGTGTTGGCGATCAGAGTAGATCAATCAGGCGCTCTCTGGATTGGCACTGACAATGGCGCCGCGCGTCTCGCTAATGGCAAGTTCGACCCGATCCCGGAAACCGCCGGCAAAGTGATCACGGCGATTATCACTCCGGAGCGTGACCACGCAATCCTGTCAAGCGAGAGCGGGCAAATCTTCGACTGTCAGGTAAAGCAAGAAAGTCTATCCAGGAGCAGGCCCGGTGAAGGGGCTACTGGCCTTACTTTCACCGTCCGGGCGATTCCCGATGAGCCGCTGCAAAGCGCCGACCGCGATCAACCAGGCCCTTTGAAGATTACGAGTCTGGCGCTGGTCGGCGAAACTCTGTACGCGGGTACTCAAAGCCGCGGTTTGCTCTTGATCGAAAACGGCGAAGCCAGGGAAGTTCTCAGCAAACCTCGCAGTTACTTTGTTAATGCGCTGGAAACAGATTCGCGAGGACGACTATGGGCAGGGGTACGCGCCCGCGGCGACGCCAGCGGATTGTTTAATATCAGCGATCCACTCCGGCCGGCCAGAACGAACGCATCCACGGGCGCCGTGACGGCAATTACTCGTGGCGGTAACGGTGATATATGGGTGGCGACAGACGGCGAGGGCGCATTTCATCTCGAAGACGGCAAGCTGATCGAGCGGTTGACTTTTGAAGGTACCGGAGGCGCACTCCGTTCGGATCACATCTTCGGAGTTTTCATCGACGCCGAGGAAGTCATTTGGTTTGCCACCGACAAAGGCGTCTGCCGTTATGACCCACACTCAATGCGTACCGAGAACATTTCTGACAATCCGAGCTCGAACTACGTCCGGGCCTTATGGCGCACATCGCGTGGACGTTTACTGGCTGGGACGAATTCGGGACTATACGCGCACGATTCGAACCAAACGTGGGTTGCAATTTCGGAACTCGGACGACGGATCATCTATGCTCTGGGAGAAGATCAGACTGGCCGAGTGGTGGTAGCCACGGCCAGCGGCTTGTTTACGTCGCCGCCGAATGGCTCAACGTTCAGTCGCATTCCACCTCCAACTGACAGGCCGCAGGGCGATAGCGTCCGCGCGGTCACAACTGTCAACGACGTTACTTATATCGCGACCTACGGTTACGGGGTTGAGCGTCTGCAGGGGTCGCAGCGCACGCTTATTTGGCCGCCTTCCACGGCCGACAATCGCTTGCGCGAAGTTACGGCGCTTGGATCAGACACGGCTAACCGCCTGGTGATCGGAACGGCCAGCGCGGGCGCTTTCTTTTTCGACGGCCATCAGGTCGGCACCGAGACCGCTCTTGAAAAACTTAAAGGCGGCGCCGTCTGGACCATCGCTGTCGACGGTTCGGTAATGTGGCTGGGAACTGAGAGGGGTCTCTACCTATTTCAAGGTGGCCAGTTGAAGGAAGTTGTTTCGGGTGTTAACGCGCGCTCGGTAGTGGTAGTACCGGACGAGTTACCGAACAGTCAGGTCTGGTGCGCCACCGTCGGTAAAGGTCTGCTAAAGGTAGTACTCGACGATCAATTTGGCGCTATTGTTTCGCGCCTTGATGTTGAGCAGGGTCTGCCTTCGCAGCGGGTCTTTGCGGTCTTGTCGGAACGCGCCGAGAACAAACTCGAGAATCTCATCGCCGGGACGAACAGAGGCCTGGTACGCTACGAACCGGGACATGTTGTGCCGACTGTCTTGCCGGCGCGGATCATAAGTCAGCGCATTCACCAACAGGAAGAGTTGGCTTCCGGCTTGAACCTCGACTACCCGCAAAACAGTTTGTTGCTGGACGTCACGGCGATCTCCAGTCGTACTTTTCCCGAGCAGTTTCAATATGCGTTCACACTTTCTGATAGCGCGGGAAAGATTATTCGACAGAAGATCTCGCCTGACTCGCAGTTTGCGATGGAGCAACTCAATCCCGGCGCCTATCAGGTTATCGCGCGAGCGTTTACCAAAGATCTAACTCCTTCGACTCCGCTCCAATTCAGCTTCAGTGTCGCGCGAGCGCCTTTCCCCTGGACGTCCACCGCGCTTGCGGTGCTGCTAACCCTTGCTTTGTTGGCCTTGCTGTGGGCCATCCTCGAGCGCAGGCGCATCGTCAAGACCAGCGCGGCCCTGGTGGAAGCTAATCAGGAACTTGCCGACGCCCGTCTCAACCTTGCGAACGAAGCCGAGCGAGAGCGCCGGCGGATTGCGCGTGATTTGCACGATCAAACGCTGGCTGATTTACGTCACTTGCTTTTGTTGGCCGACCAGTTCTCTAACAACCAAATACTGACTGCAAAAAAGTCCGACGCCGCGAACCTGCGCAGTGAAATAGAATCAATCTCGCAGGAGGTGCGGCGCATTTGCGAAGACTTGAGCCCATCCGTTTTGCAGAACGTAGGCTTTGCCGCCGCCTTGGAATTCGCGTTGTCCCACGCTGTGCAACAGTGCGGCCCGGAAAAGCAACTTGCATCTGAATTCGTCTGCGATGACGCGCTTGAGGAGCGAACTCGCCTGGCGCCGAGCGTGCAGATGCAGATTTATCGCATTGCTCAGGAAGCGCTTAATAACGTCTGCCGCCACGCAAACGCGACTACCTTGAGGATGGTAGTTACAGCGTCGGAGCGTGGCGACTTTGAGCTGACCATAGAAGACAATGGTCGCGAGTTTGATCCGGTAAAGGGTGACCAGCACGAAGGGCGCGGGCTAGCCAACATGCGGGCCAGGGCAAGCTTGATCGAGGCTCAAATCTCGTGGGGAATTCGCGAAACTGGAGGTACAGTGTTCACGCTGAGACGTGCCAGGGATGGTGCGCAGAACGCTATTTTAGGGAAGCCAGGTTGATCCTGGGGACGCGAGAAATCGGGCTTGAGTCTTTCCGAGGCTGCATTCGTGGAAAATGCGGGATCATGTGTGATCAGTACGACTGATAGAGAAACCATGAGCAAGCGATCCAAGCAAGCGATCCACCAAGTCACACGAACGTACCCGAACTATAGTTAGTGTTATTTTCGTGCGATTTAATTCGGTTCTTCTTTTTTTGCACCATATCTCAAAACCCAAATTCACTATGTGGTCCAGTCGATTTTCGAAATGATTAATCCAAAACTCCTCCAATTATCTGACGAAGTCGAGACGGCTCTCTCCTCAGACCAGCCGGTGGTGGCGCTTGAGTCCACAGTGATCGCACACGGCTTACCGCGGCCACAAAATCTCGCTACCGCGCTGAAGGTCGAAAGCATTGTGAGAGGCGCCGGCGCCACTCCGGCCACAATTGCTGTTCTCAACGGTAATCTTTGTGTGGGTCTTAACGAAGTACAGTTAAGACATATTGCCGATGCAAATGAGATCGAGAAGGTCAGCACGCGGGATCTGCCAATTGCAGTCGCAGAAAAGTGGAATGGCGCCACCACCGTTGCCGGCACCATCTGGATTGCACATCGCGCCGGCATCCGGGTTTTGGCCACCGGAGGCATTGGCGGCGTCCATCGCGGCACTCTGCCGGATATCTCGGCCGATCTGCCGGAACTGACGCGCACGCCGATAGTGGTTGTGTGTTCGGGAGCCAAGATTGTCCTCGATTTGCCCGCGACCCGGGAATGGCTCGAGACCCACGGCGTGACGATCGCAGGTTATCAATGTGACGAGCTGCCGGCGTTCTACTCACGCCGAAGCGGCCTGACAGTTGACGCTACGGTAGAGTCGGCGGAAGCAGTGGCCGAATTGGTCAAAGCTCAACGTGCGTTGGGAATTGAGAGTGCGCTGCTGGTTGTGGCGCCGGTTCCGGCTGAATTTGAAGTGCCTTCGAAGGTGTTGCAGGGCGTGTTGGAAGATGCAATCAATGAGGCGGAACGACGCACCATAGGCGGAAGGGAATTGACGCCGTTTCTTTTGGCGTGGATGGCGGAGCAAAGTCACGGGGCCACTCTCAGCGCCAACATTGCATTGCTGGAGAATAACGCTCGAATTGCCGCAGCGATCGCACAAGCGCTTAAGAGTGAAGGAGGAAGGCGGCAGGCGAAGGATGAAAGATGAGGAGATTTGTAATTTGTTTTGATTTGTTTTTTGTACTTGGTACTTAGTTAAGTTCCAAGTACAAAGCACCAAGCTCAAAGCACCAAGTCAAAGCACCAAGTCAAAGCACCAAGTAAAAAATTTCAAGCTCAAGCCCTTCCTCCTTTTCCTTACGGTCCGCGCAGCGCCACAAGGATTAATGTTCAAGGGACTCAACATGTATATACCCACCTCCTGATAGTTGCTTTGTGATGGCCGTCAGCTTCGCTCGGGTTAAGCGGAACTCCATGACCCAAGTTTTTTGGGTGAAAGTAAAGGGCGCCGCCTCGTCCCTCGTTGAGCAACGCCCTGCCCGCCGCAACGCCGATTGCGAGCGCATGTTACTGTCCCTAATTAGGGTCCTATTTAGCGGGAGGCAATCAGGGATTCCCTTAACGTGTTTTCTGAGGGGGCGTTGCACCCGCAACGGCTATTGTGAATAGCAACGCCCCTCGTTATGCGCCGCATGGGAGTTCCCGGCGCATCGGCGTTGCTGCTTCTCACTTACCCCTTCAGCAACGCCCCGGCCTCATATCCCAAAATATGAGGCCATGTCAGCGTCGCACCTCCCGACGCCGACCGATTGTTCTTGGAATTCGTCTGGCATGTTCTCTATGTAGTGCTCTCCCTCGACAGCCGCTATCAACATACGGCCTAGAAGTTCAGAGACGGTTATGTTTAGCGAGTCCGCCCACGCTTGCAGGAAAGCGCGATCTTCGGTTGAAAGTTTTGTTTCGTCAAAATCAACTTTGATCATAGTCGCGGCGTACTTATACGCGGCGCTAGATGCGCGGCGCAAGACTCAAACGATGAAAGATTCTCTCAGCGGACACACTTCTATTTCTCTCGCGTGAAGCGCGAGTTGTTATCCCGAATAGGCTGCAAACAGCGTTAGCGAATCAGACTAAGGATCGTAAGAATGATCGTAGTCGTGAGGTCGCTTGACGTTGATGTTGTTGCTTCGCTCGGCGGTGGCGGCGGCGAAGTGGCTGTCGGAGAATGTATTGTCCCGGAATTGGCAGACGCGGAAACCGCCATTGCCAGAATCAGGATCGCAACAGCGAGCGCATGTTGAAAATTTTTCATGTTTGGGAGCCTCCTTAAAAGATGCAAAAATTTTGCATGGCTCCCTAATCCCTTGCAACTTTTCCTGCAAGGGGGTTAGATTGGCCGGGCAGTCGGTCGGTATCTGTCCTTGCAATCAGTCGGAAAAGCCGTTCTCACATGAAACGAGCCTCACTCTTGCGTGAATTACTAGACCCCGGCCTTAGCGTGGGACGCCGGGCTAGGCTTGCCTGCGATCTATCCAGAGACTTTGAGAAAAGAGGCGAATACGAAGAAGCCCGCGAAGTGCTAACCGGGTTATGGCCGCGCATTGGCGAGCGCCCAAAAGTCGAAGGCTTGGAGCGAAGCACCGCCGCCGAGGTGCTGTTGCGCGTGGGAGTGTTGACCGGGATTATCGGGAGCAGTCACATCACGAACCCGCAAGAAAAAGCAAAAGACTTAATCGGTGAAAGCGTTGCGATCTTTCAGTAACTAAGGGACACATCGAAAGTAGCAGAAGCTCGGTCAGAGTTAGCCGTGTGCTATTGGCGGGCGGGCGAAAACAACGAGGCGTTAGACCTTCTCAAAGATGTACTCGCGCACTTGATTACTGATAGCGAATTGAAGGCAAGGAATGTTATTCGCTCTGCCATCGTGGACATTGATTCGGGACGCCTCAGCGAAGCACTACAGTTCCTTACTGATAACTCCGCCCTGTTTGAGAAGATTAACAGCCCAATGATCAAGGGTTGCTACCATCAAGCTCTTGGCGATGCGCTTAAAGACCTTTGGGAATCCAACCCGCCCGGAGACTACCTTGATCGCGCTCTGATAGAGTATGCCGCTGCGAGCTATCTTTTTGAGCAGGCAGAGCACAAGCGTTTTCGCGCCAATGTTGAAAACAATCTCGGCCAAATCTACTTCCAGATCAATCAGTGCGAAAAAGCGCATAAGCACCTGGATCGCGCTCGGCGCATCTTTAACAGTCTCAAAGACAAGACCGCAGTAGCGCAGGTTGACGAGACTCGCGCCCGCGCGTTGCTGCAACAGCAACATAATGCTGAGGCTGAAAAAGTAGCGCGTTCGTCTGTGCGCGTTCTGGAAAAGAGCGACATGCAATTCGCGTTAGTCGAGTCGTTGACCACGCACGGAATAGCGTTGGCTCGGACTGAAAATTATGGCGCTTCGCTTGCTGCTTTCCGTCGCGCCGTTGAGTTGTCTCAACAGATTGATTGTTTCAGCCTCACGGCCAAAGCCGCCGTTGCGGTTTTTCAGGAATTGGGGGATCGCTTAACCGTGTCCGCGAAACGGACTCTTGTTGCAGGTCGGACGCTGAACGATGAAAAACAGGCGCTTGAGCACGATCTGATAAAACACGCGCTTGAGGCAACGCAAGGCCGGATCACTTACGCGGCTCGTGATATTCTTGGCATCACGTATCAGGAATTGCTACATGCTGAGAACGAGGCATAAAGATTTGATCGGTCTCAGAACTCCGGTGCGCCGCCGTTCACACCAACGTCAATAATTCAATTACGGCCATCTGAAAAGGAGAATCTTATGTGGCGAAATCGACTCGGTTTGCTTCTGTTCCTAGCACTCTCACTGATGGTGGTTTTTTCACTGACTCGTTCGGCACAGAGTTCCGAGCAAGCAACACCAGCACCCGCTGTCAATCGCTTTAGTATGGTGCAGATGAATCTTGAAGCTGGGAACGTAAGACACCATACGCTGGTACGAATCCAATAACCAGACGGGACGCACGTGGTTTGTTCGCCCCAGAGCGACTATAGGGGGCACATCTTGGGAGTGGGTAGATTTGAATGAGGCCGGAAGTAAGCCAACGCCTTAAGAGACAATTCCCTATACCCACGATAAAGTGAATCAGCGAGGGTCATGTGGCCCATAGATATACGTGTGGTCAGTCAAGTATATTATTACCCAAGTTTGCGCTTGCTTCCGCGCTTTGCTATGCGTCAACAGTCGCAGTCTCAAAGGTAAGGAAGGGGACTTGACCCTGCTTGCTTGCTCCATAAGACGCAAAACTTGAAACCTGTCAGCCATTCAGTATTGCCAGGTCCTTGACCAGTCATCCTAACCGTGGGAGCGCCCGAATCTCCGATCAAGAGAAAACGACATTTTGAACTATCCAACGAAAAAATTTATCTTGCCAACAACCAACGCCCAAGAAAGCTGCATCTCAGGGGTCGAAATCCGCCAAGCTCCTCCCCAGGCCCGACGAATTGCTTTCGACGAAATTGAATAGTCATTTTGCGGTGAAACATCCGAGTTTCTCCCCAGGCTCGCAGTGTGTCGAATTGAAAACCAAGCAGTTTTCAGGAGGCTACTATGAGCCGCCTTCTCTCCCACTTTCTCTTGAGGCAGTCCTGTCTTGTGGTGTTTCGTTGCGCCCACTTTGGCGACGCCACACCTTTACCTGTCAATGAATGCAAGCCCAGAGTTCTGTTAAGAGGTGGCCGGGCTACCGTCTTAAGAGGGCTCGGACGCTACCAGATAGAAAGCACCAAAGATCAAAATCTCACCCCACCGCCATGCGAACGGCCCCTGAATGATTGGGGCCCTGCCGCTCCAACCCCCGCCCACCAGACGAACGACAAGTTAATCCGTAGCGGTCTACCCTTTCTGCTAAACCAAAAAGACCGCTACGGCGTCTGGTTTCTAACGAGCACCCTTGAACCGAGCGGCTCCCCAGGCTCTCCAATCAACCAACCCACTTGAAAGGAGATCGCACCTATGCACCCCACGGATCTACTCGACAAAATTCAAATCAAGAGTCCCTGCGAAGCCGATTGGAACACCATGATTGGAAACGATCGGGCTCGTTATTGTGAGCACTGCAATCTGTCGGTGCACGACTTATCGCAACTGACGCGCAAGCGAGCTCGGCGTCTGGTCGCCAAGTCCAAGGGCCGGCTTTGCATCCGTTATCGGCGTTTGCCCAACGGCTCGGTGGTTACTCGAGTGGCGTCACAGAAGTTATTTCAGATTGGCCGGCGCGCTTCCCGCATCGCTGCCGGAGCTTTTAGTGCAACCCTCGGTCTTTCAGGCGCGATGGCCAATGCCTCAAGCGAACGCTCTGTTCTAAGCCATGGCAACGTAACCTTCGCTTATCAGGATCCCTCACGCCAGTCTTATTCAGGGTCAGCGATTGTGGGCACGGTTACTGACCCTCACGGCGCGGTCATTCAAGGCGCTACGGTTTCAGTATTCAATGTTCAAACAAACTTTTCGCTCGTGACGAGCTCAAACTCTGAAGGTGAATACAGATTTGAGGGCTTGGATTCCGGTCTTTACAGGATCAGGATTGAAGCTTCGGGCTTTGAGTCAGGCGACATAGCAGGCCTGTACCTGGCAGCGAATGCCACGGGACGTGCCGACAGGAGGCTTGAAGTTGCGACAATCCGGCAGGAGGTCGAGGTGCTCAGTGAGGGTGGGGGCAGTGAGACCGGAATGACCATGGGTGTCGTGGCCATGATCGTCGAACCGTCTGAGCCGCTCGTTAAAGCCGCGCAGGACGATGAGTTTTTGGACGTGCTCGCGGTGCTCACGCGCGAGAACGTTAACGTGCGCGATAAGGCTACCGGCGCCACCTCGCTCGAACACGCAGTTCGCAATGGCAATCGCGAAATATTGCAGGCGCTGATCTCCGTTGGCGCCGACGTAAACAGTCGCGACGGCTCAAAGCAAACCGTGCTGATGATGCTGGGCGGGGAAGCGACGAGCGATATGGTTTGGGACCTCATTCATGCGGGCGCGAAAATTGAGCTAAAGGATGAGGACGGAGATACAGCGCTGATAGAAGCTGCGATGGTTAATAACTTAAGTGTCTTGCAGACGCTGTTACAGGCCGGAGCCAAGGTGGACGCCAAGAATAATGAAGGTCAAACCGCATTGATGCTGGCTGCCGGCGAGGGCCTGATTAAAAACGTTAAAGCGTTAATTGCGGCCGGTGCTGACATGAGTGCGCGCGATAACAAGGACAAAACGGCGCTGAATTACGCGAAGGATGGCGACCACGAGAAAGTCGTTAAGCTTCTGCTTTTATACGGCGCAATTGAAGGAGCGCCTAAGGAAGAAAATAAAGCCCCGACTGAACCGCAGTAAAACGCGACTCAGTAAAGACCTTCAAGCTAAAAACACTCCGCTTATGACACCAACGACAAATGCTCCAAAATAAACGAGGACGAACACCCCGATCACAATAAACGCTTTGACGCCTCTCGTCTTGAACAGGTAGTAGGAGACTAATAAGGGCCAAACTAGCAGCAGAAAAAACCCGATGTCATAGATCAAACTGAAGCGACGCAGCCGGCTATCGGACAGCATCCACCAGCCTAACGCCCAAATCAGACTGATACGGTTCAGAATCATAAGGGATCCCGGCTGGTCGACGCCGAGTCCGGGATAGAAGCCATCGGAAAATGAAGTCAGCGCGGCAACGATAAAGAATACCACTCCAGGAATCGTTACGCTTGAGAATAGGTTTGACATCGGGCTACAGCCATAATTTGAGTTCAGGTGTTGGCGTACGATTGCATAAGGATGTTAATCTAGGCTCCTCGTAATATTGAGCACTTAGGAGGAACCATGGCTGAAGAAACCGAGACTTGTAGCAATCCGCCTTGCGGTTGCGCGCCTTCAAATGACACTAAATATTGCAGCGCATATTGTGAAGGCGTGGGTGACACAATTGAGTTGGATTGCGATTGCGGCCACGACTCGTGCAGCGGCAACTTCTAACTCCGATAAGCAATCCGTAATCCGAGAAGAGGCGCATCATCGCGCCTCTTGCTCAATTTGATTTACAATCCTTTCGTTGCTTTACCAATAAAGTATGTACCAAGAAACAGGTATTCTTCCTCGACGTCACCGGCGAGTTGCCGAAGATCTTCGAGAATGTCGACATCTGGATTGCCGAGGACAGTTCGCTTTGACACCCAGGTTAGCCAGGGCCGGCTAAGCCTTCCCATTACTCCCGAAGGGATGCGCGAATCCATGAACACCAGTCGTCCGTCCGGCTTCAAATCATTAAAGCATATGTCAGCGCTGCTGGCGGTGACCCATCGTGACATAGACACGCCAAGCGGAGCCATTAACCGGCTCAGGCAAGTCGCGCACTAGCCTAGCGTCCTTTTGGAGCAGACGAACATCACGCCATTGTGCATGCCCTGAGTAGCGATTGATCTTCTTAAAGCTATCTGTTAAAGGGTGCATCGCGATTTAACTGGAAAAATACTCTCGCTCCGTCGGCTCAATTCACCTATCGATGAAATAATTCGGAAGGAGAACACAAAATGCAATCCTTACCGCGAAAGCAGTTGTTATTTTGCGCTATTGCCTGGGGACTGCTTGGGTCAGGGTTCATGATTGTCAAGAACGCTAACACTCAATCTCTTTCAAACCAAAAATCTCAAGAGCCGGATCCTGTTGTAGTCGCCGTTCGCAGAAGTGGTCTCCGAGAAGCGGCGAGGCTTAAGCGACATTATAAAAGCACCGAACGGACAACTGGTTGGATGAAATATGACCTCGAATCCCTGACCAGCGCTAGTTCGGTAATTATAATCGGTACCCCGCTAGTTAGTTCCTCTAATTTGGCTGGGTCTGGCGACCGAATTATCACTGAATTCAAAATAAGAATCGACCGCGCACTTAAAGGCAGGTTCAAAGAAAACCAACTCGTGACCGCTGTCGTGCCTGGCGGGAAAGTAACTTTTGAGGACGGAACTTCAGCTGAAATCACAACCCCTGACCTGGGACCTATTAAAGAACATCAGAAGTACGTTTTGTTTATGAGACAAAGCCACGAAGATTCCGAAATTTTAACTTTAACCGGTGGTGGGCAAGGACTCTTCGAACTCGCATCTTCCGATTTATATGTTAAGCCTCGCGGTGACAAGAAGGATCTGGTTCAACGACACAAGAATCAAAGCGTGAGTGATTTCATCGAGGAAATTGAGACCGCTGTAAGAAAATATCCTGAGGCGTTTCCTTGCTGTAATTGACCTTTCCTCGCATTGCACACAAAAGGTCAATGAGAATTAGCTGAACTTTTAGGAGAACTGATGGTGTATCCAGTTCCACATGCCCTAAAAGTGGTGAGCGTTATTCCACTGTTATAACGACATAGATGATGACTGTGACGGCTTTATCGATATTTTTGACAACGGGTGCCAATACGTCTCGCCAATCGTTCTTGACGTATCAGGTAACGGCTTTCAGCTTACTAACAACTTCGATGGAGTTGACTTTGATGTGAATAGCGACGGTTTGGCAGAACATGTAAGCTGGATAGCTGTGGGGTCTGATGATGCTTGGCTAGCTTTCGACCGAAATGGTAATGGCATGATAGATAACGGACAGGAGTTGTTTGGGAGTTCCGCCTCCGGAAACTCAAAGAAACGGGTTTCTCGCTCTTGCCGAATACGACAAGCCTGACAGCGGGGGAAACGACGATGGCAAAATAACTACAGCGGATGCCATTTTTTCATCGCTACGCCTATGGCAGGATATAAATCATAATGCGGTTTCCGAGGCAGCGGAGCTTAAGACTTTGCCGCAACTTGGAATTGCCACCTTAGATTTGGCCTACAAGGAGTCGAAGCGGAGGGATCAACACGGCAATCAATTCCGCTACCGAGCGAAGGTCAGGGGTGCAAACGGCGCACAGCTTGGACGGTGGGCTTGGGATGTGTTTTTAATCGCCGCATTTTAGTTGGTCTATAGTCAAGTAATAGGAAAAGCCAATTACTTGGATGGCTTGTTTTCCTGATTCCGGGTTGACTTTCGAGGCGCTTAAAATCAGCTTTTCACCAAACTGTGTTAGATGGTAGCTCTGAGCCTTCGACAGAAGCGAATGCTTCTGCGCGCAAGGAGCTCTCCTCTGGGACTCGTGGTCAGGTTCCAGCGAGTTTCAAAAACCGGGCCGCCAGTCTGGGCCCAGTGGCCTCGTCTTCGTGCTTGAAAAAGACGAAAGTATCTCCCCACTTCTGCTCGCGCATTCGTTTGATCCACTCCACGAGGCTCTCTTCCGAATAACTAACGCGCCGCAGCCGCAGGTAGCCCCAATCAGCCGTCTTGTCGATATGCGAAACGGGAAGCTCGTCCGTGTCCGAGATACAGAAAGCGTAGTTCCCATGGGACAGGATCTGTAGCACGTCATCGTCAAACCAGGTGGGATGCCGAAACTCAAATGCGGCGCGCGTTCCCGCCGGTAGATCGCTAAGAAAGCCTTCCAGCCGCGGCAGATCCTTCTTCATGTTGGGCGGGAGCTGGAACAGGACAGGCCCCAGGCGATCTTCAAGTGCAGTGGCGGTCTCAAGAAAAAGTTCGGTTGCCTCCCGCGCGTCTTTCAGCCGCTTGAAATGTGTAATCCTCTGCGAGGCCTTGACCGAAAACCTGAAATCGGCCGGTACTTGTTCTTTCCAATTCTCGAACACGCTTTTCTGCGGCAGGCGATAGAAGGTGTTATTGATCTCCACGGCTCGCAAACGCGTGGCATAGTAAGAGAGCATTTCTTTTGCGGGCAGCTTTTCCGGATAGAAGCTCCCTTTCCATTCCTTGTAGCTGTAGCCGCTGGTGCCAACGTAGAGATTCATCTGATGTCCGACAAACTTCAGTTTGTCGTTCGCCGGTGTGGTGTCGCTGGTGTGGCGCCTCTCAGTTGACGACACATTGTTCCATTCGTGTGCACCAGGTCACCGCAACTCTGCAAGCAAGCGACAAACTTAAGTTTTGTCGGACTAAAAATACTCTTGACCCTTGTCTTGGGCAAGCAAGATTACCGGCGGCGTAACGAACAATCCTGTCTAAAAGGAAGTTACTGATGAACGCGGATAAACGTGAAGTTGCAGGTTAGGAGACCGAAATCATTGAGCATGGAACCTTCCAACCCTGATCGGCTTTTTCTAATCCGATTGGAACCGCGTTTTTCTGCGGCTTAGGATACGATTTGCCGGAACCGTGCTCGCATCGTTGTCGGGTTGGCAACTTCTGTGATACACACAAGCTACGGAATAATCAACTAATCGCCCCCATTCTGGAAGTTGTCGTCGAAACTTCCCAGAAGCCAAGTGCAATTGACTATGAGTACACCTACCACGAACATCGAGTCCATACTTCAGGAGGAGCGAGTTTTTCCTCCGCCCCCTGCTTTCGCCAGGCAGGCCCACATCAAGTCCTTCGATGAGCTGGAACGTCTGCGTGCCGAAGCGAGTGCCGATCCCGAGGGCTTCTGGGCCCGCATGGCTAAAGAGCTTGATTGGTTCAAGCCATGGGACGAAGTCTTGCATTGGGAAGTGCCTCATTCCAGATGGTTCGATGGCGGCAAATTAAACATCTCTCACAACTGTCTCGATCGACACCTCTCGACGTGGCGGCGCAACAAGGCCGCATTGATCTGGGAAGGCGAGCCAGGCGACCAGCGCACGCTCACTTACCAGCAGCTTCACCAGGAAGTTTGCCGCTTTGCGAACGTGCTGAAGCAAGCCGGAGTTGAGAAGAGCGACCGCGTCGCGCTTTACCTGCCGCTGATTCCCGAGCTGGCCATCGCGATGTTGGCGTGTGCGCGTATTGGCGCGACCCATTCGGTCATTTTCGGAGGGTTCTCGAGCGCCGCGTTGATCGATCGGATCAATGACGCGAGCTGCAATGTAGTGGTGACGGCTGATGGTGGATGGCGGCGCGGCAGGGAAGTGAAACTGAAAGCCGCGGTTGATGAGGCACTAACGCAAACTCCCTCAGTTAAGACTTGTATCGTGGTCAAGCGGACCGGCACTGAGATTCAAATGCAACCCGGCCGAGATCACTGGTGGCACGATCTTTTGGCAACCGTTGATTCGAACTGCCCGGCTGAGGAGTTGGACAGCGAGCACCCTCTCTTCATTCTTTACACCTCGGGTACCACGGGCAAGCCCAAAGGCATTTTGCACACGACGGCGGGATATTTGCTGCTGGCGCACCTGACAACGAAATGGGTGTTCGACGTCAAGGACGAAGACGTCTACTGGTGTACGGCCGACATCGGCTGGGTGACGGGCCATACCTATGTGGTGTACGGACCGCTTTCAACCGGAGCGACGGTTTTGATGTATGAGGGCGCGCCGAACCATCCCGAACCGGATCGTTTTTGGCGCATCGTCGAGCGGCATCGCGTGAATATTCTCTACACCGCGCCCACCGCTATTCGTGCCTTCATTAAGTGGGGTGAGCATTGGCCGCTCAAACATGACCTCAGCAGCTTGCGTCTGCTGGGCACGGTCGGCGAGCCGATCAACCCCGAGGCGTGGATGTGGTATCGAGACATCATCGGAAAGGGCCGCTGCCCCATCGTCGATACCTGGTGGCAGACCGAAACTGGCGCCATCATGATCACGCCAGTTCCCGGCGCCACGCCCACCAAACCGGGTTCGGCAACCAAGGCATTCCCCGGCATTGAGGCTGACGTGATGACCCGCGAAGGTAAATCAGTAGGCCCGAATGAAGGAGGCTATCTTGTGATCACGCGGCCCTGGCCGTCGATGCTGAGAACAATCTGGGGCGATGAAGAACGTTACCGGCAGCAATACTGGTCCCAGATCGAAGGCATTTATTTCGCCGGCGACGGCGCCAGACAAGACGAAGACGGCTACTTCTGGATCATGGGACGCATCGACGACGTCATCAATGTCAGCGGTCACCGGTTGGGAACTGCAGAAGTGGAGAGCGCGCTGGTCTCGCACGAGGCAGTGGCGGAGGCGGCCGTGGTGGCCCGTCCCGACGACTTGAAAGGATCCGCAATTGTGGCGTTTGTCACACTCGAAGGCTCGCACGCAGCTTCCGACGAACTAAAAGAAACTCTGCGCGCCCACGTCGCCAAAGAGATTGGGGCGTTGGCGCGCCCGGAGGAAATACGCTTCAGTGACATGCTGCCAAAAACGCGTTCCGGAAAAATTATGCGCCGCCTGTTGCGTGAGCTCGCCACCAGCGGTTCAGTGAGCGGCGATGTGACGACGCTTGAAGACTTCTCAGTGCTCGAGAAGTTGCGTGCGGAAGAGGAATAAGATAAGGAGTAACTGATGCCTCGTTATCCGGAACCGGAAAGCCGTTCAGGTCCACGTTACCTGGTATCCTTTGACGTGCGCGCCGAATGGGACGAGCCTGATGGGGCGCATGTACTTTCAGAGGGAACCACCGAAAACGTCGGGCCCGAGGGTACGCTCGTGTACTTGCCGCAAAAGCTACCGAGCGTCGGCAGTCGCGTACGGCTTGAGGTGCAAAACGAGGACGGCACGAAGTTGCAAGTCATAGCCGAAGTATTGAGGATCGAACGCAACCCCGGCTATCCGCTCGCGGCTCTTCAAGTACTGGGTGAAAGCGACGAATGGAGAGGCCTGATCTGGGAACCTGCCGCGCCGCGAGTTGTCGCTCCGCCGCCTGAAGAAGGCGAGGAAGACGAAGAGGCTGACAAGGATGATGAACCGGCAAACTGACAGGATCTCTTTGGTGCTACGACGAGGAGTAAGCCATTGTGAGTAGACGCGAAGGAGCTAAAGACACAGCTCGGACGGCGGCGAAGGCCGCCGCAGAAACATCGTGGACGCAGACCCGGGTAATTCTTCGCGTGATCGTCATCGCGATAGCCGTAGCCGTGACGCTGTGGATCATCATCAGACTTACGGAAGTCATCCTGCTGCTGATTCTTTCAGTCTTCTTTGCTTACCTGGTAGTGCCGCTGGTTGATTTCTTGCGAAGGCCTATCCAGGTTGGTGGACGTGAGCGAGCCTTGCCGCGCATAGTGGCAATTAGTCTCGCTTATCTGATCATCATCGGCGTACTGGTGGCAGCTCTTGTTTTCGTGGTGCCGCGTCTCGGAAACCAGTTTCCTCAGTTCGCCGAGCAAGCGCGCGGCTATTGGCGAACGCTGGGAGCCAAGACTCAGGGTATTTCAGAGTACCTCCGGCTTCATCGTTTGCCCGATCCCGTGCTGGATGCCGTAAAAACCATTTCCGGAAAGGCGGCGGACTTTGCCAGTGGCATCCTGCAAAGCATGGTCGGGTCGCTGATCTACCTCCCGTGGCTGGTTCTGATTCCAATCTTGAGCTTCTTTTTGCTCAAAGATGCCGAGACATTTCGCAGATCCGCGTTGCAGATGTTGCCGCGCGGACGCTGGCGCTGGCGTGGCGACGAGTTTTTTCAGGATGTCAGCAGCACGCTTGCAGCTTATACCCGTGCTCAACTGACGGCCTGCCTATTCATTGGCATTGTCTGCTCTATTGGTTTCGCGGTCCTGGGACTTCCCAGTCCGCTGGTTTTGGGTTTCATCGCGGGGGTCTTTGAATTCGTGCCGATGATCGGTCCGTTGTTAATCGCCGTCGTAGCCGCGATCGTAGCCACTTTCAACGCCGGTTTTTTCTCCGCGTTCATGGTGCTTTTATTTCTCGGCGTGCTGCGCGTCGTGCAAGACTACTTCGTTTACCCAAGACTGATTGGGCATGGCATACACCTTCATCCGCTGGCCGTGATCATTGCCATCCTCGCCGGCGCGGAGCTGGCAGGCGCTGCAGGAGTCTTTTTGGCAATTCCGGCGGTGGCAATTTTGACGGTGAGTTACCGGCACTGGCTCGAACATCGAGGCAGCGAAGGGTTCGCAGACCTGCTCGAGAACAATTCTAATGAGTCCAGCGAACCAACAGAGGCCGCGCTTGCCGATCACCCGAGCCTGAACACGACTCCGGAAGAGATGACCCGCGTACGCCCGGATCTCACCACCGGTGAACTAAAGATACCGGTCGAATAACTGAGTCCGACAAACTTCAGTTTGTCGTTCAATCTCGCATTCTCGGATTCTCGGATCGCTCAAAATTTCAGCCTTAACCTGAAGCTGCGAGTACGACAAACTGCGAGTACGACCAACTGCGAGTACGACAAACTGCGAGTACGACAAACTGCGAGCACGACAAACTGCGAGTACGACCAACTGCGAGTACGACCAACTGCGAGTACGACCAACTGCGAGTACGACAAACTAAAGTTTGTCGGACAGCCCTCACGCTGCGGCGCGAGTTTGTTCCATCAATTCGATAAAGCGCTCGAAGTGATGAGCGGCGTCATGAGGGCCCGGCGCAGCCTCAGGGTGATATTGAACGGAGATGATTGGCAGCGTCTGATGCCGCATGCCCTCGACGCAACGATCGTTGAGATTAACGTGCGTAATTTCTATTTCAGGGGGCAGGCTGCCGGCTTCAACGGCAAAGCCATGATTATGTGAAGTGATTTCAACGCCGCCTTCGGCCAAATCTTTGACCGGCTGATTACCGCCTCGATGTCCAAACATCAGTTTAAATGTCTTTCCGCCGAAGGCTCGGGCCAACAACTGATGTCCAAAGCAAATTCCGAAGGTGGGCATTCCGGTCCTGACCAGTTCGCGGATCTCGCCAACTTCCTTGTTCATCGAAGCCGGATCGCCCGGACCATTTGACAGAAAGACGCCGTCAGCATTCAGGAGCAAAACGTCAGATGCCGGTGTAGAGGCCGGCACTACAGTTATTCGGCAACCTATATCGGCGAGGCGGCGCAGCGAGTTTCGTTTGACTCCAAAGTCATAACAGACTACGTGAAATCGCTCCTCGCCTACGGCGGGAACTTCGTATGGTTGTTTGGTGGTTACGAGACTTGCCAGCTCGCGGTTCTCCATTGGCGGCGATTGGCGGGCTTTCCCAACCAGGCTCGCTTCGTCCAGGTCGATAGTTGAGATACAGGCGCGCATGGCGCCCTTATCGCGAATGTGGCGCACCAGCGCGCGCGTGTCTATTCCTTCAATCGCGACGATGTTCCACCTTTTCAGGTAGGCGTCGAGGCTTTCTTCGGCGCGCCAGTTGGAAGCGAGGCGGCTCGCCTCGCGCACCGCAAATCCTTCCACCCATGGCCGGTCCGACTCCTCATCAGCACTGTTAACGCCGTAATTCCCGATGAGCGGGTAAGTCATGCAGACGATTTGCCCGGCGTAAGAAGGATCAGTCAAGACTTCCTGATATCCGGTCATGGAAGTGTTGAAGACCATTTCGCCGCAGGCCTCGCCTTCAGCGGCCCACGAGCGGCCACGAAACGTGCGGCCATCTTCAAGGGCGAGTAAGGCTGGACTTCTGGAGTGCATGGTTATGGACTTTGGACTTTGGACTTTGAACTTCGGACTTTGGTCTTTAAACTTTGGTCTTTGGACTTTGAACTTTGATCTTAGTAATTGGTCCTAGTACTTCGAATTTTCAAGCCAAAGACCAAAGACCCAAGTCCAAAGACCAAAGACCAAAGTCCAAAACCAAAGCTCTAGGACCCACTGCTCTTGATAAACTGCTGCGCTTCATTGAGCCAACGTTTGTCGGATCGATACTTATAAGCAGGAGCAGTTTTAACCGCCTCAATACAGGCCTGCATCGAGCTGGCGGCCTCACGCTGATGGCCCAGGCCGGCATGAGCGCGGCCCATGAGATAGAGCGCTTCCGGATCCGACGGCCTCCGTTCGAGAAATTGTTCCAGCGCGTTGCGCGCATCAGCAAACTGACCGGCCGCTATATAAGTGGCGCCGACTTCGCGCCAGATTTCGTGTTGAGCATGAGCAGGGTCTCGAGAGACCACTTGTTCGAAATGCCTGATCGCATCCGCCAGCCGCTTTTGCCCCGCGGCGATTCGGCCCAACTGGTAGTGAGCATCAATCTCGTCGTCATCGATCTGGACCGCGCGCTCGAAACGCTCGCGCGCTGCTTCAAACTCGCCCCGCTGTTGATGAATCAGGCCGAGGTTATAGTGGGCGGAAGCATCTGCCGGATTGAGCGTGGCAGCTTCCAAATTCTGCCTGAAGGACTCGCGCGCGCGTTGCGTGCGCGTGATCTCGCTGATGTAACCGCGGAGCAGTAAGAAGAGAATTAACAGCAGGAAAGGCGACGCCAAAATAGTTCCCAGGATTGGAATCAAATTATAGGCAGGCAGGAGCAGGGTGCCGCTCACCAAAACGACGATCACCGATCGCAGCCAGGACATCCGGAAAACAATGCGAAGGCCAACGATCGCCCAGATGGCAAAAATCGCGGCCAGAGTCGTGACTGAGAGTCCGGCGGCAATCAAGTCAGGCCGCTGGACGCCGGCTTCGATTGCGGCCAGCATCTCCGGACTAAGCTGAGGGCGCTGAGCCATCACTACCGCCAGCATCCTGCTGACGAGCGCCTGCTCGACGCCGCTTAAACGCGCCGCAATCGTCAGCAGCGTGGTGATCAGACTCGCTGCCGTCAGCGCATAAAACATCGTCGCCGCCAGCGCCGAGTACTCCTGCTGGAGCAGCAACCGAAAACTCGCGCGCCGCTCAAAGATGTTGGCCAGGAAAAGCGCCAGTGGGCAAAAAACTAAAGCAATGATCACCAGCGAACCTGCTGACTGAAATACGACAAAGAGAATTGCGAGCGGCCGGGCGGGGTTGATCAAACGTCCCAGATAAAACCACCAGAGGCAGAAAAAGAAACCGGCATGGGCGATTAGAGCCACCAATCCAGCCGGCGCCAAAGCCGCACGGTCACGCACTTCTCGCATGGCACGCATCGGTGCGTAAAAGACCATCAACCCAAGTCGTAACCAATTAAGCATTCCGAACCCTAACGGCCAAAATCGTTCACTCCTGCTCGAAACTGTTTAGCGGGGTTCCCTGAAAATTTGGACGATCTGTCGACGGAGAGGTTACGGGCGAGATTTTCTCGTGATGAATTATGCTGGCTGCACTGAGCGGCCAATAACGAAACAAAGCCTTACCGTAGATATATTTTTTGGGCACCAATCCCCAGATTCGCGAGTCGCTTGAATTATCGCGGTTGTCACCCATCACAAAATAATAATTCTGCTTGACATCGATTCGTGGCAAGGTTCGATGAGACAAATTGAATCGGGCATCGAGATATGTCTCTGCAAGGTCTCGATCATTTACGCGCACCATTCCTTCGTGTATCTCCACCTTGTCGCCGGGCAAGCCGATGACGCGCTTGATGTAGCTTTTCGAAGGGTCGTCCGGAAACCAGAAAACGACGATATCTCCTCGTTCTATCTTTGGCGCCCAGCGATACTCGTCATAGTAGATTAACTTGTTAACAAAGATTCTTTCGCCATCGTGCAGCCTGGGAAGCATCGAAGTACCTTCCACTTTTACCGGCTGGACGATAAACACGACCACGAGTACTGCAATCATCAAGGCAAAGACCAGATCGCGCAGCAGGAGTCGTGCTTCGCCCCAAAGGCTTCCGTGCGACTCCTCCTCGGGCACTTGCACCTGAATGTCCTTGTCGTCACTCACATGAACGCCGCCGAAGGGCGGGGGACGACGATTTCTGATTCCTAACATATTGAATTAACGGAAAAGATGCTCTCGCCGGTATAAAAGTTGGACGCTAACTGCCAGCCCGCAGCAGCATCGTTGAGGTTAGCTGCCACATCCATGCTTGTCAAACATGTTTCGGGAGTTTCCTTGACAGTATTCGCTGCTGCTTTCTATCATCTCACCCTCGATTCTGGCACTTGAGATTCCTTCTCGGAAAACGGAGGCCGAAAATCGTGATCAAACTGGATATCATCAACCGAGTAGCGGAAAAGACCGGCGTTCCCAAGATGAAAGCGGAACAGGCGGTTGATGCGCTTTTCCATTCGATGAAGGAGGCGCTCACCCGCGGTGAGCGAATAGAGTTGCGCGGCTTTGGCGTCTTTGTGGTGAAGCCGCGAAAGCGTGGCGTGGGCCGCAACCCGAGAACCGGTGAAGAGGTGGCGATTCCCTCGGGTAAGACCATTCGATTCAAACCAGGCAAAGATTTACAGGCCTACGAGGATGGCGAAGTGAATACGGATGACTCCGGTGAAAGCGATTCAGACCTTTAGGCAGCCGATACAATAGGTTTTTTCACTTCAGTCCAAACTGATGATAAAAGGAAATCGTAATGAAAAAGGTTCGTAAATTAGTCGGGTTGACCCTATTGCTCTTCTCTCTCGGACTTCCCTGTTTCGCGGGTGATACGCAAACTCCAACCGCCAACTCTTCCCCGCCGACTCAGGACGGCGCCCTGGACACTCTCTTGACTCAAGAAGGTCTGACGGAAACACCACTGACACTCGCCCTGGAGTTAATTCAAAGCCTAATGGCGTTGATCTAGGGCATCATTCAGGTCCTGTCTACGACTCCAGGTGGTTTTCGGTCAATGTCAGAGTCCATCAGGGTAATTCCCCCCTTTGTCGATACGCGCGCAATCGAATCACGTCCGAAGCTTCGGCCAACCGCGCGTGAATGGTTGCGACATTGCACTCTGTTCATAGTCACCGCGGTGACTACCACCTTTGCCGGAATTATTACCGCCGCACCAATTCCCGACGTGCCGGAGCCTCCTTTGTGGAGCGCGATCGACTATCTTCTGTATGTACCGGACTACTACATTCGCACCATCTTCGCCATCATCGCCTTCGCTTTTGGGAATCCCCGGGTTTTGTCAGAGGGGTTAATTTTTTCCGGCGCCCTGTTAGCCATTCTGACGGCGCACGAGATGGGCCACTACGTTGCCTGTCGTCGTTACGGCGTTAACGCAACTTTGCCTTTCTTCATTCCCGCGCCACCTTTGTTTCTCGCAGGCACGTTTGGCGCTTTCATCAAAATTAAGTCTCCGATTCCTTCGCGCCGGGCACTCTTTGATATTGGACTGGCCGGTCCGCTGGCAGGTTTCGTGGTGGCTCTGCCGGTAGCCGTGATGGGCCTCACGTGGATGGAGCCTCCGTTGCCGATCAGTGGTTATGGGATCGTCTTCCAGGACCCGCTTCTGTTTCGGTTGCTCGCCAGGGCGATGGGGATACCACTCGATCCATACGCGCCCACAAACCCCTACTACATGGCGGCGTGGATCGGGCTATTGGTAACCAGTTTGAATCTGATGCCGGTGGGTCAACTGGACGGTGGCCATGGAACCTTTGCGGTGTTTGGTCAGCGGGCGCACGCGCTCATTGGCCGAGTAGCCTTCGTCACAATGGCAGTGCTGGCAGTGTTGGGCTTTCTCTGGCACAACAGCCCGAGTGGTTTTCTTTATGCCGTGTTGCTTGCCGTCATGTTGAGGGTGCGTCACCCACAGCCGGTCGAGATGGAACCGCTCGGAAAGGCTCGCATCTGGATCGCGATCGTCACGCTGGCAGTTTTTGCGCTCTGCTTCTGGCCGTTTCCGATCACGATTGGTTGATAGTTGAGCTGATTAGTCGCCTAGACCTTCTCTCTGATCTTCACAGGGTTAGGTAAGGCTGAGGGTTTCTTAAAAAAAGTAAATTGTTAATCTCAGCTTGTCGAAGTAGCAGGCAACAGCCCTTTAATCTCGCGCACGACTCGCGCCACCTCTTCCTGATCGGCAAGCGCAATCATGAAAAACTTGTAACCCTGGTGGAAGCAGATCACGCCGTTAGCAAACAGCCACACCCCATCAAGAAACGGATTGCCACCCAACAGCCAACTGATTGGCGCGCCCGTGATGTGACCTGGCTGAACAATCTGAGCAAACATCGCAGCGCCGGCGGCGCAACTAAATGCGCCCAACAAAGGAGCGCCCACATATTTCGCGATATTGCGCTCAAACTCTACCCGTTTGCGCTCGGCTTCACTCAGCTTTCCCGCATCGATTAATTCTTCCTGTTTGCGCAAATGGTTCTGAAACTTCTCGCTGACCTTGCGAACGCCCCAAACGGGCAATGCTGAATGGGTCAACCAATGCGGATGTGCCCCCAGCAGCACCGAATCGAGACCGGGAAACGAAGCGCCCATCCGGACGCCCAGGACCAAGGAAAAAGAGACCATGGCCGCTTTGCCGGGATTCTCTTTGATCCAATCGCGAGCTTTGAGCAACCCGACACTGGCTGCAGTTGAGGCCCGCGTAATCCTGGCTCCAGTGTCATAAGCGCGTGAGGCGTGGTCGTAATAGGTTTTCGCATCATCGAAGACTTCGCCCGCCTTCTTACCTGCACTACCTGCCACGCCCCGGAAAGCCTTTCCAGCTTGCTTCGCATTCCGGACGGCCTCTCCGGCAAATCGCCGGGCTGCGTCTCCAACCTCAGCTTCGTCCGCCAGCCGTTCCGCTTCCTCGCGGATCCTTTCTGCGCCACCGGAAAGAGTTTCCTTTCCGCGCTTGGCGGCCTCTCCGGCAACCCGCGAGCTTTCCTCAACGAGATCAGAGATTGCGTACCTCTCATCAAGCTCGCGTGCTTTGCGCCGCGCCGCTCGCTGCCACTCATCTAACTTCTCTTTATAATCAGCCATTGCTACCCTCGAAAAGTTTCGAGTTTGAGTCCTAAGTCCTGAGTACCGAGGTTCCAGTCCTGAGTCCTGCATCAAGTATCAGATGTGGGGAGTGACTGAACCCTCAGAACTGAATACTCGGAACTCGGGACTCGGACATCAGCCGGTTACTGTACGTTTGCTGTCTTCGCCGAGTTCGATTCCAACCCCGGCGCCTGCTCGACCCGGTCACGGCCCTTTCGCTTCGCTTCATACAAAGCGGCATCTGCTGCAGCCATCAGCTCCCGTGAAGTTTGAGCCGAAGAGGGACATTCCGCAACGCCCAAACTGGCCGCGACCCGGCCAACCAGCGGTATGTTATCCGTATTGATCGCAATTCGCAGCCGTTCCGCTACCTCGATGGCGCCTTCCAAACCAGTTTCTGTCAGGATGACGGCGAACTCCTCACCCCCGATCCGAGCGGCAAGATCTATTCCACGTGTGCCCTCCTGCAAAATCCTGGCGAGATGCTTGATTACCTGGTCGCCAGCATCGTGTCCGTAACTGTCGTTAATTTGTTTGAAGCGATCGATGTCCAACAAAAGCAAAGAAAATGGCCGGCCTTATCTAAGAGTGCGTCCAACCTCACGCTCCAACTGACGCTCGAACCGGCGTCGATTTGCCAGACCCGTTAGATGGTCCGTAAATGCCTGTTCTTCACAAACATCGAGATAAGCCTTGAAATCGAGCAGAGTACGAACACGCGAGAGTAGTAAGTCGAGGTCCGTTGGATCCGTGAAGTACCCGAGCGCACCGGCTTCGGCGCCTCGACGCTGGTCTTCAGCGCGAAAGCCTGCCGCCGTTTGAAGAATTATGGGAATGAACCTTGTTTGAGGGTTTTCCCTGATTCGCCGGGCCAGTTCATAGCCATCCATCCCCGCCATCATGATGTCTGATACTATGAGGTCAGGTTGCAAGGATTCAACCGCCGCCAGACCTTCCGCGCCATCTCTCGCGGTCCGGACTTCATAACCGGCCATTCTCAGAGTAGCTTCCAGCAGGCTGAGCTTGTCGGGATTGTCGTCAACTACCAGGATGTGGAATTTTCCCACCATTTGATCAGAAATTTTATGCGTTATCTATGTTATATATCTTGCGCGGCTATAGCCTTCGTGTTAAAGTTCGGCAATTCAGTCATTGTCCGTTTCTCTTTGTTACACGCCTAATCATAAGATCCGAGCAATAGCTGAAGACAGCCTCGAGTAGTACGTTTTTCAGGGGTTTCCTTACATTTCAGTTCGCACCCAACGACAGGACTCAATAGCAAGACTCGTTGCACTGCATTCGGAATTGACTGAGACCTTTTAACTCAATCTCCCATGAGAGACAGCGCTAACCCAGCGACAAAACTCAAGCGCGCCCACGCGCTCACGTCTGCTGATCTCGTCACCATTATTCGGCAGCTCAACTTTGGCTCAGTCCTCAACGATCAATTGCTTGCCCAGTTGTCAGAGTGCTCGGTGGTGCTCGATCTCCGACGCCGGCGTTTCGTTTACCGGGCCGGAGAGCCCGCCGACTCGTTGTACGCTATCGTCCAGGGCCGAATTAAGCTTTGTCAAATAGACCATCACAGCGACCGCGAAGCGGTAATTGACATACTTTCAGAAGGTTCCCTCTTCGGTGAATCAGCCCTTTATTCAACTGCGGGGCGAAGGGAAAACTCCGCGGTGACTTATGCCAACTCGCGGCTGCTAAAAATTCCCGCCGGTGATTTTCAAAGGGGGATGGCTGAGGACGGCCAGCTTCATGATTACACTTTCCGCCTCATCGGTCAACGACTCGAACACGCCGAACGGCGCCTCGCTGATTTTGCCCTTAATGCCATTCCCGCGCGCCTGGATCGGCTGTTGGCTGATTTTTCCGACCGTTACGGAGTCACGGAACCCGAAGGTGTGCTGATTGACATTCCTCTGCCTCATCGCGAAATCGCTTCCATCGTCGGTTCCACGCGCGAGAGTGTGACGGTGCGCTTGAATGCGATGCGACGCGAGGGTACGATCGCATTCGTCAACCGGCGAATCCTGGTAAAGCGCCCTGAGTCGCTTGGACGCGAAGTCAGAATGGCAAACTGAAGATCAGGCAACCGGCGCGCGCTTGTCCTTATGAAATGTCCAACCTGCCGTAAGCCTGTCGAGCTTAAAGACAATCCTTTTCGTCCATTCTGTTCCGAGCGCTGCAAATTGATTGACCTGGGCCGTTGGGTAAATGAGGAATACCGCATCCCGGGGAAGCCGGTTTCCGTGGAAAACTCCGAGACCTCCCCATCAACCACGTCAAGCGACGACAGCTAAATCTACAATCATTTCTGGTATTGACGATCTGGCCGCCTACATTAAATCGACAGGCCGCCGACTTTGCCTGCTGTGTGCCGTCAAATCGTCGGAGTCGTGTAGAATACTTGCACCGTAATTAAACTTAGAGTCCAGGACCCTAAATGAATACTCGCGCGCGCAAAACAGTTAAACTTTCGTTGCTAACGATCTGCGCGATTCTTAGCTTAGCTTGCGCCTCGCAAGAGTCCAAAACTTCAGGGGGTACCCCCGTCTTGTCTGGTCCACCCAACACCATGTATCCGATGCCGCCGGCGGGGACTGGCGCCTCGGCCATAGAAATGGGGTGGACATTACCTGATGGTAACCGAATGAAGTTGTCGGATTTTCGCGGCCAGGTCCTGGTGCTCGATTTCTATGCTACCTGGTGTGTGCCTTGTCGTCAGAGCATCCCACATCTGATCGAGCTGCAACAGCGCACCGGCTCGCAGGGGCTACAAGTCGTCGGTCTGAATGTAGGTGGACCAGATGATCGTGTTAAGGTTCCAGCTTTCGCTAATGAACTGAATATTCACTATCCGCTTGGCTTTCCTGACAAGTCCCTGAGCGATTTTTTTCTTTCGGATGCCGATGCCATTCCACAGACATTTGTGTTTGACCGCAACGGGCAACTCGTGAAGAGGTTCATTGGGTTTGACGATTCTACAGCTCACCACTTGGAGCAGGCAGCACAGTCGGCCCTCCTCTCGGTTTGGGAGTGAAATAGAGTTTTCAGTTTGCTCAGAGATAATTCGAGTATGAGGAGAGCAAAAATCCTGGTAACTCTTGGACCGGCATCGCGTGAGCCGGCCGTGATTGAGGCCCTGATTGCAGCAGGGGCAAACGGCGTCCGAATAAATATGTCCCATGGCACTCGGGAGGAAAAAGCAGAAGACATTCGCCGAGCCCGCGCCGCCGCGCTAAAACTCAAACGGCCTCTGGCGGTGCTGGTCGATCTGTCCGGCCCTAAGATACGCACTCGACAACTCACAAAAGGAGAGCCTGTCAAACTGGAAACGGGATCCGTCTTTACGCTCACGACGCGGTCGGTAGCCGGAGATGCGAGTCAGGTTTCGACCAACTATTCGGATTTGCCGGGCGTGGTGCAACCCGGTGACCGGCTGCTGCTGGACGACGGCGCCATAGCGCTTGTTGTCGAAGGTAAAAATGAGACTGATGTCGTTTGCCAGGTGATTAATGGCGGAGTTTTGGGTGAACGAAAAGGCATTAATCTGCCCGGAGTCTCTTTACCTATTGCCTCACTGACCGAAAAAGATATTGAGGACCTCAAGTGGGCGGTTGCGCAGGACGTGGATTACATTGCCCTCTCGTTTGTCCGTCGCGCTGAAGACTGCATTCAGGCTAAGAGCCTGATCAATCAGGCAGGCGGACGTGCTCCTCTGGTGGCGAAAATCGAGAAGGCTGAGGCGATCACTCACCTTGACGAGATCATCGCGGCTGCCGATGCAGTCATGGTGGCGCGTGGAGATCTTGGCGTGGAAACCAGCGTCGAATTAGTTCCGGTTTATCAGAAACAGATCATCGAAAAGTCAGTCCATGCAGAAAAGATGGTGATCACGGCGACCCAGATGCTGCAATCGATGGTCACCCATCCAAGGCCCACCCGTGCGGAAGCTTCCGATGTAGCCAACGCCGTTTGGGATGGCACCGACGCCCTGATGTTGTCAGGCGAAACGGCGACCGGCCAGTATCCTTTAGCCGCTGTCGAGACCATGAGTCGGATCGTGGAATCGGCCGAGTCCGCTCGGGAAGCCCACGCCAGCGATATGACCAAGTGGGCCGGCAAACAATCTGGGAGAGTTAGCCGCGCGCTTTGCGAAGCGGCAGCATTTGCAGCGGAAGAGATGGGCACCAAAGTAACCGCGGTGTTGACGGAATCAGGATTGATGGCGCGGCGGCTTTCGGCCTTGCGGCCCGAACAACGAATTGTTGCCCTGACCGGCTTGTCCAAGGTTCAAAACGAATTGGCTTTGATTTGGGGAGTGGAAGCCCTCTTAACGCCGCATGCGGACTCCACGGAAGCGTTGTTGAAACTGGGAGAGAAAACACTGCTTGAGGCTGGCGTTGTGGACAAGGGGGAGATGATCGTGATTATGGCAGGCCGGCTTTCCGGCCTCGGACTTTCCAGCTCCGTCACGCTGTTTACCGTTGGTGGGCCCCTCGAGCGAACCAACTCCTGAGACTGGCTAAATCGATTTGGAAGACCAAACCTGCAAGGTCATTCCACACTCACCATCTTACCAACTGCTTTCTCCTTTTCCCGCTCCTGGGCCATTAGGGCAGGTGTCTTTTGGGGATCGCGCCAGTTGTCGAGGATGCCTACCTGGTGGACACACTGTAACGTGCAAGTCGGAGCACACCATTTCTCAGTCTTATATTCACGATCGAAATCTTCCATGGTGTACTTTTCGAGCGGAATTCCGGGATAGCCCCGTTGCTGCGAGCACCAATGAACCAACCCGTCCTCGCAAATATACAGGTAACGGGCTCCCGCCCGGCAGCGCCAGTTGTAAGGCTTTCCCTCGGCGATGTGGTCCTGAAACCAATTAAGGCGAGCGTGATCTTTATTACCCAGCTTCTTAACCTGCTGGAATATATCTTTCTCTTTGTCTGAAAGTGGCTTGAGAGTGCCGTCACTATCGTGAATAACCCCGACGGTAGATGAAAAACCCAACTCGACAGCACGCCGCGCCACCCTGAGCGCATCGTCAGGATTCTTGATTCCGCCGCCGATGACGGAATTAATATTGACGTGAAAGTCGGCATACTCGGAAAGATAACGAAGCTTCTTATCCAGCACGCGCAGGCTCTTGCGCGAAACCTCGTCGGGTTCCACATTGTCGATGCTTATCTGAAGATACTCGAGTCCAGCCCGGTTTAGCCGCTTGATGCGGTCAGGCGTGAAGTAGTACCCGTTCGAGATCAGCCCCGCAATCATTCCGCGAAGCCGAATGTGATGAATGATGTCGTCAAGCTCCGGGTGCATCATCGGCTCGCCACCGGAGATTGTGATAATCGACGTCCCGAGTGACGCCAGCTTGTTGATGCGGCTCTTGATTACGTCCAAAGCCACGGGCGAGGATGAATGGTCATACTCATTGCAGTAGCCGCACGCCAGGTTACACCTGCGCATCGGGATAAGATGAGCAAGAACCGGATGTCGGCTGAAAAGCAAAGCCCGGCTTATAAAGCTCGCCTCGCGCAACTTGAGTCGTAGAAACTTGGTTTTTCTCATCATCCGGAGTGATTATTTCGGCCCTGGAAAAATCCAAAGCGTGCCGGGCACAAAGCCACTATCAACTGCGGGCAATATTGGAGACCGAAGAATATGCGACTCGCACCGGAGAACGCAAGCGGCAGGCGTTTGATTAAAAGCGAAAGGGCTCTGCACATTGACAACAGAGCCCTATATTTGGCATCGCCTGGTCAGATCGATTATTCAGCTTTTAACGATCTTGACGCTCGAATCCAGCTTCGGGATGAATTGTTCGGCATCAAGCTTGACATTCTTTTCCGGGTTTCTTAGCCGCATGGTCGTCGCATCGTCGTTTTTCTCGACGATCTTTGTTTGCACCGGCATACCGGACCTATCAACCCAAATCTCGGCATATTTAAAGCTGGCGTTTCCCTTCGGCACAAGCGTTAAGTGAATCGTGCTGACGCCGCCCCATAAGGTTTCTTCTCTTACATCCTGCACCGGCTGAAAACGAGCCTCGAGCTGCTGCCGTGACATATACATCAAGTCGAGGATTCCACCTGCTCCAGCCTTGCCGCGGACGGATCCCGATTTGCCAACCATGGCTTCATTTCGGCGTGGTCGAAACAGGACATACTTGCCTTTAAATACTGCCAGAATCTCTTTTTGCGGGCTATTCCATTCAATTCGCACCGCTGCTTCGCTTTTGCCGGCTGGCACGTAAAGGAGCATTCCTTCATACCGTTCCGAATCGCGGAGCTGCGAATTATATTTTTCCATGCTCAGTCCCGCCCGCAGCGAAGTAAGAGTCCTTCTATTACTCTCCATCCGATTCAGCACCGAACTAACCAGACCAGCCGTTTGCCCGTTTGCGACCTTGGGGGAACCGGCGGTTAAAGTTGTTGCCACCACGATAACTGCAAGAAAAAGGGGAACCACTCTCATCATATGAAAACTCCTAAAATCTATATCTCCTCTCCTGGAGTCAAAAAAACCTCGCAATTATAGGGCAAGATTAGCGGATGTCAACCCGATAGCCTACCGTCTTTCCGTCCTTATCAAGAACTTTTCGCACCGCGACAATCTCGGCGTCACTAAAGCCGCTAACGGCCCTCACCTGATTCCTCAAATTGACTGTATCTGATTCATTCTCAATGACTTCCGGGCCAAGCATTAACATCATAGGCCGGTTTCGATGCTCCTCTTTAGCTTGGCGTTGGCTTCCTTCAAACCAACTCTTAGGCGTCAAAAAAATAAACGCCAGTATCAGGACGCATAAAATGTCCCATTGCCAGGTATTTCTGGCATAACCCCAGAGGAAGATTCTCTTGAATATTCTAAACAAATGACCTCGCTCCGGGTCTCTCTTCCCTGGAAGCTCTTGCAATTATCACGCCCAGCCACGGCGCGACCTCCTGTGAGTCTAGCCTGTTCCGGAAACCCTGTAAATCGCTTGGTTACATTTGAATGCCAGCCGCCGGTTCAACAATGTGACCGTCGCGCATTTGCACTATTCGTCGGCACATTGCGGCAGCTTCGGGGTTGTGGGTAATCATTACGATGGTTTGGTTAAAGCGGTAATTCAGCTCCTGAAACATGTTCAGAACTAAAGCCGAATTCTCAGAGTCGAGATTTCCAGTAGGTTCGTCAGCCAGGACAATTGCTGGACGGGTGACTACCGCGCGTGCCAGGGCCACGCGTTGCTGTTCGCCTCCTGAAAGTTCGAGTGGCTTGTGATGCAGCTTGTCTTCGAGACCCAGCAGCCGCAAGACCTCACGGCGCCGAACTGCGTCATCCCCTCCATTTCCATGAATTCGCTCCGCCAGACGCAGGTTGCCTTCGGCTGTAAGCGTCGGAAACAGATTGAATCGTTGAAACACAAACCCGATTTTTCGCCTCCGAATATCGGTTCGCTTTGCATCTGAGGCGGCAGTCAGATCTTCGCTGTCCACTACAATCCGTCCGCTAGTGGGCGTAAGCAAGCCTCCAAGCAAGTGTAACATCGTCGATTTGCCACAACCCGAAGGACCCATTATGGCGACGAATTCACCCTCCTGAACCTGTAGCGAGACGCCCCGCAATGCCGGCACATCAACCTTGCCGACTCGGTAGACCTTAACCAGGTTCTCAGCTTGCAGAATAGTTCTCATTAGAAAAATAAGCGGGCTCGGGAGAGCATGGCGTCCAAAACATCGGGAAACTGCGCATCTCCTAATACAGAGGCCGTTGTCACCCGAGAAAACAAAGCGGATGCCAAACAGTTTGGTGGGCAGATGTTAATACAATCCGCCGCCTATATCTAGCATCCGGCAATCTGTTTATTGATTAACTTTGGCCCGATTATTATGACGTGCGTCGAGATCGACCTCAGGCAGTTGCCACTTGTTTTCCAAAACGAAAGCTTCCGGCTTATATTCACGATCGATATTGATCGAATCCGGCGCCTGATATGCGATGATCAGCCGGTAATGATCATGCGGTCGAGTAATATCGATCCGCGAGGGCAACCTGAGCCCGGCGGCTCCCAGCGCCTTGTCGTCCCAGTAGGCGACGTCGGTGACTAACAAGCCCCGATCGTCAAACGTTTGCAGCCTTGCCAGGCGAATTCCGCCGACCCGGTCAAACCAGAACCGCCGCTGTAAACGCAGCTCGCTTGATGACACAGGCGAGAATTCTTCCAAGAGAAAATAACCGCGCACTACTCTAGAACCCTTCTTAGCCCGCGGCCGCATGTCGGGCTCCTCCTGAAAAAACTCACTTTGTGAATAGCTGAGGCCCGATTGATCCGCTTCGCCGATTGGGCGGATCATAAATGCCTCAGTCAGGTGTTGGGGGCGCAGATTGGATAATGCGCTTACCGTTTCCCTGCCGCTCATTTTCCTCTTGTCACTTTTGTCGGTTTCGTTCGCACCGTCTAACTCGAGCTTCTCATAGACCGCATTGTTGGTGCCCTTCACGAAGCGACGGTACTTGTCTTCACCCTGTAGCACGGCAACGCGAAAGCTTTCGCCGTCGGAGGTCATTTGCGCGATGTCGGTCGCAATGAATGGCACCTGAATGATTAAGTAGACTTTGCCGGGCCGCTGAAATGTTACCGTTCCGTCGGCTTGCCGGTACTTCTCTGCGATCCCCATTTCAGCAAAAGATGTATCCTCAAATTGGATGTCAACCTTTCCATTAATCGACTTCACCGCAGCCAGCCGGTTCACTTCATCAATCAGTTGGGCCTTGCTTGCTGGCACGAGAGGTGTGAGCATCGGCGGCACCTGCACCCGCTTATGCGTGCCGAAAAGGCCGCAGCCGCTCATCACGAGCGAGCCGAAAACCAGCGGCAATAACATGAGCAGCCTTGGGAGCATTCGACTAAAAGGAAAACTTGACTTGAACATCAATGAAGGCTTTCGGCATTCACAGGTTTCATCGCACCCACGCCCTGTTTACGAAGTTGCTTCAACCTAACAAAGAGATTTTTTGTTGTCAACGCAGCCCGCTTTTTTCACTCGTCTACTTCAACTTGCAGTACTTTCAACACACCCGGAGCTTTTAGCTTGCGTTAAAGCCCCGCTTACCAAATGCCCGCACCATCAAGGACGAAAAGATTTAATCCAGCATCAGGGCGGGCCTGCTAAATCTGTGCCGAAGCTTGTTTATTGCGGCGAAAATCCTGGGACGGCTGACCAACCAGCGTTCAAAGCGCCGTCTGCCCGGAAAATCAAGCAACATTACCCCGAGAAGTATGGTTAGAATGCCCTGGCCCGGTACGCCTGGTAGAGATAACACAATGCCAAGCGCGACCAGCAGCAATCCCAAAAGATTCTTTCCGAGGATCGCCAGTACACGGATGACGGGTGAATAATCCGACAAAAAGTTTCTTTGGTGCGATTCTTGGAAATATGTGCGCGGCAACCTGACGAGAACGAACGATACGATCGCGAGGCTCGCGCTGAGCGTAAGGGCGAAGATGAGAATGCCGAGCAACGCTCCACCGAGACTCATTGAGCTGACAAAGTTTGATAACGAATCAACCATCTGTCTCCAGGTATCGAAACCTACCCTATGTGACTCTGCTAACCCTGAATCCGTGACGCCAGGAGGGCTCTAATGATCTCGTCTACAACCTCCGCGGCGCTGCCCTCAAGCTGAAACTCCCCCGCTAGCGCCACTTCCCAAAACTCATCAAGCCCGCGCGCGCCCGCCCGCTCGAGTGCCAGCACTTCGACCAGCAAATCAATTACGTCTGCGGATTTAACCACACGGGCTTCGAGGCTCTGGCGCTGCTCATAGTCGTCATAGATCTCTTGATAGAGGGACTTGGCATCACCCGCGCCGTCGACGATGTCAGCAAAAGCCTGCAACTCTGCTCGCTTTCTTGCCTCGCTGCCAAAATATGATGTCGCTGTTTTCGGCAAGTCACCCATTCGAGTTTCAGCCCAGTCGTGCAGCAACGCCATCCTCAGCACTCTTTCCATTTTCAGCGCAACTCCCCGAGACAGAAGCTCATCGGCAAGCAACATCGCTGTTGCGGTCACGCCAAACGAATGCGCGGCGACTGACTCAGTACCGTTCGGCAGGCCGCGCAGCGTCCATCCGGTTCGATCCAGACGCTTAAGACGTTGCAGTTCGATCAGGAGTGAAAGCATCTTCGCGAAATCCTCAGTTTTCGATTGTGATTATAATTCAGGAATAATAAAAGGTCTGAGAGAGTTTGATTAAAGCAAAACGGCGACGCGCCAGACCGCGTCGCCGTTTTCGACTTGCGCCTTGCCACCATGAACTATTGTTTCTCTGGGGCGTCAGCGTTGGCGGACTGATTGAACACAAGCTTTACGGTGGTTCCCTTCTCAAGACGTAGGTTTCCGCCTTGCAGGGAAAGCATTGAGCTCACTTCTGCCGAACTCCCGGTGAACTCGATGATTCGTACCCTTCCGATTGACTGCCCGGTGCCCCCGCCTGCAAGCCCAGGGTTTGTGATCGAACCGGTTGTTTGGACGGCCGCCCCAGTTGCAACACCGGTTACACTGTTAACTGCTCCACCGGCAGTGTTCGTCACATCACCCAGCAAGCCTCCCCTATTTTGGGCGCCCGCATTAGACTGAGCCGAGGTGCTGGATTGCCCGCCGGAAGTTGTGAACAACTCATCGTCGCTGACTCGCGCGCTTCCGATGCCCCTGGTAATCGAAGTAATGGTGGCGGAAATCGGGAATTCCAAAGATCCCTTCTCCAGCCGGTCGAATACGAGGCCGATCCGAGATTCGCCATTGGCCTTAGTCTTCTGCTCGACCTCGGTAACATGTCCAATCAAGCGAGCGCCTTTATCGACGACGATACGCCCGCCGGATTTGATGGCCTTGCTCGTTTTTAACACCACCTCATCGCCAACCTTCGCTTTCCGCACATCCAGACTGTTTTGCAGTTGGGCTTCCAAACGAGTCCCCGACTGAATGTCGATGTGTTTTGTTTTGCCTGCAACCGACTTTTCGCTCTGACCCTGGGTACTCAATCGAGAAGGGGCTTCCTGAGAATAAGAAATCGACGCGCACACCATTGTTAGACTCAATGCAAGAATTGTTTTCTTCATCTTGTTCACCTCTGAGTTTGCGCCTGCCGGGAAGGCATCCGAGAAGTTATCGAATCGGTTGGCCGCTTTGTGAGCCGGCCAACTATCCAAATTTTTGATTAGGGACCGCTCCGAAGTCGGCGGTCAAGGCAACCGGTCCCCGAAACTGATTTTCAAGATGAAGGAATACTCAATCAGCGTTGCCGGGAGGCAGTAAGCGGCCAGATTGCAAATCGATTGCAATTATGAACAAAACTCGCAACAGATGATGACCGGGGGGAACTTCGTGAGATAGCGAATCCCAAGGTTTGCAATTGGAAGACCCATGCTGAAGATGTATTAACGACAGGCCTCATGCTCACAACTGCAGCCGATCTCCATCACGCCGGACTTTTCAGCATCTTCACAGTACTCACCGCAGTACTTGCTGCCTTCCTCGCGCGGACAATCGCACACCGGGTGCGCACATTTTTTCTTATCCTGATTATCTGCCATTTGGAACTCCTTGCTCCCGCTAAATCATGCCGCAACAGGGTAATCCTAGAACTGCCGGTACCCATCGTCAAGCATCCGGATGAACGCGCAACGGTCATGGAGCCTGGCGTACGATCAGAGTTCTCTGTCTCTCGCCCAAACGAAGAACTAACGGCCTGTCCAACTGAATCGGATACGCTTGGCCGTCAACGCTGATGATCAGATTTGCTGGTCTGGTCATGGTCTCAACAATAGTTGCTCCGGACGAGATGCGCGGCAGCAAATCGGTGGCCACGATCCTCCAAGTGGCAGGAGAGCAGCGCACCCGAATCCCCGGAGTATCCGTTTCAAACGACTCGTTGGTGGCCAGCACGTCAGCTTTAAATATCCCTTCACCGCAGCGAACGCCTGAAGTATCGTAGAAGGTCACCAGCCCAGAGACGTAGCTGTAAGCGATGTTGCTGACATTCTTAATGACCATCCTAATATTTGTCACCGGAGTATCAGGCGCGCCATGCAGGGCTACGGTGCGCAGGGTTGCCTCGAGCGCGGGAATCCCATTATCCAGAGCCACGGCTGGTTCTGATAGAGAAACCGGTCTTTCAACCAGACTTTCGGCTTGCTGAGCAATGACGCATGGAACACTCACCAGTACCAGCAAGCTAGTCAGAATAATTTTCATGATTTCTACAAGCCTCCCGTTGACGCACGCGAATACCCGCCAGGCCAGGTTTTTGGAATTTAGTTTCGAAACTCACAGACGATTCAGATCTCAGACTCCAAAGCCTACCAGAGCACGCTCGATCAGGTTTAGCGAAGCGTAATCCGCATCAGTGGCCGTGCGAGCTTCGGCGAGCCAGGCGCGCAGTTGGCGGGCTTCTGCAAGAGACGAAATCCGGCAGGCGCCCGTCAGCGCCAGGGTTACAAGGCAGTCAGGAGCGCCGTGAGTAACCAGCGCTGCCTGGAGAGCCGCTTGTTCTCGAAGGTCAAGAGTGAGAAGGAGGTTGATTTCCATGGGAAATACTAACCACTCATAGCCTCTCTTTCTCGTTCCGAGCGAAAACACGCCGTTCCGGCATGGCAAAAATGAAATGTCTCGTCTTCGAAGTCGGGCGTTTCCATCTGAATCGTCAGATGATCGACACCGAAATGATCATGTAGTTTTGCGCGTAGCTCTTTGAGCAGTTCTGGTTGAGAGATACTTTGAGCATGTATTACGTGAGCACTCAGGGCTTCACGTCCAGAGGTTATGGTCCATACGTGTAAATCATGGACGGCATCCACTCCCTCCGTGCGCAGAATCGCGTCTTCGACTGCGGCCAAATTAATGTGCGCGGGAGTTCCTTCGAGGAGGACGTTGGTTGACTCTTTGATTAGCCTCCATGAGCTCCATACGATCATCGTGCTAATGAGCACACTAAAAAGCGGATCAGCCGTGTACCACCCGTAAACTGAGATGATTGCACCAGCAGCGATGGCGCCAACCGAGCCCAAAGCATCGCTCATTACATGGAGCCAGGCCCCGCGAATGTTCAGATCAATCTCGTCACGGGCGTGAAGGATCCAGGCACACACCAGATTTATTACCAGCCCGCCGCCCGCAATCAACATAACTAAGCCGCCTCGAACGGTAGGCGGTGAAGACCAACGCTGATATGCCTCGTAAAAGATCAGAAGCGCAATAACCACAAGAGCGACGCCGTTGACCAGAGCTGCAAGAATCTCAAGACGATGGTAGCCAAAAGTCTTGCTCGAAGTAGCCGGACGACCGCCAAACCAGGCCGCCATCAAGGCCAGCGTCAGCGCCGCTACGTCAGTCAGCATGTGCCCCGCATCGGCCAGCAGCGCCAGCGACCCAGTCCACCATCCGCCCAATCCCTCTGCCACCGTGTAGGTGGCAGTGAGCACCAGCACCAGGCTCAGACGGCGTCGACTGTCGGAGGAGCGTCCGTGTTGGTGACCTTTATGGCCTTTTTCATCGATAGCAGTTGTTGTTAATTGCGCCTCGGCCATTGCTCAATCTATATCTTGTCCAATGCCTGCAGTATGTCGGCAATTATATCCTGAGGCGACTCGATACCCACGGCAAATCGCACCGTGGCTGCTGAAACTCCGGCGGCGCTAAGCTGATCTTCCGAGAAACCAGCGTGCGACGAATAAAGTGGATAACTGACTAAAGTCTCAACACCTCCCAACGACGTCGCGGTGCGCACGAGACGAAGTGAGTCAAACAATTTTTCGGCTTCTCTTTCGCCGCCCACAAGATCGATCGCCACAATCCCGCCGCAGGCTTGCATTTGCCGCATCGCGATCTGATGTCCAGGATCATCCTCCAGGCCAGGGTAATATACGCGCGCTACTTTCTGGTGCCGGCGCAGCGCTTGCGCCAGTTTGAGTGCGTTTTCGCTCGACGCTCGCACGCGCAGATCCAGAGTTCTGATCCCTCGCTCCTAAAGATAGGCGGCTCCAGGGTTTAGCGTGGCGCCCACCATAACTGACATCTCCCTGACGCGATCTATGAATTCCTTTCTCCCGGCCACCGCCCCAGCCGTCAGATTCTGAATGGCCACCAAGGTACTTGGTCGCGCTGTGTATCACGGCATCGATGCCGTGAGCGATTGGTTGCTGCAAAATCGGAGTCGCAAACGTGTTATCAATGATTGAAACTACACCCGCCTTTCTGGCTCGGGCCGCGGCTTGATCCAGATCCACTAGCCGATTGATCGGGTTCGCGGGCGTTTCAAACCAAAGGCTCGAGTTGATCTCGAGGTACGATCAGGCAGGTTTCCGATGTCCTGCAGGCCAATGAAACGACTCCTAACTCCGAAACGAGCCAACAGCCTGGTCAGGATCTTCACCGTACCACCGTAAATCGAATCAACGGCTATTACTTCATCACCCGACTCACACACTGCCGCCAGAGTGCAGAAAGTGGCAGCCGATCCCGACGCGGTGACCACACAAGCCTCAGCTCCTTCCAACTCGGCAATCTTTCTCTCAACCTCTGCGACGGTTGGATTAGCATAACGAGAATAAAAGTACGCTTCGGGTAATTCCCCGCGAGCGTAACGCCGCATCTCAGCGAAGTTGTGAAAGCTGAACGTTGCTGAATGAAAAACCGGCGACACGACGGCGCCAAAAGGTTGCTCTTCCGGTCGCTGTCCACCATGAATCGCGATTGTGGCGTGCGAGAGCTTAGTCACTTCAGGTGCTCTCGCTGTTGTCATTGATTGGACCCATTTGTCCGCTTAAGTCTAATTTAATTACCGCAATCAGGAAACTAACCGGCTAAGCTTAGCAAATTACAGAATTCCACAACAGGAAGACGCATCGACAGACACTCCTTTGCTAAGCTTGAATCGTTTTCCAAAGATGCCGAATTTCAATGCCGGAAAGCGAAAAAAAGAAGGGCCCTCACTCTGGGGCCCCTTTCTACCTGGACTTTCCAAATTAGGGCGTCGACTATAACGCCGATATGTTCAGTGCCATATTCAAGTCCTTGTAAAGCTCATTAAATTCGCGTAACGCATGCTCGAGAATTCCATGCAATTCCTCAACGTCCCGAAGGCTCACGATCGCGTTCGCGTTGTTAAGAAAAGCCGCGTGCGCGTCCATCGTGCGGAGCACCGGCGACAGCACAACCAAGAATAAACGCCGCCGCTCCGCCGGTCTGAGGATATTAACCTCGCGAGTCACGAAGGCGGCGCCCTGCTCGGCTGAATCAAACTCGTGATCGACAATCACAACATCGACCGCATTCTCACGCATTCGATCTATTGCCTGACCCGTGTCTTGAGCGACAAACACCTGATACCCATTTTGGGCAAGTTGGCGCGCGATACTCTCACGATGTGGTTGGGCCGTGCAGACAAGCGCCTTGCGCGGATTCCAGGTGGGGCGCGCCTGCGAGGTAATCCGTCCGCTTCGGTTGTTCTGATTGAGGATGTTAGCCAGAAGATTGCTGAGTTCCTGCACCGCGGGCTGAGTCGCCGGCGGCACGCCTGATGCGCCGCCGAGTTCGAATAGCGGTGCAGGCCAAGGCCGTTTGAAGCGCGGTTGTTCGGTCGAAGGCGACTGGCCTAACGTCAAGGCACTCTTCTCGGAAGCAGGACTTGCGGGACCTGATTCGATTATCGCGTTGCACTTTGGACAGCGAACGGTAAACTGCGAAACCAGAGGTCGGGAACCACTAACCTGAACTTGCGACGAACACTTTGGGCAAACAAGAATCATTAGAGAATTCCCCAGTGGACGGAAGCTGGTTACTCAATCAACCCAAGCATCGAACCAGCGTCTGAGAAGGTTCTGACCGGCAACTGACTGCCTTCCCGGCGAATAAAATCTTCTGCGGCAGTCAGTCCCTTGATTGACAACAGCAGATTATTTTGGTTGGTAGCGAAGGCCAGCCCGTCTTCCAGGGTTATGACCCGCGATTCAATCAACTCCAAAATCGAGGAATCAAAGTCCTGCATACCGTCAAGCTTGCCGTCGCGCATCGCGTCAAGCAGAGACTTTCCTTCGGTCTCACCAGCCTCGATATATTCGCGGGTGCGGGGACTGGATCTGAGAATCTCGGCAACAGCGACCCGGCCGCGGCCATCAGCCCTGGGAATTAGTCTTTGAGAGATAATGTAGCGAAAGGTCTGCGCCAGCCGAGTTCGGATCACCGGTTCCTCGTTTTTGGGATAAAGCCCGATGATCCGATCGACGGTCTTTGACGCATCGATTGTATGAAGCGTAGAGAGCACTAGATGACCGGTCTCGGCAGCTTCGAGCGCAATTTCGGTTGTTTCAAAATCCCGCATCTCACCGATCAGGATGACCTTCGGAGCCTGGCGGAGTGTAGCGCGGAGTGCCGAGGGGAAATCCCTTGTATCGTACCCGACTTCACGCTGATTAATCGTCGAGTTCTTGTGCGAGTGCAAGTATTCGATAGGATCCTCAATCGTGACGACGTGGTAGTACTTTTTTTCGTTGATGATGTCAATTATCGCCGCTTGAGTTGAACTCTTGCCCACGCCGGTGGGCCCCGTGACCAGCACGAGACCATTTCGCAGATCGGCAATCTGCTCGAGGTGTTGAGGAAGGCCGAGCGTTTTAAGCGTTGGCACCTCGGTCGGGATGACCCGCATTACGATCGAATAAACGCCTCGCTGTTGAAAAATATTGACTCGGAACCGAGCTCGGGAGGGCAAGGAATAACTGAGGTCAGCGGTGCCGGTTTTGATCAAACGCTCGGCTGCGTCTGGATTGCCGTGCAGCAGCGTCATTGCAATGACCTCGGTTTGGTAGGGAGTCAGCCTCTGCATCCCCAGCGGCTGGACCGGAGTTAGTTTTCCATTTATCTCTACCTGGGGAAGCTGGCCGACTGAGAAGTTCAGGTCGCTGATACGATCAGATAGCGCCAACATGCGATCGATAACAGGGGGCAGGTCGAAGAAGCTCATACCGGCATTAACTCCATTGCCGCTGGTCTTAGGAAGAAGATTCTCGGGAGATAATCCTGGCCTTGAGGGATGTGGGGCCGATTTTTGGCTCCACCTACGGAAGCTTTCGGATTGTCGCGCAAAATTCGGCTTAACGCAAGTAAAATATGTTGAACGCCTAATTTACGCTCTGAAGCAGGGTCAGGAGGCGGCGGGTTCGGGTGCTTACCTGGTTCGGGCTTGCAAGCACGCCGGATATGACAGCTACGACATCAGCACCGGCTCGGATTACCTGGACAGCATTTTGTTCGTCAATTCCGCCGATTGCCACCAGCTTTACCTTACCAACAGCCTGGCGGACCTGGCTCAGACCTTCCAGGCCAACCTGCGCATCGGGATTCTCTTTTGATGAGGTTGCAAAGATGGGGCCAATCGCGATGTAGTCCACGGGCAACCTGGCGGCCGAAAGCGCCTGCTCCACGTTGTGGGTTGAGACTCCAATGATTGCATTGTCCCCTAGCAGACGTCGCGCGGCTTCCGGCGGAAAGTCGTGCTGGCCAAGATGAACGCCATCTGCATTGAGCGCGAGCCCCATGTCGACCCGATCGTTGATGATAATTCGTACCCCGCACTGGCGGGCGACACGCATGGCCGCCTCTGCTTCCATGTAAAACTCGCGCGGTGAAAGATATTTTTCGCGCAACTGAATCACGGCGGCTCCACCTTCGCTGAGTTTCGCTACCTGCTTAGCGTGGGACAACCGCGACAGCCGCACGTCAGTCACAGGGTAGAGTCGAGTTTCATCTGGGAACAGGGCCGACATGTCTTTAACAACTTTATCAATCCTCTTGGTCTCCTCCTGGCACTCGATGTTTCCAGGCAGAAGCTTTCTGGAGAATCCCAGTTTGTCGCAATGCTTCGTAAAGCACAATTGCCACCGATGTCGCAAGGTTGAGACTACGAACCTTTGGGTTTGGCATCGGTATGGTTAAACATCTCTCTTGATTTTCATGGAGCACGTTTGACGGCAAGCCGCGAGTCTCGCTGCCGAAGACGAGGCAGTCCTGAACGTTGAAGCTCCAGTCAAGATAAGACCGTTCAGCTTTAGAGCTCAGATAAAGAAATCGTGCCACCGGCAAGAACTGGTAGAGAGCTGTGAGATCAGAGTGGCGATGTAGCACGACCTCCGGCCAGTAGTCGAGGCCCGCGCGCCGGACGGCACGTTCGTCCAGGCGGAATCCCGTGGCGCCGACGATGTGAAGAGGAATTCGAGTCGCGGCGCACAATCGAGCAACATTGCCGGCATTGGGATGGATCTCCGGTTCGACGAGTACGACATTGATCATGAACTTTGTTTATAGCCCAGGTGTGCCACCGCTATCTGACGCCGCTGGTCTCGAACAAAACGAAAGGAACGACGAACTTCGTTAAAGTCATTCGTCGTTCCCTTTGTGAAGGCTTCATCGCCTTCAGAAGTTGGTGTGCGCCAATTGAACGTTGCTGCTGTGACCCGCTGTTCGTCCTATCTCTTCTTAGAGGGCTTCTTGCCGCCCTTCTTGCCTCCGCCCTTTTTTCCTGCTTTCTTTCCACCTTTTTTAGTTGCCATTTGGATTTGCTCCTTCTTTCGAGTTTGTCGTTTCTTTTTTTTGTCACCACAAGATGCTGTGCTTGGTTTGATCTTGTGGGCTAGGGTAAACGGCGCACAACATCTTGCTATATAAACGCAAATCAACCAGATGTCAACAACTTATTACGGTAATTAAGAAAAATATTGTTCGGCTTGATTCGTCGCAAGTCGGCGGTGTAATCCACAGTTCCGACTCACATCAACACGACACTGTCGCAATCAAAACCGATTACCGATCGAATCGATTTTGCTTTGCCTCAGTAAGAGATTTCGTTGCGGGCGTGCATGGCGAAACCAACATGCTGACATTTGATCCAGCTGACAGATCGCAATCGCGATCAGCGGAAGAGTGGTGTGAAGATCCACTGATTGTGTCGATCGATTCCATAATAATATAGGATCGCGTTGTTCGAGCTTCGGCTCGAGACGCCGACGAAGGGACCCTCTGAATCAAAAGATGAATCCGCGCTGCTTGAAGAGGACTCTGGCGAATCCGTACTAATTACACTGACTATCTGCGGAGCCGACAACTGTTGCAAATTAAGGATTTGCGGGTTGCGCGGCTGCGGCAGGAAATTGCCGGCATAAATCATTACGGAACGTTGAAAATCGATGAGGCCTTGCGAGCGTGGACGAATCAGGCGCCACTCCGCTGATGCTGACAACGGATCGCGAGCAGCGCTCGGCCGCAGGATCTGGCGCCTCTTTGATCCACCCCGAATGGGAACTCCCTCAAGCAATTGATCAATCGAAGTCGGCAATGATTGATCTGCTGGAAGACGAGTTGCGTTAAGTCGGTAGATGTAATATTCGCGAATCGCATCAGCTACTTGCTCGCCACGAAAGATCGCTTCCTTCTCGCGCTCGCGCTGTGATTGCTGCCGAATACTGGGAGCAGCGGCGACGGCGAAGAGACCAAGAATTGTCATCAACGCCAAGAGGGCGACCAGCGTATATCCCGCCTCCGAATCAGCTAACAAGGCTGATCTGTGAAACGTGACAGCTCTAGCGGGGGTCAACGGCAGGCGGCATATCTTGTGGTGGGTGCTGCTCCTAAGGTTCATCGTCTTCGCTTTCAACTCGGGGTGTGGGACGCGACTGGGGACCCAGGCCTCGTTCACGTTCGGCTGTCATCTCAAGCGTATGCTTAATCTTTAGATTCGTATCAACTAGAACCAACTCTTTGTCTGAGATGCTGGTTAAGCGAAACCGGCCGCCGAGGATGTCTCCACGCTGGGCGTTGACGACTTCTCTATTACTCTTGTCTTGCAGAATCGCCGTGTCCACCCGTCCTCGCTTAATCCCAATGATGCCGATGTAAGAGAAATTTGGAATTGGCGGTGGATTCACATTGATCGTAGCGGTGTTCGAGTAAATGCGGCCGTCCAACGATCTCACCATCACCTGACGGCTGCCGGGGTTAGCAATCACCGAGGCAGGTACGGTGGCTGACAACTGTTGCGGGCTCATGAGCCGCGTGGGGAGTTCTCGTCCGTCAACCGTAATACGAAGTTCAGGAGTAAACTTGTCGCCCGTGACTTCAAGTATGAAATCGTCTGTCCGCGCGTAGACGTTTGCTGGTGAGACAGCAGCGAGCAAAACTGGCGGAGTTGGAGTCGGGGTTGGAGTCGGCGGAGTAGGAGTGGGTTTTTCCGGCTTTTCGTAATAGGCAAAGATGTTTCGTCGCGCCTCAGCAACGGGAAACTGCATGGGCGACACTACGACCGGCACCATCAGCTCCGTCGGAATCGGTTTGACCTCATCCACTCTTCGAGGCTGAGCGGTATCTGCCCGTACTTGTTGCGGTGGCCGAGTGGAGTTCGCGACGCGGTTGCCGCCGGTACTTGACTTGCCGCTGAACCCAAAAAAAGTCCACCAAAGGAACACAATGGCAATGAGCCCTAACACAATGGCGAAGATTAATTTCTTGCGCTCGTTGGGACTTGTTATGGCCGTGGTTCGCATATTCAAAATCTATTGCAGGTCCGCGCTGCCCTCTTCGTTAGCGCGCTGAAAGTAAGTGGCCAGATCCATTCGTAAACTCACCAGGGATCCTCGCACGCCGGCGACAGACGCGCCGTCGACAGATAGAGGGGTATTAGTTTCAGTCGCCCGTTCCAACTCGATCGCGTTGATAATAATGAACCGTTTGCTGGTTTCGATATTGCGGATGAACCGCCGAAGATTCTGGTATGAACCTTCAACCGTGAGGCTGACACTAATTCCAGGGTAAACGCTTTGCCATTTCGAACTAGCGGACTTTGATCCAGTAGCGCTGGTCTTGGACCCTACGATGTCAAGGGGTGTGTAAGCAGGGCCGGAGGTATTACGCAATCCGTTCTGGCGGATAAATTGATTAAGTTCATCATACAGCTCCGTGCGGCCCTGATTTCGACTCAAAAGCGTGCGGCCCTCGAAATCTTCCAAACTCGACGTGATTCTATCGACGATGGTTCCGGTGTCGAGGCCCTTAAGCATTGCTTGTTCCGAAACACGCGTCTGATTTTCTAATCGCGTGCGCTCTAATTGAAGCGCCTGGATACGAGATCGCGCCGGCGCCAAAAAGTAAACATAGCTAATGAGGACAATCAGCATTATCACGACACTGCCGCTGACCGCTATGATCTCAGCTATGCCAAACATTCCATTCCGCCGCGACCTCCGCAGAAGCTGAAGACTCGCCTTCAGATCCGGACCGCGGTTTAACCGCCTGGCATCACTCGGTTCCGGGTTCATCTAGGCTCCTCGTTTTCAGCTTGGCGCGAATCTTCAACCGCGGCGATATTTTCCGACCTGCCGTCCGCAACCGGGGAACCGGCGCGCGGCCGGTAAACCACGTAAAGCTCATACTCAGTCCCGCTCGCGCCTCTTCCTTTTTGTAAATTCTGATTTCGCAGGTCCGCGCTGAATATGCCCACTCGATCCATATCAGCAATCATTTCTGTGATAGTCGAGGGCGCCTGGCTCATTACCGCAAGATCGAGTCCAGCGACGGTCTGCCCGCTTTGCGTGACCACATCGCGAACACTGATTCGTGTTACCCGCACATTTCCCGGCAATGCTGACTCGAGATCTGCCAGCAGTCGGGACCAGGAAAATCCCTTGCGATCAACCAATTGGTGAGCTGCGTTAAGAGTTTGTTGTTGTTCTAAGCTGAGTGAGTTTTTGACCTCTTGAGTTTGTTTCTCAAAGGCCTTTACCTTTTGGTCCAGCTTGGTAATCTCACTTTGCACCGACCGGGATTGGGCATTTGCCCGGCTGGTCGCACGAATAATAAGAATGAAGGCCACCAAAGAAACGGAAACCACCAGAATCGTCAGAGCCCACGGTAGAGCTCGGTTGCTGAATGGTTTGCCGGCAAGATTGAGTTTGGTCGTCATGGCAGGGTAAATCTCGAAAATTGCTCACTCAGACTCCGCGGAGCCGCGAGAGAAAGAATACACGTCCCTGATCGAATGGTGCAACCGGACTAACAAATTGACTAATCCGGCCATCAATCACACGCCGCGAAGGCGTTGTTGTTGCAGAATTATTCTGTCTCCAGGCTATCCACCCTTGAGGCTGCGGGCTAGGTGCGTCTGGGCGGCAACGGCCCTTCAGTGGCGGCAATCGAATGGCGGTAAGCGCAAATGCGGTTTCGACCGCTCCGCTTGGCGCGATAGAGGGCTGAATCCGCAAGTTCGACCAACTGTATCGGATCTCTGGCGTCATCAGGAAATGCCGCAACCCCGATACTGATTGTGAGGTGGTAAATTTCACTTTCAGCAGACGATTCCCGGCGAACCGCATTGAATTGGTGATGTTCAAGCGCGGAACGCACGCGCTCGGCGGCAACCAATGCCTGAGCATAGTCGGCATCGAGCAAGAATGCGGCAAATTCCTCACCTCCAAATCGAGCCCCGACATCTCCGGCTCGAAGCGCTTTTTTGATCACTGCGCCGACCGCGGCCAGCGTCTGGCTGCCGACCAGGTGTCCAAAGGAATCGTTTACCGCCTTAAAGTGATCCAGATCCATCATTAATACACAGAACGGCCGCGACTCGACCTCGGCCCGCGCAGCTTCTCGCCGCAACTCAGAGAAGAACGATTTGCTGCTGAGCAGCCCCGTAAGTTCGTCGTGTGACAGGAGCCGGTGGATCTGTTGTTGAAATTCCCGATCGATCTCGTCGAGCATATCAAACCTGAACAAATGATCTCCGATTGCGATCTTGTCACCTTCGCTCAAAACCCTCTCGGTGAGCAACTGACCATTGACAAAGGTCCCGTTCGTGGAGTCCAGATCCGTGATCTTGCATTGCACTTCGCCACTGTCGGGATTGAGTTCGATGTTGATGCGCGCGTGAAGACGTGAAGCGCGTAAGTCGTTGATTCGGACATCGGCTTCCAAGGCGCGGCCGAGGATAACTTCATCGCGCTCAAGTGGGATCGGCACGGCCAGCAGCTCACCCCGAAGAGAGACCAAAGCGGGACGGCGCTCACCACGCGATGACTTACGCTCGGAATCCACGCGAGCATGCGTAGGGTCAGATTTGCCGACCTCGGTGTCGTTCGCCATTTGTTTCAGAGCCCAGGTAAGCCGGTGATTGGGCTAAATGTTTCCCTGACGTTAGAGTCAAGCAGCTCCAGGAGAATCTTATCTCGCGCGGGTTTGAGGGAGCAACTAATTACTCAGGCCGTGCTGGGCTTTGATCAATTGACTGCTAACATCTAGCGACGACTTTCCTTGTCGCCGCTGAAGGTTGCTCCTATAATCAGTGTTCTCAAATCTCAGCTTGATCAAACCCGGAAATGAGAGATCGGATAGCACTTGATTGAGAGAAGAGCCGTTGCAAAAACAAGCCATCGGGACATGCTCCGCGTCAACTGCCGGCCTTTCAGTTGAGCGGGTTGCGGTGGCAGACCTGCCCACCCAATTCGGGGAGTTCAAGATCGCGGGTTACCGTTCGCTGATCAGTGACGAGGAATTTGTAGTTCTATTCAAGGGCGAAATGCGCCGCGAGATTCCGACCTTGGTGCGGATCCATTCCCAGTGTTTAACTGGTGATGTTTTCAGTTCGACAAAATGTGACTGCGGAGCTCAGCTTCACCAGACGATGAAAATGATCCAGGATGAAGGTCGTGGCGCCGTCGTTTACCAGCAACAGGAAGGCCGGGGCATTGGGATCCTCAACAAGATCAGAGCATATGCGCTTCAGGACGAGGGCGCGGATACGGTGGAAGCCAACCAGCAGCTAGGTCTCGCCGTGGACCTGCGCGATTACAAACAATGCGCCGAGATCCTTTTCGACCTGGGACTTTGCCAGGTGCGAGTCATCTCGAATAATCCGATGAAGCTGCGCGCTCTTGAAGCGGCCGGCTTGAAGATTGTCGAGCGTGTTTCCATTCAAGTGGACCCGGGTGAAAAGGCGGCAGGCTACCTGCGAACTAAGAAAGAGAAGCTCGGGCACCTCCTGGTCTAGGATTACTCTTCACGATTAAACAAAAAAGTCACGGAGCAGATTTGCTTCGTGACCTCTTTATCTATTTGCGCCAGAGATCAGTTGCTTTTTAGGCGAAGTTCCCTGATAGCGGCTCGCGTGCGCTCAGCATCGGCAGCCTTAGGGGCCATCTTAAGGTAGGCTTCAAGTTCATCCGCCGCTCGTTTGTAATCTCGCCTACCCCAATAGATCCCTCCGAGATACCGATGCGCCGCCGCCACTTCATTACTGTTCGAACTGACGGCCAGCAGCAGCGCTTGTTCTGCTTCATCAAGTTTCTGCTGGCTCATTAGCGCCATACCAAGGTACATATGAGCTGTAGGTGCGGCATTATTTTTCATTAACGCGACCTTAAGCTGTTCCTCCGCCAAAGCGAACTTCTTTTGATTAAGCAACGCTATTCCATAATTCAAGCGCGGTTGAAACTCCTCTGGCGCTAGCTTTACCGCTGCTTCAAGGGCCTCCGCCGCTTTGTCTGCCTGACCCAATTTCAAATACTGCACCCCGAGCTGATTCAATGCCGGCGCAAACCTTGGATAGATGGCCAGTGCCTTCTGAAGCTGTTCGATCGCTTTCTTACTGTCACCGGCGCGATCAAACTCGCGAGCCTTCTGGTAGGATTTTATGGCGTCTTTGTGCGCGCCTTCGAACTCGTCCGATTCTTTCAGGCGCATAAAGATGGCTAGCCTGACGATGCGTCCGCCCGCGGTTCCCTCACGATAAATCAACGGATATTCGTATGAGTTTTCAAAGTCCTGGTCCCCTTCGACGGTGAGCTTGTAGTTTCCCGGCGGAATTCTCCCAAAAATGAAAGAGCCGTCTTCATCAGTCACCGAGGACATCGGACTCGTATCGGGACTCTCGAGCCGCACTCGAAGCCGCGTCGTTACAGGTTTGCCAGTAGGGCCGTAGACGCGTCCCTGAATTGTATGGATGCCCTCCCCGCCGCTCGGCAATCCTCGCGTACCACCGACGCCCTGAGCTCTAAGCTGCCCCGCGAAGAGGATCAAGAGCGCGATCACAACACAGATCCGAGCGATAAAAACCGCCGGCAACATAAGGCGCCATTGAGTCGAAGAATGGGTCATGCAAAATCCGCCGCGCTTAATGATCGGTCATGATAGTAGTTGTAAATTATTCGCAAACCGGCCCAGCCAGTCCGAGTAATAGAGGTAGTGAGATGACACTCGATCCTGAAAGCGTCAGGATCTTTTGCGAAAATCCGCAATGGTGGCACGAATTTTTTCGGCATTAGCCGCTTTCGGTTCGAGTTGCAAATATTTTTCAAGTGCATTTGCCGCTCGCTTGAAGTCGTGCGCCCGCCAGTAAATGCCGCCAAGGAAGTAGTGTGCCTGAGCAGCTTTGTCCCCTCCGAGTGTTACAGCCCTTTGCAGCTCAGTCTCTGCTTCCTGATAGTTCTTGAGTTGGACGAGAGCCATTCCCAGGTACAGGTGAGGTTTGAACGCTGTGTCATTCTGCTTGAGGGCGGCACGAAGTTGTTTTTCGGCCTCAGCAAATCGCATTTGGTTGAGGAGTACGATCCCATAGTTCAAACGGGGTTCATATGAGTTTGGCGACAGACTTAATGCGTTCTGTAGGGCCTCAGCCGCCTTATCGAGCTGGCCCAGCTTCAAGTACTGTTCACCAAGTTCGCTAAGCGCCAGCGCAAACGCGGGGTACAGCGCCAGGGCCTGCTTCAAGTGTTCGATGGCCTTGTTGCTATCGCCAAGGCGCGCGGATGCGACGGCTTTGTAGTAAGAATCGACTGCGGGTTTAGGAACACTTGCCAGGGCCACATCAAAAACGCCCGGCTTGGAGTTGTTGAGCGGCTGCTTTGGACGTAGGTAAATCTGAACTGTGAAAGGGCGTGAGATGGGCATATTAACGCTTACCCTTCGGCCCGCGACGTTCGCCGACTCGATGAAGACCGACTCTCTAACGGTTTCGAAAAGCTCGCCTCCTTCGATAACTACCGTGTAGTTACCCGGCCGCAGGGCCTGAAAGCCAAAGTTGCCATTCATGTCTGAAAGAACAGAGAGGTCGCCGGCCCCGGTGCTTTCTAACCTGACTTTCAGTCGCAAGTCGGCTCGCTGCCCGGACGGAAACACGAGCCGTCCATTGATCGCATGTCTTCCGCCAGTGCCGGCGGTGTCGACACCGCCACCCTGGGCTTGAGCCGTTATGCAAGCCAGTACCAGAAGACCTGTGCCCGCGAGTAAAAAATAGAAATCAGAAGACGGTTTCGATTTAATGTGGCGCCGAGACATCTCGATAACTCCTTTCGTAGCAGTTGCCGAGGCGGAGGAGATTCCGGTTATGAATTTGAACCCGCTCAGATTAGCACAAAAACAAGGGGGAGGCGTAATTTAATACGCCTCCCCTTTTCAAAGCCTCTCACGCGTCAAGACGCGCGAGCGGAAAACCAGTCGTTAGAACTGGAACTTAACACCCAACCGGAGCGCCGACGGGAACTGGAAGATCGTTCCAGTGCCGTAGAACGGGTTTGGAACCGGCGGGATGCCCGGCGCCCCACTGTTGATCTGGAACGTCTCGTCCTGACGGATAGCGCGCTGGGCATTAAGAATATTGAACCAATCAAGCTGGAACCTTAGCTGACGACTCTCACCCAACTGGATTGGGTAATAGGCGCCGAAGTCCAGGTTGTAGGTTGTTGGCGTGCGGTTGCTGCCCGTCAACGGATTGATGGCCGTACCGCGCGGGACTCCGAAGCCTTCGTTGTCGCCGTAGAGCGGGTGTGGGATCAAAGCGTTGAAAGGAATGCCCGACTGGGTGCGGAACGAGGCGCTCGTCAGGAGTTTGAACGGCCAGCGATAGCTGCCGTCAAATTTAAGCTGATGCGGGCGATCGTTTGGCAGTCGGCCGTAGAGGCCGTTGAGCAAGCTGACGAGATCGAACAAGCTGGTGATGTTCGGGTCAGACTGCCCGTTATCGTTACGGAACAAGCCCTCGTAGTTACCGATCAGGCTCGAGTAGACGTAGGAGGCGATGAACTGGTAGTTGTTCGAGAAACGCTTCGTGGCCGAGAACTCGAGAGCTCGGTAGTAGCGGCGGGCTGGGCCGAAGCACTGAGCCGAGGGCGCACCACCTGCCCCTGTGCAGGCCAAGTCTTCAGTAGTTTCGCCGCGTCCGCGACGGCCCGGGTTGAAGATGAAGTAAGTAGTACCGTCGTCAAACGAGCCATCCTCGATGACCTCGTCTTGCGCACGGTAAATACCGCGGAAACCGAACGTCAGGTCACGCATGCCGCGTGGGCCCCATTCGATACCGGCGGTCCATTCATTGACCGACTGCGGCTTGAGACCCGGGTCAATCGGAGTAGCATGGTTACCCAGATTGCCAAAGTTACCGAAACAGCCCAAGGTGGGATGAACGGGAGCGCAGGTTGCTCCGGGGCCGGCGTTTAGGCGGTTGACATTCAGGTGGAAGTCATTTTGGATCTCACCACCTGAAGCGCGAGCGTTGATGTCAAGGGGAATCGGCGTCTCGATATAGCGCGCATAGTTGGCAAAGATTTTGCCTCTGCCCTCACCCGTGAAGTCCCAGGTGAAGCCGATGCGCGGTTGCAAGTTGCCGATAAAGTCATTCAGCTTCAGGTACGTCGAATCCGCACCGGTTCCAAGCGAATAGGCCTGCTGATAATCCCAGCGCGCGCCTATGTTGAGTTGAAAGTTCTTCGTCCACCGGAATTCTTCCTGTACGTAGAAGCTCTGAGTGTTGGTGTTCACGAATTCGCCCCTGGTGTCGAGGCTGAAATCGCGAGCGCGAACCACGTCGAGCAGCAGGAACGGATTAGTAGGATTGATTGCTACCGTACCGGTTACCGCAGTCGTAACGCCCGCAGGCGCCTGGCCGGCCGCAATTATCAAATTGACGTTGGCCGTGCGAGCGGCGTTCGGACAGGTGATGGTCGTGGTGGATGTGCGCGCACAGATCGCCCACCGATTCTCAATCCGATGGGGGCCGGCAGGGTTCTCGGGGGTCAAGCTAAGGTTTGGCCCGGTCGAACGCGTGTCGATTTTGTATTTGTTTTGAGCGTACTCGAATCCCCACTTCAGCGTATGCTTGCCGAATATATTCTGCAAACGGGCGGCCACTTCGTAGCGGTCGCGGTCTTGCTGGGACTTCAAACCAAATCCGCCGCGGACGAAGTTGCGTTGGACAGTACCACCTGTACCCTCGACAAAAGCAAGGCGTACGTTCGGTACGATGATGGGAGCGGCAGCGGTGCCGACGTTGGATTGCGAGAAAACCGTAGTCTCGGTCGGCGTCACGACAGCGCCATTTCGCAATACGGCGAAACGATCGGTGACAAGAGTTTCATCCAGTTCCGGGATCGTGTTGGCACGTTGGAAGTGCAAACCACCCGAGAACTCACCGATGAAGTTTGGTGTGAAGGTCGAATTTAGCCGGAAGGCGTAGTTCGTACCACCAGTTTGCGTCTCACCGCGAAAACTTGCCGGGTTGGCGCCGAAGCCGTGAAAAGTCGGACCGAAAAGGTGACCCGTTTGCTTCGTGTAGTCGCCAAACGTCGAAAACGTAAAAGTGTGATTCTGGCTGGGTTGCCAAGTGAGTTTGCCGGCGTAGAACGGCGTGGTGACCTCGTTGTTAACCTCCTGAAGGAAGGTCTGCGTCAAGAAGAAATTCTCTCGTCGTTGCGGATTGAAGGCTCCGAAGAACCAGAGCTTGTCTTTGACGATAGGGCCACCAATATCAAAGCCGGCATCTATTTCGGAGAAGCCGGTCGGGGCGGCGCCAGTAAACGGGATGGCGGAAGACTTGACCTCGCGAACCAGTCCTTTGGTTGTGAAATAAGCAAACGCGTCACCGTGAAACTCATTCGTGCCACTCTTGGTGATTACGTTGAAGACACCACCGGTGGACTTGCCGATATCGGCGCCGTAGGCTCCCGTTTTAATCTCGAGCTCTTGCACAAACTCGAATGGCAAATTCGCTCCCGAACCGCCAAAAGCCGGGTCGGTCACAGTTACGCCATCGAGGATGTAGTTGTTCTCGGGACCCGAAGAACCGCCGACCGAAGGATCGCGGTCACGCCCGGAGCTGTCGCGCAGGCCTGAACGAGCAACCGTAGGCGCAATGGTGTAAAGCGATTGCACGGTGCGCTGCGTTGGGAAGTTCGAGAACTGCTCGGTCGAAACGTTCGTGCCCGTGGTGTTCTGGGTCACGTCAATTGCAGCTCCAGAACTGGCAGTCACTTCGACGGTAGCGGCGGCGCCCTCCGGGCGAATCTGAATCGTCAGGGTCGATGTCGTTGAAAGATTGACCGGGACGTTAGGCTGTTCGAATTTGGCGAAGCCTTTTTGAGCCTCAACCGTAACCGTGTAAATACCCGGTTCAATGTTAAGGATGCGGAAGATACCCTGGTCATTAGAAGTAGCGGTCGCGGTGCGCCCGCCCTGACGGGTGGCCGTTACAGTCACGCCCGGCACTGCTGCGCCGTTAACGTCAACCACCGTTCCCTCAATCGATCCTGTCGTTGTCGTCTGTGCAAACGCCGTTAAGCCAAAGCACAGCACAAACATCGACAGGACGATAAATCGAATGCTGTTTTTCATGCTCACTGATTCCTTTCTTTCCTTTCCATATCTTGAAAACAGACGTGAACCCAGACCGCAGATCTTGCGTTACGGCCGGACCCTCCAGACGAGGTTCACGAGGTTGAAATAATCTAGTCCTGGAGAAAACCGCATAAAGTCACGGGTGCATCGTGCAAGTCCCATGCCCATAACAAGATAGGTGAAGGAATCTCTGATTCTCAAGGACTTAGCGAGTTGAGGAGGCCACAGCAAAAGACAGGCCGCATCCAAAAAAATGGGAACAATCCATAAATCACAACCGAACTGAGACTTGGAGGCTTTTTAAGAATGCGTTTATTCAGGCCCATGAAAAATACGTTTTGTTCAGACTCACGAAGAGTGCATTTATTAAGGACGAGCAAGACACCCGTAGGGCCTTCCCGGCTGGCTCAAATTTCTCGCAAATTTTCTAGCCTTTTGTTTGCCTCGCTGACTGTCAGTCGAGTCTCTCGCGACTGAATCCTCCACCACATTCGACTTCTGAAAAAGCGGGTTGCCGTGAAAAACTTATCATGCGTTTAGAAGTTTAGCTGGTCTCTGCTATTGCCTTCCGGGTGTCTTTGCGAGTATTAAGGGCTCAGGAATGTCTGAGCGAATTTATCGCGATCCCGTTCATAACATCATTCGCCTTCGCACCGACGCAGATGAAGGCGCCTTAATGATGCGGTTGATTGACGCCCCTGAATTCCAAAGGCTGCGGCGCATCAAGCAACTGGGCCTCGGACTCTACACCTATCAGGGCGCGGAACATTCGCGCTTTACCCACTCGCTGGGCGCATTCCACCTCATGACCCGGGTCTGCGATCGACTCCGAGAGAATCACCGCCTCGACAGTAACGATCTCGTGGCTGCTCGAGCGGCCGCTTTGCTTCACGATGTGGGCCATGGCTCGTTTTCCCATGTGATGGAAAAGGTGCTTGGTTTCCATCACGAGGCTTGGACCGTGCAGGTTGTCCTCAGCAAAGAGACTGAGGTGGGCCGACTGCTGCGTTCACACTCGACAGAGCTGCCCGCCAAAGTATCGGCCATAATCGAAGGGAAATTTCAGCCGGCGGCTTTGGCCCAATTGGTTTCATCGCAACTCGATGTCGATCGAATGGATTACCTGCTCCGCGATTCTTTAATGACCGGCGCGAAGTACGGAGTCTACGATCTCGAGTGGATCATCAATGCCTTGGCGATCGACGAAGCCGGCGATCGCATCTACGTCGCGGCCCGAGGACTTTACGCCGTCGAAGAGTATTTGCAAGCTCGTTACTACATGTTTCGTCAGGTCTATTTTCACCGCGCGTTGCGCTCGGCGGAGGCAGTGCTGCGTTCAGTGTTGCGCCGGGCTCTTCAGCTTTTGGAGAGCGGCATTCCAATCTGGTACGCGCCGCACACGGCGTTCGAAAAGATTCTTCGCAAACAGCCTCTGACTATTACCGAACATCTCGAGGTGGACGACGCGGACGTCTTATTTCACATTAAGCAGTGGCAACGAGCTGACGATCAAATCCTCCGCGATCTCAGCCGGCGCTTTATTGGCCGACGGCTCTTCAAAGCCCTCGATTTGGATATGCCCGTTTCCGAGCGGGAAGAATTTCTTTCCGCGTCGCGCGACGCTGTAGCGCGAGCGGGTTTCGAGCCCGAGTACTATCTGATTGAAGATCGAGCCAGCGACGTACCCTACTATAACTACTACACTGTTGAAGGCGCGGAGCCGAAGGGTCTGATCTACGTTGAGGACAGTTATGCCAGACCACGGATACGGGAAATCAGCCAAGTGAGCCAAGTGGTGCGCGGGCTACAGCAAGGCTACGAATTGCATCGAGTTTGCTTTCCGGCGGAGGTAAAGAACGAGCTCTATACCTTGTATCATCGCGGCGCGCCGGAGCGACGATTGGCCGCCAGTCAGCCAAAACAGAATTGAGATTAGTGAGCAGTAGTATGGATTTACCAATGATTCGCAGGCAGGGAGCTCGATTACCATGGCCAGAATTGCGGGAGTTGATCCCGACAAAGCCGACCGTTACACAGAAAATGTTTTCGCCGCGCAAAGTAAGACCTGGGGCGCGCCGCTGCTTAACCATTTGATCTACGCGAGGCGTCCCTCGATACTTCGGGGCGCTCGCGCAATGTGGACCGGGATTGATGAATCGGGATTAATAGAGCCCGGTTTGCGAGCGTTGCTTAACCGTCGCGTGGCTGCGCTCAATCACTGTGAGTTTTGACAGGACATCAACGCTGCCGTTGGCAGCGAGCTGGGAATCACCGACGAGAAGATTGATGACCTCTCCGAATATGCGTCCAGCGCTCTCTATTCCGAGGCTGAACGCGTAGCTCTTGAATACGCCGACTGTATGACCATTACCGGTCGCGAAGTAAGCGATGAGCTTTTTCAAAGATTGCGAAAGTTTTACTCTGACGACGGGCTGGTTGAGTTGACCGCGACCATTGCCTGGGAAAACGCCTCCAGTAAATTCAATCGAGCTTTCCGCGTCGAGTCTCAGCGGTTGTGGAAGAGAAGTCAGTCCTAGATGAACACCCTCAGTTATGTGGCGCCTCTGTTTAGCTATCCTGTTCGCTTCCTTGATCCCATTGGCAGGCGCCAGCGCGCAGCTAGCTGAGCGTCGCGTTTCAATTGCATTGGTTGATTTCGGGGAGTCGCGTATCGGACGCCTCGCGGCAGAAACGCTCGCTGCCAATCTTGCGACCGTCTCAGAGCTAAACATTGTCGACCGCGATCTGGCTCGCAGCGCCGCTAAAGGGGTTGGCTACTCGGGATCCCTAAATCTGACATTAGCGGAAGCCCAGAGTCTGGGCGCGGCGCTTGGTAGTGACTTTTACATTCTGGGCGAGGCGCAAACGCTGCGGCGTTCTCCTTCAGTAGGCGCGCCGTATTTTGATTCTTACGCGTCAATCTTTCTGGTCAGCTCGCGAACCGGGAAACTTATCTGGTGGCAGCGACCCAATACTCAGGCCGCGGCTGCGCTGCGGGCCGAAGAGCAGCTGATCAGCGATCTTTCAACCAGTACTACCCGCAGTCGAATTCTCGCCGCCCTCATTCGAGCCCGTGATAACGAGCGCACTAACCGCGAAATGGCGATTGAAAAAGGCGTTCCACTGATTGTAGACGCGCCGGACGATGAGAAAAGTGCCGTCGCACAGGGCTTGCGGCTACCTCGACCCTATCGGCGCTTGCAGCCTCCGTATCCTGAGTCGGCGGCCAACGCTGAGGTCGAAGCCACGGTCGATGTTCTAGTCGACCTCGATGAGAAGGGGGAAGTCGGCCACGTTGAGATTGCGCGCTGGGCCGGATTCGGCCTCGACGAAGTCACGATTGCAACTGTGCAGCAACTTCACTTTTTCCCCGCAATGCGCAACGGGACTCCTATTCCGCTTCGGGTATTGCTCAGATATAACTTTCGCAAACCGGCGAGATGAAGATGGGCCAAACACCTGCAAAGCAAATCAACGTGGAAGGCGTTCGTCTTGGTCCGCAGTTTATGAAAACGATCTTGTTGTGGTGCAGCCTCGCGTTTTTGCTCACTCTTGTTCTTGTTCCTTTCGCGCGTGCCGGCCGAGTTGATCTCATCAATGCTTCAAGCTCTACCGGATCTGGTCGGCTGGCAGTCTTCGATGATGTTTGGGAAACAGTGCGTAATCGGTACTACGACTCAAGGTTTAACGGTCTCGATTGGGACGGTTTAAGGATGCCCTATCGCAAACTGGCCGCCGAGGCCAGCTCGAACGCGGAATTTTATGATGTCCTGCGGCAAATGCTAGGCCTGTTGAACGATTCGCACACCAGAGTGTTTGCTCCTGAGGAAAAGTTTGACTGGCGGAGACCTCGGTTTGTGAGTATCGGATTGAAAGTGTCAGAAGTCGACGGTCTGCCTACCGTGGTTGAGGTCGAACGAGGATCTGAACCTGAACGCGCGGGCGTTACACGAGGTGACGTAATCCAAACAGTCGATGGTGAACCGGCCATTAAACTAATAAAGAGGCGCTTTCCTGAGGCAGCGATTTCGTTAAATGCCTCAACGCGTACCCGAGCGACTTCGATGGTGCTGGATGGGGCGCCCCAGACTTATTTGACGCTGCGATGGCAGAACCGCGCCGGCCACGAGCAAACAGCGAAGTTTCGGCGTGAATGGCGTCAGCTTGAACCCGGGGTTCGGTTTCGTCGAGAACATGGAAAATATCTGGTAGTGGAGGTTGATGCCTTCACACGTCCGATTGCCGCCCGTTTTGCCCGCGAGTTCAATGGGGCAGCACGGAAAGCGCGCGGAATCGTGCTCGACCTGCGCTCGAACGGAGGGGGCGAAGCCGAAGCCATGATCGACATCGCCTCCGCGTTTTTGGGCGCCGGAACAAGTTTGGGTCAATTCGTCGATCGTTCCGGAGCTACCCTAGATTTGGCAACGTATTCCAGATCCCGATTCATTCCGCATCAGTTGACTCCGACAACTATTCCTCTCGTGGTACTCATCAGCGAGCGAACGTCCAGCGCCGCCGAGATTCTCACGGAAGCCTTACGCGCATCGCAACGCGCGATGGTTATCGGTTCGCATACCTGCGGCTGTGTGCTCGCGATTCGCACGCGACACGTGCTGCCTGATGGGGGCGCTTTGGATGTAAGTGAGCTCGATTATCGCACTCCAGCGGGTCTGCGTTTGGAAGGGCGAGGTCTCAAGCCTGATTTGGAAGTTCGGGTCACACATGCCGATCTGCATTCAGGACGCGACCGGGCTCTGGAGACTGCATTGGATAAACTCGCTCATGCTATGATTCCCCGCAAAGTTAACCCCCAGGTGAATTAAATGCTGTATCTCTCGCAGGTATTGGGCCGCCCCATCCGCGACCTTGGAGGCGAACGTGTGGCGACGGTCAGGGATGTCATCGTTCGTCTGGGCGAAGCCGATCACCCGCCGGTGATCGGCCTGATGGCGCGTTATCGGCGGCGCGATTTTTTCGTTTCACGCTGGCGGATGAACGAGTTCAACGAGCAGGGCGTCCGGCTGAATTCAACCGTCCTTGATCTCCGGCCTTTCGTGCGGCGGGCTGGTGAGGTTTTGCTTGCCGGGGATGTACTCGACAAACAATTAATCGACGTCAACGGCAAGCGCGTAGTGCGGGTCAATGACGTGCAGATCATAGATGTCGCCGGCGAGTGGCGCGTGACCGGAGCCGATGTAAGCCTGCAGGGACTTTGGCGCCGCCTGGCGCCTGCCGGCTTCGTAGGGACGAGAAAGCCCGTCGAGGTGATTGATTGGTCCAATGTTGGTTATCTCGCGACCGACGCGGCAGGCGTTCAGTTGAAGTCCTCCAGCGATAAACTCGCCCGCCTGCATCCGGTGGAAATCGCCCGGCTGGCGGATGTGCTCTCCTATCACCACGGCTCGGAAATAGTCGAGTCTCTCGACGATGAAACTGCCGCCGAGACGCTCGAGGAAATGCCCGCTGAACGGCAAGCTCGGATCCTGGGAGATATGGATGAAGAGCGCGCCGCAGACATCCTCGAATGGATGTCGCCTGACGAAGCAGCCGATGTCCTCGGCGATCTACCGGAAGATAAAGCGGAAGAGCTGCTTGGTCTGATGGAGGACGAGGAGCAGGCTGACGTCGCCGAGTTGCTGCCTTACGAGGACGACACGGCGGGTGGCCTGATGACCACGGAGTTTGTCACGCTGCCTCGCGAGTTAACGGTGGGCGAAGCGCTCGCACGCTTGCGGGAGATGGCTGAGACGCCAAACATGATCTATTACCTCTACGTCGTAGAGATTGAAAACTCATGGAGACTCTCAGGCGTGATTACCTTGAGGAGTTTGATCCTGGCTGATCCGGCAGCTCCGCTCGACGAAGTGATGCGCACCGAGTTTCAGAGCGCGCATCCGGACGAATCGGCGAACGCAGTCGCTCAGAGAATAGCTGAGTACAATCTCCTGGCTTTGCCCGTTGTGGACGCCGCGGGAGAGATCCTCGGAATTATCACTGTTGACGACGCGATGGAGCTACTCCTGCCAAAAAATTGGCGACAGCGTCTGCCACGGTTGTTTGGGTAGCAATCAGTGAAAACACACGGCCGATGATGGACGGAGAACCTCCAAGTGGCAGAAAGGCGGATAGCGTTACGGGCGGCTGGACGACGCTTGCTGCAGCGCGGCACTCGAGGCGCGCGCGCGGTTGCGCGACGCCGGCAGCTAATTGCTTACCTGGCTATCCTCGGGCCAGGCATGATCAGTGCCAATGCAGGGAATGATGCCGGCGGGATCGCCACCTTTGCTACCGTGGGAGCCGAATTTGGTTATCGGCTGTTGTGGATCCTCCTGCCAATCTCACTCAGCCTCGGATTAGTCCAGGAAATGTGCGCGCGCATGGGCGCCGTCACCGGCAAAGGCCTGGCGGATTTAATTCGTGAGCGCTTTGGCGTGCGGTGGACCGCGTTCGTGATGCTGGCTCTTTTGATAGCGAATGGAGGCGTTACTGTTTCTGAGTTTGTGGGAATCGCTGCGGCCACCGAACTCTTGGGCATCCCTCGGTACGTGTCAGTTCCACTCGCCGCCGTTAGTATCTGGTGGCTGATAGTGAAGGGCAGTTATCACCGCGTCGAGCGCGTGTTCCTGCTGATGTCGTTGGTTTTCCTTGGTTATGTCGTCTCTGCTTTTCTGGCCCGTCCTGACTGGGGAAGGGTCGCGGCTGAAGTTATCCGGCCCACCTTCACATTAGACCATGCCTACCTTTTCACAATAGTCGCAGTGATTGGTACGACCATCTCCCCATACATGCAAGTCTACGTTCAATCTTCCGTCGTTGAGAAAGGAGTCACTCCCGAAGACTATCCGCGCACCAGAATTGATGTCTGGGTGGGGACCGCATTCGCGATTCTGATCGTGTTTTTCATCGTAATTTCAACGGCCGCAACGCTTCACAAGAATGGCATTCACATCAACAACGCCACCGAAGCTGCCCGCGCTTTGCAACCGCTCGCCGGAAGCTATGCTGAGACCTTATTTGCAATCGGACTCTTTGGAGCCTCGATGCTGGCGGCGGGCGTCTTGCCACTTGCCACTGCCTATTCAGTCAGTGAAGCGCTCGGCTTTGAAAAGGGAGTCTCGCGTAGCTTTCGCGACGCTCCCATTTTCCTTGGTGTCTTCACTTTTCTCGTCGCGTTTGGAGCTGCCATAGCCGTGATTCCTGACCTTCCACTCATGAGGGTGCTATTAGTAACCCAGGTCATTAATGGGGTTCTCTTGCCGGTTGTTCTGTTTGCGGTCTTGCGCCTGGTCAACGACCGGAACTTAATGGGCGAACACGTTAACAGCCGGCTTCACAATATTGGCGCGTGGTTGACCGCGACGGTGGTAACGTTGCTCTCTCTGATGTTTGTTTTGAACACTCTCTTTCCAGGGGTCTTGTCTCCTAGTTAAAAGGTCGCGCATCATTTCGGGATCGAGTTGATCATCTATTGCATCATTCCGCTCGCCAACTGAGAGCATTCAGTGATAAAAGATTACGCGGATCCAGATTTAGATCTCCAATTGCCTCTGCCCGGAGGTACGCCAGGACGTGTATAACTCCCGTTCAAAAAACAAGGTTGTAGTTTTCATCATAATCACGGGTTTTGTGCTGCTTGCTACTTACCTGGTATTTGGCTTCGATGAACAGTTACAGGCTTTTTTTCAAGCGCGGATGTTTGATGGCCGCCCCGAGGTTAGGCTTATCGGCGCGGCGTCACTGGTAAATTTTCTGAAGTTACTGCTGCTCGGCCTGCTGGCATATCTCTTCGTTCGCGCTCTCAATTCTATTGTTTTTGATCTTGCCTTTCGTTTGCGCCAAGGTTTCGAAGCGCCTTCGCTTGTGCGCAACATCTTTACAATCGTAGCGTTCACAATCCTTTTCTTCCTGATCTTCAGCCAACTTTATCCCGATGTTAACCTCGGCGCACTTTTTACGACCTCAGCCATATTCGGCGTGATCCTTGGCTTGGCGCTGCAGGATACACTGGGAAATTTTTTCGCCGGCGTATCGCTTCAGGCCGATCGTCCTTTTCAGGTTGGAGACGTCATAACCGTTGGGCAAAAGTACACCGGCGTGGTCGAGGAGGTCAGTTGGCGCTCAATCACCATTCGCACCTTCCAGAATCACCTCGTCGAAATCAATAACAGCACAGCTGCGAAGGAACCGATCGAGGTCTGCCCTCGCAATAATCTGAATGCGCGTCTGGTTTTTTTTAATACTCTGTACACCGACTCCCCCGCCAAGGCCATCCATGTCGTGCGCGAGGCGGTGCGCGAGGCTGAGAATGTCTCACAAAAGATCTCGCCAATTGTTAGGATCAGGAACCTCGGTGACAACGGAGTTGAATACGAGGTCAAATATTGGCCCGAAGATTACGCCAAGTACAATGACACCGATGCCCTCGTTCGACAGCGGATCTGGTACGCGTTTCGCCGAGCGGGCCTCAATTTTGCTTATCCAACACGAACGCTCTACGTTGAAAGAAAGCGGAGGGATGCGACGATTGAAGGCGACGCTGGAGCCATCATCGAACGATTGTCGGCCGTTGATGTTTTTGCTCCGCTCTCCGTTGAAGAAACTACCATCCTGGCTGAGGCCGCTATCAGCCACGTCTTTGCGCCAGGCGAAACTGTAATCAGGGAGGGTGACCCCGGCTCGTCGATGTTCGTCGTCCACAATGGCAAGGTTTGTGTACAGCTCAGCGAGAATGGGCGGCCTCGCACTGTCGCAACCCTGCAAGACGGCGACTTCTTCGGTGAGATGGCGCTGTTTACGGGCGAACCGCGAGCAGCGAATGTGGTTGCCTTGGAAGAAACTGAGGTGCTGGAGATTGGGCATCAGGCAATGAAAAGGCTTTTCGACACAAATCCTGACCTGGTGGAATCTTTGGGCTACATCATCGCCGAGCGGCGCAAAGGGTTGGCAGCCTCAGTCCCTGAAACCCAACGCGAAAGCGATGAATCCGCAGGAATCCTCACGGCAATCAGGCGCTTTTTCCGCCTCTAAACGTGCCGCTGTCTAATTGCTGGGAAACTCCGTTACTGCTTTTCATCCTCTCAGAAGCCCCGTCCATTTGCCCTGATATCGCTCCTAACGCCCCCTCGGAAGCCCGTCCGAAAATGGCCAAAGCGCCCCACAAAAAGGCACTTTAACAGGGACTTGACAGAAAGGGACTCAATCTTTATTATTACGCCACGCTCACCGGCTTGGAATCCCCTAAATTAACTGGGACTTGATCAGTGGGTGATAAGGGGTGGGTAACATAAGTCGGACCCGAGTTGTGTTTGTAACTTCAAGGAGGAGAAATAGGAGGAAAATCAAAATGAGTATCGTTAGGTATGACCCATTTCGAGATTTGCGCAGCCTTCAGGAAGAGGTAAATCGTCTATTCTCAACCAACCTCCGCGGCTTCGGCGAAGAAGGAATTGGCCGTGGCGCCTGGAATCCCAGCGTGGACATCTATGAGAACAAAGATCAAATCGTGCTCGAGGCGGAGTTGCCCGGCATGAACCGTGAAGACTTTGATCTCACCGTTGAGAACAACGTGATCACACTTCGGGGCGAGCGCCAGTTCGAAAAGAAAGACGAGACCGATAACTATCATCGCGTCGAGCGCTCTTATGGTTCGTTCACACGGTCGTTTACTCTTCCGCAGACGGTTTCCACGGAAGCAGCCACGGCCGAATACCGCAACGGCGTGCTGCGGGTGACGCTGCCAAAGCGAGAAGAGACAAAGGCGCGGCGCATTGAGGTCAGCGGTGAGGGCGCTGGAGGCGGCCGCAGGACTATCGAAGCGACGGCTGAAGACGCAACCACTGGTGAAAAAGCGAAGGAAGCTGCCGGCGGACGTTAATTATTGACTAACCGCTAGTGGCGAGGGAGAGCGGGGCCCGCTCGTGTGAGCATCCGGCCCCGCTTGCGCGTTCATTAAAATCTGTTAATTAGGACCAAATGCGTTTAGATAAGTTTACGTTACGTGCCCAGGAAGCGATTCAGGCTGCTATCGAGTTGGCCGAGCGCAACCAGAATCAACAGGTCGAGCCTGAGCATTTGCTTTCTTCGATGCTCGATCAACCTGAGGGCATCGGGCGCCCAATCCTGGGAAAGCTGGCCGTTAATGTGCCGGTGGTTGCAAATGACGTTCAGGCGGTGATTGCCCGTTTCCCCAAAGTTCAGGGCGGTCAGCAGTACTTCAGCGCACGGCTTAGCCAACTGTTCACGGCGGCGCAAAAGCAAGCCGAGACGATGAAGGACGAGTTTATCTCGACCGAGCATCTGCTGATTGCAATCAGCGACGAGAAAGACGGCGATGCGGGAAAAATTCTCCGCCAGCACGGCGTCAAACGCGACGATTTAATTAAAGTCATCGAACAGACGCGCGGCGGCTCGCGGATCACGGATCAAAATGCAGAAGAGAATTACCAGGCGTTGTCCAAATACGCCCGCGACCTGACGGATTTGGCGCGCAAAGGAAAACTCGATCCTGTGATTGGCCGCGACGATGAGATTCGACGGACTATTCAGGTGCTTTCGCGACGCACCAAGAACAATCCGGTCCTGATTGGTGAACCCGGAGTGGGTAAAACCGCGATTGTCGAGGGGCTGGCTCAAAGAATCGTTTCCGGGGACGTACCTGAAACTCTGCGAAACAAACGATTGGTGGGTCTTGATCTGGGATCGATGTTAGCCGGCGCCAAGTATCGCGGAGAGTTTGAGGATCGTTTGAAGGCGGTTTTAAAAGAAATTGAAAACGCCCAGGGTCAGATAGTTCTCTTTATCGATGAGCTTCACACCCTGGTGGGCGCGGGCGCCGCCGAAGGCGCCATCGACGCTTCGAACATGCTCAAGCCTGCACTGGCTCGGGGCGAATTGCGCTGCGTGGGCGCGACCACCCTCAACGAATACAAGAAACACATCGAGAAAGACGCGGCTTTGGAACGGCGTTTTCAGCAAATTTACGTGGGCGAGCCAACGGTTGAAGACACAATTGCAATTCTTCGAGGATTAAAGGATCGTTACGAGGTGCACCATGGCGTGCGAATCAAAGACTCCGCTATTGTAGCGGCGGCAACACTTTCAAATCGCTATATCACAGACCGTTTCTTACCTGACAAAGCAATCGACTTGATTGACGAGGCGGCTTCGCGGCTGCGGATCGAGATTGACTCGCTGCCGCAGGAAATCGATCAGCTTGAACGAGAAATCATCCAACTCGAGATCGAACGCCAGGCACTACAGCGCGAAGAGGATGAGAAATCAAAAGCCCGCCTTCAGGAGATCGAACAACGGATTGCCGATCTCCAGGAAACGTCTTCCGGAATGAAAGCGAAATGGCAGTCAGAAAAAGACGCCATTGAGCACATGCGCACTGCCAAAGCTGAATTGGAGCAACTCCGGCTGCAACTCGAGCAAGCGCGCAATGCGGGTGATTTGGCACGAGCCTCAGAACTCCAATACGGAAAGATTCCCGAGCTTGAAGGGAAGCTCACTGCCGAGCAGGAGAAGCTCGCAAATTTTCAAAGCGACGGCGTAATGCTCAAAGAAGAAGTGGACGAAGAGGATGTCGCGGAGGTGGTAGCTAAATGGACAGGGATTCCAGTCTCCAAGATGCTTGAAGGCGAGATGGAAAAGCTTGTCACGATGGAAGAGCGGCTGGGCCACCGCGTTATCGGCCAGGGCGAAGCGCTGACTGCCGTAGCCAACGCCGTGCGGCGCGCTCGTGCCGGGTTGCAGGATCCCAATCGTCCGATCGGTTCATTTATCTTCCTCGGCCCTACCGGCGTGGGAAAGACGGAAACTGCGCGCGCGCTGGCAGAGTTTTTATTTGACGATGAACGGGCAATGATTCGCCTCGACATGTCCGAATACATGGAAAAGCACGCGGTCGCCCGAATGATTGGAGCGCCTCCGGGTTATGTTGGTTACGAGGAAGGAGGCCAGCTTACGGAAGCCGTCCGGCGCCGGCCTTATTCCGTCGTGCTCTTTGACGAGATTGAAAAGGCGCACCAGGACGTTTTTAATGTCCTGCTTCAAATTCTCGACGACGGCCGTCTGACCGATTCCAAAGGCCGGACAGTCGATTTCAAAAACACCGTATTGATCATGACATCGAATCTCGGCTCGCGTGAAATCCAGGCCGCGGAAGGAGACGAGACGCAGGCGCGGGGGGCCGTCATGCAGGAGCTTCGCCTGCATTTCAAGCCAGAGTTTCTTAATCGCATTGACGACATTGTTGTTTTTCATCAGTTGTCCGAGCAGGAGATTGTTCGGATAGTGGATGTGCAACTCGAACGCCTCCGTCACATGATGCAGGATCGGAACATCACCATCCTTCTGGACGACTCAGCCAGGGAGTTGCTCGCGCGGGAGGGTTATGATCCGGCATTCGGAGCCCGGCCACTGAAGCGGGCTATCCAGACCTTGATCCAGAATCCACTGGCGGTGAAAATCCTGCGCGGTGAGGTTCTTCCAGGGCAGACAGTAATAGTTTCGGCAAAGGGCGACAGTATGATCTTCAATTCCGAAGCTGCGGCTGCAACAGCATGAATCAGGAGGAAGCAACAAGGTGGCTAAGCAATGGAACCCGTTGCAGGATCTGATGCTCCTGCAGGATCGTATGAACCGTCTATTTGAGGACGCAACTGAACGCCGCACACGCGTTGAAGCGGACGCGAGTGACGACCTCGAAACGGCGGATTGGTATCCGACGGCAGATATTTATGATGGGAAGGAGGAATACCTGATCGCAATAGATTTGCCGGGTATTGACCGTTCAGCATTGGAGATCGACATTGACGATGATCGCCTTGCGATCAAGGGCACGCGCGCCCCGGCGCCTGATTCGCCAACCAGATCCCAACGTCCGATGGGTCGTTTCAGGCGATCTTTCAGCGTCCCAAGCTCGGTCGATCAGCAGCAGATCCAGGCTAAGTACAAGGACGGGGTCCTTGAAGTAAGGCTTCCGAAACGCAAAGAGCAGAAAGCCAAGCGCATTGAGATCAAGGTTTCATGAGTGAAATGATGAGATTGAGGCAAGTGGAGGAGAACAAAGGGTATGGACGGAGCAAAAAACCGCAACGCTGAAGAGAAAGAGGACGCCGCCAGCGAGATTCGGGTTACCGATCGCCGGCGCATCTATCTGGACCCGAATGGCAGCACGGGCGGCTCAGCCATGGAAGAAGTCCCTAATCTAAAACCCAGTTATGTCGAGGAACTCGAGGCGCGAACGAAAGCTGCCGAAAAGCTGGCGCAGGAAGTGCAATCGCGCTTTGAGCAACTGCGAAGTAAGCTGCAGCAGGAAACTGATGAAACGCGGCAGCGTTTAAATCGCTCGGCCGACGAAAGGTCTGAACTACAAAAGGCAGAGTTCATTGCCTCGTTGCTTCCGGTTTTGGACAATTTACAACGGGCAACAGAAGCTGCCGATTCTGCTAGCTCGGCGACTCAGATTTCCGAAGGCGTCCGGCAAACCGCGGCCAGTTTCGAGAAGGCCCTTACAGCCGCGGGTGTTGAAGCGATTGAATCTGCCGGCCAGGATTTTGACCCGGAAATACACGAAGCAGTCGAGACTGCAGCAGTTGAGCCTGAAATGGAGGGCAAGGTAATTGCGGAATACAGTCGTGGCTATCGAATGGGCGAGCGCTTGCTGCGACCAGCACGAGTAAAAGTTGGACGCGTCATTGACATAGCGAAGGGGGCTGGCGAGTGATTAAACCTCCGGCAAGTTCCCAAATCTTCACTTGATTAAAAAGGAGAAAAACGAGTGGCTGCCAAACAGATGAAATTCCATGAAGAGGCGCGGCATTCGATGCTCAGGGGAGTAAACATCCTGGCGAATGCAGTACGTGTAACGCTGGGGCCTAAAGGACGCAATGTGGTGCTGGGTAAAAAATTCGGCTCGCCGGTCATTACCAAGGATGGCGTGACAGTGGCAAAAGAGATCGACTTGCAGGATCGCTATGAAAACGTAGGAGCCCAGATGGTCCGCGAGGTAGCCGTTAAAACAAACGACACCGCGGGTGACGGCACTACGACGGCCACCGTCCTGGCACAGGCAATCTTCCGGGAAGGCGTCAAGAATGTCACCGCGGGCGCCAACCCGATGTCTTTGCAGCACGGCATTCAGCGAGCAACTGATAAGGTGGTCGCGGAGCTCGAACGATTTTCACAGGATGTGAAAACCAAGAAAGACCTTGCCAATGTTGCAACTGTCTCAGCGAATAACGACCTCGAGATTGGGAAACTAATCTCCGAGGCAATGGAGCAGGTGGGACAGGACGGCGTGGTGACCGTAGAAGAGTCAAAGACGCTTCAAACCGAGTTAGACGTAGTCGAAGGAATGCAATTCGACCGTGGCTATCTGTCTCCTTACTTCATGACCAATTCCGACCGCATGGAAGCAGTGCTTGAGGAACCCCTGATTCTGCTGCACGAAAAGAAAATCTCGGCAATGCGCGAGTTGATTCCGGTTCTCGAGCAGGCCGCGCGAGTTGGGCGCGCGCTGTTGATAATTGCCGAAGATATAGAAGGTGACGCCCTGGCTACGCTGGTGGTCAATAAGTTGCGCGGGACGATCAAGGTTTGTGCAGTCAAAGCCCCGGCCTTTGGCGATCGGCGCAAGGCGATCCTCGAAGATCTGGCAATCCTAACCGGCGGACGAGTAATCACTGAGGATCTCGGAATTAAACTCGAGAACGTCGAGCCGTCCGACCTTGGTTCCGCGAAGCGTGTAATCGTGGACAAAGACGCGACGACGATTGTCGAGGGAGCGGGCAGCGCCAAAACTATTCAGGGTCGGGTGGCTACAATTAGAAGGCAAACTGAAGAAACCACCTCCGATTATGACCGCGAGAAACTTCAGGAGCGCCTGGCCAAGCTGGCCGGCGGCGTGGCCGTCATCAAGATTGGCGCGCCGACGGAAACCGCCATGAAAGAAATCAAGACGCGTGTTGAAGACGCACTTAACGCTACCAAGGCGGCATCGCAGGAGGGCATCGTCGCCGGCGGAGGAGTGGCTCTTCTTCGGGCTGGCAAAGCGCTTGACAAATTAACGGACGAAGATGGTGACGTCATAACCGGGATTAAGATCGTGAAGCGAGCGCTGGAAGAACCGGCAAGGCGAATTGCGGAAAACGCGGGAGCAGACGGTGCAGTGATCGTGGGCAAGATCGTAACTTTAAAAGGAAATCATGGTTTTAATGCCGCGACCGGAGAGTTTGAGGATTTGGTCGCCGCCGGAATCATCGATCCTACAAAAGTTGTGCGAACCGCCTTACAGAATGCGGCTTCAATCGCCGGATTGCTCTTAACAACCGATGCGGCCGTAACCGAGGCTCCCGAACCAAAGAAAGCGGCGGCGCCACCAATGCCCGGCGGTGAAGATTACGACTACTAACTGCGCTGATTGCATATTTTTGGCCGATCAGCGTCCCCTTGAGTTGGTGGTGGCAGGACATTTGCAAGGGAGAGAATTAGTAAATCTTGTTGCATTGAAACGCAACGGCGCTTATCCTCATGGACATCAAACCCCCGGTTTGAACGGGAAGTTTGAAAGGGTCGGTTCAGATTAAGTGTCGTGAAATGGTTCGGGCAGAGTTTTTCGAGGAATTGTTAGATGGCTGATTTCGGAGCATACAAAGATAAGTTCGGAGAGAGCGGTCAGCGCATACTCGAACATGCGATGAACGAATCGCGCCAGCGCGATCAGAACTACGTCTCTGTCGAGCACATAGTTGACGCTCTGATGCACGAAGAGCCTGACATGTTCAACTCCGCGATGCGCGAGCTTTCTCTCGATCCAATTGTCGTGAAGATTGCCATTGATAAGCGATTGGAAACTCACCAGCCGCAGCATGTGGGGAAAGGTTTTCGGATTGCCCCCGATACCACGGATCTCTTCAAACGCGCAATGGAGCGGGCTCGAACTCAGGGACGAAAAACAATCGAAGCAACCGATATCTTTGAGGCGTTGACAGCGCACGAGAGCCTTTTCATGGATGTCCTGAAAAACATGGGGGCAAGTCCTGAGGCCGTGGCGGAGAATGTTAGAGCCCAGGTTGAAAAACGCGAACAGGAAGAGGAGCAGTATCGCAAGAAGTTCGAGCTCCCTCCTTATCTCAAACACTTTGGCGTTTCCCTGAACCGGCTGGCGCGAGCTGACAAGATTCCGCCCACGATCGGACGTGAAAAAGAGATCCAGCAGATCGTTGAGATTCTCTGCCACCGTGAGCGAGCGAATTCGCCAATGCTGGTGGGGGAGCCCGGGGTAGGTAAAACCGCGGTTGTCGAAGGCCTGGCGCGCATAATCGAATTAGAACCGGATAAGGTTCCTCAACGGCTTCGAGGCTCGCATATCGTGCAACTTCAGATGGGCGGGCTGGTCGCCGGCACAATGCTCCGCGGAATGTTTGAAGAGAGAATCAAGGGCATTATCGACGAAGTAAAAGAGCGAGACAATCTGATTCTTTTCATTGACGAAGCCCACACCATTATTGGAGCCGGGGCGGCGCTGGGAACGTCGTCTGACGCCGCCAACATGTTCAAGTCGGCGCTTGCGCGTGGGGACATGCGCATTATTGGCGCTACTACTATTTCGGAATACAAGGAATACATTGCGGAGGACGAGGCACTGGCGCGTCGCTTCCGCCTGGTGAAAGTCGTTGAGCCCTCGATCAGCGAGACACGCGAGATTCTTTTGGGCCTTCGTCCGCGTCTGGAGAGAAACTACTCCGTTAAAATTTCTGACGATGCTATCAATACCGCGTTGGAGATGGCGCCAAAATATATTCGCAATCTCCACCTGCCGGACAAAGCTATTGGCTGGCTCGATACCGCGGCGGTCAAGGTCGAGATTAACGAGCCGCAAACGATGGTCGTAAAACCGGAACATGTAATCGAAGTGATATCGCAGGAGTCGCGGATTCCACGCGACATGATTTTCCGCGATACCGGCGAACGTTTTGCCCTGACCGAGGTCATCCTCGGCCAACGCGTGATTGGGCAGAAAGCCGCGATCAAAGCCGTGGCGCAGCGGCTCCGGCTGAACAAGGGACCATTGAAAGAATCGCATTACAAGCCTGATGGAGTTTTGCTGTTCCTGGGTCCTACGGGTGTCGGGAAGACTGAGCTGGCGAAGGCGGTGGCGGAATTCATGTTCGGCGACGACGAGAAGATGGTTCGCATTGACATGTCCGAATACAGCGACGGTACGGTCAGCATCGAGAAGCTGATTGGAATGCCGCGCGGCATCGTTGGCTCAGAACGAGGCGGAATCCTGACCGAGCAATTGCGTGAGAATCCGTACACAGTGCTGCTGCTGGATGAGGTTGAGAAAGCTTCGCCATATCTGATGAATTTGTTTCTGCAAGCCTTTGATGAAGGCTGGCTCACGGATGGCCGCGGTAAGAAGGTTTACCTGTCAGACGCGATTGTGATCATGACCTCGAATCTTGGTTCGGACAGTTTTAAGCGCTTCGAAAAGCCACTCGGTTTCGGATCCAAAACCGCCGCTGACTTCCGGGTCGTCAACAATGAGGTGATGAAAGCAGCCGAACAGCGATTTTCACCGGAGTTTCGCAATCGCATTGACGAGATCAT
>Ga0187893_10000690_pt1 | contig 86267 bp, 79 predicted proteins | sample MA1701074metaG_FD_139574 | JGI IMG/M metagenome (GOLD analysis project Ga0187893, IMG submission 139574) | White microbial mat communities from a basaltic lava cave in the Kipuka Kanohina Cave System on the Island of Hawaii, USA - MA170107-4 metaG ... | reverse complement strand
GCAGTGGCGGCAAGACTACAACCGGGCGCGGCCCCACAGCTCGCTTGGAAACCTCAGCCCGGAACAGTTCGCAGCCTCGGCCGGTCTCTCGTTATGATTGGCCCAGCTCGGGGGGCAGGTCAGCTGCTCTACGATCCTGGCAATCAGACGCTGCATAGGCTGTTTCGACTCTTTCGCGAGCTCTTGCAAGACCGCTCGCGTCTCTGCTGTCACGCGGACCGTGGCCGTAGGCATGTCGCGCCTCCTGCATACCAATATGCATACGAAATCGTAGACAAATCAAGCAACTGTGTTAACAGGGCTACCAGCAGGCGGAGCCCTACGAAAACTTGAACTCGGTCCCCACGCCCTGTGCCTTTGCCTGTTGGTAGGCGAGCGCGGCGCATGAGATGTCCTGGATGGCGAGGCCCACGTTCTTGAAGAGGGTGAGTTCGTCGTCCGATTGGCGGCCCATGGCCTTGCCTTGGATGACGTCCCCGAGCTCGGCACTTTGATCTGTCCGGCAATTGGCTCGTTCACAGGTTGTGGTCCATATCCGGGATGACCAACTCCTGGGAGAGCGTGTCCAGGGCGAGCGGGAGCGGCGGGCGCAGGGCTGTGCCGGCAAATGAGTCGGCGAGGAAGCGGGCCAGCGGGTCGGACGCGCGGTAATGCCTGCCGCCGCTCAAGGCGAACAGCTCGGCGCACAACTTAGTGGACTCCTGGGACACGTAGGTCTTCATCCGCAGAACCTGCGCGGCGTAGGATGGTCCGGCCGCGGGACGCCATGCGCGGGAGGTCTCCAGCAAGTAGGCGCTTAGGGCCTCATAGCGCATAAGCGCTTCGTTGAAACGGAGGAGCAACGCGGGCGAGGCTGGCGCCGGTTGTGCCATGGCGCGCAGTATGCCTCCGGCGCACCCCAGCGGGATTGCCGCGAACAGGCAAAAGAAGTATTGGAGCGGATGGACCACGCCGATGAAGTTGGGGAAGCCCAACAACTCGCCTGCGGCCTGCTTGTACCGGACGCTCTGGCTCTCTGTCGAGAGCATGCCAAACCCATCCCAGTCGTCCATGATCTCGACGCCGGGCGCGGGCGTGCGCAGGAGGAAGAATTCAACTGCTTCGGTCCCGCCCGGCTGCTCCGGAGGGAGCTTAGCGGTTGATAAGAACACGTTGGCGTGCTGTCCAAACGAGGCGAGGATCTTCTCGCCGGTGAGCCGGAACTGGCCGGGTGCTACACGCTCTGCGGTTGTTTTTGTGGAGGCCAGTGAGCCGCCCGCGCCCTTCTCCGAGTTGCAAGCGGCAAAGATGCGGCCTTGCAGGTACTCGGCTGCCATGCGCTCGGCCTGCGCGGACCACGCGGCCTGATGCTCTTTGGGCGCGATGTGCACGTCCAACGAAGAGACACCGGCGAGCCCGAGGGGCATGGTCCAGAGCAACGCAGTGGACGGGGAGCCTTGTGCGATGGTCTCCACGGCCTTCACCGCTTCGGGCAAGCTCCAGCCCAGACCGCCCAGGTGACGCGGAAATAAGGCGCCTAGCAGGCGGTGCTGTACAAGGTCGGCAATGTTGGCGGTTGGATAACGGCGGGGGTCTTGTGCATCCCGTTCAGCAAACAGGCGAGAAAGAGCTTCGATGTTGATGACGTCCGGCATCCGCGACCTCCCTGTCGGCTGTACTACCGCGATATTCAGGCGCCTCATGTTTGGGACACCAGCCAGTCGGTGCGACGCATCCCAGCCAGAAGGTCTGCCCCTACGAAAACTTGAAGTCAGTCCCCGCGCCCTGGGCCTTCGCCTGCTGGTAGACGAGCGCGGCGCAGGAGATGTCCTGAATGGCCAGGCCGACGCTCTTGAAGAGCGTGACCTCGTCGTCCGACTGTCGTCCCGTTGCCTTGCCGTTGATGACATCGCCGAGGTCGGCCCTGATTTTGTCGGGCGACCACGCCCTCTCCTCGATGGGTATCTGCAGGTCGCCGGCTTCGGCCAGGCAGGCGGCGCGCTGGTCGCAAATGACTTTCGCCCGCACAACGGTGGCGGTGTCCAGCTCGCGCACTCCGGGCGCATGGGAGCCGATGGAGTTGATGTGTGCACCCGCCTTCCACCACGCGCCCTGGACGATGGGTTTTGCGGCGGTGGTGGCGAGGGCGACAACGTCTGCCTCACGCACCACCTCCTCGACGGACTTGGCCCAGCGGATGTCTACGCCGGCGTCTTTCTTGATGCCCTCAGCAAAGGAGCGCTTCTTATCTTCAGGGTCTACTGAATAAGCCAGGACGGACCCGAACTTGCGCGCAGCGCACATGCCGAGGACCTGGGTGCGGCCCTGGACGCCTGTGCCTATGATGCCGGCCACATTGGCGCCTTTGCGCGCCAGGTGCTTCGTGGCCACACCGGTGACCGCGCCCGTCCGCACGGCGGTGAGGTATCCGCCGTCCATGGCGGCGAGCACCTGCCCGGTGTGCTGGTCCTGCACGAGGATGGTGGCGAGCGTGGTGGGCAGGTTGAACTTAGTGGGGTTGTTCTTGTAGACGGTGACGGCCTTGACGCCCAGCGCGCCGCCTGATTTCAAATAGGCCGACATGTAGGCGATCCAGCCGCCCACATTGGGGTCTATGAAGACCGTGCGCTGTGGCATCTCCGCGGTGCCGCGGGCCAGCTCGCCGAAGGCATTTTCGACGACCTCGATGGCCTTCGTCATGGGCAGGAGCTTCATTACGTCTGACCGGGACAGCAAGAGTGCCATTGACGGTCCTCCGTGGGCGGGGCGCCCACTCATATGAACCTTCGCTGGCCTTCCAGCAAGGTATTGAGCGGCCGCCTGAGTCGCAGGACTGGCCAGGAGCGGGCAAAATCGAACCCCCAGGACCCGGCGATTATAGGACCGGCGCAAGCACTCATGGAACCAGGGCTGCACAGTTTTGCTGCCCTGCGCCCTGATGTGCGCCTCGAGGATGCCAGTAGCATAAAGGCCTGTTCATTGTTAGACATGACCTCATGACAGAATCGGTCAACACAAACATAGATTCCCTGAAGAGCGATGCCTCCGCTGCGCCCGCGGGTGAGACGTGGCGCACGTTCATCGCGGTCGAGCTGCCGGACAAGGTGCGCCTGGCTGCAGCAGGGCTGCGGGGGCAGTTGCCTCAGCAGGCGCAGCCCCTCGTCCGCTGGGTGGCGCCCGAAAACATCCACATCACACTGAGGTTCCTGGGCGATGTCGTTCCCGCGAGGGCAGTGGAAGTGGCGGGGCGGCTTGCTGACGTGGCGGCCAGGTCGGGCAGGCTCTCGCTCAAAGCCTCAGGCGCAGGCGCGTTCCCGGACTTCCGGTCGCCGCGCATCTTCTGGGTGAGTTTTTCAGGCGAGACACAGAGGCTAACGCAGCTCCAGGCACGGGTCGAAGGGGCGATGTCCGCGCTGGACTTTGCGCCTGAGAGGGAGAAATTCACGCCCCATGCGACGGTGGGCCGGACGGCGCGGGACGTAGGCAACAGGGATGCGGCCGCTCTTGGCGGCGTGTGGTCGCGTGTGAAATTATCAGCGGACGGCCAGGCTGAGTTCACGGTGACATCGGTGACACTGTTCCGCAGCCACCTGGGGCCCGACGTGGCTCGTTACGAGAGGCTCCTTGTGGCAGGGCTGGGGTGAGGCCAAGAAAGTTAGGACTACTGTTCCCGCTTAACACCGTAGACGGCGATCGAATAGTCGAGGGACCCGTAGATCCGATGGAACGTATAGGTAATCGTCCAAGCGCCGGCTGTATAGACATAAAGGACGGCGGGTGGCCGGGAGACCTCGACTACCCGCTCACCCGCTTCGTCTGGCCATGGGTCTTCAGAGATTAAGGTCAGGTGCCAGTCCAGTTCTCTCCTGAGACCACGAGCAGTGTCCTGATAAAACCGTTCCGCCTGGCCGTGCAGCGACAGCCTGTTAGGCATACTTGGCGCGTAGCTTTTCTAGCGGAGTCCCAGGTTCGTCTCGAGCGGCCGCACCAAAACTCTCTTCCAACAAGGCGCCGTGCCTGTCCCATAACGACGCCCGTTTCTTCTCGAGGAGAGGGTTGTGGCTGAATTTGAGGACAGAGTATTGTCGAGCTTCTCTGACAGGGTGGCTTTCCTTAGATGCCTGCACAACCGACTGCCATGACTTCCGGCCGTAAGTTGCGGCTATCCGCTCGATAGCTGCCCAGTCCTGCGGCGCCAGAGCAAGGTCAGCCGGCGCCGGCTGCCACCTGGAAACTGGGACTGAGTACTTCGTGCCATAGGTCTCGTACTGAGTCTGGAATTCGGCGCATGCCACGAGCCCGCGCTTGGCAAGGCCAGCCAGCGTCTGAACAATCCCGTCATCAACGGCGTTTGGCCCGTGGTGGTCCCAAACGTAATCGAAATCAGTGAGCTTCCTGCCGCGCTGCTCAAAGGCAAAGTTATCCGCGAGGTAAACCAGTTTGACCAGTTTCGTCCGGATGCAGCCCGAACGCCCCAGGGCATGCAGCATGCCCAGGATCACCGCTTCATTCCTGTTGACGGTGACAGGTTTCATGAGTTGACTCCTGCGGGGTGAAGGCTCAACGGCAGACAGTTCCTGTGGAACTGAGCACAACTGTCATATAAACCATATCTTATGGCCGTAAACACAGGGAAGGCGCTGTTATCGCACCTCTTATGCAACTGGAATTCACGTATGTGGCGCGTCACGCCCGCGCAGGCAGGTGCCTCTTTGGAATTCTGAGCGCAACTGAGCCCTGCACGGTCACCACATCGTAGCGGCCCACCATGCCAATGAGCTGGTGCGCCGCCCAGGGCTCCATGCCGTAGTCCTTAGCGAGCCACGCGGCCATGTCGCTCGTCGCCATCTGCAGCCCGCGGTTCATGGAGCTTGCGAACTCCGGCTGGCTGCCGATGCTGATGATGTCCGCAGCCGTCTCCACGCGCGGGCCTGACAGGTCGGCCTTCTTGCGCACCGTCACTGAGAACTCGGCGTCCATCGAAGTCTCGATGCCGGTGCCAAGCGGTTCGCCGTCCGCTTGCAGGGCGTGGCCGTCGCCCACATAGAGCAGCCCACCCGGGTGGTAGACCGGCAGGTGGACAGTCGAACCCTCGCGTATTTCGTTGTAGTCGATGTTGCCGCCCCAGGCGCCGGACGGACCTGACGTGGGAGCGAAGTCACCGGCCGGAGCTACGCCCAGGCAGCCGAGCATGGGCTGAGCTGGGAATTCCAGCCCGTGCGCCTTGCTGTGCGGCTCGCGCAGGCGGACGGTGTTCTTCTGCAAGTCTATGTCCCAGGGCACCAGGTTGGCCCGTCCGGGGCGCATGAGGTCCGCCTTGTACCTGTCGGAGTACAGGGTCTCGATGGTCTCCGGCGTGAGGGCGACGAGGCCCAGCCGATATGACGTGTAGCCCCAGTTACGGTTGCAGCGCACCTTCGAGAAGTGGACAGCGAGTGCGTCGCCCGGTTCTGCACCCTCGATGTAGAAAGGCCCTGTGAGCGGGTTGCCGGGCTCCGAGCGGCGTACGCCCTGGTCGTCCTGGCCGCCAGAGTCGACGCACTTGGTAACGACTGTGTCGCCGGGCTGCATGCGCTGCAGGACGGGGTAGAGACGAGAGAATGTGCGGTAATAGGTGGTGGCGATGACCTTGTGTGTCTTTGGCATGGGACCGGCTCCTCGCAGGCTGGTGGCGCGGTAACGGCGGCAAATTTACACGTATGCAGACGTGCCGTGTGGGACGCGCCAGTTGACACATAGTCCCTTGATACCTAGTATTGCTATGTATTATTGCGAGGCGACTGCATGAACCCTGAACAACTGAAAGGCCACCTGGACCTGCTGCTCCTGACGATTATCAGTCCCGCGCCTGTGCACGGGTACGCTGTCATCGAAGAGCTCCGAAATCGTTCGAGAGGCACCTTTGGCTTGCCGGAGGGCACCATTTACCCCGCGTTGCACAGGCTTGAGGCGGCCGGGTGGCTTGTCAGCCGATGGGACGATGCGGGCGGCAGGAAGCGGCGGGTGTATGAGATAACGCATGTGGGCCAGGTTGCACTGGTTGCGCGATTGCGCGAGTGGCAGGCCTTCGAGAGCGGAGTGCAGGCCGTGCTGAAGGGCCGACCCGCGTTTGCGCCGGGAGGGGCGGCATGAGCAGCAGCCCGATAGACCGCTACCTCGACAGGCTGTTTAGAGAATTGACGCTTGACGCCGCCCACATGCTCCGCGTGCTGACGGAGGCCGAGGACCACCTGCGTGAGTCAGCGCGCAACCTTGAGACAACCGGACTGTCGCATGAGGACGCAGAAAAGGCCGCAGTAGCCAGGTTCGGGTCTCCCAGGACGGTGGCCAGGCGGTTCGCCTCAGAGCATGGTGGACGGCTCTTGCCCGAGTCCTTGATTTTGCACCTGGGTGTGACGGCGGCCTGGCTGACAGGGATTGGGTTCATCGCCATCGGCCTGAGCGGTCTCCTTGCGGCCGTATTCGGCATTGCCTTCGGCAAAGATTTTGTGTCTGGTGATGCCCCCGGCGTGACCTATACAGCGGAGCGCTGCGCTCAGTACCAGTCCATGGAACCGGCTGCGCTTGATTGCGCTCAGGCAGCTGTGTGGCACCACTTCGGCGAGGTCGTAGGAAGCCGGACCGCGGCCGGGGTACTGGGCATGCTTGTGCTTTGCGCGCTGGTCCTCCTGCGGCGGCGATACAAGTACATGTCAGGCGTTAAGGTCCTTCCGACTGGATTTCTCGCAGGCATCAGCGCCACCGCGTTTGGGACCGCCGGCACTGCATTGTTGGGCCTTGGGCTGATGGAACTGGCACGCGGAGGAGGCTCCGGCGCGGGCGCTGCGCTAAGTGCCGGGACCGTGGCTGCCGTCTTTGCTGGTATCTTCTTGGGGTTATTTGTTCAGGCGGTCTCTCTGCAACCGCAACGGGACTAACGAACCGAGACGGCCGGGTCTACTGGCACTGCGAGCATCGAAGGAAAACTATGAACAAGCCACTGCTCGGACTGGCTGCAGCGTCCGTGGCCACCGCCGCTGCGACAATCACCGTGTCGGTCGTCCGCACCGGCACGTTCGTCATGGACAGGGTTGAAGTTCCCGGCGGGCGTGAAGTACCGTCGGCGTACTTTCCGGTGGCTGCCGTGGCGCTGTTGATAGCCATCGCGGCCGCTGGTGCGGCTTTGGCGACGGGGCACCGGGCACGCTGAGCGCCTACCGCACAGGCATCATCCTGCGCGTCCAATCGGCCAGTGCCTTCATGAAGTCCGCGAGCTGTTGTTTCACCGCGTCGTCCGTGAGCTTGAGCTGGGCGTCGAATTTCTGGCGCGCGAACGGCACGAGCGCGGTTGGCTGGACCATGACAAAGGAACGCGTCTCGGCGAGCACCTGCCGCAAGTGCAGTTGGGCGCGCGCGGTTCCGGCCATGCCGCCTGTGCCCATGATGCCCACAGGTTTACCCGCCAGGCAGCAAGTGGCGGCGCCGCGGCCCTTGGTGTCGCGCCCGGCCCAGTCGAGGGCGTTTTTCAGGACGCCCGGAATGGAGTGGTGGTACTCCGGCGTGGCGATCAGTACGCCGTCGGCTGCCGAAATGGCAGACTTCATCGCTGTGACGGCCTGCGGGTCCCCCTGTGCCTCGACGTCGCCGTCGTAGAAGGGGATGCTGCGGAGGTCGAACTCCTTGACGGACATTTCGAGCGGCTTGATTTCGATGGCGGCGCGCATGAGGGCGCGGTTATATGAGCCGGCGCGCAGGCTGCCTGCGATAGCGAGGACGCTGACGGGCCTGAGGTGTTGTGAGGAAAAGGTGGTCAACCGGCGGTCTCCTGTGAGCGGGGAGTGCGGACAACCGGGCGATTGTAACGGGGTCGAGTGACCCACACCCACACCTCCTCCTTGCCAGTGAGTGGGGAGCCGCAGAAGTTGACGGGCGTACGCCGGGACAATAACCTCATGTGTATCGGCTGTGACGGAGACGAATAACGGCGTAAGTGCGTCGAGCGAGCCCGGACTGGTGTGAGCGGGCACGAGGCGCGCCGTGAATATCACTCCTGAGCTGCCTGGCTGAAAGCGTCCTGGGTAAGAGCATTGACTGTTCGTCCTTCGACAGGCTCAGGACGAACGGGTGCAGTGGGTCGAGCCCCTGCTAGGACGGACGTAAATAGGCCGGGCCGTTGTCGCCAGACGTTACACCGGGCGCAGGGGCGCAATGTCCTTGATGTGAGCGCCTGCTACGGTGAGTAACCCCTCACCCTGACCCTCTCCCGCAGGGGGAGAGGGGATGAAATTGGCTGAACCTTCTCCCGCAAGGGAGAGGGACAGAAAATTGGGAGAGGGGTCTGTACGGCAGGAAGCAGGGTGGCACCGCGGGTTTCGGCCCGTCCCTCAACAGGGACGGGCTTTTTGCTTAACAGGCGCGTGGCCGGATGTGGGCCTGGCGATTGACCATGACGCAAGGGCAATGCGTGCCTTGCCATTGGAAAGGATACGTATGACCTCCGCACCGAAGCCCAAGGGTGTGTTCCAGCCTGTGCCGGCGAAGGTGGACTTCGTCGCCAGCGAAGAGCGCACGCTCAAGTGGTGGTACGAGCAGGGCATCGTCCAGAAGTACCTCGACCGCAATGTGGGGTCGCCAAAGGGCAAAAAATCGTTCATTGACGGACCGATCACCGCGAACAACCCGATGGGCGTCCACCACGCCTGGGGCCGCATGTATAAGGACCTGTTCCTGCGTTTCTTCAACATGCAGGGCTTCGAGCAGAGGTTTCAGAACGGGTTCGACGGACAGGGCCTGTGGGTAGAGGTGGAGGTCGAAAAGGAGAAGGACTTTAAGTCCAAGCATGACATCGAGGCGTACGGCGTGGCGCGCTTTGTCGAGGAGTGCAAGGCGCGGGTGCGCAAGTACGCGGCCATCATGACGGAGCAGTCGAAGCGCCTCGGGTACTTCATGGACTGGGACCCGGCGTACCAGTCGGACGCGGATGAGCGCGCCCAAAACGTGTGGAAAGGCTCGTACCACACGATGTCAGACGAGAACAACTACACGATCTGGCAGTTCCTGAAGGCGTGCCACGACCGCGGCTGGCTGTACGAGGGCACGGACGTGATGCCCTGGTGCCCGCGCTGCGGGACGGGGCTGTCGCAGCACGAGATTGTCACCGAGGGCTACCAGGAACTGACGCACACAAGCGTGTATGTGAAGTTGCCGCTGGTTTCGAAGACCCCTCTCCCAGCGGGAGAGGGACTGGGTGAGGGAGAAGGCACCGAACCCGGTGAATCGCTGATCGTCTGGACGACCACGCCCTGGACATTGCCTGCCAACGTAGCCGCGGCAGTGAACCCGGAGCACACGTATGTCAAGGTCAAGAACGGCGGCGACGTCCTCTGGATAGGCGCGCAGCGGGCGAAGGCGGTGCTGAAGGGCGAGTACGAAGTCATCGAGCAGAAATCTGGCAGGGACATGCTGGGCTGGCGGTTCCGCGGGCCATTCGACGAACTTCCGGCTGCGTCTCAAGCGAGGGACGTACACAGGGTCATCGAATGGGACGAAGTGGGCGAGGAGGAGGGCACAGGCATTGTCCACATCGCGCCCGGCGCAGGAGCGGAGGACTTCAAACTGGGCAAGGACAACGGCCTGCCAGTCATCGCACCGCTGGACGAATCGGGCGTGTACCTGACTGCGTCAGTGCCGTCTTCTGAGCATGGTCCTTCGACAGGCTCAGGGCGGACGGGACGGGGCCCCTCGGCTACGCTCGGGGCGACGGGAGGCCCAGCCTTTGGCCCCCTTGCAGGCAAGCCGGTGGCACAGGTGAACGAGCTGGTGTTGGAGGGCTTGCGCCGCAAGGGAGTTTTCTACAAGACGGAAAAGACCCGGCACCGCTACCCAGTCTGCTGGCGCTGCAACACGGAGCTCGTGTTCCGGCTGGTGTCCGAGTGGTTCATCAACATGGACGGCGAAGGGTTTGTCGGCGCAGACGCCAAGTGGCTGCCAGTCAAGGCGGACCCCGGACAGCCGCCGCCGCGCGAAGCGAAGCGCACGACGTTCAGGGACCAGATGGTCGAGGCCACGGGACGCGTGCAGTGGGTGCCGGGGTTCGGCATGGACCGGGAGCTCGACTGGCTCCGCAACATGCACGACTGGATGATCTCGAAAAAGCGCTACTGGGGCCTGGCGTTGCCCATCTGGAAGTGTGCGAAGTGCGGCCACTTCGACGTGATGGGCTCCGAGCACGAGCTGAAGCGTCGCGCCGTCGAGGGCTGGCAGGATTTCGCCGGCCACTCGCCGCACCGGCCCTGGGTGGACGCGGTCAAGGTCGCCTGCTCAAAATGCGGCGAGAAGACGTCACGCATCAAAGACGTGGGCAACCCGTGGCTCGACGCCGGCATCGTCACGTTCTCGACCCTCAAGTACCGGCACGATAAGTCTTACTGGGAGGAGTGGTACCCCGCGGACTGGATATCGGAGAGCTTCCCAGGCCAGTTCCGGAATTGGTTCTACTCACTCATCGCCATGAGCGTCGCCCTTGAGAACCGAGAGCCGGCGAAGGCGGTGTTCACCTACGCCCTGATGCGTGATGAGAGAGGCGAAGAGATGCACAAGTCGAAGGGCAACGCCATCTGGTTCGAGGATGGAGCGAAGAAGATGGGCGTTGACGTGATGCGGTGGCAGTTCGCCCGGCACACGCCTGCCTTGAACCTCAACTTTGGCTATGGGCCTGGTGATGAAGTGCGTCGCCAGTTCCTCATCCCACTCTGGAACGTGTACTCGTTCTTTGTTACGTACGCCAACCTGGACGGGTGGAGACCGGATGACAACCCCTCACCCCTGCCCTCTCCCTCAAGGGGAGAGGGGGCGAAAGAAGTGCCCTCTCAAGGGAGAGGGACAGTGTTGACGGAACTGGACCGCTGGGTGCTGTCGGAACTGCACCAGCTTATCGGCAGGGTGACCGGTTACCTGGAGGAGTGGCGGCCTGAGGCGGCGGCACACGACCTTGAGGAGTTTGTTGACCGGCTGTCGAACTGGTACGTGCGGCGGTCCCGCAGACGGTTCTGGAAGTCTGAAGGCGACTCAGACAAAGAGGCCGCCTATGCCACGCTGTACGAATGTCTGACGAAGCTCTGCCGGCTGCTCGCGCCGTTCACGCCGTTCGTGACGGAGGAGATGTACCAGAACCTGGTGGCCGGCAAAGTCGCAGGCGCACCGGAGTCAGTGCACCTGACGGACTGGCCTGCGCCAGACGCATCAGTCATAGATGAAGAGCTATCAGCCAGGACACAGTTGGCAATCAGGCTTTCGAGCCTGGGCCGTGCGGCGAGGGCGTCGGCGAAGATAAAGGTTCGGCAGCCGCTGGCGGAGCTTGCCGTCGAGCTACGCGACAAGAGGGAGTACAGCTACCTGAGCGCGATCAAGCCGCAGCTGATGGATGAACTGAACGTGAAGGACGTGCGGGCCGTAGAACGGGGCCCCTCGACGAGCTCGGGACGACCGGCGCTGCTTTCGTTCAGCATCAAGCCAAACCTGCCAAAGCTGGGGCCCAAATATGGCAAAGACCTGGGCCGTATCCGGCAGGCTCTGGCGGCGGCGGACCCCGCGGCTGTTGCGTCTGCGGCCGAGCGCGGGCAGCCCGTGAAGGTTGGCGAGTTTGAGCTTGCGCCGGACGAGGTGCTCGTCGAGAAGTCGTCGGCGCCGGGGTACGCAGTGGCGACCGAGGGTGGCTACCTGGCAGCGGTCTCGACAGAGCTAACGCCCGATCTGAAGGCAGAGGGCACCGCTCGCGAGGTCGTACACCTGATACAAAACCTGCGCAAAACGGCGGGCCTGGAGATATCGGACCGCATTTCACTCTACGTCGAGGCGTCCGGGCCGGTGCGGCAGGCGCTGGAGGGCCTCGACGAATATGTGCGTGAGGAGACACTGGCGCGGTCAGTATCCTTCAATGTGCCTCCCGCGGGAGCGGCGACTGAATCGCACAGCGTTGACGGTGAGCAGGTGACCATCGGCCTGAAGAAGCTATGACATCGCCGGGCGACGTGCGACGTGTGCTGGGGACGGTGGAAACGGGGCCGTTCATGCCGGTCCGGCTGACGCCTGACCTGTTCCGCAAAGCAGCGGAGATGAGCGCGCGCGCATTTTTCGCTGACCCCATGGGGGCCTACTGGTCGCCAGACGAATCGAAGCGCATGGCAAGGCTGACGCGCTTCTTCCACGCCATGTTCAAACACGCCCACGGGCGCGGTCAGACGTATACGACTCCTGGGGACCCTGACGGCGTGGCGGTGTGGTTCGCGCCCGGCGGCAATCACATCCCATTGTGGCCCATGCTGATGTCCGGGCTGCTCTACGCGCCCTTCACGTTCGGCTGGACTGGCCTGAGGAACTACCTGGCCATGAGCGCGGTGGACGAAAGGGTCCAGGCGCAATACATGAACAGCCCGCACTGGTACCTGTCGCAGCTTTGCACGGACCCCTCGAAGCAGCGGCAGGGCATCGCCTCGGCGCTTATCAGGCCCGTGCTGGACAGGGCGGATGAGTCTGGCGTGCCGTGTTACCTGGAGACACTGACCGAGAAGAACGTCCAGTTTTACTCGAAGCGCGGGTTCAGCGTGGTCTGGGAGGGCGTTATGCCCAGAGGCGGCCCCAGGTCATGGGCGATGCGGCGCGAGCCACGGTGACGGTGTGCCCGGCTTCTCCCTCACCCTAGCCCTCTCCCGCTGGGAGAGGGGAGCAGGCCGGTCAGTCTGCGCGGCGCGCAGGGGCGGGCTCGGCTGCCGCGCCATGTCCGGTCGCTCCGTTGCTTGAAACGGTAGCGCCGTCGTAGGCGGCCGGAGGCAGCACGGTAAGCCCTGGCAGCGTCGAAACCAGGCGCACCCGTTCCAAGTTGCGGGACAGGACTTCATTCCGCGCTAGCTGCTCGCGCCTGGCTATCCAACCTGTGTAGCGGGCGGTTATCTGGGCGCCGACGAGGAGGATGATGGCGGAGACGTAGACCCAGGCCATCAGGAGGATGACGGCGCCCATCTGGCCGTACAGGGTTTCCGGGCCGCCCACGTTACGCAGGTAGAAGACGAATGAGAACTTTGCAGCTTCGAATGCGATAGCGCCGCCAAGTGCGGTCGGCACGACATGGCGCAAATGGAGCTTGATGTTTGGCAGCCACCAGTAAAGGACGAGGAATACGCAGAAAGACAGGACCGGCGGCAGCAACCCAAGTACGAGCCGCGAGACGATGGAACCGGACGTCTGGGCGCCCAGGAACATGAAGGTATTCGTCTGGCTGAGGAAACCAACGAGCGTCGTCGTATAAAGCGAGGCGAAGAGCAGGCTCGTTGCACCGAACATCAACGCGAAGTCCATCAGCCGTTCCTGCACAAAGGGCCGGGTCTTTTTGATGCCCCAGATGGCATTGACCGACTTGCGGATGGAGCCGAACACGCCTGTAGACACCCAGAGCAGGCCTGCCACAGCGACAACGGTGCTGACTGTGGGGCTGGTCTCTATGGTGCTCAGGACCTCGTGGATGAAGTTGTTGCTCCCTGATAGGACGGGGACCTGGGTGACGAGCGCCTCGACCAGCCTGTCCCTGAAGTTCTCGATGCCCAGGAAGATCCCGAAAACAGTGACCAGGGCCAGGAAGAGCGGGAACAAGGAGAACAGGGCGTAGAACGAGACGGCAGCCGACATGTACGGGCCGTTTTTCTCAAGGAATTCATTGAAGTTTGAGGCGCAAAAGGCGATGAACCTGATGAACAGGCGGACAGGACGTATGTGATGCCGCGGCTCTTGCATGTGACTAGCCTACCGCTGCTGGCAAGCGCTCGACACAGGGCGGCCCGCAATCCGCAAGTGGCGGCGCGGTTGCGAATTCACCCCTCACCCCGACCCTCTCCCTCAAGGGGAGAGGGAGCGGAGGGGCACCCTTCGGCAGGCTCGGCCTTTCGGCAGACTCAGGCACTTCGACAAGCTCAGGGCCAACGGGTTCGAGAAGGCCGTGAACGCCTCGTTCAGCCAAGTTGCCCGGCGCGGTAGGCCTGCAGGAACTTCACGCAGTATTCGTCATTGCCAAGGAGCATGTCCAGGGCGACCTTCGCCGGCCGGGACTCAAGGTCCAGGGCCATCGCAGTCCTGGGGCTTGCTTCCAGGGGGTTGATGATGCCGCTGTCCGCGCCGTGCTCAATGGCCAGGTGCAAGAAGGCGTCGTTCACAAGCCTGCGTTTCGGCAGGCCGAACGAGACGTTGCTGATGCCCCCTGTGATGTGTATTTCGGGGCCGAAGTCACGCCGGACCATTGCCACGGCGTCCAGGAAGTGGCGGCCGTATGCGGGCGCAACCGAGATGGGGAAGGCGAGGCAGTCCACGAACAGGTCAGACTTTTTGATGCCCTGTGAGAGGGCGGCTTCGACGACCTTCCCTACGTTCTGCAGCCGTTCTTCTGCGTTGGAGGGCATACCGGCTTCCGCGGCCGCGGTGACCACGACACGCGTGTTGTGTTTGAGTACCAGGTCTAGAGCGCTGAGGCGTTCCAGCGCGACGGAGTTGAGCATGGGCCGTCCGGCGCGGCCGTCGTAAGCGGCCAGGCCCTCGGCGATGATCTCGGCGTTCGAGGAGTCAATGCTCAGGGGCGCAGTTGATGACTGCTGGACGGCCTTCACGAGCCAGGTCATCGAGCGTTTCTGTTCGGCCAGGTTGTAAGAGACCTCGTCAACGTTGAGGTCCAGGTAGTTGGCGCCTGCTTTGATCTGGCGTGCGGCCTCCCAGTGCACGTACGCCGCGCCAAGGGCCTGTTCGTCGGCATCGCCGTGGACGCCCTTGTAAACGGCGATCATGAAGTGTTTGAGGTTACCCTCCCGGTACGGCTGGCGCTTCTTGAAGATGTCCGGGACGGTGAGGAACCGGGTTACGCCGTCTGCCCCCTTGAATGTGACTGCCTCCTGGCCGTCTGGCGCGGCGGCTGCGCGTGGACCGTCGCGCTTTACTGCGCGAGATGTGTGGATGTTCTCGCCGATAACGGTGAACTGGTCAGGAGATGTGATGTTGCGTGGCATAAATGTGGCGACAGCGTGGGGCGCCTAGTTCACTGTGAAAGCCGGGCCACCTTTGTCATTCTGAGGGCCTGACGGCCCTCAGAATCTAGCTTGAAGAACCGAGCGTCGTTCTCCGAGCTAGATTCTGGACTCTCCGCTACCCCCGAATCCCGGTCCGGGGCCAGAATGACATAGTCGAGCCTCGAAATTACGAATCATGAGTCGGAGAGAGCGGCCTAGTGGTCTTTTCGTGCCGTGTGGTCGCGGCCCAGCAGGGCGTTGGCCCACGATGAGGTGCCGCGCAACGAAGCGTCGCACATTACCGGCGCGGAGTCGAGCATGTGCTCTTCCTGTCCGTAGAGCTTGAGCCTGTCATAGGCGCGCAGCCAGATGCAGTCCTTGTCCATCACTTCGCATTTGCCGGCCTTTGTCCCGCCGCAGGGCCCGTTGCGCTGATTCTTGGCACACTGTGACTCCGGACAGAGGTAGGCCAGCTCCGGCAGAGAGCAGTCGCCGCAGTCCTTGCAGCCGTAAAGCGGGAGCTTGGCGATACGCTCTACGGTGTGGGCGACGCGTGAGGCGGGTTGCCATTTTTCCATGGCCCCGTAAACTGCGCGGGCTGGGCCAGCGGCAGGCGCACCAGGGGCGAGCGCCACGGCGTGGGCCAGGCGGCCAAGGTGGAAGGCAGGCGAGACCGTGAGCCTGCGGTAGAGGCCGCCGCGCTTTTTCTTCCATGCTAGATATATTCGGTTGACCTCGTCCGTAGCGAGCCCGGTGGCGGCGTCCTGCTCAAAGTAGTAGAACTCGCCGGGCTGCGGGAACTGTATCTCGCGGGCGAAATTCTTCCAGTCTTCCGGGCTGAATGTGCGCTCGGTTTCGAGGACGCGCTGCAACCTTACAGCGTCTGCACGTCCCGAGAAGTGGACGCCGCGGTAGCCCAGCCCGCGCAGGACTGCGACTTGCTTCGCCGCGAACTCGATGAAAAAGGCCCTGCCTTTATCGGGCGAGGCGGCGTGCTTTTCCACTGTGGCGAGGAGCGTGTCCGTCAACACGACTCCCGGTATCGCCCACTTGTTGAACCCCCTTGCGCTGTTGACACCGAGGGTGAAAACGGTGCCTATCAAGGGCGCTCTGAGGCCTTTGAGGTTCATGTAGCGGAGCAATTCGTCGAGCTTGCGCGAGTCGTACCCGATCTGGGTGATGAAGAAGCAGGCGCCGAGGCGCGCCTTGAGCTCCAGCTTGTAAAGCTGGGTCATGAGCTCTCCTTCGCGCAGCTTGAAAGGGTTGACCGCCGCGCCTGCAAAGAACGCAGGGCCGCGCAGAGAGGGAGCCGTGTCACCATGCTCAGGCAAACCCCGGTCCATCTGCCGGACCATTTCCAAGAGCCCGGCGGAATCGACGTCGAACACCGGCCTGGCGCGCCCGCCTATGCCCTGCGAGGGATAGTCTCCACTGAGGGCCAGGATGTTATGGAAACCCGCCGATGCAAGCGACCACAGCCGTGATTCCAGCCCGTTGCGGTTGTAGTCCTTACACGAGACGTTGACGACGGTCTCTGACCCGGACTGGAGCAGGGAGCGGCCCAGGGTCTCCGGCCGCAGGTGCGGGTGGCCACCGGGGTTGTCGGTCAACGAAAAGACGTCTGCGAGGCCGGACTGCCTGAGATGTTCTGCGTAGTCGAAGACGCGCCGGGCTTTGCCCTCTAGCGCGAGGCCGCGCGAGGTCTCCAGTTCCACCGCGACGATAAAACGGCCGCGGTCTTGGAGGAGGCTCTGTAGCGTTGGTGCCGGGGCCAGGGCCAATTGTCACCGTCCATATCTCAGGTGCAGCACGCGACTATGAGGTTATCAACCCTGCGCGCCTTCCATTCGTCCCTGGCCCCAACAGGTGTCGCCTTCGACAAACTTTGCGTGAAGGGAAAGAGACAGCGCAAGTGCAGTGGTACTTGTGCGCGCTCAAGAGGGCGACCAGGTGGGGCGACGCCTAGAATCGCCGGGTGCGGTGCGTTATGTGTCTGCCGGCCACTGTCAGTCCGCCACGCGTTACTGTCACCGCGCGGCGAGGAGAGCAGGATTAGTTGAGGGCTCCAGGGCAGGGCAGTCCTGCGGGCGGTTATCAGCCGAAGCCAGGCGACACCGTTGTAAGGCGCCCGCGTGCGGCAGAAACGGCGCCGTTCACCGTCCGGGTTGAGAAGCGGTCGGTTTCTATACGCGGCCCGGCCTCGCCCATGGGGCTCGTCTACTGGTTCCTGGCGCTGATCGGTATTGGCACTGTGCTCCTCTGGCTACCCCCATCGGGTGCAACAGAGGGCTTCACGCCGCTCCTTACGGCACTCTTCACGGCGACGTCAGCGGCGACGAACACAGGCCTCGTGACACAGGACGCTTCGACTTACTGGTCGTTCTTCGGACAGGCTGTAATTCTGGGCCTCATATTCACCGGTGGCCTGGGTTTGCTGACAGGTGCAGGTTTCCTGCTCCTGGTGGCAGGCCAGCGGATCGGGCTGCAGAACCTGCTCGTCCTGCGCGAGGGCATGGGTGGAGAGCTAGGGTCGCTCAGGCGGCTGCTGATCAGTTTTGTCGTCGTATCTATCGTTCTTCAGCTATCGGGCGCAGCGGTCCTGTTTGTTCGCTTCTACGTCTCAGATATGCTCTGGCCGGGCATTAGCGCGCCCGAGGCGGCGTGGATGGCGGTATTCCACTCTGTCTCTGCGTTCAACAATGGCGGCATAGACATATTCCGGAATGACCTGGTTGGCGGCGACAGCGTGTCTGGCCTGAGGACCGACTATATTCTGCTGGGTGTATTGGCAAGCCTGATTGTGCTTGGCGGGTTCGGTTACCTGGTGTTGCATGATATTGGGTCTGCCCGTCGGTTCAACCGCTTGCAGTTGAACACAAAGGTCGTACTGGTCGGCAGCGTGGCCCTGGTGCTGGGCGGAGCAGGGGTGTTCCTGGCGCAAAGCTGGCGAGACCCAGGGACGCTCGGCCCAGCCGGGACTGGAGAGAAAGTGGCCGCGGCCCTTTTTGACTCTATAGCTGCCCGGACTGCGGGCTACAACGCGATTGACTACAGTCAAGCGCCCGGAGACCGCCTGGTGTCAGCAGAGATGCTCATGCTCGTCGGCGGCGCGTCCGCGTCGGCGGCCGGCGGCCTCAAGGTGAACACGACCATGGTGGTGGCGCTGGCAGTGTTCGCTGCGGTGCGCGGCCGGCGGCACGTGACCGCGTTCAAAAGGGAGATACCTGACGTGACGGTGCTAAGGGCGATGGTCGTCGTCGTGACCTCCTTCATGCTGTTGGGGGTGTTCTTGCTGGCGCTGACACGCGTCCAAGGGGACCTCCCGTTCAGGGCGATGCTCTTTGAACTGGTGTCGGCCTTCGGCACAGTGGGCCTCAGCGCAGGGATCACGCCGCAACTTAACACCGCAGCGCAACTGATCATCATCTCTGTCATGTTCCTGGGGAAATTTGGGCCGCTGACACTGATGCTGTTCATGGTGGGGCGCGAAGAGCCTGAGAAGTTCAGGCCGGCGGAAGAGGCGGTTAGAATTGGCTAGCCGCAGTTGGCGCAGGGATGAGGGCAACGCCTGCCGGGGCATTTTTGATATTCGTTTGGCCGCTCCGGGGGCCGTCACAAACATATGAAAAAACAGGTCGTCGTGATTGGCCTGGGCCGTTTCGGGTCCAACGTGGCGCGGACGCTGTACCAGCTTGGCCACGATGTGATGGCGATAGACAGTGATGAAGGCAAAGTCCAGGCGATGATGGGAGAGGTGACGTACGCCGTGCGTGGCGACGCGACACATGAGTCTGTGCTGCGCGAGCTGGGCGTACACAACTTTGACATCGCCATCGTGGCCATTGGCCGAAATGTGGAAGCCAGCATCATGACCAGCGTCCTCTTGAAGACGATGGACATGGGGTACGTGGTCGCACGCGCACACTCGGAGTTGCACAAGAGCACCTTGACCAGGATCGGGTGCAACAGGGTGATCAACCCGGAAACGGAGATGGGTGTGAGGCTGGCGCACCTGTTGCTTGCGCCGGATGTTGAGGAGTACCTGGAGCTCACACCAGCGTTCGGGATCAGCCGGATGAAGGTCCCCGAGCGCTTTACCAACATGACGCTCAAGGAAGCCGGGTTCTCCGGCGCGCGGGACAAGTACGGTGTTGCTGTCGTGGCGCTCAAACGGGGAGACGACATCATCCTTTCGCCCGACATGGGCGAGAGGCTCAAGAGCGGTGATGTCCTCGTGCTCGCAGGCAAAGACGAGCAAGTTGAACGCCTGAGCGCGTAAGAGACGCACAACGAGCAGGCGCCGGTTGAGTGCCCTCGGGACCGCACTGGTTTTGACAGGTGGTGGTAAGCGGGCCTGCGTGCGGCCCGCCTACCGGGAAAGACGTGTCATGTGCCATCGTGTAGCAAAGGACCGGGCGTACCCTGGCGGCGCCGGCAGTGGTCTGTGGCGGTATTTGCATGGTTCTGACTAAAGTGATGGCTGTCGTGCGCGGTAACGTGGCAGACGACGGGGTGATCTCGCAGGCGGCTGAGGCCGTACGGACATCGCACGGCAAGTTGTACGTGGTGTATGTCATCAAAATGGACCGCAGCCTGCCTGTAGACGCTGATGTACCGTCCGAGGTGACGCGCGCGGAGGCAGCGCTCTCCAGAGCAGAGAGGACGGCCCATTTGCCGCGCGGGGACGTAGAGGCCCACATTGTCCAGGCGCGTGACATTGGCGTCGCGGTCGTCCACGAGGCGGCTGTGCGCGAAGTTGACGCGATAGTCGTGGGGACGCCTTACCCTTTTGAATACAGTGGCTTCAGGCTATCGGGAGAGCTTATGTACGTACTCAGGCACGCGCCCTGTGACGTTGTGCTCTGGCGTGAACGGCCTGGCGGGCCGGCGCCTATGACTGCGGCAGCGCGTAATGGCCGCAGCCGTGCAGCAAATTGATATGTCAAGGGCCGTGCAACTCTACTAATGTCGAGATGAAATGACGAGACAGCGGGACGGAGGTTGAATGAAGATCGTGATCGCCGGCTCAGGCCGCCTGGGATCAAAACTGGCCGCCACCCTTGCCAGGCAAGGCCACCATATGGCCGTCATAGACATTGAGCCCCAGGCGTTCGAGCGGCTGCCGAAGGACCTCGTCGAGTCGGGGCAGGTCGTTGTAGTCACAGGAGACGCCGCCTCAGCCGACGCAATGGAGGAGGCTGGCATACGTCAGGCGGTGCTTTTCATCGCCGCCACCGACCAGGACGCGCTCAACGGCCTGGCCTCACTTAAGGCGAAACTGGTGTACCGGGTGAAGCAGGTCGTATGCACGGTGCGGGACGAAGACCTGCACAGGCTATATGAAGCAGCAGGCATCACATCGGTGAACCCTGCCAGCCTGGCCGCGGAACGGGTGCTTGGGTCATTCCTTGTGGAAGATGTGGAAATTGCGCCGGCGCGTGCCCAGGGTGGATAGCGAACTACACCGGTTAGCGCGGCAGGCGCCAGACTAACTATGTATTTGATAATCGCAGGGGCAGGAATAATAGGGGGATCGCTCGCTGGTTCGCTGGTAGCGGCGGGCCACGAGGTGTTGATCATTGACACTGACCCGGCGCGCGTGGCCAAGGTCCAGCAGGATCTCGGCAACGTCGCCATCGCAGGATATCCGGCGTCTGTGCGGGTACTCACGGAGGCCGGGGCGTCACGCGCTTCGGTGCTCATAGCTGTGACGGGCCGGGACGAAGACAACCTGGCGGTGTGTCTCCTGGCGAAGTACGTCATGAAGGTGCCGCGCACGGTGGCGCTGGCGAACCAGCCAGACAACGCGCCGCTGTTCGAGTCTGCCGGCATTGACATAGCCGTGAGCTCTGTTGACCTGGTCCTTGCGGCCCTCGCCGGTTCACTGCCAGCCCACCCGCTCCTCCGGCTGATGCCGGTGTCGTCACGGACCAAAGAGGTGGTGGCGATCAAGGTGCCGGCCCGGGCGGCCATCGCCGGCAGGTCAGTGAGCGAGGTGCCGCTGCCGTACGGGGCGCTCATAGCGCTTGTCGTTACGTCAGACGGGCGTGTGCAGACGGCGTCGCCCCACACGCTCATCCAGGACGAGGACGAAGTGATAGCCGTCGTGCCGCCGGATGCTGCCGAGGCGCTCTGGGAGACGCTTACAGAGCAGAAGTAAACCCCGGTGGCGCCCGATACGCAAACTTGGGATGCATAGAAGTGACGCGCAACCTAAAGGACCATTCGTTACTTTGAGCTTATTCAGGTGCACCCCTCACCCCTGACCCTCTTCCGCAAGGGGGAGAGGGAGTGAGGAAAATGCGCCAATCCCGGCGCAGCGCAAGGAGCAGGATGTGCCAGAGCATAAGCCTTTGCGTATGGTCTCGTCCTGCGTACAGCGCGCGCTGGTCTGCTGGGCCCTCGCCGCGACTTTGGCATTGGTAGCTGCCTGCACCAATGCGGCCAGTGGCACTCCGGCCCTGCCTGCCACCAGCACGAGCCAGCCGCGCCCTTCGGCAACTGCTCCGGACACCGCGAGGGCGTCCACTCCCACACCGCGCCCCCTGACGCGCGAGACGGCCCTCGAAGCAGTGGTGCAGTTCGCCGTAGACGCCAAGATCGCAAACCTGACGGTGCTTGAAGCGTTTACAGGCGGTTTCAGCCAGGAAATCCTGAGTGATAACGTCAAACTGACGCAGACCGAATATGACACGTTCCTCGCCGCGTGGCAGGGCATGGCCTTGAACCAGGAGCGGACGCTGGCCGCCATGCGGATGCTGGGCCTGAGCACAGTTTCGGCTGACTCCGATGACAAACCTGCAGGCGCAGCCGCGCCGTCGCACGGCGTAGTGGATTCGGCACGCGGTTTCTACGAGTGGATGAGCGGCGCGGGCAAAAGGTCCAGGGAGCGCATCGGCCAGATCACCAGCAATATGTCTGAGGATGAGCGGCAGGAACTCTTCAATGAGCTAAAGGCTACCGCGCCCGAATCAACTGGGGGCGCTGCCGATGCCACGCAGTTCTATCAGAAACTCCAGCGCGGCGAGCTGGACACCCAGGCCTCGCGCATCCACAACGACCTCCTGTTGACGTCAGCGTCCAGCACTACGGCAGGGAGGTACACAGAGCTGGCCCAGGACAAGGGCCTGCTGACCAAGGACATTGTCGTGGCAGAGGGCAGGGATGGCCTTGAAAAGGGCGCGAAATTTGCGGTTGACGCCTCGTTCGCCGCGCTTGAGGGGCCCTACCCTGGCCTGAGCAAAGGCAAGGAATACGCCGAAAAGACGGAGAAATTCCTAAAACAGATGGAGACCGTTTACGAAGACCCTGGTAAGACCGGCCAGGTCGTAAGCGACGTGGTGTCGGAAAAGGCGAAGGAGCAGTTCAAGAAGCTCCTCGGCAAGGGCGCGTCAGACAAAGCCAAAGACGATGTTGACCTGTTTGGCAAGACGGTCGGAGCGTTCGTGGCGGACGCGCTCGGGTCAGGCCCGGACGCCGACACCGAGGTGCGTGCGGCTGAAGGCATCGGCTCCGTGCTGGTCACGGCGAAAGACGGCGCGGTCACGATTGCGCTCCGCGAAGGGGAAGGTGACGGCGCGGAGATGGTGGTATTTGCACCGGACGACCAGAACCCGGCCATGGAGCTGCCAGCCGGTGACTACTCGGTACGGACGTTTGACGAGGCGGGCAAAGAGCTGGCGAAGTCAAAAGTGACATCGGAGCCAGGGTGGGAGCAGGTCGCTGACGCCAAGAACGGGTCTGAGCGCATGGCGGACGCCAAAGTCCGCGCATCGCGCACTCCCACGCCGCGGCCTTCGCCCACACAGGTCGTGCCATTTGAGTGGGTGCTGTCGGAAGTTGTCATCAACCCGGAAAACAGGCCCCTCAGAGCAGACCAGGTAGATGAGTTCGCAGGCACGTTCTTTGACCACAAAATTACGGACGGTGTGTTCACGACCACCACGGTCGGCAAAGTGTTCGGAAACCTACGCTGGGACTTTGTGTTCACGTGGAAATTTGACCGTCCTCCGGCCCGCATCAAGCCTGACGAGACCTTCACTCTGAAGGTGACCGGCACGAGGACAGGCACTTACTACAACAACGGCTTCACCGGTTCACTCTTCCAGTTTTCCGGCAGCCGGCGCACCGTCCAGGTCGGCATGGACCAGGGCGCAGGCGCCTCTGCTGAGGCGACCGGTGAGTTCACGACGCCAAACGTGCGCGTGGCCCAGTGGACGCCGGGGGCGTTCCTCTGGAACTGCTCGGCGTGCAATCTCACATGGGTGTACAAGCCGCAGGACATACCAGTGGCGCCCGTCGCTGCGCCTCCTCTCAGGCCCGTTGATGCGGCGGCAAAGCAGGCGAAGGAGTGCGTGGCGCGCTCGCAGTTCTTCCGCACCGTTTGCCAGACCCTCCTCGAACAGGAAGAGCTGTTCGAGAAGCTCAACATAGTGGCCCGCCTTCCGGCAAGCACTTGCGCCTCTCCCCCTAATGATTCGCTGCGCCAGCAATGCGCTCTTCAAGCCGCGACCGATTCTGGCGACTCCGCCCGCTGCGACGCGCTGGAGCCAGCGCTACGACTCATTTGCAGGGTGGACCTGGCGGAAACGAAAGGCGACATAGACCTGGTGGCGCCGTTTGGAGACGAAGGCTACACCCTGCTAGTTGTGGCAACCGGCAGCCTGGAGGCGCTCTCACGCATCAAAGACGGCGCGACGCACGACCACGCCGTCTTCTTGGGGTTGAACGCTTATCTGGGTGACATCCTGACGGGCGAAGCTGATAAGCGCGTCGCGCCTGCATCGTTCTGCAGCCAGATACGCGGCGGCTGGGCGGACGAAACGGACTACCCCGAGGATGACGAAGGAGAACGCAATCAGTGTGAGCAACTGCTGGGGATGGCCCGCGCCATCCAGCTGGACGCACCGGACGAGTGCGACCTGATGAAGGACCGGTTTGTTCCCAGTCCGTTCAATACCGAGGAAGACATTGCCGAGGCTGTCAGCGAATGCCGGCTGGCGCTCGAAGACTACAATCTCATCGCGTCAAGGTAGGGGGCCTGCGCCTCCACTGGTTTGAATCCTCGACCCACACCCTAACCCTCTCCCTGCCAGGGAGAAGGGGAGATATCAATTGCATTGACCGTGAAAAAGCGTAAGGTCGCCTACCTCGGCCCGGCCGGGACGTACACCGAGGAGGCCGCTTCCCGGTACGCGCCGGATGCCGTCCTGGTGCCATACCCGACGATCTTCCACGCCGCCGAGGCGGTCGAGAAGGGCGAGACGGGCGAGGCCGTCGTTCCCATCGAAAACAGCCTCTACGGGTCCGTCGCGGACATCCTGGACTTCCTGATAGCGGCGAAGCGCACACTCATCAGGGACGAGATGCTCCTGCGCATCGAGCATTGCCTCATGGCGTTGCCCGGTGTACGCCTTCAAGGCGTGAACACAGTGCTGGCGCACCCACAGGCGCTGGGGCAGTGCAGGAAGTTCCTGATGGAGAAGCTGCCGCGGGCGCAGCAGTCGCCCTCTGTGAGTAACGCGGCGGCTGCAGCTGAGGTCAAGGGTGGCCGCAAGGACGCCGCGGCCATCGGCCCACGGCGCGCCGCGGAGATCTATGGCCTGGAAGTCATCGCCGAGTCCATCCAGGACTCCCGCACGAATATCACGCGCTTCGTCGTGCTCGCGCCCACGGACCACGCGCCCACGGGCAGGGACAAGACGTCGTTTTGCTACGACGTGAAAGACGAGCCAGGGGTCCTGTACAGGTCGCTGCGCCCGCTTGCGGACCGGCGCATCAACCTTTCGAAGATAGAGTCCCGCCCAGCGGGCGACATGCTGGGACGGTACATCTTCCTCCTTGACATTGACGGCCACCGGACCGATGGTCCAGTGGCCGAGGCGCTGAAAGAAATGAGGGCGATGACGCAGATGCTAAAGGTGCTGGGGTCCTACCCGCGCGCCAGCCTGCCGCAGTAGAGATATACCCCACCCTCTCATTGAGAGGGTGGGCTTCCGCGTAGGACGGTGACAGCCGCAGTTAGTTCGACCCGTTGTGGCCCCCGCTGCGGCCGTTGCCGCCGGATGTAACTACCTCGCGCTCCGGTTCCGAAGGCGGTGTGGCGGGCTGTGGCGTCTTGGCCTCTGCCTCCGCGGCCGCTTGAGCGGCCTCCTCGTGGCTGAACCAGCGCGTGACAACCCGGCTGAGGCCCTGAAGCCCGGAGGGCGTAAAGGCGCCTGTCAGGCTGCTCGCAAACCCGGTCACAACGTCTGAGGCGCTCTCGAACTTTTCCAGGCCGGTCTCGGCCCTTGAGAGAGCGATGTCAGCCCGGCTGGCGAGCCTCCGCACTTGCCTGAACAGCATGATGCCGAAGAAGGCGAATACAAAGAGCAACAAGAACAACAGGAACACGACAGCGACGAGCGCAATGTCCTTGATGTTCTGGACGGTCTCGCTGACGAGGAGGGGGGCAAACTGTTCCATAGGCGCTTGTGGCTTTCAGGCGGCAGGGCGCCGGTGGGTCGTCACGACGCCCCTGATACTCTCGCAGGTGGTTGGAAAATACGAATCGTAGCAGCAAGGCTGACCTCGCGTGAAACGATGAGGTCGCGTTTGAGGCGACGGCGGGCGCGGTTTCTCACGGTGAGAACAGCGAGCCGGGCTGGCACTTGCGGCAATAGTTGGTCTCGCGCTGGTTGGCTGTGATGGCCGTGATAGGCGTGCCGCAGACCGGGCAGGGCAGGCCGCCCTTGCGGTGGACCTTCAAGAAGTCCCTGACCTTCTTGTGGATGTCTTCACCCACTCTTTTCCGCAGGACTGAGACCGCGGCCTTCGGTACGGCATACGCGGCGTGGTGCAGCCGTTCGACTTCTTGCGGCGAGAGACGATACAGTTTTTTGAACGGGAATATCTTCGCCGCAAACAGTACTTCGTCTGCGTACGCGTTGCCGATGCCGGCGACGGCCTGGCCCCGCGTGAGCACGCCTTTGACCTCGCCACGGAACGGCCTGAGCCGTTCTTTGAACTGCGCCAGCGTCTGCGGCTCGTCCAGCACATCAGGCCCCTGGTTTTCGAGCCGGACGACCTCCTCTTTCCGTGACGGCGGCAGGTAGTAGACCTGGCCCATGCGCTTGTCGTCGAAATAACGCAGATGCATGCCGTCGTCCAGGTCAAACGTCAGTATGGCCGAGGCCTCCATGCGGGCGCCGGGCTTGCAGTAACGGAGGCCGCCTGTGAGCATGGGGCTGATGATGAGCAGGCGCGAGTCACCCTTGTGGGTCCGCGAAGGTGCCGCGGCTTCTCCCTCGCCCTCTCTCGCTGGGAGAGGGGACCGGACTTGCGTGTCAAGCTCGATGATGAGCAGCTTGCCACGGCGCCTGATGGCGGTGACCGGGCGCACCGCGATGTCCTGTGCAAACGGCAGCCGCTGGCCCGCGCCGCCTGAGCCGGTCATATTGCGCAGCACGAGCGGCTTCCGTTCTGACGCCGCGACTATCTGGCGGCCCACCAGCCGTGGCGCTAGGAACTCGCGTATGACCTCCAGGTCGGGCGCTTCGGGCATCGGGCGCTCCGGTGCAGCGGCGGGCGCTCGTCAGTCGGCGCAGTCAAAGAACTCCGGGTAACGTATCCGCCTGTCCTCTGGCAAAGTTTCCGGCAGTTCCTGTGTTGACCGGGAGCCGTCAATGTACTGGCATGTCACCGAATTATCGTCGCTGTCCGTGACCTCGACGGTAATAGTCGCCTCGTGGTTGGGTTCTCCAAAGCAGTTGGTGTGTGTCCAGAATGCTTCGCTCGTCGCAAGGGGGTCTCCGGCACTGCCGGCCTCAGCCAGGCGGCGCGGGTCCCACTTCCAGTCGCCGCATATGTTGGAGAGAGACCACTTGAACCGCAGGCCGTCCTTGTCATCATCAAAGACGCGCACCCGGTAGGACGTTGTGTGCCGGAAGCTTTCATACAGAGCGCTGAACTCCACCACGACCGGCGGCACGTCGTTGAGCGCCAGCGGGTTCCAGGGCGGCGGGGCCATGACGAAGTTGTCCACCCCCTGCTTCTCGCGACCAAAAATGGCCTCGACGTTCAGGTCTATGCTTGTGACCGACTTGAGCACCGCTATGATCTGCGCTTCGGTGACCGCGTTCTTGCCTGAAAGGTCGGTCCAGAGCCCGCTGCCGACCTGGCCCTTGCCTGCGGCAATCGTTACGCTGTGGCTTTGCCAATTCGTCCAGGGTTCCTCGTTGGGCTTTGGCTCGCGGGGCACTATCACGCTGTCCGTCTGGATGGTCCCGGCGGTCCCCGCGATCGTTATCGTGCCGTAGTTAAAGCCCTCGCCTCCTGTGCTGTGGCGGCCGTCCCAGGTGGGGTCGAGCGCATCGAACATCTTGCCATCGAACGAGATTGTGCCGCCGTAATAGCCCCGTAGGTTCCTGCCGCCCCTGAATTTCTCCGGCGCAAGGAGGCGGCAGACGATCTGGTCGTTGTTGTCCACGAAAAGGAACCCGCCGGGGTTGCCGCCGCCTCCCTGGTACTCCATAGCAACGCAGCCGCTTGTCCGTGGGGTCCAACCCTCAAGGCCGTCATCGAACCTGCTGGAGAGCAGGAACACGTCCGGGTCAGGCAGCGGCGTGGCCGTCGGCGGGGGGACTGGCGTCGGTGTCCCGGCTTCACAACGGAAGGTGTCCGAATCCAGGCTGAATCTGAAGTGGAAAGGCCGCTCACGATTCAATACTTGGTCCCTGGTCTGGTCCTCGCGCATGACGCCGGTTATCAGACCTTCGTAACTGATTTCAGAGAAGGAGCCTGGGCCTGTGCAAACGAACTGTTGTTGCAGAGGGAACGACGGGCTGCCGACTTTTGTCAGCGGCGGTGCGTCCTTCACGAACCTGGGCTCAATGGGACCGTTCGACAGCCATTCACCCCTGATGCTCCACTCCACAAGTTCATAAGCAACGTACCCTGACACATGAGTGTCATAAACCTCCCATGCCGTCTTCTCAGGCCGGAGCCTGAGTTCAACGGTGAAAGGCACACCGGCCACCTGGTCTTCCACCTTCATGCCACTGTAAGCGAAGTCCCCGGCCGCTGAGCTGGCAATGAGGCGACTGAAGTGCAGGATTGGCGCCGAAACGGTGGTCCTTCCGCTCTGCGAGTCCACCTCTGCAGAATAGGACTCCAGCAGCGTGAGCTCCTGTCCAGACTGGAGGTACAGGCTGGGCAGTCCGCCACCTGCGTCAGCCGCCAGTGTGAAGCGGACGACTACCGGAGACGAGAACTTTGTGCCATCAGGCTCCAGTTTGTACACGGCGTCCGGAGGCTGGCCGCCGATCGTGATGCCGGACTCTGCGGGCGCGACCGGAGCGATCTTAATCGCGCCTGAATCGAGTCCGGCAGGCAGGGCGGAAGGCGGCACAAGCACTTCCGCGGAACCATCTGGCGACTTGATGGCGTTGTGCGGGCCGTTCAGGACCTGAGCGATTACCTTTTCCGCTTCACTGGCGTCATCCCCGGCGGCTTGAGGCGATGCAGTTATGCCCGGCTGAGGCGTGACGGTGGGGGCACTCTGCGCGTCGCCCCCGCAGGCGGTGATTGCAATGCTGGAGGCCAGGGCCAAGGCCACGGCGAGGGTGCGCAGGCAGTTCAGTTCAGGCTCCTCCCTCACCCAACCCTCTCCCGCTGGGAGAGGAAGGTGCAACCGCAGCACCCTTACTCCAAGAAGTCCCGCAATTTCTTGGAGCGCGTGGGGTGGCGGAGCTTGCGCAACGCCTTGGCCTCAATCTGACGGATGCGTTCGCGCGTCACCCCGAACTCCGTGCCGACCTCCTCCAGAGTGCGTGCGCGACCATCGGCAAGCCCGAAGCGCAATTGCAGGACCCGGCGCTCACGGAGCGTCAGGGTGGCGAGGACCTCCTCGACCTGCTCGCGTAGCAGGTGGTAAGACGCGGCGTCAGAGGGCGCAGGCGCGTTCTTGTCCTCTATGAAGTCACCCAGGTGTGAGTCCTCTTCCTCGCCAATCGGCGTTTCAAGCGACACCGGCTCTTGCGAGATCTTCAGGATCTCCCGCACCCTCTCCGGCGACATCTCCAGGTTGCGGCCGATCTCCTCGCTTGTGGGCTCCCTGCCGTATTCCTGGACGAGGCGGCGCGAAGTGCGCAGGAGTTTGTTGATCGTCTCCACCATGTGCACGGGGATGCGTATGGTGCGGGCCTGGTCGGCAATGGCGCGGGTGATGGCCTGGCGGATCCACCAGGTGGCATACGTTGAAAACTTGAAACCCTTGCGGTAGTCGAATTTTTCCACCGCGCGGATGAGGCCCAGGTTGCCCTCCTGGATGAGGTCGAGGAGGCTCATGCCCCGGCCTATGTACTTCTTGGCCACGCTGACCACGAGGCGGAGGTTCGCCTCGGCCAGGTGTCGTTCGCAGCGTTCGGCCTCACTGCGGACGTGCGAGTAATGGGAGCCGAAAAGGAACTCGTACACGGGGAAGCGTTCGCAGACGTCTGCGCTGGCGACGAGCCTGGGTACCTTGTCCAAGCGTGGGTCATCGTCGAGCACCTCAAGCGCCACCTGAGGGACCACGGCGGAGAGGACCGAGAGGTCCACAATGGTCCGCTGCGCCTCTTCCAGCGAGCAGTTGAAGGTGTCGGACATATAAGTGAGGAGCTTTTCGTTGTGCGGGCCGTCAATAAGAGCTCGCATTTCCGGGCTATTGAATAGCACTGAGACGGTCACAGGGCTCTTCATGCCGAGGAACTTGGCCACGCAGTCCGCGGCCTTCTGCTTTTCGCCAAGCTCCTGCAGGAGGTCCCGGGTTACGTCACAGGCAGAAGCGTGTTCGCCGTCCTGGGCCTTGACAAGTTTTTCCTGAATGTCCAGACGGCGTTCTAGCTCAATGGCCCTGGCAAGGTGGCGTTCGTCCTGAGCGGTGAGGAGCTTCACCCGGCCGATTTCGCGCAGGTACATGCGGACGGGGTCATCGGTGATCTCTGCGTCCTCGATGACCTGTTCGATGTCGACCAGCTCGACCGGCTCCTGGGCCTCGGCGGCAATCGCGGCAATGGTGGGCTCGCCCCAGAGGGCCGGGTCTGCGGGCGCCTCAGAAAGCGCGTTCGCCTCCAGGTTGGCTTCGTCCTCCACATGACCCGCCGGGATAACGGCTACCGGCGAGACGCCGTTGCCTTCATGTGCATCCACGGTGTCAGCCAATGGCTCTTCTACCACCGGACGTTGAGGTTTCCGTGCCATTAGACGTGTCCTGTCTTGGTCAGCCCTGTGCGTGTGCCGGCTGGACCTGTAAAGACCTGACGGAACCTGGAGTCCGACTCCATGGCCCGCCGCAGCAACTCTTCGTGTTCAGGAGACCCGCTGTCCGTTCCCAGGTCGGCGAAGGCCTTCTCTTCCATGGCCTTGAGGTACCTGAGGTGCCGCTCCCGCAGGCGGCGTACGCACTGGTCCACCGCCTCCACCCGTTCCAGGTGGTCCGCCGGGGGCAACGTGCGGGACTTTAGGGCTTCGATCTTACCGCTGAGTGGGTCGTCCGGGGGTGCCTCCGCCAGCACACTTTTGGGCGATGTTCGCCATGATGAGAAAACTTCCCGGTTCGCGGCGTCTCTGAAGTGCTCGTCCGGCGCTGCGAGGGCGAAGTCTCGGAGATCCTCATGGCGGAGGATGAGAGCAAGGAAATATTCTTCGATGGCGTCTTCACCGGCAGCTTCCAGCGCAGCCGCGACCTGCGAGGCTGCGAGGCGTTCTGGCCCTTGCGGGCCGCGCTGTGTGCGGAGCGGTGTGGCCGCGGGCTGCGACGGCCTCGTAAGCATGGCGCGCACGCGCTCTTCTGGCACGCCCATTTTCTTCGCCAGCAACGTCCAGTAGCGGTCTTGCTCATATGTGTTCTGGACGGACAGGATGGGCCCCTTGATCGCATCGAATAGCTGGGCCTTGCCCTGCGGTGTGGCTGAGTCGAAGCGGGCCGCGTAAGCCTCGGTCATCCATTGGATGAACGGCTGGGCGCCATCTATGGATGCTCGCCAGGCCGCGGAATCGGAACGTATTGCTTCATCCGGGTCCTTGCCGCCCTCGGGGCGCGCTATGCGGACGTCCACTCCGGCCCTGCGCTCCTGCACGGCGAATGTTTGCCACGAGCCTGCCAACTCTCGCAGGGTGGCTTCCGCGCCTGCCGCATCGGAGTCAAGACAGAGCACGATTGCGCCGGTCTGGAGCGCCGAGGCTGGCCCTGTGCCCACAGGCCTCGCCACAAGCCTCGACAACGCTTCAAGCTGCTCTGGAGTGACCGCGGTACCCATGCAGGCGACTACGTCCTTGAAACCGTGCTCGTGCGCGGCGATGGCGTCCATATAGCCCTCGACGACGACGGCGCGGCCCGTGGCGTGGATGGTATCGGCAGCCCAGTGCAGCCCATAGACGAGCCGACCCTTGTCGAATGTTTCTGACTTCGCGGTGTTGAGGTATTTTGGCTCTCCGCCGTCCAGGCTGCGGGCGCCGAAGCCACAGAGCCTGCCCTGCGCGTCACGTATCTCTATCGTGAGGCGGCCGCGGAACATGTCCCGCCACGAGCCGTCCTGCGACCTGGTGACGAGCCCGGCATCGCGCGCCGCCCGCGGGTCCACATTCTTGGCGCGGAGGTGGTTGATCAGGGTTTCGAGGCCGGACGGCGCCAGGCCGAACCCGCGCCTTTCTGCCGCATCCATCCCTATCCCGCGGCCTTCCAGGTATTTGCGCGCGGCCTCGCCCTCCGGCGACTTTAAGCGCGCCGCGAAATACTTCGCGGCGACTTCGTTGGCCGCGTAGAGGTCGGAGACCGGGCGCGTCCTCGTGGGCGACTGGTCTGCGCTCCCTGGTCCTGTCGCAGGGATGCCGAGGTCGTCCGCCAACCTCCTGAGCGCATCACGGAACGGGATGTTCTCCCGCTTCATCACAAACGTGATGGCGTCGCCGCCTGTGGAACAGGAACCGAAGCAGTGCCACGTGCCGGACTCCGGGTAGACGACGAACGATGGCGTGCGCTCCGAGTGGAACGGGCACAGCGCCTTTGGGATGCGCGACGAGGTGTTCAGGTCAACGTATTTCGATATGACCTGGACGATGTCTGCGCGCTGCTTTACTTCATCGAGGAGGGACATGGCGGCGGGAGCAGGCGGGCCCGGTCAGCCTGTGGCCAAATGACTGCGTTGGGCCGGCAGCGGGGAGGGTTGTCTCATTGCTGCCACACGCAGTGGCTGAGAAAGGCCCGACATGGCGAGTATACGGGCAGGGCCCATGCCACGGTAGCGGCGGGTTGCAGAGGGCAGCGACGCGTATAGCGAAAGAGGCGAGGCCTTCATTGTGCCCAGGATCGCCTGGTCTGGCGTCATTCCCGTACAAGCGAGAAGGACTGCGGCAGGCGCAGGATTGACGACGATGCAAGCGTGACCGTGCACAGCCTGTTACACCCGCCCCTGGAATACGCCTTCGCTGATGCCGGGCCGGATTTCTTCGGCCCGCGCAAGGGCGTAGTTGTCCGTCATGCCACATACCCAGTCGGCCGCGGCCTGTGTGGCGGAGCCCGACAGCGCGAGCAGCCTGGGTGGCAGCCTGTCCGGGCGTTTCGAATAATGGTCCAGCAGCAACTCGACGATGTCCTGGGCGCGCTTTCCTTCACGGCTTTGGCTTATCGTCAAGTAAAAATTCTTGAACATGAATTCACGAAGCCCTGTGGTGACATCTCGCAAATGGGGTGACATACGTATCCACGGGCGGCCGTCCCGCGCCGGAACTTCGCCGGTGCAGTCCCAGGATGCTTGCACAACGTCACGGACAAGCGTGTCCACATGCTGGCCGTGGGTTTCGCCCAGGGCGGCAGTAGTCCCTTGCGGAAGGTCCCCCAACTTCAGAGACTCCGAGCGCAGCGCGTCTCCGATGTCGTGCGTCAGGTAGGCAAGTGCGTCCGCGAGCCGCACTATCTGCGCCTCAAGTGTGAGGTGCGACACGGACGCGGCATCGAGGAAATCGCCCTGGGGCTTGGAATGGTGGCGGATGGCCTCCACGACCTCTTGCGTGAGGTTCAGGCCCGCACCATCTTTCTCCAGCGTTTCGATGATCCGCACGCTGTGGCGGGAGTGGTGGAACCCGCCGGGCAGCCAGTGGTCCAGCGCCGCCTCGCCGATGTGGCCGAAGGGCGTGTGGCCCAGGTCATGGCCCAGCGCGGCGGCCTCGACGAGGTCCTCGTTCAAGTTCAGCGCGCGGGCGATCGTGCGGCCGACCTGTTGCACTTCAATCACGTGCGTAAGGCGCGTGACGTAGTGGTCCCCGAGTGGAGCGATGAAGACCTGGCTCTTGTGCTTGAGCCGGCGGAAGGCGTTGGTATGGATGACGCGGTCGCGGTCGCGCTGGAACTCGGTGCGTACGGGCGACGGCGGCTCAGGGCGTTTGCGGCCCCGGCAGCGGGCGGAGCGGACAGCGTAGACGGAAAGTTCTTCTTCGCGCGCCTCCAGGCGTTCTCTGATGATGGACAGGTCCATGGCTATTGATTCTCTTGTTCCCTCTCCCTCCCAGGGAAAGGTGGAGTCGCATATCAGGCCTGCGCGGGCCGTTCGGCCATCCGGCGTCCGTCCAGTTGACGGATGTGGCGCTGCGTGATGAGTACCGCGCCCACTATGGCTGTTAGCGCGAGCGCGGCGATTGTCACCGCCCAACGCACGTCGAGCACGTCGGCTATCGCGCCTCCCAGCAGGCCGCCGAGGGGGATGAGGCTGAACGTGATGCCGTGCATGCCCATTACCCGGCCGCGCAGGGCGTCAGGCACGCGCAGCTGCATGGCGGTCATGGAGTTGACAAGGTATATGGCGTTGAAGAACGACGCGAAGAAGATGAACGGCAGGCTGGCCCAATACCCGGGCGACCAGGAGAAGGCGACAAGGAAGATGGTGTTCATCAGGGTCGCTCCAAGCATGGATGTGCCCAGCAAGCGGCTGGCCTGCAGGCGGTTCGCTGCAACTGTCCCGGCCACTGCGCCGATGCCCATTAGCGTCAACATCCAGCCATAGGCCCGTGAGTCCACTCCGAACCGGTCAGCGAAAAGCACCATGAGGGTGATGTATTGCAGGCCAAAAAACATGTTGGCGTACGTGAGCGGTATCAGGACCCGGAACAATGGCGTCCGCCATATGTAGCTGATGCCCTCGCCCATGTCTTTGATCGGGCTGCGCCTGGGCCTGGGCGGTACGGGCGCTACGGTGAGGACGAAGAGCACGACGACCATTGCTGCGAACCCTGCGGCGCTGGCCACGAAGAGGGATTCCGTGCCGAGGACGGCAATCAATACGCCACCGATGGCCGGCACGACAATCCTCGTACCCTGCCACATGATGGTGTTCAGGGTGACAGCGCTGGCCATGAAGTCACGCCTGATTAGCTGCGGGAAGAACGCGTTGCGCGTGGGCCAGTCGAAGCCGTTTACGAGGCCCAGTCCGATGGCGATGACGACTACGTGCCACAGGCTGACGGTGTTGGTGATGTCCAGCGTGGCCTGTACAGCCATCAAGAGCGCTGCGACTAGAGACGTGGCGATCAGGATCTTCTTTCGGTCAAGCCGGTCGGCGAGGACCCCTCCGAAGAGGTTGATGATGATGGTGGGGACCGCCGTCGCCGCGCCGACAAGCCCGAGGGCCGTCCCCGACCCGCCGAGTTCTTTGACTACCAGCCAGCTGTTGCCGACCTGTACGAGCTGGACACCGCCCACGGCAGCGAGCGACCCCAGCCAGAAGAGCCGGTATTTCGGCTGCGATAACGCGCCGAAGCGGCTGGCTGGCGCTGCGCTCGGTGCGGCGGTTGCAGGCGCCGCAAGGGCGGCGCTAGTTGGTGCAGTTGTAGCCAATGGGTGCTCAGGACTTGCGCGAGTGACTATGGGCGGCTGACGCAGGACAGGCTGTCAGTGTATACGGGGATGCGTCCCCTCGACTGCGCTCGGGACGACGGGGCCCTTCGACAAGCTCAGGACGAACGGTGGCGGTGTCCTACGGGCGGGCAGCGTCAACAGGCGCACTCCGTGTCTCTGCGGGGGCGCCGGACGCGGCATTGACGGCGCGTAGGAGCGCATCAAGCCTGGACTGCACCAGAGGGTGGGCCGGCATGATCCTGGCCAAGCGCTCGTAGTGTGCGACGGCGTCGAGCGCGCGCTCCGGCTCGCCAGCTTTCGCCAGCTCCCATGCGCCATACGCGGCCACAAAGCTCGCATCTCTCCACAGAGGGTTGATATTTAAGGCTGCAAGGTCCGATGCGTACGCCTCGCGGTAGAGCGCGTATGCCGTCACCGGGTCAACTGAAGCCGTTGCCAGGCTGCGTAGGACTTCGGATTTCATGCGGTAATACTTAGCGACATCTGGGGCCAGAGCAATGCCGCTTTCGAACAGCATGAGTGCGCCGCGCGGGTCCTGCGGCGCTATTTGCAGCCCCTGGTGGACTTGCGCATCCGCGCGCAGGTAATTGATGTTCCGGGCCCAGCCGGTGTGGACTGTCCATGCCGTCAGCACGACGCACGTGGTGACCGCGAGCGCGGCGGCTGCCTTGCGTGTGAAAGCCGGTGGGCTGTAGTGCGGTGGCCTGCTGGCCGCGTGCGTTTGTACCGGGACCTCGTCCTGAGCGGCACGCTGCAGGGTGGCCAACAGCCCGAGCAGGAGCCACAGGAATGTGTTGTCGCCAGCCTGCGGTATGCCGAAGAGCTGTTCAGCTGAGCGGCCTGCCAGTGCGGCGAGCGCTCCCGCGGCGAGTAGCCGGAAGTGCGGGCTCGATGTGCCACTTTTGCCGCGGACGATGGAAAAAGCGAGCCAGGCAGCGCTGGCGATAAGCGCCGCGTAAGCGGCCAGGCCCACCACGCCGGTCTCAACAAGGATATTGAGAGGGTCATTGTGGGCGCTGGCTGTCAGGCGCTCAAGGAGTTTGCCAGGAGCGACAAGCTGAAACGCGTACTGGTATGTGCCGGGGCCATACCCGAAGAGGGACCGCACCATCCACGGACGGTTGACTGCATCAGGTATCGGTGGGCGACTTGTCGCGATCTTCAAGGACAACGAAGAAACTTCAAGCCGGCTCAGCGCAGAGTAGACACCCTCCTCACCAGCAACGTGCGATTCGAAAAACTGGTTCCTGTCGCCGCCCTGCGTTGCTGAGGTGGGCTGGGGCTGTGAAGCTGTTGACGGTGCGCTCTGGTCAGGGCTGGAGAAGTCGAGCACTGGCACGGACGGCCGGACGATGATCAGAGCGACCGCCGCTATGGCTGTTGCCAGGACCGCAAGCACCCTGAACCCAGCAGTTTTGCCTGCCGCAAGCCATAAGCCGGTGACGAGTGGTGGTACAGCGACGAGCATGCCAACCCATGGCCCGCGCGCTATAGTCCAAGCCATCGGCAAAAACAGGGCGCAGGCGCATGCGACGGACATGAGCCACCAGCGCCAAGAGTGGCGTCGCCTCTGTTCGAGCGCCACGCTTGCCGCCAGGACGAGAGGTGTGCCCAGGACGAGGAGTGAGCCAAAGAAGATCGGGTTGCCTGACGGGCCTGTCAGCCGGCCCAGCATCGTATTAGAGATGCCGAACGGGGACTTCCCGAAGTGTTGGGCTATACCTATGGCCGCAGCGGCAAAAGTCGCGGCAGCAATGACCGTCCACAGCCGCCACACCTGGGCGCGCGTGCGGAGTGTCGTTGCGACGGAGAGGAACAGTACAAAGTAGGAGGCGGAGCTGTACAGGTTGTTGTTGTCCTGACCGGCCACCCAACCCCACAGACTGACCTTTGGCGCGACTGACAACAGGCTCGAAATGGTGACCGCTGCGAATGAGGCTATCGCCAGGAGCACAAGCCGTTGCTCTGGCCGCCTTATGGCAGTGACCGCCATGATGCGGAGTTGGGCCAGGCTGGGGCCAGGCATACTTTCCTGCCACCCCCAGGCCACTAGCCTGACCGCCAGGCGGAGCAGCATCAGCGCCGCTGTGATGCCTGCCAGCATCCGCAAAGAAGTGATTTTGGGAAGGCCGGTAAAGTCCGCGAAAATGTGGTCAGAGAGGACTATGAGCGGGACGACTGCCGCCGCGGTGAGCCAGACGGCCTCCAGCGCGCTGGAGGCCATGCGGTCGGCTGCGCCAGTCCAATCCGTGCGGGCGCGCGGCACTGGCAGGGCAGGATGTACCCTTTTCATTGGCCTGGCCGCCTCCAGGTGCGCTTTTGACTGAGGTCATTCGTCCATAGCCTATGTGGAGAGCGCGCTCACGGGGAGTGGGGCAGCCACTCAACGGAGAATGGGTGCAGCGCCAGGAGCCAGTCCAGCTTTGACCGGTCTTGATGTCCCGGACCGGACTGAGCACCCCTCAACACGCAGGTGAAAAGTACCCATGGCCCGCCCTCGCGTCCTCTTCCTCGCCTCCCGGCTCCCTTATCCCGTCATCGGGGGTGACCGGCTGCGTGTCACCAACTGCGCCCGCATCCTGGCCAGCAGGTATGACGTTGATTTGCTTGCTATCAGCTCCGTCGAGTTAACACCTGAGACCGAGGCGGAACTCAAGAGGACATTTCGCAACGTCCGGGTGTTTTCGTACAAGAAACGGCGCCTGCTGATGAACGCGGTCACCGGCAGCCTGCGTGGACTGCCAGCCGAAGTCGGCGCGTTTGACATCCCGGAGGTCCACGCCTGGCTGCGTGAAAACGCTGCGCGCTATGACCTGGCGTGGTGCCACCTGATCCGCATGGCGCCTTACTGGGCCGATTTGCCGCGCTTACGTGTCATTGACATGGCTGATGCCATCTCACGTCATTACGCTGAGGCCCGGAAGGGCGTGCCGCCCCACTGGTCACTGTTCTACCGGTCGCAGGCGGGACGGGTCCTGCAGTACGAAGGGAAGGCGTTGACACGCTTCGCCCGGGCTTTTGTCCACACCCCGGAGGACCTGGACTGGCTGGCATCGGCTTTTCCGCAGAGCAAGGACAGGTTGGCCGTTTCTGAGATGGGCGTGCCAGAGGAGTTCATCAGGAATTTTGCACCTGCGTTGACCGGAGGTGGGCCGCCTTCAATAGGGTTCCTGGGCAAGATGAACTACCGGCCCAATGAGGACGCAGCGGTGCACTTTGCCCGGAAAGTCCTGCCACTGATACGCAAGTCGGTGCCGCAGGCCTCGTTCACGGTCATCGGCGCTTACCCAACAGAGAAAATCCTCGAGCTTGCGAAGCTGCCGGGCATAGAGGTCACGGGGATAGTCGAGGACCCTGCTGCGAGCCTTGGCGCCGCAACTGTGGTCGTGGCGCCGATGCGGCTCGGCGGAGGCATACAAAACAAGGTCTTGCAGGCCATGGTCATGGGTAAGCCTGTGGTCGCCACTCCGCTCGCCGTCCGTGGTATTGGTGGCGAAGACGGCCGCCACTTCATGGTCACAGAGCGGCCAGAGGACATGGCAAAGGCGGTCATATCGCTGCTCGGCGGTCCAAACCTGCGCATGGTCATTGGAGTTGCAGCGCGGGCGCATGTATTGCAACGATTCACATGGGACGGAATCGGCAAGAGGTTGTTGGCCGAGACCGAGGCCTTGCTCGACGCCTCCCAGCGCGATGCTGCCGGAGTTGCGACTCAGGTCCTGGCAGGGGTTGGACCGTCTGTGACGGGGTGAGGCAGGTCGCGGACGGTCCTTCGACCCTCACCCACACCCTCCCAGGGAGAGGGGACCTGTCAGCCGGCTTTCACCTGTGCATGGGCCCGGTACCAGGCGACGGCCTCGCGCAGCCCGTGTTCGAGCGTCACGGAGGGCGTGAAACCCAGCCGGCGCATCTTGCTCACATCGAGGAGCTTCACCGGCGTGCCGGAGCGGCTGCCTTCATAGACTATTTCTGCGTCTCGGTAACCGGCGGCATCGAGCGCCACCTTCGCTGCCTCGCCTATGGAGACCGCACGTCCAGTGGCTATGTTTAGCGGCTCGCACACGGCGTAATGCTCGAGGGCGAAGAGCAGGCCGCGTGCGATGTCACGGACATATGTGAAGTCCCGGAGCGGCGTGCCGTCGCCCCACAGCCGGAAAGGCCGTTGGCGTTCCACGGCCCTGCGGACCAGCGAGGGGATGACGTGCGAGTTCTCCGGGTCGAAGTAGTCTCTCGGGCCGTAAGCTGCGCCGCCGCGCACAATGGCGACCTTCATATCTGTGCGCCCGGCGTACAGCACGCACTGCATCTCTGCGACGCGTTTGGCAAGCCCCGCGTAGTTTTCAACTTTGCCGATGTTGCTGCCCCATGCCGCCTCTTCGGGCATGGGCCCCGGGCCGTCCGGGTACACAGAGGCGTTGCTGGCGAAGGCGAAGCGCTTGACTCCGTTACGGCGCGCGGCTTCGAGGATTTGCGCCGAGAGGATGAGCGGGTCGGTGAACATGGGTATCGGGTCGCGTCCCACGCGGCCCATGCCGCCGCTGACGCCCGCGCACTGGAAGACAAAGTCCGATCCCTGGACGGCACGGTCGCAGTCCTTAGGGATGCGGAGGTCGCCGCGCACCTCTTCGACCTTGCCTGGGAACGGGTTTGGCCGGATGTGGACAACGGTGCGCACCCGCGCGCCGGCCTTCAGCAGCTCTTCCACGACGTGCGAGCCGATCAGGCCTGTGCCTCCAGCTACGAAGGCCAGCTTGCCTTTGTAAAAGAGTGAAACTTCTGCGGGCACGCGCCCCTCACCCTAACCCTCTCCCGCCGGGAGAGGGGACTGCTTTTCGTCCTTCAGATAGGTACCACTGCACGGTCTTGCGGATGCCTTCATCGAGCGGAGTCGTGGCCTCCCAGCCAATGGCTGCCTTTGCCTTCCCGGTCGTCGGGGACCGTCCAGGGTGGCCCTCGGGTTTCGTGACGTCGAACTTGATCGCAAGGTCCTGCGCCCGGCAAGCTGCCAGCACTTTGCGGGCAACCTCGGCGATGGACGTACGCTCCGGCGAAGCGAGGTTGAGAGGGTCGCAGACGGCGTGTTTTTCGAGCGCCAGCATCATGCCTGCCACAAGGTCGTCCACGTAGACGAAGCTGCGCTGGGCCTTGCCAGTGCCCCATACGGTGAACGGGTCTTCTCGCGCCAGCGCGCGCAGGACCATCGCCGGGATGACGTGAGACCGTTGGGGGTCGAAGAGGTCCATCGGCCCGTAAGGGTTGCTTGGCCTGACGACGGCGATTTTCATGCCGGCGTGCTGCGCGTAGACGCGGGCCTGCGCCTCAGCGGCGCGCTTTGCCCAACCGAGGCCAAACTCCGATGGGTGAGGGTCGCCTGTCCAGGGCTTCGAATCGTCCAGCACCTCCGCGGCGCCGTCATAAACAGACGAGCTGCTGCACAAGAGGAAGCGTTCGACGCGGCCTTGCCGGGCTGCTTCGAGGATGTTCACACACATGATGGTGTTGCGCGTGAAAAGCTCAGGCTGGGCCTGGACGTTGGCGCCTATGCCGAAGCCGTGCGCGGCGAGGTGGAAGATTGTGTCCATGCCTCGCACCGTCCTGAGGCACTGTGCCGCGTCGGTCAGGTCACATGCGAATACTTCAGCATCACGGAGGCGGTCATGCTCAACGCGGCGCGCGCTAACGCGTACCTTCGCGCCCGCAGCGACAAGCGCTCTGGTCAGGTTGGCGCCTATGAACCCTGTGCCGCCTGTGACAAGGACGCGGCGTCCAGAATAAAAGCTCATGCGCTAAGTATTTATCTCAACCCCCTCCCTGATGGGGAGAGGGGCGCATCAGGTGAGCGGCGCAGCGCCATTGGCCGTGGTGGACCGCGCATTCAAACTATATGCGGATCAGGGATGGGGATGATGAATTTGCCGCCCCTGGCGCGGAACTCTTGCTCTTTCTCCAGCAGTTCCTCCTTGAAGTTCCAGGGCAGGAGCAGGTAATAGTCTGGCGGGGCGTTCCGCACCGAGTCCTCATGCACAACGGGGACGTGCATGCCCGGAGTGTAATAACCGCATTTGAGCGGGTTCTTCTCCGTGGCGCACTCAATGAGGTCCGGCCCCAGGCCCACATAATTCAACAGCGTGTTGCCCTTGGCGGGCGCGCCGTAGGCGTAGATGCGCTTGCCTTGCGCCTTCAGAGACGAGACGATCCGGCGCAGGTCGTCCCGGTTGCGTGCCACACGTGACGCGAAGTCCCTGTAGACCTGGAAGGTATGGTAACCGGCCCGGCGTTCAGCATCGAGCATCTTCGTAATGGACGCCTCTCGTGGCGGGGCGCCGGGCCGCTTCAGGCGCGTGTAGAGCAGTATCGAGCCGCCGTGGATGGGCGAGCGCTCCACATCGAACGGCTCCATGCCGTGCATGGCGAAGAGCGTCATAAGGGGGCCCAGGCAGTAGTAGCACAGGTGCTCGTGGTAGATGTTGTCGAAGGAGTTTTCCTCGATCATGTCCACGAGGTAGATGGCCTGGACGGTGAATACGCCGTCGTCGGTCAGCAACGCGCGCACGCCGCGCAGGACATCGTGCAGGTCGTCAATGTGGAAGAACACGCCCGCGGCTGTGACCGTCTTCGCCTTGCCGTGGGACGCGGCCACCCGCCGGGCCAGTTCTTCTGAGAAGAACCCCTCTATCGTCTCTACACCGGCCTTGTTTGCCATGCGGACGATGTCCGTGGCGGGGTCAATGCCGAGGACGCGTGTGCCTGTGGCCTGGAAGCCTTTCAGGAAAGTGCCGTCATTGGAGCCGATGTCTACGACGAGGTCCCGTGCCGTCAGCTTGAAACGGCTGGTGATGCGGCCCGCGAAGCCGTGGAAGTGCTCCCTGAGCGTGCGGGTGGTGCCCGAGACGTAGGGGTAGTCTTTGAACATGACCTCCGGCGGGACCGTGTAGCCGAGCTGGACAAGCGAGCAACCGCGGCAGAAATAGGTGTCCAGAGGATAGAACGGCTCGGGCTTCGAAAGTTGCTCTTTTCTCAAGAAACGGTTGCAGTGCGGCTGGTCACCGAGGGAAAGGAAGAGCTCCAGGTCGTCGCTGCCGCAGATGCGGCAACTGCGCGGTTTTGGGCGTGGCTGGGAGGATTGCGTCCGCGCCTGTCCCTGAGGCGCCGGCAAAGGAGCCTTCAATTTCGCGCCCTCTCCTCTTGCGGGATAGGGGTCGCGACAAGGCAGGGTAATGCCCTCACCTCCGCCCTCTCCCCGGGGAAAGGGGAAGCGCGGCTAGCCATCAGGAGACCGTCGCGGCCGGAAAAAAGTGGCGGCGGCCCGGCTCGCTCACATCCGGGTCGTAAAAAATCACAGTGCTGCCGGTATAGTCGAACGAGGTGCGGACTTCAGGCAGGCCGTCGAGCGCGCGCTGGACCGCTTCCTGTTTGTCTGGTTCCACGAACAGGAGCAGGAACCCGCCGCTCCCTGCGCCCATAAGTTTGCCGCCGACTGCGCCTGCGCGCCGGGCTGCGCTGTAGTAATTATCTATCTCTGAGTTCGACACCTTGCTCGAAAGGTTGCGCTTGGCCGCCCAACCCGTGTGCAGCAGTTCACCCAGCTCGCTAAGCGGCCTGTTTCCGCAAAGGACTTCGAGGCCAGCATCCACGAGTCCGTCCAGCTGTGCAAGGTGCGTGCGGTTCTCACCGCTGACCGTCCTTTCGATCTGCTCCGGCAGGACGTGCTGCGACGTGCGCTGGACGCCGGTGTAATAGAGCACCAGCCGCTCTTCAAGTCTCCTGCGCCGGTCAGGGTGCACTGGCACGGGGTCCAGCCGCACTGAGCCGTCCTTCCCGTACTTAATGTGGACGATGCCGCCCTGCGCGCACGTGTATTGGTCCTGCACCCCCACCTGCTCTCGGATCATGTCGTGCTCTACGTGCACCGCCTCGGCGGCGAGCCGGAGCTTGGACACCGTCTCGCCCTTGTGGCCGTGGAGCGCGTTGAGGAAACCGACGGTGAACGATGACGACGACCCGATGCCGCTGCGGGCTGGCAGGTCGCTGACGACGCTGATCTCCAGGCCGGACTGGATGCCCATAGACCGCATGCACTCACGGACGGACGGGTGCTCGATGCTGTCGAGATCCTTGCAGAGCTCGATCTTGGAATATGAGGCCCTGATCCTGTAGTCAAATAGGTCCGGCAACCGCTTCACGGTGATGAATGTGTACTTGTTCATGGCGGCGCCCAGCGTCTGCCCGCCGTGTTTGAGGTAGTGCGCCGGGTAGTCTGTGCCGCCGCCCAGGAAGCTGAGCCGGAGCGGCGTCCTGGTGATGATCATCTTGCTTGCAGCCTCGGGACGTCTGCCCGCACCCTGGCCTTCGCCGGCGCGGGCTCCAGACCTGTCCCGGCAGGAGGCGGGTTTGACCGTCGGCCGGGATAAAGGATGTCTTCTACCGCGGCGCAGAGGGCGTGGTAAAGCGCCACATGGGCCTCCTGGGTGTGGCCGGTGGACTTCGACGGGACTTTGATGGCAATAGTAGCCAGTTCAGCTGCCTTTCCTCCGCCCAAGCCAGTGAATAGTATTGTGGCAATGCCCATGCGGTTGGCCGTCTCTACGGCTCGCACGATGTTTTGCGAATTGCCGCTTGTGCTGAGCGCGAGCAGCGCGTCCCCCCTGCGGCCCAGGCCTTCGACCTGTCGGGCGAAGATGCCATCGAACCCGAAGTCGTTGCCGTAGGCAGTGAGAAACGAGGTGTCTGTTGTCAGGGCTATCGCCGGCAGAGACGGTCTGACGAAGTCCCGGGTCAAAGTGCTGGTGAACTCAGCTGCCAGGTGCTGCGCGTCTGCGGCACTGCCGCCATTGCCGCATACGAAGAGCTTGCCGCCAGAGTGGAATGTCTGCGCCACAGATTCCGCGGCCCGCACCAGGTCCGTCACGCAGGCGTCCGCGGCGCGACGCGTCGTTTCCGCGCTCTCGGCCACGTAGGCGTGGGCGGCCTGTGCGGGTAGAGACTTGTCTGTGAAGGTCATGATGGCTGTGCTCTGTCGGGGACGGCGTGTGGGGTTGAGGGGCTGGGCACGCCCTGTGTAATGCCGGACAGGACCAGGTCCGCTGCTTCCCGCAGGTCATCAGCTATGAAGTCTGGTGAGGCAGTGCCTTGTGCTTCGACCTCGCGCCCGTGGCCCGTGCGCACCAGTATGGTCTTGGCCCTGACGTTCCTGCCGAGTTCGATGTCGGAATGATTATCGCCGATGATGATGGCTGATGCGGCCTGGAACCCCAGGCCGGATTCGGCCCGCTTCACAAGCCCTGGCAATGGTTTGCGGCAACCGCAGCCATCCCAGGGCGCGTGGGGGCAAGCGTATATGCCGTCGAGCCGCACGCCTTCTGCCGCGAGCAGGGCTGTGAAGCAGGAGTTGATTTCGTCAAGCCGCTCGATACCCATGTACCCCCTGCCAACGGCCGACTGGTTCGTGACTACCACGAGCACACAGCCTGCAGCCTGGAGCGACCTGAGCCCCTCCGTCGCACCGGGCAGCAGTTCAAGTTGCGCCGGGTCGGTGAGGTAGTTCTTCTCAACGTTTATCGTGCCGTCACGGTCGAGCAGCACTGTCCGGCGGGTGTCATCCTGAGGTCCGGATGGCCGAAGGACCTTTTTCGCTGTGCTTGAGAGCGGTTTATCGCTCAGAATGACACGACGGCGCGAGTCCTCCGGTGGTCGCGCGTGCTCAGACATTGGCGAACTGGCCTCTGCCGAACATGCTATAGGCCTTGATCAGCTCTCTGATGCCTTCGTCAACGGACCGCTTTGGCTCAAAACCCGCGTCCTTCAGCCTTTTGTTGGAAACGATGTAGTTGCGTTTGTCGGGGTCTTCGCCCACGTCAGCGTAGTGCACGTAGAAATTCGGTACATGCTTTTTGATGAGCGCAGCAAGCTCTGCCTTTGAGAGGTTGGCTGCGTCCAGCCCCAGGTTGAAGGGCCTTCCGGCCATCTTGCCGGAGTGCTCAATGACATGGACAAAACAGTCTGCCACGTCACGGATGTGGACGTAGTTGCGTTTGTAGTCCTTCTGATAGATGACGATGTAGCCGTCGGTAACTGCCGCGTGCGTGAAGTGGTTGACGAGCAGGTCTGTCCGCATCCGCGGCGATGCGCCAAAGACGGTCGCCAGGCGCAGAGCGACTGCGTTTGGCGAGTCCAGGAGCTCTTTTTCGGCCTGGACCTTGGTCACGCCGTAGACAGAAATTGGCTCGAGGGGGGTGTCTTCAGTGCACTGCGCCTGACCGGACCTGGCCCCGTAGCCGCTGTTAGTGTTGGGGTAGACCACAAGCTGGGACGGGCTCCTTAAACGGTTCAACAGCCTTACCGCTCCCAGGTTGACCGATTCTGCGAGCGCGGGGTCACGGTCGCATGCAGGCGCGCCCACAACTGCGGCAAGCGGCACGAGAGCGTCGGCCTTTTTGACAAGGCTTTTCAGCGTCCGTTCGTCACGTGCGTCTCCGCGTGTGAACTCGAAGTGTGGGTCAGACGCAAGGTGGAAGAGCGGCGCATGGCCGTGGGCGAGGTTGTCGAGCACGTGGACGCGGTATCCGGCGGCGAGCAGACGCTGGCACAGTATGGAGCCTATGTACCCGGCGCCGCCGGTCACAAGGACGCTTGTGCTCATCTGTCTTTCGGGGCTGTGCGCTACTCAGCGAGACGGTCATACGGACCGCCGGAGGTCTAGCCAACTCTCAAACGCAGCGGCCCATGGTCCTGCAAGCCTACGTGCCCTTGCGGCAGACCACCCTACTCATCGTCAAGGCGAATATTTTGAGGTCCAACCATAGCGAGCATGAACGGATGTACAGCATGTCATAGCGGAGCTTGACGGCTGCGTCCCTCATTGTGTTGGCATACCCGTAGCGTACCTGCGCCAGGCCGGTGAGGCCGGGTTTGACTGCGAGCCTCTGGCCGAAGTCTGGCACCTTGTCTAATACTTTGGCGGCCTGTCCGGGCTGCTCCGGACGAGGGCCGATGGCGCTCATGTGTCCCACAAGGACGTTCCAACATTGCGGGAACTCGTCAATGTAAAGCGCGCGCAGCAGTTGGCCCACCCGCGTGATACGCGTGTCCTGCGGCATCGTCCATGGGGCGCCGTTGTCGCCACCGGGTGGTGACTTCATAGTCCGGAACTTGACGATCTGGAAGACCCTGCCGTTCAGCCCGAGGCGTGGCTGGAGGAAAAGCACAGGCCCACGGGAGTCTAGTTTTATGGCGAGCGCCACAATCGGGAGCAATGCGCCAGTGGCTAGCAGTCCTACTGATGCGGCAGTGAGGTCAACCGCCCTTTTCAGGACAGAATGAGCGTAAGCCCGAGGCGCCCCTTGCAGTGCAACTTCAATAGGGGACGACTGAGGACGGCTCGCAAGCCCGTCCATTGCAACCCTCGGTTCTAAAGCAGCGCGCTGAACCCCCAACGCTTCCCCTCGTGCGGAGCCGCCGGGTTTCGGACATCGGCCAGTCCGCGACAATGCCAGATGAGTGCTAACCGGCGAAGGTTACTCAGGTGTTACCGGCTGCCATCCCACGCACATTCCCGGCGCCGTCAGCAATACGGGCAATCCTAGCACAGGGGTAGGTGACAGGAGTATCAGGTATTGCATACCTGACTCCGCCAGCGATTGGCCGTCATTCCGGGCGGAGCGAGGAACCTTGGGCTGGGGGCCATCCTGTATTCGCCAACCCCTCCCCAGGTCCCTCCCCCGGACCAAGTCCGGGGTCGGGACGACGTACAGCGGAGTCAAGTATGCAATTCCTGGAGTATCGCCACGAGGAGGCCGCGCTTCTGGTTCAGCCCTTGCTCGGGATGACCAGGCTTTTGACCGTTTCCGCGATGATCCTGACATCGGAAGTCAGTGAGCAGCGTTGGATGTAGGCACGGTCATAGGCCAATTTGGTCCGGGCGTCCCGGGCTGACCTCGCGTACCCCGCTTTGACCTGGGCGAGGCCGGTAAGGCCAGGTTTCACGCGTGTGCGCTCGGCAAACCCTGGGATTTCAGACGAAAGCGACGCGGTGAACTCCGGCCTTTCTGGTCGCGGGCCTACCACACTCATGTCTCCGGCGAAGATATTCCACCACTGCGGGAACTCGTCAATGTGCGTCCGCCGCAACACGCGCCCGACCATCGTGACACGCGGGTCTCGCTGCGAGGCCCACCGCGGCATTCCGTCGAACTCGGCGTCCGCCCTCATCGTCCTGAACTTGACGACATTGAATACACGGCCGCCTTTGCCAACGCGCGCCTGTTTATACAGGACCGGGCCCGGCGACGACGCCTTCACGGCCAGATAAACGATTGGGAAAACGGCGGCTGTGGCAGTCAAGCCTACAACTGACGCAGCGACATCGAATGCCCGTTTGCGAATGGATGAGGCGTAGTCAGGGCTGGTTTGCGCCGCCGCTTGCGTTAGGGCGCCAGCGGACGCCTGTCTGTTTATTGCAGAAGTGGACATTACTTGGTGATCTTGAGGTCTGGCTCGCGTAAGCCGCAAGGCGTCTGCCGTACACGATTACGGCAATGGCCTTCTTGGCTTCATGTATCGTTGCCTGCCGGAGCGGGGACAGGCCACCGGGCCGCACGCAGAGGAGCCACCGGCAGGCCGCCAGACGCCAGGTCTTTCTCGCCCGGTTTCTGAAGTCCAGCCTTGCAGGCTTACTTTAGATACTGAGAGTGCGGCTCGCTTTTGGGACTAATCAGGCCGACTGCGGCATCTGACGTAAGCTGTACAGAGGTCCATGCTGGACTCAGGCCGGGAGAACGTACCGGCCTCCGTGCGCGGCCAACCCGGGCCGGGGGCCAACGGCCGTCAGACGAGTGGGGACATGAGTCCGTTAGCGCGCTTTTGACCTGTCGCTGCATAGTGGCGCTCTGTTTTGTTGTTCATACGATTCACAGGCTGGGCCAAGAGTAGATCTATGGTGGCGCAAGGCATTAGCCTCCGGCTCCCTGGCCAGGTAAGCCACAGGTTGGCACTGGCCAGCGTCTTCATCCCTGCCGCGCCGCTCATGTTCTTGGTCGGGTTGTCCCTGTCACTGGACAGGCTTGCGCTGCCGTTTTCGTTCATCAGGTCCGTGGCGCCAGCAACTCCGGTACTAGCGGTGGCCATGTTTCCCTTTGTCTTGCGAAAGTCGCGCTGGACTCCCATATCTGCCACGGTAGCGGTCTTCTTCGCCTATGCAATTGTTCATTCCATCGTCTTCTTGGGCGTTGACCTGGTAACGATGGGAGACAGCCTGGAACGGACAGGCGAGTGGCTGCGTCAGATTGGCGCGCTTTCAGTCGGGATGACAACCTTTTTGGTGCTGCGGACAGTATTCGTTCGGGTGAAAGGATCCGACATCTGGAAATGGGTTCTTATCGGGGCGGTCCCTGCACTTGCCATGGCTATGGTCCAGGTCGTGACCTGGGAAACCCAAAACAGTACTGGTGGCAACATAAATCTGTTCGTGCGCACGACGCTCCTGAAACTCTATTACATGCCGAACAGGGTATCCGGCATTTCAGTTGAGCCTGCCAGCTACGCCGGTTATGCCGCAATCGTAGTATTTCCGCTCGCTGCAATGGCAACATTTATCGTGGGACGGTGGTTTTACGCCGGGCTGTTTCTGGCATTGACTGGCGTAAGCCTCATTTTCACCGCTGGCGGAATAGGAGCGCTTAATATTGGGTTGATTTGCATTGGCCTCCTGTCTCTTACTCCGGGACATTGGCGCAAAAGCGCGCTGGTGATGGCAGTCGTATTCGGTGTCAGTGCGGCAGCGGTCCTCTACTACAGGCCGAACAACTACCTGCGCGGCGTCCTGGACGAGCATAACTACCTACGCGAGAAGACTGCAGCACCTGACGGTGGCGCCGCAGCCGGAGGCGTTGATTTTGTGAGCACCGGGTCGGGCACAGTTGCCACCAAGGTCGGGAGCACACTAGACCCTGTCCTGCACCTGGCGAGCTCACGGACGTCTATTGGCTATGGCCTGGGAGCGACGGGGTTTCACGCGGACGAAGTGCTCTATCCAGAGACAGCGGAGAAATTCGAGGCGAACTACGCTGGCCGCATCGCTCTTTACTCTCTTGTTGGCCGTCTGCTGGTAGAAACGGGCCTCATGGGCGCAGTGCTGTTTGCATCAATGGGGGCCGTCGCTTTCTGGAGAGCAGGCGCGCTAACACGTAGCAGGCCGCATAGTGAAGCGGTGCCTCTTTTCGCCGCCAGGGTTGCGCTATTTGTCTTCGCCGGCAGCGCTGTCGTATCGCTGGCGTCCTTTGCACTCCCTTACATATGGTTTTGGCTGGCCGTCGTTGACTCCCGCGAACCTGCTCTTTCTGACACAACAGAAGCCAGAGGTGCAATGGCGAGTCAAATGCGAGGTTCCGCCGGACATGCGCGGCTTGATGCGGCGCCCGCGGCTACGGCGGGATGAAGGTCCTAGTCGTCCAGCCCCACGGCCTGTGGCCCGGACCTTCGAGCTTTGCCGAACAGTTCTGCCAGGCCCTTGCGTCCGAGGGCCATGAAGTGGCGCTCGTCACCGCGCGGGGGCTTGTTACGGCCACTGGCAAAGCGCTGCCATGGAAACACATTCAGGCATTGCCTCCGGAGGCGATGCGTTCTCCTGGGGCCTCGCGCGGGGCCGGCTACTTCCGGGCCAGGTCCGCGACAGTCCAGGCCAACTGGGCTGCGGTCAACCTGGCGCTGAAGTTGGCAAAACGGGAGGGATTCGGGGCAGTGCACGTGCTCGACTCCGAACCACTGTCGCTTGCCATGGCCAACCTCCGCAGAGGCCGGCCCAGAAACCTCTTCGTGACTTACAGGGGATACGAGTTTGGCACAGGCGCAGGGCCGCCGCTCACACGCTTGTATCAGGTCATGCGGAGGGCGGTCTGGCGTTGCACGGCATCGAACATTTGGATGGACGCAGAGACGAGCCAGTCTCTCGATGCTGCGGTGCGCTCAGGCGCGGTGCGGCGCGACAGGATACGGCTGATCCCTCACCCAATATGGTCTCCTGGAAAGTTGGAAGGGCTTGACAGGCAAGAAGCGAGGAAACGTATCGGCGTGGACTGGCGCGGGCCGCTGTTCCTCCTGTTTGGACACAGGCCCCCAATGCAAAAGGCGCTGGACGTGGTCATCGAGGCCATCAGCAACATGCCCCGGACCTTCCGGCTGCTAATAGCCGGAAGGGAGGGTGACGCCGCGGCTGACGCCCTCCTCGTGGAACATATACGTGCAGCGGGCTGGGACGCGGATGTGTACCGGCACTTTGACTATGTGCCCGCTGAGAAGGTCGAGTCCTACTTCGCCGCGAGCGACGCGCTTATCCTTTCCTACCGTAAGGAGTACATAGGCGCAAGTGGGGTGCTGGCGCAGGCGTGTGCCTACGGCCTGCCCGTGATCGCAAGCGACGCCGCCGACCTGGGCGAAACGGTCCGCAGCAAGAGGCTCGGGCTTGTGTTCAAAGCGGAGGACTCGGAAAGTCTGCGAGAGGCGATGAAGCGCTTTATGGGATTGCCCGAAACCGCGTTGTCAGAGTACCGTCAGGCGTTAGCTTCGATACGAGAAGAGCGTTCGTGGCGCAATGTGGTCCGCCAGCACCTACAGTCCTACGAAAGTGCGGGCCACAGATGACCGTTCTTTCGCGACCGTTCTCGAAGCCCCGGCACGCAGGTGTGGGACGCCTGAGTTGAGGAGCCGCATGTTTTCTGTCTTCAAGCGTCCTGTGCGGTCGTTGTTGACCGGGCTGGGTTATGAAGTGCGGAGAGTGCAAGCGGTCGGGTCCCTCGTGCCAGGAATAAAGCACGTGACGGTCATACCACGGTCTACTTACGCACCGTGGTTGACGGACTCAGAGTTCAAGGAGGCCTTCGCAGAAATCGTCCACCACACAGCGGTCGACATCTACCGGTGCTACGAGCTATGGCGACTGGCCGGACAAAGCTGGAAGGTGCCAGGAGATGTCATCGAGGTAGGCGTGTGGAAGGGAGGGACTGGCTGCCTGATGGCCAGGGCCCTACTGGGCCAGGGCGATGGCCGCGCAGTCTGGCTTTGTGACACCTTTAGAGGTGTCGTAAAGGCCGGTGACAGGGACACCCAGTACAAAGGTGGAGAATTTGCGGACACGTCCACTGACATTGTCCAGAAGTTGACTGAAGACATGGGGCTCAAGAACGTCCGGCTTCTGGAGGGCATATTTCCGGACGAGACCGGACCACTTGTGCAAGACAGGCGGTTCTCACTGTGCCACATAGACGTTGATGTCTATCAGTCAGCCAAAGACGCCTTTGATTTTGTCTGGCAGAGGATGCCACCCGGCGGGGTAGTAGTGTTTGACGACTATGGCTTCCTTGGCACGGAAGGCATCATCCAGTTCGTCAATGAACAGACCCTTGTGCGAGACCGGGTCATGGTCCATAACCTGAACGGTCACGCCATCGCAGTCAAGACCGTATGAGCCACAAAGGCCCGCTGCGGGCCTTGATAGACGACGGCCTGGCTATCGGCGTGTCTGGTGGCATTGGGAGCCATACCGCCGAACTTTATCGGCGGCTTGCAATAGGACAAACACTCGAAGTCACGGGCCGTCAGCTACAGGCCAGTCTCACTCTCAGACCCACATACAGGATGCTGCCCAGGGTGGCCGCGAGGGCCCTGTATCACCTCGGGCTGAATACATGGGACCCCATTTGCCACGCGGCACGCCGGTACGGCATTGTCCACGGCGCAAACTTTTTCGTGCCAGCATGGAAAGCGCCCGGCGTCAAATACGTCCTGATGGTACATGACCTCTCAGCATGGGAAGCGCCAGGGCTCGAGCCCGTGCCTGGCTGGTACTGGCCCTATGCAAAGAGTGCGATGGCGTGCGGTGTCCGGAGCGCAGACGCGGTCGTTGTGCGCACGCCCTCAACGGGCCGACGCCTCGCCAGCCGCTTCAATGTCCGGAGTGAACGTATATATGTCTGCCCCGATGCCATCAAGGACGTATACATAGGTCCAGCGCCACCGGCGGATAAGCGCGAGCCTCTTCTACTGTTCGTTGGCACGCTGGTCAGGCGCAAGAACCCCGAGACTGTAGTGCGGGCCTTTGCAGAGCTGGCCACACGGTCCCCGGAACTGCGACTGGTGATGGTGGGCCGGGCGGGGTCAGCGTCGGGCGAAGTGGAAAAGGCGGTCAGGGAGAGTGAGGTCACGGACCGTATTGAAGTGCGCCACGGCCTTGCAGATACAGACCTCGCCAGCCTTTACCGGCACGCCTCATTGCTTATCATGCCATCGCACTACGAGGGCTTCGGCATCCCGGTCATCGAAGCCATGGCGAGCGGCCTGCCGGTGGTAGCGAGTGACATAGAGGTGTTCAGGGAGGTCGGCGGAGACGCTGCCGCTTACTACGGCGAGCCGGAAGATGTGGCGGCGCTTGCGTCAACGGTGGCCGCGCTGCTCGACGACGGGCCGCGGCGGGTGCGCATGGCCGAGGTGGGCCTGGCGCGGTCGGAGCAGTTCCACTGGGACAAAATCATCCGGCGCTACCTTGAGATATATGAGGCGGTGCTATCGCAACCGCGACGCAGTGCGTGAGGAGGCAGTCGTTTCGGTTTGTTCCCTGTCGCCTGTTGGAGTAGCTTGGCTCTGTCTACATCCTCCCGGACCTCGTCATCCCGAGGCCGAAGGCCGAGGGATCTGGGGCGGGGGTTGTTCTTGCCCCACCCCCAAGATTCCTCGCTGCCGCTCGGAATGACGGGCGAGAGCTGAGGAAGTAGACAGAGCCGAGTAGCTCTTAGCTCCGTCACCTGAACCGAGGCTTCTCCCTCACCCCAACCCTCTCCCGCTGGGAGAGGGGGCGGTGGCGGGGCCCTTCGACAAGCTCAGGGCGAACGTAACTACTCCTCTCGCACCTGCCGGCGCCAGTCCTCCAGGACGTCCTTGACCGTCTGGCGCAGGGGTATGGCCGCCGTCCAGCCTGTTGCACGCCGGACCTTTGACGTGTCTGCCACCAACATCGGCTCGTCCACCGGCCGCAGGCGTGCCTTCTCCACTCTGACCTCTATCTTTGCGCCCGACTCCTTGAGCACCATGTCGAGCAGGTCCTGGATACGCGTCCCCTGGCCAGAGCCAATGTTGTAGGCCTCGCCTGCCTTGCCCGCAGCGGCAACACTGGCAAAGGCTATCGCCACGTCCCGGACGTCTGTGAAGTCACGCACTGGTGAAAGGTTCCCGACGCCGATCATGGGCTCCTGCTTGCCAGCTTCAATGCGCGCCGCCTGAGCACAGAAGGTCTGTAGCACACAACGGTCGCCCTGGCCGGGGCCTGTGTGGATGAACGAACGTGTGACGACGGTGTCCAGGCCGTAGGCGAGCCGGTATTGCCGCGCCAAGAGTTCCTGCGTGCACTTGCTTACGGCATACGGGGACGATGGCCTGAACTCCTGCTGTTCTTTTATGGGGTTTTCCGTCGGCTCGGCCGGCCCGTACTGGGCTGCGGACCCCGGTATGTGTATGCGCGGCCTGAAGGAGGATGACCGGACCGCCTCGAACAGGTTGACTGTGCCGCGCACGTTCACATCGAACGTGTACCAGGGGGCCGACCACGACTCCTTGGGATAGCTCTGCGCGGCCAGGTGGAAAATGACGTCGGGCTGTGCCGCCTGGATGAGAGCACTCACCGAGCCGGGGTCCAGTATGTCTCCCTCGAAGATGTGGAGGTGCGGCGACCCCAACACGCCGAGCTGTCTCAGCCCGGTAGGGGCCGTGCGCCAGCGCTTGGAGCCCCAGACCTCGAAGCCTTGCGAGACGAGGCGCTGGGCCAGGTAGCCGCCTATGAAGCCTGTTATGCCGGTTATGAGCGCCCTGGGCATACTAGACTCGCTAGGGTCCTGTTGACATCCTCCTCTCCCAGCAGGAGAGGACTGAGGTGAGGGAGAAGTTCTGGGTTGCTGAGCAAACGAAAGGCCCCTGAGTATCCGAGTCTATATCGCATGGAGCTGACGTCTTACATTACAAGTCGCGCCGGATATCAGTTATCGGCCCTGTCCCGGCTTCTCAAGCACAATGATGGCGGCCTCGGTCCTCTTAGTCACTGGCGAGCCGGCTGGCCTGACCGCGATAAGCAGGGTCGTAAACGCGGGCGTGGCCCAGTTTGTCAGCGCCTTGAGCCATGCGGGCCGCGCGCCCCAGGCCTGCCGGATGTCTGGCTGCCTGACTGTGACATATGAGTGGTGGACAGGTTTTAAGCCCGACGGGGCGATGAGCCGGGCCTCAATCGCGGCGAGGTCGTACCGGTACTGGAAGAACGCCTTTGTGCCCGTACGCTTCGACTTGAATAGGTCGCGCACACCGGCGTCAGCCCCATAGCCCTGTAGCTCACCGGTATCCCGCTGCTCTTCCTGAAACGAAGGCCCGCACGGCACGGTGATGACCGCGCGCCCGCCGGGGCGGAGCACCCGTGCGAACTCTTTCACCGCCTGCGTATCGCCGTCGCCGCCAATGTGCTCGATGGTCGAAATGGCGAACACCCGGTTGAAACTGCCGTCCGGATACGTGAGCCGCCGGGCGTCCTGGACTTCAACAGTCACCCGGCCCTCGTCAAGCACCTTCGTGAAACCGCGCGCCCGGAGCGTGCGCTCATGGGCCTTGACATTTTCGCTGATGTCGGTGATGTTGACCTTATAGCTGCCCCTTGTCGCCAGGTACAAGGGGAACAAGCTGAATGCAGCGCTGCCGATGTCGAGGACAGAGTCGCCTTCACGCAGGCCAGAGTGTGAGAGCGCTGCCGGCCACTCTTTGCCACGGGTTAGCTCCACGCCCCGCAGGAACCACCGCGGCCCGAGTCTGCACGAAAACCTGTAGAAGGTCCAGACGCTTGTCAGAGGTGGCGCTCCGTTGTGATGAGTTATGGTGCCGTCCAAGTTATTAGCCGCCACTGTTCCCGACCCAAGCTAGCCAAAGAGAGATTTTCGGGCGGGCCGGGTCCAGTTAATCAGACCTCAAATTGGCGCCGGATTGCTACGGCTCAGCCCCCGGCCTCTCGCTGCGCCAGGACGTTTGTCACGCCGTCGCGCGGCAGGAGGCCGACGAGCTTCGCGGCCGTATCGGCCCGGTTGAGCTTCCCGGTCCTGTCGTCAATGGCGTAGAGCTTGAAACCGTGCCCGTCGAGGAAGCCGAAGAAGTCTCCAGGCAACGCCCCAGCGGCCGCGAGCGTGCAAGGGTTGAACTCAATAAACAACTTCACGTCTTTGTTGGCAGCCAGTATGCGCTCCATTCCGCGCATGGCGTGGAGTTCGTGGCCCTCAACGTCAATTTTGACCACATCAACCCTGGGCGCGTCCACAACGTCGTCCACGCGCACCGCTTCCACGGTCACCGACCTGTCCTCTGCGAGGCCCGGTACGGGGTGGAGCGAGTTGGATGGGTCGTGGCCAGGCATGACGAACATGTGGTGTTTGCCCGGCCGGTCAGACGCGGCAAGTTGCATCGGCACGATGTTTTGGTGCTTTGACCTCGCTGCTTCTGCCTTAAGGGTGTCGAACGCGGCGGGAAACGGCTCGAAGGCGTAGACCTTGCCAGCCGCCTTGACCTGGTGGCTGGCGAAGAAGGTGTAGTAACCGGCGTTGGCGCCCAGGTCTATGACCACCATGCCGGGCTTCAACATGGAGTTCCAGACCGCCGTCGAACGCCGTCCCAGGAACCTGGCCCACGCCAGCCGCAGCCGCGGGTTGCGGCGCAGCACTAGCCGTAGCGGCTTGAGGAGGTTCCAGAGGGGTCGGATGATGGAGTTCAAGGACCACTGCCCGGACGCGCCCATACCCGAGCGCGGATGAGAGACCGGCCGAGGTTGCCAGAGTACCAACCCGGCGGAGGACGCTGCTAAGTGCATGGTGCGGCGCCTTCGGTCCGCTTTGTGCGGCTTCGGTGCGCCCGATATATTTGTGCTGTGGTTTTCCCAGAGCTGGCTGGCACTCAGGGCGCTCTCCATGACTGTGGCCACTTATCCAGACAAGAAGACCAAGACGCTCAACGTCGTGGTGAACGGCATAGCCGCCGTATGTCCCGATGGCGGGCGCGTGCTGGACGCCGTCAGGGCCGCCGGGACGAACGTGCCGACGTTGTGTTTCGACGAGCGCACCGGCCCAAAGGGCACTTGCCGTGCATGCTTGGTCGAGGTCAGCGTCCCCGACCCTTCGCTGGGCCCGGGCGGCACGCGCAAGCAGACGGTCGCGGCATGCACGTGGCTCGCCGCGGACGGCATGGCCGTCGCCACGCACACGCCCGAGCTGCGGGAGTACCGCAGGACTCTCTTTGAACTGCTGCTGTCTGAGACGGCGCCGCCAGCCAACTGTCCGAAGTGCGCTACGACCGGCCCATGCGAGTTTCACGCCGCTTGCACTGAGTACGGCGCGAAGTCGGACAGGTTCAAGCCGCTCGCCCGGCGCACAAAGGCGGACGACCCCAACCCCTTCATACAGCGCGACTACAGCTACTGCATCGCCTGCTACCGCTGCACGAACATCTGCAACGAGTGGGAGCAGGCCTCAGCGATCACTGTTGATGGTCGGGGGCAAAGCTCAAAGATATACACCCGCTTCAACAACAGGTTGCTCGAAAGCCCGTGCACCTTTTGCGGGCAGTGCATCAACACCTGCCCCACCGGCGCGCTCACCGACCGCAAGGCGCTGACTGCCATCCGCGACCTGACTGCGACCCACCCCCTGCCCCCAAATCTCCCTCTCCCAGCGGGAGAGGGCTGGGGTGAGGGAGAAGCAGCGAAATCTCCTCTCTCTGGGAAGGAGAGGGCTTGGGTGAGGGTCGAAGCAGCGAAATCTCCTCTCCCTGGGAGGGAGAGGGTTGGCGTGAGGGTCAAAGCCGCGCCAGGTGCTGGCCGCCCGGCCCTCAAGCGCACGAAGACAATCTGCCCCTATTGCGGCGTAGGCTGCGGGATACACCTGCTGTCGGGCAACGGCCAGGTCGTCGGCGTCGAGCCGGATTTTACTGCGCCCAGCCGCGGCTCACTCTGCGTCAAGGGCCAGTTCGCTTCCTGGGAGTTTGTCCGCAGCGAGGACAGGCTGAGGTATCCGCTGATACGGGTAAGTCCCAGGCGAGTCCCTTCGATAGGCTCAGAGCGAACGGGCGGAGATGACACGTCACCCCAGCCCTCTCCCGCAAGAAGAGAGGGCGTGAAAGGTGCGGTTGCTCCCACACGGGGAGAGGGTCAGCAGCCGGTTTTCCGCCGCGCCACGTGGGACGAGGCACTGGACCTCGTCGCCTCCAGGCTCAAAGGCATCATCGCCAGCGACGGCCCCGATGCTGTCGTCTGCTGGGCCTCGGCGCGCGTCGTCAACGAGGCGAACTATCTCATGCAGAAGTTCGCCCGAGTCGCCATAGGCACCAACAACATAGACAACTGCTCCCGTACTTGACACGCCCCCACGGTCGCCGGTCTGGCGGTCATGGTAGGCAGGGGGGCAATGACAAACTCCATCGAGGAGCTCGCTGAGTCGAAGTTCCTGTTCGTCACAGGCTCCAACACAACCGAGACGCACCCGGTCATCGCATTGCGCATGAAGCGGGCCGTGCGCAATGGCGCCACGCTTGTGGTCGTTGACCCCCGCAAGATCGAACTGACACGCTGGGCGAAGCGCCACTTGCAGATACGCGTCGGCACGGACATCGCGCTCTACAACGCCATGGCACACGTCATTATCAAAGAGGGGCTCTACGACGCCGAGTATGTCAAGGCGCGCACTGAAGGCTTCGCTGAACTTGCTGAGCACGTCGGACATTATTCTCCCGGTTATGCGGCTGAGATCTGCGGTGTGCCGGTTGAGGACATTGTCGCCACTGCGCGCGAGTATGCGGCGGCGCGCGGCCAGGCAGCCATCTGCTACACCGTCGGCATCACCGAACACTCGTGCGGCACGCACAACGTGCAGTCGCTTGCCAACCTCGGCATGTTATGCGGCAACTTCGGCCGGCCAAACGCAGGCGTCAACCCGCTACGGGGGCAGAACAACGTGCAGGGCGCAGGCGACATGGGCTGCATCCCGACAGACCTGCCCGGTTATCAGAAGCTGGAGCGGCCCGGCGTACGTGAAAAGTTCGAGCAGGCGTGGGGCGCAACGTTGCCTGCCCGCCGTGGCGTCACGAAGATCACGGCGATGGACCAGATGCTGCGGGGCCGCGTCATGGCCGCTTACATTATGGGCGAAAACACCGTCGTGTCGGACCCCGCGTCTAGCCACGCCCAGCACGCGCTGGAGTCGCTCGACTTCCTCGTCGTGCAAGACATCTTCCTCACCGATACGGCGCAGCTTGCGGACGTGGTCCTGCCAGCGGCCAGCTTCGCAGAGTCGGACGGCACATTCTCGAACTCCGAGCGGCGCGTGCAGCGTGTGCGCCCTGCAGTGCCGCCGCCTGGCGAAGCGAGGCCGGACGTTGACATATTGCTTGAGATGTTCAAGCGCATGGGCAAGCCGCAACAGGCGCAGACCTCCGCGGATGTGTTCGACGAAGTGCGGCGGCTCTCGCCCATCTACGGTGGCCTCACGCACGGGCGTCTGGACCGTGAGGGCGGCCTGCAGTGGCCTTGCCCGGCTGAGGATCACCCCGGTACGGTCTACCTGCACAAGGACGAGATGGACTCGCACATGAGGGGCTTTTTCGCGCCGGTGGACCACATCCCGCCCGCGGAGGAGCCTGACCCGGAGTACCCGTTCACGCTGACTACCGGGCGTCGCCGCTCGACGTACCACACAGGGACGCAGACGGGCAGGGCGTCGGGCTTCGAGCTGCTCGTGCCATCAGAACTCGTCGAGATAAGCCCACACGACGCAGAGCGCATGGGCATCGCAGGTGGCGACATGCTGCGCGTCTCGTCCCGCCGCGGCGCCGTCACCGCGCCGGCAAAGGTCACAGACCGCTCACCTGCCGGGACGATATTCATGTCCTTCGCCTTCCCAGAGTTGACGCGTACCAATGACGTCACGTCTGACGCCTATGACTTCATTACCGAAACGCCCGAGTTCAAGGCCTGCGCGGTGAAGGTGGAGCGGGCGTAGCCGGCGTGGCATCCTTGCCACGGGACATCCGTCATTCCGAGCGGAGCGAGGAATCTGGGGCTGTGGGGCCATTCTGTATTCGCCAGCCCCGCCCCAGGTCCTTCACTGCGTTCGGGACGAAGGGCTGCGCAAGCGGTGACAGTACGCAGGTGTTCTCAGATAGTCGGCCTCTATGGGTGGCATTGGCCGTTCCCCGGCGCATACATATTCGCCGCCCATCAAATGCAGGCGAGACCACTGACATTACCGGTCAGGTCCGGATTTCTCTCTTCAGGGCATCACGCCGCGGCGGGGCGGGGTTCACTCGGCCGGGTGTCCCCGGTGATTTCGTAAGGCATGTCAGCCACGTCCGCGTAAACCCCGCGGTATTTGGCGGGCAGCATGTGGGCGATGCGCGCCATGATTTCGGTCGTGGCCTTCTCCAGTTGCTCGCGGTCGGGCCTGCCACCGTCCACAAGGATGCGGAACGGCTTGCCGACCTTGATGGTCATCCTGGCCCTAGGCGCAAATACCTTGGCCAGGTTCTGCAGTGGCTCTGACCCCGTTAGCGCGACTGGCAAGATGGCAGACCCCGTGCCCGTCGCCAGCAGGGCTGCCCCCACCTGGGCCTTGAGGAGCCCCTGGCCGCGGCTGCGCGTGCCCTCCGGAAAAAGGACCAGCGTGCGGCCTTCGCGCAGCCGGTGGATGGCCCAGCTGAGCGCGCGCATGTCTCCGGCGTTGCGGTCCACAGGGTACGCACCGTAGCCAAGCAGGAGCGTGCGCGTGATGGGGTTCTTAAATAGCTCCTTCTTGCCCATAAAGACCGGTGGCATGGGGAGGACAGAAGCGACTATCGCCGGGTCTATGGTCGAAAGGTGGTTGGAGGCGACGATTAGCGGCCCCGACGCAGGGATGTTCTCCCGCCCTTCAACTTTTGTCCTCGACCACACCTTCATCGAGCACTTGAAGCCCGTGTTGCAGGCGCCGAACAGCCACTGCGAAGACATGTTGCTCCGCTTGCTGCCCCGTGCTGATTCGGCTGCGCCAGGTTCTGTTGCCATCCCGTTCAGGGCCTCCTCGCCGCACCAGGGCCGGTCAGGACAGCGCCCGCCGGGCCTTCGATAGCGACTTTGCCAAGCATGGCAGTAACACACGTTACTCCGCCATGCGTGTGGCCCACATCCCGCTGTGGGCATCCGCCTGTCATGCCATGGCCGTGACCTTTGCCTCCATGCGGTCGACCACCTGGTCGAGCGTCAGTGAGTCGGAGTTGATCACCTCTGCGTCGGTAGCCGGGCGCAGCGGGGAATCAGTGCGTGTGGAGTCCAGCCGGTCTCGGCGTTTGAGGGCGGCCAGGACGTCGTCGTACGGCTCCTTCCTGCCCTGCATGGCCATCTCGTCGTGCCTGCGACGGGCGCGGGTCTCAGGTGATGCGTCCAGGTAGAACTTGATATCAGCGTCTTTGAGGACGACAGTACCGATGTCTCTACCCGCCATCACTATGCCGCCGCCGGCTGCTATATGCCTCTGTTTCTCTACCAGGGCAGCCCTCACCCCTGGCATGGCTGACACGGCTGACACGTTGCGTTCAACCTCTGCATCCCTGAGACGCTGGGTGACGTCGCGTCCGTCCAGCGTTATGCCCTGGCCGTTGCGGACTTGGATGTCACACTTGCGCGCCAGTGCGGTGACGGCTGGCGTATCACTGGGGGTGACGCCGGCATCGAGTGCGGCGACCGTGACAGCGCGGTACATCTGCCCGGTGTCCAGAAAGCGGTACCCAAGCCTGCGGGCTAGTTTTTGGCCTGCGGTGGACTTGCCCGCGCTCACCGGACCGTCTATGGCGACCTTGAGCTTTGTTGCTGGCTGCAATACGTTATCTTTCTCTGTTATTAGGAGGTAGCTGCCCGCAGGCCCACGGCGGATTATATGGGCGGCCGCTGCGCCCTCGCGGCACTCCCGGCGCAGCAGACACCGGTCCCGAGAGAACAGGGAGATATGTCCGGATGCAGCCTGGCAACCCGGAGTGGTAGGCTACGCCGAGCTTGCGGTCCGGCCCACACCCATACTCTCTCTTTGGCAGGGAGAGGGGGAGCACTCGGGGACTGGTACGTGCGATGACGGTCTTCGACTGGATACTGATAATCGTCTTTGCTCAGGCGGCGCTCTGGGGCCTGAAGACCGGCCTCATCGAATCTGTGCTCACCATCGTCTCCGTGTACGTTGCGATGCTCCTGTCTGGCCAGTTCGCTTACCGGCTGGTGAACTTCTTCACCGATGAGATCGAGAGCCGCGCGGTGGCGACCGCTATAGGCTACGTCGCCATCTTCGCGCTCGTGTTCATCGGCGCGCGCATCGTGGGCAAGGTGCTGCGGCACGGCGCCAAGATGCTGATGATGGGATGGCTGGACAGGGCGGGCGGCGCAGTGTTCGGCGCGGCGGCCGGCCTCCTCCTCATGGGCGGCGTCGTTGCAGTAGGCGCAAGGTTTGTCTACGACCCCGGTACCAAGCTGCCCATACCAGTTGATGTGGGTGCCTTCCGGGACAGGGTTAGGGGTTGGATGGTAGACGCCAACCTGACATCGTTTATCCTAGATGTACGCGGCGCAGTGCCCGGTGAGTTCCTGGCGCTGATGCCTGCGGACTTCGCCAGGTCTCTGGATGCCTTGAAGGTAGACATTGATGCGGCGAAGGGGTCCGGTGGCTAAATGAGCGCAACCATAAACACCAGACTGAGGCCCGCACGAGTCCGCGTGGTAGACGCGTGGACTGCGTCGCCGCATTTGTCAACGGGACGAAACGGGGGCCGCAGGTATCTTGTCCATAGGAGACACGCGGGTCCCCGGCCGGTCGCATAGGGCCGGGGCCTAGCAGGGAGCGTAAGAGGATGATGGTCCGTCTGCCCGTCTTGGTGTTGAACCAGAACTACCAGCCGCTGAACATATGCGATGTCCGGCGGGCGGTGTCCCTGATGGGGCGCGGCAAGGCGGAGTCACTCCAGGACTCAGGCCATGTCCTCCGCAGTTCTTCGGCCCGGTTTGAACTGCCCTCTATCATCCGGCTCGTTTACCTTGTGAAGCGCCCGCTACACCGCCGGCGGTTGTCCCGGCGGGAGGTTTTCGCGCGCGATGGTTTCCGTTGCATGTACTGCGGGGCCAAGGCGCGGGACCTGACTCTGGACCACGTGAAGCCCCGGTCTCAAGGCGGCCAGCACATTTGGGACAACGTCGTGAGCGCCTGCAAGCACTGCAACCACCGCAAGGCGGGCCGCACACCGCACCAGGCCGGGATGAGGCTCATTTCGGAGCCACGCGAGCCAAGGCCGAACCCATACGCCTTCTTTCACGCTGAGCGCGTACAGGACTCATGGCGGACGTTCTTGCCATGGGTTGACGACGGCCAGCATCATGTGATCGCCGTGCCGTCTGGCGCGCAAGACGACCGGGCGCGTAACGGGCAAGGGCACGGGACGGCCCTGGGCAGCGGGGACTGACGCGAACTGGTTTCAGGCGCCGGCGACTGGCACAGTCTTGCCAATGACGCGGCCAGCCGATTGCGAGCCCCCTGCGCTGACAAGCTGTTCCGGCGTCACCGCCACGTCGGCAGTCTCTTGATCAGGCTTCCCGGTCACTTCCACTAGCGCTTCATCTCCAACCGCAAGCTGCTGTGTGCCCGCGTCCACGAGCACGAGGGGCCCACTGCGGGTCAGCCGCACTCCAGCCAGGCGCGGGGTGATTTGCTTGTTCATTGCGGCTCCTGCGCGGCCGCAGTTTCCAAGCGGTCCGATGGCAGGTTGTCCTTGCTCACAAATGGCAAATCAAGCATGAAGACCTCGAGCGCCAGCCTGGCGATTGCGTTGGCCTCGAGCGCGCGCCTCGCGCTCGCGACCGCGGTCGCTCCAGCCGCGATTGTGGAGTTGTCGAGCGCCTGCGCGATGCCTTTGAACCTCGGCAGCCACGTTTCGTTGGTCACGAGGTTATCCAGCCCGTTCCGGGCCATGGCGAGTTCACGCCACCACTCGGACCACAGGTCAAGCTCGTCCAGCACAGCATCACGCCTCCGCCAGAAGGTGTCGGCAAGCTGGCGGGCATATTGGAACCGCGCTTCCATGCCGCCCGTCACGACATCAAGGATGCGCTGTACGGCCTGTGACCCTTTGTCAAGCGCAGTGGGGTCGGCCAGCGCGCTTATGGCCCAGCCGGGCCTGCCGCGGGCCAGACGGGCCAGACGTGCAAGCGTGTGGGCCTGTTCCGGGCTTGCGCCCAATTTCTGTACAAGGTGGGGCTCAATCACCTCAGCGGGCACAGGGCGGAGCTCGATGATGTGGCAGCGCGAGACGATGGTTGCTGGCAAGGCCGCGACGGAGCTTGCTACAAGCACGATGAGGACGTCTTGCGGGGGCTCTTCAAGAGTCTTGAGCAAGGCATTGGCAGCGGGTTGACTCATTAGTTCTGCGCCGTCAATGATGAACACCCGCGTCCCACCCTCGAATGGTTTGAGAGACGCCTGGTGTTCAAGGTCGCGGACGTGCTCGATGCGGATGGACTTGTGCCGGGGGCCATCGCCTGACGCGCCGCCATCGCCTTTGTCCTGGCTTGTGGGGGTGTCAACGTTAATGACACGCACGTCTGCATGGATGCCGCGTGTGATGCGGCCGCAGGGGACGCACACGCCGCAGGGGCGAGGGCTACCCGCGCCATGAGGCGCGGCGACAAAGGACTGTTGCGGTTTGCAGTTGACCAGGCGTGCCAGGTCCAGCGCCAGCGTGCGCCTGCCGATTTGCTCGGGACCGGAAAAGAGGTAGGCGTGCGAAAGCCGCCCGGCCTCGAATGACCTTAGCAAGAGCCGCGAAGGTCCGGGGTGACCGAATGTGGCCCAGCCGTCTGGAGCAGTATCCATGCTGGTGTCGGACCTAAGCGGCCACGGGACGCTTTGGTATGCCTTGTAACTCTGAGCGTCGCGAAGTTCGAGAACTGCCCGAACGTCCAGCGACCTTGGCTCGCCGGTTTTTCAGCGTGCGAGTAATTGCTGGCTCCGGGACCTCTAAGCCGTCCTCCAAAACGGTTTCGATGTATTCCGTCAGCACTTCATCCAGTTCTGAGATGGCTTCTTTGCGAGTTTTGCCTTGGGCTATGCAACCCAGCAGTTCTCGCACGGTCGCGACGTAGACAACCGAACCATCATTGAGCCTTTCGACGGCGAGGTCCACTGCGTAGGGGCGGTCCGCCAATTTCGCAGCTCTTAGTTTCAGTTCAGAGGCGGTCATCTGCTATTCCGTCCTTCCTTGCTGGGCACCAGAGCAATCAGCTTGACAGCGTCGCGCACGTACTTGGGGCTGAACGACTTATGGTTGGGAAGTGTGCCCCTGACAGAATTGAGCAGCCGGTGGGAAGCGAAAGAGTGCTTAGTCTGCCGTTCTACTTTGAACCCATATGTCAAGTATAGGCGTTCGAGGTCGCGCAAGGAGAAATTAGAAAGCGCGCGGCGTGCCCGTCCCAGCAATTTCTCGCGCGCTTCGGCCAATGGCGCACGCCCTACAGGACGCTCGTCGCCAGCAGGTCTGCGTATGTCTCACGTCGGCGGATGAGTCGTGACTGGCCATCCTTCACCATCACGATCGCCGGCCGCGACGCCATGTTGTAGTTGGACGCCATTGGCACGCAGTACGCCCCTGAAGCAGGCAGCGCCAGCAGGTCTCCGGGTTGCACCTCTGGCAGCATCACGTCCTTTGCCAGGACGTCCCCCGACTCACAGAACTTGCCTGCGATGGTGACCTTCTTCGTGGCCGCGGCCGACGGCCTCCTGACGTGCGCCACCGCGTACTTCGCGCCGTACAGGGCCGGCCGGATGTTGTCACCCATGCCGCCGTCCACAGACACATAGGTACGTACGCCCGGTATGTCTTTGATACCACCTACCGTGTACACCGCCACGCCCGCTCGGCCCACTATCGCCCGCCCAGGCTCCACAATTAGCGCAGGCTCCTGGAGGCTGTGGGCATCGCACCCGGCGCGGATGGCAGTGGCGACCTCGTGCGCGTATGCGGAGATTGGCGGCGGCAACCTTTCGCGTATGTAGCCGATGGCCATGCCGCCGCCAGGGTTGAACTCACGCAACTCGAAGCCGTACTTCTTGCGCATCCTGGCTGCGAACTCGAGTACATACGCGGTGGCCTGCGAGTACGGCTCAAGTTCGAAGATCGGCGAGCCGAGGTGGAAGTGCAGGCCAGCCACGTCCAGGTTTTTGGCGGCAAGGGCCTTCTTCACTGCCTCATCCGCGGCGCCGGTCTCGATTGAGAAGCCAAACTTGGAGTCCAGCACGCCAGTCGTGGTCAGCAGGTGGGTGTGCGGGTCGATGCTGGGCGAGACGCGGAGCATGACGGTCTGGCGCACGCCCTTCGAGCGCGCCACATCGTCCAGCAGGCCGATCTCATGGAAGCTGTCTACCGTGATGTGGCCTATGCCGTAATCGAGCGCCTCTTCCAATTCACGCCGTGACTTGTTGTTGCCGTGGAAGTTCAAGCGCTCGGGCGGGAACCCGGCGGCCGCGGCCACTGCAAGCTCGCCGCCCGTGACCACGTCCATGCCAAGGCCCTCCTCCTGGATGACCTTTGCCAGCGCGGGGCTGGCGAAGGCCTTCGAGGAGTATGAGACGCGTGAGTTGGCGTATTCCTTTTTGAACGAGCCTGTGAACTCACGGCACATATGACGGACCGTCGCCTCGTCATAGACATAGAGCGGCGTGCCATACTCGCTGGCAAGGTCTGCCAGGTCGCACCCGCCCACTGTGATGTGGCCCCTGGCGTTGGTCCCCGCGGTAATGGGGAAGAGGTCGGCGTAGGGCAGAGTGTTTTTGCCGGGTGTTGTCTTTGCTGGCATGGCTTACTTTCCTGGCGGCAGCCCAGTTCAGGGGCGGCCTGTGAAGGCCCGGGGACTACAGTGAGCGAAATCGCATGGTAGGAGAGCGGGGAGACCGGGTCAAACCTGCTCGAAGGTATACTCGGCGGTGAGTGCGATTAGCTTGGCGAGCACCCTGAGTTTGTCGTGGGGATACCCTCGCCCCTGGCGCAGAGGTGAAACGCTATGACCAACAAGACCGTCCGCCTGACCAGCCTGGCGTCCTGCGCCGGCTGAGCGGGTAAGTTCAGCCAAAAAGAACTGTCGCAGGTCCTGCGGCAGCTGCCACCGCCCTTCCAGGACCCCAACGTCCTGCTGGGCGCCGAGACCGGAGACGATGCCGCCGTCTACCGGCTCACGGACCGCGTCGCGCTCGTGCTCACAGTGGACTTCTTCCCGCCGATCGTGGACGACCCCTGGCTCTACGGCCAGATATCCGCCGCCAACTCCCTCAGCGATGTCTACGCAAAGGGCGGCAAACCCATTGCAGCCCTTGCCATCGCCGCCTTCCCGCGCACGCTCCCGCCTGAAGTCATAGCGAAAGTGCTTGCAGGCGGCCAGGCGAAGGCGGCCGAAGCAGGCATCGCCATCGTGGGCGGCCATACTGTGGACGACAAAGAGCCCAAGTATGGCCTGGCGGTCATCGGCACCATAGCCCCCGGCAAGCAGGTGACGAACGCCGGTGCGAAGCCGGGCGACATGCTGGTGCTGACGAAAGCCATTGGCACGGGCATCATCACGACGGCGGCGAAGAACAGCGCTGAGCCTCCGGCGGCGCTCGCCGGGGCGGTCGAGTCCATGTGCATGCTCAACCGCGGCGCCTCAGAGGCGATGGCGTCGGTGGGCGTCAACGCCGCCACAGACGTCACCGGCTTCGGCCTGTTGGGGCATTTGCACACGATGATGACCGCGAGCGGCGTGTCTGCGCGAGTACACCACAGCGCGGTGCCTGTATTGCCTGGGACGACAGACCTGATGGAGCGCGGCTTCATGCCGGGCGGGACGGTGCGAAACGCAGAGGCGGTGGCCCACGCCGTGTCCTGGAGCACGGGCGTGTCCGACGCCGACAAGCTGCTTTTATCCGACGCGCAAACATCGGGCGGGTTGCTGATAGCAGTTCCACCTGCGCGGGTTGAGGCGCTGCAACGCGAACTAAAGAAGCGCGGCGCGCCGTTTACAGCAGTAATCGGCGAGGCCATAAAGGGCGCGGCGGGGAATATCGCGGTAAGTCAATAGGACCGCTGCTGAAAAAGCCCTTCGACCCCCGGCTTCGCTCAGCGCGAACGGCAACGAAGGAAGTCCGCAATGAAAATTTGGAAATCAGAAGGCGGAATGGCGAAATTCTGGCATGGATTTCTGGCTTCGGGGACCATCGTCGTACTGGGGCTGTCGGGAGGCTGTGGCGGAGGAGGGGCCGAAGAGTCGGCGGACGAAATCGCGGAGGCGCAAGCCAGCCTTCGCGAGACACCCCGCGACGTCGAGCTGGATGCCTTCATCGAGGGTTTGGACCTCAAGGCGTCGTTCGGTGAGCGCTCTGAGGAGATCATCGAACAGTGGCGCAATACGCGCATCGAGGCAGCGCGAGGACTGGAGCGCGCACGCGCGCAGACCGGAAGAGGGCCTGGGCTAGCTGCGCCCTCGTCCCAGTACACGCCGGACCCGAGCTTCATGCAGGGACTTTTCGGCTGGTTTTTCGCATCCTGGCTGGATGAACTGACCCAGAAGGGGGGTTCCGGCCGAAAGCAACAGACAAGGGGCGGGACTGAGGAAGGACAGACCACAAGCACGACCTCGACACTCGACGAGACAGTGGAGTTGAGCGCGAGCGGCTCGCGTGTGACAGCGGTTTTGCACTGGGTCTACCACACGAAGACCGTGGACAAGGCGACTGGGGCGACCCTGCTCGAGGCGGCCGAGGACCGCACGATGACCGGCGTCATCGATGTCTGTCCGAGCGGGGAGGGCCTCGTACCCGCCTCTCTCGATTCGGCGATAAAGCATGTCGCCGTAAAGAGTGGTGGGTCGAGCACGACGCTCATCTTGACCACGAACAGCGCGTTCTCAGGCCATGTCAATGACCAGGCCATCCTGGGCGGCGTGGACCAGGAGACAAAGACCTCAATCACAGGACCATTTGGCACTGCAACCGGTGCCCTATCCGTCGCGCGGGGCACATGGTCCCCAACATACGGCGGGAATGCCGGCGGACGGGGCCTGGCGGTGTTGGAGCTTGGCCAGGCTGGGGCCTACATGTACGGCGCGGACGGTCTCGACCCGTACGAAGAGGCGCAGAGGCTGTGGCGCAACGGGAGGTGCGTCGTCGTCCAGGCCTACGGTGTCGAGACGCCTGTCCGGGTGGCTGAGCAGGAGACCGCCCTGCACCGGGAGAATGTGCCCGTGGGCAGAGAGGAGGAGTTCGAAGTCACCCTCCGGCACCGCTTCGGTGGGGACACACTGAGCCAGCCGGTCGAGGCGATGATTGCCACAGGCGAGGGGGAGCTGGATCCAGAGAGGCTCGACCCGGCCCCGGGCGAGGTCACATACAGCACCGGGCAGGAAGGAGAGACCAGAGTGCGGCTGCAGTCGACCTCGAAACGCGGTATTGGCACGCTGGTCCTCAGGTTCGAGACCAGGCCCGCAAAGTGGAAAGGAACCGTAACCTACACCTACACCTACTCCGCCAGCGCGTACGATGGCGGCGGGTACGGCTCGTCCCGTACCGAATCCATCGATGTAACGGCGCGAGTCGCTGAGGGGGAGCCCGGCTCGTGGTCGGGGCAGTACACGGGAAATGGGCAGGAAACGCGCTGCGTCTACTCTGTCGAGGACGTCGGCCAGGGATCAGCCGCGGGCAACGCCTGGCTCAACGTCAGCGATAGCGATGCGGGGATTTACAGTGAATCCATCGAGGGGCGGCAAACGGAAGACGATGCGACGGTGGGGGTCGAGATAAGTGATGGCGCCTACAGGATCGACCTCTATGGGTCAATTGAGTATGAGGCGCAGACCACTTACAGCTATCCGGGCGGCTGCGGGCCGCCGCCTGCGCCATCACACACAACCACTTCTGAAGGCCGCTGGAGCATCTCGGCATCCGGAAAAGGCACGGTCGACCCGGAGGACCCCGATACGCTGAGAGGCAGTGAGACACAGGGTCTCGGCGGTGGCACTGTAACGATCAGCTGGAACCTGACCCGTGGCTAGCGTACCGCTAGGGTCTACGCGGTCGGGCGTTGCCCTCACCTGGAACGTCAGGCTAGCAGGCGCGGCCTATGGCCTGTTGGCCTTGCCGACTTTCCGCTTCTCAGCTCGCCTGACACGGTCCCGGAACTTGACAGCTACTGAACGCAGCGCCGTTTCAGAGTCCACGCCGGCTTCCTGCAGGCGGGCCACCACGGCCCACAAGTACGCACCGGCCTTCGCTTCCCGCTCCGCCTGCGTGTCGCTCATGCGAGGGCGGAAAGTCCGTTCGCCGTGCCATGTGTGGCCCGCCTTCGCGCCGCGGCGCTGAAGGGCGGCGGCATAAGCGAGTGCTGGCATCGCGCTCGGTATGCCGTCCGCCACTGAGTTCCGGCCACCCTCCCTGCGTTTGATTGCCTCCCACTGTTCGACGACCTCTCCAGAAGTACGCAGTTTTTCGCCCCCGCCAAACACATGTGGGTGGCGCCGTATCAGTTTCGCAACCTCAGCGCGGAACATTTCTTCAGCCGTGAACTCGCCTGCCCGGCGCGCCATGTCGGCATGAAATGCGATGTGCCCCAGGACGTCGCCCAGCTCCTCTTTGAGCTTCACCGGGTCCCCGGAGTCGATCGCCTCCAGCGTCTCGTAGGCCTCTTCTAGCAGGTACTGGCGGAGCGAAGAGTGCGTCTGCTCGCGGTCCCAGGGGCAGCCGCCGGGGTCGCGCAGCTTTTTGACGACGCGGAGCAGATCTTCGAATGTATCACCAGGGGTGGGCGCGTCCGGGTGCGAGGGGGCCATATCTTCCTCAGGTCGTCAAACAAAGTGGATACCAGCGTTTTTGGCTGCCAGTATCCTAGCTGCATATGTTGCAAAAAGTACTGGGCGGCCGCGGGTGGCGCGTTGTCGCTGGCGCGGTGGTCGCGCTTGCGCTGCCGCTGCTGCTTATAGGCGCCAACCTGCAGTTCATGGTAAACGGCGGGTGGCTGTACTCGTACAACTGGTGGCGCAACGGCATCCCGGAAGCCTCACGCATCGAAAAACCACAGCTCGACCGGGCGGCGCGAACGATCAAAGCGTACTTTGCCACTCCGCAGTCGGAGGTCCTGCTCGACGTGCGGGTGGACTACCAGGGCCAGCGCGACGTGCCTGTTTATCGCGATAAAGAGGTCCTGCACATGCGTGACGTCAAGACGCTCGTGCGCGGCTTCCTCTCGGCGGGCCTGTGGTCGGGAATTACAGTGTTTGCCGTTTCGGCCGCGCTGGCTTTCAGGCTCAGACGGGGCTTCTGGACCTACATGACGCAAGTCGCCAGGTGGTCGGCCATAGGAACGGTCGCCGCAGTCGTCATCATAGGCGCGGCATCGCTCATCAATTTTGGGGCCGTCTTCACCCTGTTCCACCAGTTAGGGTTTTCGAACAGCCTGTGGCAGCTCGACTACGGCGACTACCTGTTGGTCATGTTCCCGGAGCAGTTCTGGTTTGAGGCCACGCTGCTGCTAGGCGTGCTGATAGTCGCCGAGTTTGCCGGACTGTACCTGGCGCTCAGGTGGCTGCGTGGCCGGAACGATAGACGCATGATGACGCCTTAAGCGCAACCCGTGCCCACGCCGCTGCAACTCTGTAGTACGGACACGGCGTGCCGTGCCCCGTCATCCCGAGCCGCCGCGAGGAACCTGTGGGTGGTGCCAACAGGGCCAACAAGTTCAGGATGAAATATCCTGGCCGACTCTCTAGTTCATCGTCGAGCAGGCGCCGCCACCGCAGCACCCATCGCCTGATGTGCCACAGGCTGGGCCTGCATCGCCAGACGAAGACGGTCCATCTGCACCGCCCGAGATGCCCGCGATGACGGACAGCTTGCGCATGGAGGGCTTGCCGCAGCTGGGGCACTCGGCAGACTTGTCCGAAAACTCCCAGGGCCGGAGGAGGTCAAACTCGCGGGAGCAGGACTTGCAGCGGTATTCGTAGAGCGGCATAAGTGACCTTTCAGGCTGGCTTTGCCTTTTGTCGTGACGTTGGGCTCACCAGGTAGGGCGCACGCCCTTCGGCGACGCGTAGTGGCGCGGTTTTCTTCTGCTCTGATGATATCGCACCGGTGCGAATGCGCTTTGCGCCAGTAGGGGCAGTTGGCGCGACCGACCGTGCGACGGTTTCAATCGGCTTCTCGAACGTGACCGCGGGCCGTAAGCCAAGGGCCATGGCGAACTTGGTCAACGAGCGGAGCGTCATGTTCGGGTGGCCGCCCAGCACCTTCGACACATATGCGGGCGAAACGCCTAGCCGCTGCGCAATGGCGCGCCGGGTCAGGCCTTCCTTGGTCATGACCTGAGCCATCTTCACGCTGAGTTGCAACGAGAGCCAGTCCGCCACGTATTCAGGATCTTTCATTCCCTTGTGGTGTTCGGCCTCAAGCCATGCATTTATGGGTATCAGTCGGACCACATTTGCTCCTACTCCCGCATCAATTGTGCAAGGTGAATACTTGACGCGATTGCGGCTGACTGGCCTCGTGGGCCTGCGTCCTTTTTCACACCGCCAAGTAAGAGCACGATGCGTTGGCCCCGCCTAGACCAGAAAATCCGGACATCCCGTGGGTGCCTTAACTCGTACACTCCGGAGCCTACCGCACTGCTGTTTCTCATTAGCCACTCGAGACCAGACTCTGCAACAAGGTGAAGCCGATCAATTACTGCCGACCGGTCCTTGGGTTGGGGAGAATTGAGGAACTCAAATAGGGGTATGCGATCGTCTTCAACCTGGGCCACCAGCAGCTGAACAGCTGGACCCGCGATGTACTGTCGGACTGTGGTCCGAGTGGGCATGCTCATATTAACCTGTAAGTTAACTCGCGCGCAATTACCGCCCTCAGTACTTCACCAGCGCGAAAACCTCTGCGGCCCCGAGCGCCTTGCGTCCTCCCAGCGCGGCTAGTTCGACTACAAAGGCGTACGTGACGACCTCTGCACCGAGTCTCGAAACTACCCGGCCAGCCGCGGCCGCGGTGCCGCCTGTGGCTAGCAGGTCGTCAACAACGGCCACCTTCTGGCCCTTCTTCACGGCGTCGGAACGCACCTCGACCCGCGCCGTGCCGTATTCGAGCGCGTAGTCGGCGCCCGTTGTCTCTGGCGGCAGCTTGCCGCCTTTGCGGACGAGGATTATCGGCAGGCCCAGTTGCACCGCCACAGGGGCGCCGAACAGGAACCCTCGCGCATCTATGCAGCACACCGCAGTCACGGAGCGTTTCTTCAGGTATGAAGCCACCTCGTCCACCACATATCGCATGGCGGGAGGGTGGGCGAGCAGAGGCGTCAGGTCCCGGAACAAAATTCCGGGCTTCGGGTAGTCAGGCACGTCTCTGACCCAACGCTTCAGGTCCATTTGACCTTCTCCAGGTGAGTGCGAACTCATAGCACAAGCGACATACCGCGCCTCGCACAAAAGCACAGGCGCCGGGATTGTAGCCGCGGGGAGTGCTGAGGCAGCGGGGCGCGAGGGCTACAGGCGCCCGTCAGCCGCCACGGGGCGGTAGCTGTAAGCTGCCGCTCGGCGCATCACCCATCGTCGCCAGGCCAGCGCCCACTGCGACGGCGGCTGCTACTGCCAGCACCACGAGCCATGTATTGCCCAACTCAGGCCTCCGGATGAGGGCTGGCGTCAGGGCGCCTGTCAAGACAAACACGGTGGCTGCAAGAGGCAGGACGTACAGGAACGTCCTGTCGAGCAATGACTCGCCCAGCAATGCGAGCAAGTAAACGACACCTGATACCGCGGACCAGACCGCCCACAATTGCAGCGTGCGGGACCCTCTGCTGCCAAGCCCCCGCCACATGACGCCAGCGAGGACGCCTGTGAAAAGCGAACCTGCCGTCACGCTGGCGCTGTTGAACAGGACGTCGGCGGGCGAGTGCAGAGGCAACTGGACCAGGGACGCTGCTATTGCTGCAACGGCGCCAGCCACGAGCCCCGCCCGCACGGGCCGGCGCCAGGGGCCTGTCGCGGGTGCACTACTCTCTGGCATACGCGCTATGAACTCGCTGCCCTGAGGGCCAGCAACACTTCAACCTTCACCGTGTCCTCAACAGAGACCACGACCTGGGCCCGCGGCGCGCTCATGCCGATGTCCTCCCAGGTGAACGACGACCGGGCGACGACGTAGATCACGCCGCCGTCGTCTCTGGCTTCGACATCGAACGTCATGGGCGCTTGGACGCCTTGGATGTTCAGCACGCCGTTGACCTGCGCCTTGACTTCCTCGCCCTCGGTGAACCCTGCGGGCAATGTGGTGAAGCCAGCGATGTTGAAAGTCGCCGTGCGGCTCTGCGGGAACATCTGTGTGCGGACGTAGCGGTCGCGGTTCGCCTCGTTGCTGGTAAGGCTGTGCAGGTTCACCGTGACCGCCGACGCCTTGCCGTCCAGGAAGACGTCACCCGTTAGAGCCTCTGTCGCCAACACGGCGTCAATTGGGAGCGTGACGCGCACAAGCTGCTCCCGGACCGTGAATGTGGCCTTCGACCCCTGGCTGACCGCGAACCTGATGCCGTCTACTTGCCCGGTTGTCCTTGTGCTTGCCTGCACAGAAGGAGTAGGAGTAACAGGGACTGCTGTGGCTACGCCAGATGCTGCTGCGGAGGTCGCAGCGAGAGCGCGAGTAGGCGTGGGCTGCATGGTGGCTGGCTGCGAGGCGGCGGCGGTTGGCGCGGACGCAGGCGCTTCGCCACCCCCGCAACTAGCAAGAGCCGACGTGATGGCAAGCGCGGTCAACATGACGGCAAGACGGAACACAAGCATCTCCTGGCAGTCGCAACAAGTCAAATGGCCACCCTACGGCAAGGAGCGCGATGGCCGCGAAATAACTACACAGGATATTGACGCACCGTTCTGTCAAGGAAGTATGGACAAACGGCAACACATGCCCTCTCTCTTCAAGGGAGAGGGTCAGAGCCTGCCCCGGACTTGGTCCGGGGATGTCGGTGAACCTCGCGCCAGCCCGTTTACCCTTCGGCCATTCGGCTTTGCTTGGCACAGGTAGGTGACGCTGGATTTCAGCTTGCGCAGGAAAGACGCCCCTTGGTGGTCCTTACCTTGGCAGCATCTTTACCAGCGGCTGGAGGTGCTTCGGGTCAGACTTGAAGCCCACGCCCAGGCTGTTCACCAGCTTGACGATGGCGTCTGAGAACGGCGTCTTCACGCCGGATTTGCGCCCCTGCTCCGAAACGTAGCCGTTCAGATATTCGATCTCCGTCCGACGTCCTTTTAACACGTCCTGCGCGAACGAAGGCCGTCCGCCTGCGGTGCGCCTGCCAGCCTCCATCAACTGCAGTTCCACCTGCTCCAGGTTGCGCCCCTCAGCCGCGTCAACGATGGCGTCCGGCGATATGCCAGCCACAGGGTCCGGCTTGTACTTGAGTGCTTTTGCTACACGCACGGCCTCTGCGCCAAGCTGGATGCTGACACGCCGCACCGAGGCCTCTGTGCGTACCTCGCCCGAACCGTACCCGCCGAGCCCCGCCAACGCGTTCGCCATGCAGTTCACCATGAGCTTCGACCAGCGGTGGTCCATGGCGTGCAGGGTCAGCTTTGCCTCAGCCACAGACCCGAACAGGCCCACAAGCTCGCGCGCCCTCGGGGTGTCAGCGCCGTCATATTCGCCGACCTCGAAGCCCACCGCGTTCGTGTCCGTCCGCAGCACGTGGCCCGGCTCATACATGCCCGCGCCTATCGTCACGATGCAGGGCACTTCGTTCTTGCGGCCCACGATGTCTGCAATGCGGTCGTCGTTGATCCCGTTCTGCGCCGATATGAACGCGCCGCCGGGCTTCACATAGCCCTTCATCAGCCAGGTGGCCCACTGCGTGTCATAGGACTTCACGGCGATGACCGCATAGTCGAAGGGCTGCGAGACCTGCTGCAGCTCGTGGATGTGCAGGGCCCTCACCCTGGCGACTTTTTCGTCTTGCGGGCGGGTGACCTTGAGGCCACTCTTCTTCATGGCCTCAACGTGCTCCGGCCACTGGTCAACGAGCGTGACGTCGTGTCCGGCGAGCGCCATCATGCCGCCGATATTGCCGCCAATCGCCCCCGCGCCCATGATGCCTATGCGTGGTCCCATGTTGCGGCCCTCCCGCGTCATCGTGTGGCTGTTTGCACCGGGCACAGAATCTAACACCAAACTAGGATTTGTGCTGCCGCTTGTCAGCGCATGGTAGGCTGCCGGGTCATGACTGCGGCCCCGGCTGAGAAGGCTACTCCCCGAACCCGCTCCCAATACGGCGCGCTCGTTGAACTGCCGTACCGCCGCAAGCTGCTGCTTGTCGTGGCGCTAACGGTGACTCTGTTCGTCACGACGATGAACCAGAGCGTCGTGTCCACGTCGGCGCAGAACATCGTCGCCGACCTGGGCGCGTTCGAGCTGTTCACATGGCTCTTCGCCGGGTTCTCACTCGCCGGCGCGGTATCGGTGCCGATCATCGGCAAACTATCAGACCTTGTCGGGCGCAAGCCGGTCATGGTGTGGTCGCTCGTCATATTCCTGGCGGCATCGGCCTGGGCGGGACTTGCGCAAGACATGACGCAGCTCATTGCGGCGCGCATAGCCCAGGGCGTCGGGTTCTCTGGCGTCCTGGGCAGCGTCTGGATAATGATGGCTGCGCTTTGGGCGCCCAACGAACGCGCCAAGTGGCTGGGCGTGACTTCAGCCGGGTTCACCCTCTCAGGCCTGCTCGGCCCTGTGATAGGCGGCGTCGTCTCGGACGCACTGTCGTGGCGGTGGACCTTCTTCATGAACCTGCCGTCCGGCGGAGCGGCGCTGGTGCTCCTGCTGGTCTCGTTCCCCCCGTTGGCGAAGCCCGTCAGGAAGCCTAAATTTGACCTGGCCGGCGCAGGCGCGTTCGCGGTGTTCGCGTCGCTGGGCCTGTTCGCAATATCGGCTGGCGGCGAGACCATCGCCTGGGGTTCACCGGTGCTGGTAGCCCTGCTACTCCTGTCGGGGGCAGCCTTTATCACTTTCCTCGCAGTGGAACGGAGGGTGAGCGACCCCGTTGTGCCACTGGACCTGTTCAGGTCGAGGGTGTTCAGCGGGGCGATGGCGGCGTCAATGACGATCACTACTACGTTCGCCGTGGTCAGCGTGTTCATGCCGCTTTACATACAGGGCGCGCGCGGCCAGGCGGCGACCGCGTCGGCGGTCCCTCTTATGGCCAACGCGGCTGGAGTTGCGCTGGGGTCAAACCTGGGCGGCCAGATAGTCGCCAGGCGAGGCTACGTGCGCGAGCTTGCTGTGGCTGGGCTTTCGCTCGCCAGCGCCATGATCTTCTACTTTGGGACACTGACTCCTGACACCTCGATGGCCCTCATACTGGTCGCGTCTGTCTTGCTGGGCGTAGGGGTCTCACTGGGGTTCACATCGTTCACCGCGCCCGTGCAGAACGCGATGCCGGAGGCATCGTTGGGCGTCGTCACTACAAGCCTCCAGTTCGCCCGGGTACTTGGGATGGCGGTTGCCACGGCGGCCCTTGGCGCATTGTTGCTCGCGCAACTGACGATTGGCGGCGCAAGCTCAGGCGACCCCCGGCTAGAGCTGGCAGACCCGGAGGTGCTGGTGTCAGCGGAGCGGCTGGAGGATGTGAGGCAGAAGTTCGTTGACGACCCGCAGCTTGGCCTCGCAGCGTATAAAACTGCGCTTGCCGAATCGAGGGCGGACCTGGCGTCAGCGGTGCGGGTCGTATTCAGGGTCGCGGGCGTAGTGAGCGCGACAGGAGTCGTCCTATCCTTCGTCACCTTCGCCGGCATGAAAGGCCGCCGCAGGGAGCGGCCGGCCGCGAAGAGGTGATGAATGGGCCTAAGTAACTAACTCACAACCCTGCTCCCTCGCTCCCTCCCAGGGAGAAAGGTGAGGGCCCTGGATCAGCTTCAACTGCGCCGTTACTTCTTCACCTCGCACTTGGTAGACAGTAGTCCCTCGCTGGACGCTGCGCCCACATAAGTGCACCTGACGACGGCTATTCCGTCAGACACTTCGGCCACTATGGTCGCGTCCCTGTGCGTCGGGTCCGGATGTTCACATGGCGGTGTCGGGGGGCTCCACTTCATCTCGGCCGTGCCGCGGGCACGGCGCCGCTCTCGTCGCCTCCACCACCGCAGGCGGACGCGGCGAGTAACAGGGTGCTCAGCGCGGCGTATCCGGTGATACGGAGAAGTATCATCTGCGACCTCCTCATCTCGGCCGTGCCGCGGGCACGGCGCCGCTCTCGTCGCCTCCACCACCGCAGGCGGACGCGGCGAGTAACAGGGTGCTCAGCGCGGCGTATCCGGTGATACGGAGAAGTGTCATCTGCGACCTCCATGCCCGACCGTCATTCCGACCCTCGGCTCAATCGGGGCGAGGAATCTGGGGAGGGAAGACGTAGTGCCCGTTTTGTTGGGCAGTTGCTTATTTGTGCGCCATCCTGCCTGCGTCCATGACGCCGAGGTCATGCGCGCTCTTGCCGTCCACGACCATGTCGGCCAGCCACTTGCCCGTCAGCGCACTGAAGTGGACGCCGACCGACCAGTGGCCAGCCGCAACCCACACGCCCTGCCAGCCAGGCGCCCTGCCCACGAAAGGCTTGCCGTCCGCCGGGTACGGACGGAGGCAGGCAGTGTGACGCACAAGCTTCGCATCAAGTACCCACTTCGACAGCCGCGCCGCCTGTGCGACAAGGTGGTCCCGCGCCTCCGGCGTCTGCGCGCGGCTGAAGCCGGTGGTGTCGTCTCGCGTCGCTCCAATGATCGTCTCGCTCAGCCTCTTCGGCGTGATCGCGCCACCCATGTCCCATGCACTGAGCGCCACTTGCGGCACGGGGTGGCCGCCGTGGGCAAGGTCCATGTAGACCATCTCGCCCTTCTGCGGCCTGACGGGGACCTGCCAGCCGAGCCATTCCGATGCCTCGCCCGCCCAGGGGCCAGTGGCAATGATGGTGTGCTGCGCCGATATTGTGCCGCCATTGCCCAGACGGACGCCTGTGGCAGTCCTGCCTTTGCTCACTAAGCCCGTCACGCGTCCCGAGACCATGCTGGCGCCGCGCTTCTCAGCCGACTGGAACACCGCCAGAGTGAAACGGTACGAATCAATGGTCGGCTCGACTTCCGTCAGGAGCGCGCCCAGGATGTCGCCTGTGAGCCACGGCGTGACCGACTTCGCCTGTCGCGGTGTAAGCCAGTCGGCTTTGACACCCTCCTTTACGCGGTCGGCGGCCCACTCCTTAAGCCGCTTGGCCCCGTCTTCCGTGAAGACGCAGCGCAGGTACGGTTTTAGGTCGTAGCCGTAGTCAATCTCAGTCTCCTGCGGGAGGGACTTCGCCAGTTCCCTGTGCAGTTCCAGCGCGGGCTTGCCCAGGGCGAGGAACTCAGGGTCGTTGGAAGCGGCCCAGGGCGTGAGGATGCCGCCTGAGAAACCGGACGCGCCTGTGGCGAGACCTTCAGACTCGACGATGACAGGCCTGAGGCCGCGACGGGTGAGGTAATAGGCGGCCATGCAGCCAATGACGCCGCCGCCAACGATAACAACGTCTGCCGTGGTGTTTTTGGGCATGTGGGCGCCTCCAGGCCCGGCAGTATAGCGTCGAGTGTGTGGAGATGTCTGATAGATAGGGCTGGCGGCGACGCCGCCAGGCATGAACGGCGTACACTTTCAGGCCGTGTCTGATTCATCTCTGCCGTCGACAGCTTCAGGGGCCGTGACCCAAGGCGCCCCTCACCCTCACCCACCTGTTGTGGGCACCCGTCTCCCGGCGGGAGAGGGGAATGCGAGGGTTGGCGTCTCGTCGGCAGACGGGATTGCGCGCGCCACGACGAAATCGTCGCGACTCATATGGGGCCTCTCGGTTGGACACGGGGTCAAGCACTTCTGTCAGAGCGCCTGGCTCATCATCATGCCGGAGCTCCGGGCGGCCCTCTCCCTGAGCGACATCGCCGTCGGCGGCATCTTCACCGTGCAGCAGGTGGCAGGTGGCGTCACCAACGTCCCGGCCGGGGTCTTGACCGACATGTTCCGGCGGCGCGTGGCCCTCATGCTCACGCTCAGCATGTTGTCAGTGGCCACAGGCTACATGCTTATAGGCATATCCGGCTGGTACTGGCTGGTGCTCATCGCCGGCGCCGTCATGTCCACGGGCGCAAGCTGGTGGCACTCGCCGGCCATAGCATCGCTCGTCACCCGCTACCCTGAGAAGCGCGGGTTCGCCGTCGCCATGCACCTGACAGGCGCGCAGGCTGGCGACACCATATCGCCCGTCGTCGTCGGCCTGCTGCTTGGCGGCATCAGCCTGTGGGCCATCGAGTGGTCAGGGCTGGAGTGGCGGACCGTGGCACTCCTCGTCATGGCCCCGGCGGCGGCTACGGCGGTGGCTGTCATGCTCCTCATGGGACGGAGCGGCGACGCAGAGAAGCACATCACCTTCCGGCAATACCTCAGGAGTTCGGCTCGCCTTGCCAGGAACCGCGGCGTCCTGATGATGACAGGCGTCCACGCGCTGCGGGGAGCGGCGCATTCCTCATTCACGTTGTTCCTGGTGCTCTACATGGCCGACGTGCTGGGCTACAGCCAGCGGGCGCAGGGCGCGCACGTGGCGCTGCTCACCGTCGCCGGCATCGTCTCGACGCCCATCATGGGCCGCATCTCAGACCGCCTCGGCCGCAAGCCGGTCATCGTGACCGCCATGGGCATCGGCACAACGCTCCTGCTGTCATTCCTCTGGGCCGATTCAGGCTGGCAGATGGCGCTCATGCTCGGGCTGCTCGGCACGGTGCTCTTCGCGGTCATGCCGATCATCGCCGCCGCGGCCATGGACGCAACCGAGAAAGGGTCCGAGGGAACGTCCACCGCGCTGCTCTTCGCAGGCGGGTCCGTCATAGGCGCAGTGGCGCCGCTGGCCGCCGGGGCGATCAATACATCCTGGGGCTTCCACGGCGTCGTGTGGATGGCGGCGGGGCTGTCGCTCGCCGGCGCCGGCTTGGCGGTCGTGGCTACGAGGGCGAGGCGACCATTGGTCGTTGCTTCTTGATGTGCTCCTTAGCTAATGTCGGGTGGCAAAAACGCGCTAGGCCATAATCAAATCGTTTTCCGTTAGCGGAAGATCCGGACTAGACTCTAGGTCAAGCCAACCGAGGGCTGCAAGGTTGCGGATATTCAGCGCCACATCTTTCTCATCCAGAGGCGGCCGTCGCTTCTGTTTCCATTCCATCACCTCCGTCAGCAGCTCCCTCTCAGTCGACTTGACGCCCCTCTTTCGCCGGAGTATCTCTGCGGAAAACAGAACCGTAGCTGTTACTTCTGCTCGATCCGTATCCATACGAAGGAATAGATCCGCGATTCTACTTATCGCACCCTCATATTTCTCTAGCTCATCAGCATAGGCTTTACGAGCATCACTGAAAGTGGACCCCATTTCTAAAACGAACATCCGACCACGTCGCTCTTCACGCATTAGTCCGTGATTCACAAGCCGTGTTTGCAACTTCTTCAGATCCGGCGCAAACGGACCGAAGCTGCCACGCTGGAACGTAAGGCGCGTAGGAATATGCTCCTTTGCAGCGACGTAAGCAATTTTTTGGAAGATTGTCCGGCCTACGGGCCAATGATATTGTTGGCGCTGAATACGGCTGAGTATTTCAACGAGAGCGACGCCACCCACGCCAACCCACTCAGGTTTGAATGACCGTTCCGAGACGATCCGCGAAGCCGCACTTTCATTAAGAAACGTGGGATTGAGCTCAGCATGGGGCGTCCCATACGGAGCGTAAAGCTCGACTGGGATATTCATGCGTTTGAGGTATCTATAAAGGGTCGGACCGACGATTCGCCATTCGAGTTGACCATTTCCACAGCCCAATGGCGGAACGGCAATGGAAGTGACACCCCACGCGTTGTAATGCTCCAAGAGATATTCCAGCCCATGCACTATGTCGTTCAGCCTCGCGACGGATCGCCAATGATCTTTCGTTGGAAAATTGACAATGAAAGGGGGGATAAGAGGCTTGAAAATGTAGGGACGACCGAGCCTAACGTCGCCTTTTTCGCATCGCCGTTCGTAGTCCTGGAACATTGCTGGAAAGCGCGTCTTAAAGTCAAGAGCGATCCCTTTGCCCATCACACCAACGCAATTGACGGTGTTAACGAGCGTCTGCGCCCTAGACTCAAGCAGGTTGCCAACTCGTACGGTGATCATTGGTCGCCCCTAGGTGCGGAAGAACAGATGTGCGTCTATCTTAGCTTCGAGTCCAATTTTCTGGGCTTGGCATGTCGCAACTGCCTCGGCGCAGGATGCATACACGTGTAGGATCAGGCTTGGGGGAACTACGTCAGGGACGAGAATCTCGGCGCATCGGCGCCTGGTCTTCTCCCACTTCGCGAATTGATCCACGTCGTTCCAGTTCTCGGCGAACACCGAGGTGTGGTCGAGTTCGGCCCGCCCTTGCGGCGAGGGGTGGAAACGGATGTAACCGCTGGCGGCGTTGCCATCTGCAATGACTGTGCCTGGCAGGTCTAGCACTCGGGCGCTCACACCGAGGATGCAGATACTCAGATGCTCACCGAGCTTCTTGTAGAGCATCGGATTCCTGGCCGAGAAGTACAGGTTGACGTAATCGTGGAGCGGGCGCGCTCCAGGTACAGCTTTGTGCTTGCGCCTGTCTTGGATTTCTTGCATGGCCACGGAGTGGTGCGGCAAAGACGCGGCCCGTCTGTGGCTTAGGATCCCTTTCACTTTGATGGACGACAGATTAGAGATCGGCGTGATGTAGTGCAACTCAACTACATCTGCCCTATGCATCGACTTGGTACTCCTAAGCTAGCTCAGATCGACGTGGTCTCATCTCTTTGTAGAGGTGAACCCGTGCAGCCGGATGATGGGAGGTGCTTTCCCTTCATCGAAATGACATCGGACGGCATCCCTGACCATGGCATGCAGCTCTTTCACGGAATCTGCCTGAGTGACTATGTCCTGCCCAAGTGCAGCGGCTACATACCCGCCCTCAGGGTCTTCCTCAACCATGAAGATGATTTCGTTTTCAGATGCTCTCATCAGGAGCCTCCTCCACTTCTCTGTTTATCATAGCCCGCCGCTTGGAGGCCCCCATTGAAAGCCATTGACTTCCGTGCGCACCTGCCCAGGCACCCGTCACTACCTACACGCGGCACGGGACCCGACCTGCGTTAGCGCTTCTTCGGCGCGGCCGGCTTGGCCTTCTTGCGCTCGGGGACTTCCTCCGCACGGACCTTTGCGATGCGCTTTATCAGCTTGACTGGGACGGGCTGGGAGAGCGGGAAGCGGACCGTGCCCTTACTGACCTCGGACACCGCATGGTCGTCCTTGAGCAACGCGACAACGTTATCGGTAGCAGGGTAGAGTGAATAGTGCTGCTTCCATCCGCCAAAATAGAGCACAGGGCTGCCGTGCAATTTGTAAGCGGGAATCTGGTACGAAATCACTTCTTCGGCGCCGGGCAAGGCCTTGCGGATGGCGCTCCGCACGCGCTCAAGCACGCCCTGTACAGCCTCGGGCTGCGCGGCAATGTACTCGTCCACAGACTTGAAGTCAGTCTTAGCCATCGTGTCCCATGGTAGCGCGCTCTGCGAGGAGGCACACTCTTGAAAGCAATTGACTTCCACGCGCACGTGCCCAGGCACCCGTCGCTGCCGGAATATAGCATCGAGTCCGGGCTGCGGAAGTTCTTCCGCATGAAGGAGCCGCCGCCCGGCCCGGACGCCATGGCCGCGCACTACCGCTCGCTGGACGTCACAGCGGTCATCTTCTCGGTTGATGCAGAGACCGAGGCGGGCGACAGGGCGGACCCCAACGACTACGTCGCCGAGATGGCGCGCCAGCACCCGGACGTGTTCATTGGCTTCTGCACGGTGGACCCGCACAAGGGCGCGAAGGCGGTGCGGGAGCTCGAGCGGTCGGTGCGCGAGCTGGGCCTGAAGGGGCTGAAGCTGCACCCCATCCACCAGGGTTTCTGCCCGGACGCGAAGGAGTCCGCGCCGCTCTTCAAGAAATGCCAGGAGCTGGGCGTGCCGGTGATACTCCACTCCGGCTACGCCGCGGCGGGCGCGGGGTCGCCGGGCGGCGGCGGGTTCAGGCTGTCGTACTCAAGGCCCATCCCGCACATAGACAACCTGGCGGCGGAGTTCCCGGACCTCACCATCATCATGGCGCACCCTGGCTGGCCGTGGGTCGAGGAGCAGATCGCCGTCGCCCTGCACAAGGCAAACGTGTACATAGACCTGTCCGGCTGGGCCCCGAAGTACATTCCCGAGCGCTTAGTTCAGGAGGCCAATGCGCGCCTGCGCGACAAGGTGCTCTTCGGCTCTGACTATCCGTACCTGCGCCCGGAGCGGTGGCTCGATGAGTTCGCCCAGCTGGCGATCAAGGACGACGTGCGCCCGAAGGTCCTGCTCGAGAATGCAAAGCGCGTGCTGAAAATGGGGTGAGAGCGCCTGGCATGTCCCCTCTCCCAGCGGGAGGGGTTTGGGTGTGGGAGAAGTCTGAACTCACTTGACTTGACATTGAACCCGCTCCCAGTCATTTTGAGATAGTCAATTAGTCCGGGGAAGCTCTCGCTCCCAAGAGGCCTGGGATGAGTGAGAAATCCGGGTCGGTGAGACTCGTGTTATGGCCCTGGACTGCAAGCACATTCACGCCAGGCACAAGCAGATGGATGAAAGCGCTGATGTCCACTATTGCGACAGGCTGTGGTCCAAGAGTATCCCGCGAGGCTCCATGGCTCGCGGTGGCTGGAGCATCATGGGGAGGTGGGTCACCGCTTACGGCGACGCGAGCTATCTCGACACCATTCAGGTAGGCGACAAAGCCGTCGTCATAGTCCATGGACAGGAACATTCTGTTGACGGCATCAGGAGCGTCCACTGTGAAGGCGCGGCGTGCATAGACGGTGAGGTAGTTGCCCTGCATCCCGGCGAGGATGGTGGCGTCGTCGCCGTCGCCGTAGCCGAAGCCGCTGCGTCCCGCCAGCCATGCCGAGTCATCAAAACCGGGGGCCGCCCAGCCAGGCGGGGGCTCGGCGGCGCCATTGAAGTAGCTCCAGACATCGCCGGGAGCAATGTGGAACGAGACGTCGGCGGGGCTGATCTCTGCCGCTGCGAGAGACACAATGAAGGAGAAGTCGGAGCTTACATCAGGATCAATATTGTGGCCCTGTACAGCAAGGACGTTTGTACCTTGCACGAGCCAGCCAATAGCCCAACTGATGTCGAACTGCTCCACCGGCTGTGGGCTGTTATCGCCGCTGGAAGCCTCATGGTCACGCGCAGCCTGGACGTTGTACCTGGGCGGGGTGCCGTTAACGTTGGCGCGGGCGACTTCTACGCCGTTCAGGTAGGCGACAAACGCATCGTCATAGTCCACAGAAAGGACCAGCCTCCTGATCCTCAGCTGGTCGGGGACGGTGAAGGCCCGGCGGAAGTAGACCGACACATAACGCCCCTCCATGTCGTCGAGGAGTGTGCTGTCGTCCCCATCGCCATAACCGAAGCCGCTGGGGCCCTCCAGCCACGTTGAACTGTCAAAACCTATGGCGGCCCAGTTTGACGGAGGTTCCTGCGTACCCTTGAGATACCGCCAGGTGGCGTCGGGGCCTATGGGCAACGCTGGCGGAGCGGGCGGAGCAGGCGCCTCTCCGCCAAAGAGTGAGGGGATGACAGAGAAGTCAGAACTGCCTGCGAACTCTTTGTTGTGGCCTTGAACCGCCAGGACATTATTCCCTGGCTTTAGGAGGTGGGTGAAACGGCTCAGGTCGAAAACGCCCACGGGCTGGGGAGAGGCATCTCCTAGCGAGGCTTCGTGGCCGAAGCGGGCCCTGGTGTTGTAGGTGGGCGGCTCGCCAGTCACATTGGCACGCGCTACCTCTACGCCGTTGAGGTAGGCTACAAAGCTGTCGTCGTAGTCAATCTGAAGGACCAGCCTGGGGACCCTGCTTAGGTCAGGCACTGAAAACGTGCGGCGGATGTAGAGGGAAACGTAGGCCCCCGCCATATCGCTCAAGGATGTGGCGTCGTCGCCATCCCCGTAGCCGAACCCGCTGGGCCCTTCAGGCCAGCCGGAGTCTGAGAAAGAAAGGCTTGCCCAAGCGGCAGGCGGCTCCGTTACGCCCCTGAAGTATCGCCACCGGTCGCCTTCCACAATTGGAAGGCCGGGCGCTGCTGATGCGGCCGCGGTCGGAGAAGGCGGTGGAGTGGGTGTGGCGGTGGCGAACACAGACGGCGTGGGCGACTGCAGCACCATGACAGTCGCCGTGGGGGTGGGCCCTGTCGTGGCCGCTGGGGATGGAGCGGTGGCGGACGCAGACGGCGTGGGCGACTGGAGCGCCATGGCAGTCGCCGTGGGGGTGGGCCCTGTCGCGGCCGCCGGGGATGGAGTCGCGCTGACCCCAGGTTGCGGTGAAGCCGGTGGTGTTGGTGAGAGAGACGGAGTGTGGAGCGGCGCCGTTGGAATGTCTGCCGTTAGCCCCCTGGGTGCAGATGACGGCTTTGGGGTCGGCGTAGGGTTGGGAGGCCTCGGTGTGGGTGTGAATTTAGCAGGGGGCGTGGGGTTAGGAGGCCTTGGTGAAGGTGTGGGTTTAGCGGTGGGTGTTGGCTTGGGGGTAGATGTTGGCTTCGGGTCCGGCGCTGCCCCTCCTCCCAGCTCGCTGCCCGGCAGCCTCCCGGCCGGAGGAAGGAGGGCAGGTCTGCCGGGACCACCGGTCACCAAGCGCGATGGCCGTCGCGGAGACGTGATCAGTGACTCGTCGTCGGCAGAAGTGTCTGAAGGGGAGGAGCCGAGCCGCAAGAAAACGCCGACTAAGGTGGCGCCAAGTAACACCAACAGGAGCAACACACCAATGATGGGCGCTGATCGGCTGTACATGTGCCAAACGCCTCACCGGTGGCAAACGGCGTTGCCTGTACGCAATCGTTCATATGACGTGTAGTTTCAATCTAGATTGCGCCAAGCCCGCCTAATGCCTCCTTTTGCCCGATTGATGTGGTCCGTTATCGCTGGCATCCCTCGTCCAAATGGACGACCTGCAATAGCTGCAAGTCGATTGAGGAACGGTCCTGAGTGCGCGCTATTTCCGCATAGCAGTGCAACTGTCTGACCAAGCGTGTCCCGGAGTTGCAGGAATTGGACAGATACCTTGGGAATTGCATACATGACGCCGCTGCTCGTACGTCGTCCCGAGCGAAGGCCCCGGGCGCCCGCCGAAGGCGGGCGCGGCCGGAGTCGAGGGATCCCGTCCTGGCGAACTGCTCCGAGGCGAGCTT